>JGI12048J13642_10836050_pt1 | contig 25446 bp, 15 predicted proteins | sample ElkSlonscriptome_16_FD_13642 | JGI IMG/M metagenome (IMG submission 13642)
GTGGTTTAGGTGCCTCTGTCGGCTTCGGAGTTCCTGCAACCGGCTGCCGGAGACTTGCTGCTTCTGGCTGCGCGTCGGAAATGCCGCCCCGACCGGCGAAACCTGTCTTCCCAGATTTTCGTAGGAGGCGTCTCCAGGCGCCGACGGCTCTACCCCGATCGCGGCCTGGAGACCGCTCCTACAAAACGTTGCAGGCAGCGTCACCATGCCCGCCACAGGGAAAGAATGCCGACCGCAACCAGGCCACCACCAGCCCTCACCACCCGACACTGGAACCCGCTTCAGCACCCTCCAGCAGCCTAGTGCGGGCACGATCGCCACGCCCCCGCTCCGGTAACCATCGAAGTCGGAATCCCGTCGCCGCCCGCAAAGTACGGAGAACATCCTGCACGGACAAGAAGATCACGAAACAAAGCCCGATGCCACACACCTAACCCCCGCCCCGCGCCGACCCGCACCTCGAACAGCTGCCGCCTGTAAAGCGCATTTTTGGTTACTTTTTTTGCAACCGAAAAAAGTCACTCGCCTGCAAGCGCGAAGCGCGTGGCGAAACGCCTTTCGAAGCCGCCGAGGTTCGGCAAGAACTTCACCCCAGCTCGGCAAGCAAATCAGCCTGATGCGCCTCGGTCAGCGGATCGATCAGCTCGTCGAGCGCGCCTTCGAGAATATTGTCGAGATCGTACAGCGTCAGCCCGATGCGGTGATCGGTGACGCGCCCTTGCGGAAAGTTGTAGGTGCGAATGCGCTCGGATCGATCGCCCGAGCCAACCTGCAGCTTGCGGTCGGCCGCCTGCTCGGATTGCTGCTGGCTGCGTTCCGCTTCCAGAAGCCGGGCGCTGAGCAGGCTCATCGCACGCGCCTTGTTCTTGTGTTGCGACCGCTCGTCCTGGCATTCGACGACGATGCCGGAGGGCAGATGGGTGATTCGAATCGCCGAGTCGGTGGTGTTGACGTGCTGACCGCCGGCGCCGGAGGAACGAAAGGTGTCGATGCGCAGCTCATTGGGGTCCACCTTGACTTCGTCGACCTCGTCGACTTCCGGCAGAATCGCCACGGTGCAGGCCGAGGTGTGGATTCGGCCCTGTGATTCGGTGGCCGGCACGCGCTGTACCCGGTGCGTGCCGGATTCGAACTTGAGCTTCGAAAACGCGCCGGCGCCGATCACCCGGGCAATCAATTCGCGCCAGCCTCCTGCATCGCCGTGCTGGCCGGACAGCATTTCGACTCGCCAGCCCTGCGACTCGGCGTAGCGGGCGTACATCCGGTACAGGTCGCCGGCGAACAGCGCGGCTTCCTGGCCGCCGGTCCCGGCGCGGATCTCGAGAAAGAGGTTCTTGCGGTCATTGGGGTCGGGCGGGACGATCAGGCGTTGCAGCTGGAGATCCAGCCGCTCGCGCTCTGTTTCGATCTCGGCCAGCTCTTCATTGGCCATCTTGCGCATGTCGGCATCGTTTTCCTCGGCCATTTCCCGCGCGTCGGATTCACGAGCGTCCAACCGCTCGATGTCCCGCCAGGTATCGACGATGCCCTGAAGATCGGAATATTCTCGAGACAGCGCCGTGAATCGGCGGGGATCATCGGCCAGTTCCGGCTCGGCCAGCAGGCGCTCTATTTCCTCGAAGCGCTCGACCGCCTGCTCCAGACGTCGCTGCAGACCCGGGGTCACGAGGGATCATCCAGCAGCAGCTTGCGAGCGGCCGCCATCAACTCCTCGTCGGTGATTTCGGCCGCGCGTCGAAGCTGCATGCTGGGCGCGTGAAGCAGACGGTTGGTGAGTCGATGGCCGAAACGCGCCAGCACGTCGTCGGCTTCCCGGCCGGCGGCCAGTTCGCGCCGGGCTTGATCGAGCAGCTTGTCGCGTTGGTCGAAGGCGCGGTTGCGCAGCGATTTCAGCGTTTCGCCGGCCGCGTGGAGGTTGAGCCAGCGGTCGAACGCCTCGGCCTGCCCGTCAACGATGGCTGTAGCGGCATCCAGGGCCTCGGTCCGCTTGCGGTGGCCGTGCTCGGCAATCTCGCGCAAGTCGTCGACGGTGTAGAGGTACACGTCGCCGAATTCGCCGACCCGTGGGTCAACGTTGCGCGGCACGGAGAGATCGAGCACGAACATCGGCTGATTGCGCCGGTGCGACAAGGCCTGGCGAATCATCTCGTGATCGACCAGAGGCGTGGAGCTGCCGGTACAGGCAATGACCATGTCGTGGTCGGCCAGGGTCGCCGGCAGCGCGTCCAGGCCGATCGGGGTGGCGTTGAATTGTTCAGCCAGCAGTTTCGCGCGCTCGGGACTGCGGTTGCATATGGTCATGGCCCGGATGTTCTGGCTGCTGAAATGCCGGGCACAGTCTTCGATCATTTCGCCGGCACCGATCATCAGCGCGGAAAGACGGTTGACATCACCGAAGATCTGGTGGGCCAACTTCAACGCGGCAAACGGCAGCGTGACCGGGTTGTGCCCGATGCCGGTTTCCGATCGCACCAGCTTCGATGTCTGGAACGAGTGCTGAAACAAGCGATCCAGAATGGTGCCGAGCGTATTGTGTTCCTGCGCCGACTGCCACGCTTGCTTGACCTGGCCGACGACCTGGGGTTCGCCCAGGACCATGGAATCCATGCCCGAGGTGACCTTGAGCAGGTGAACCACGGCCATTCTTTGACGCAGCGTGAAAAGGTATTCGCGAAATTCACCCCGGCGCGCCCCGTGCCAGTCGTGCATCCATTCCTGTAACGCCGTTATGCTAGCTTCCTCACCACTGGCATAGAGTTCGGTTCGGTTGCAGGTGCTCACGATGGCACATTCATGGATACCGGGAACGGCATGCATGGCACCCAACGCCTCTCCGAGCCTTTCCGAGGTGAACGCAAGACGTTCCCGTATCGCGACCGGCGCGGTTTGATGACTCAGCCCAAGAGCAATTACCGACATGAATGAACCAGAAACGGACAAACCCGAGATTGTCCTAGCTTACGCAACGCAATTCAAGATAGTTTTGCCCAAGATCATATTTGGCAAGAGCGACTTCAGTCATTTCAGTTTTTCACTGGTCAGGCGCGCGAGCGCGCGCAATTTGTTTTTCATTCTGATCATTTTGTTCCTGTCAACGGGCCTGGTCGGGTGTGCGGCAGCCCCGGATCCCGTCTTCGAGCCTGAAAGCGAATCCCGCGAGTCTATCGTAGCCGATGCCCGCGTGGCCGATGCAAGATTGGCGGCCGACGCCGGCGAGTATCGGCACGCGGTCGATCTTCTGTTGCAGGCACTGGACACGACCCAGGATCCCGCCGTAGCGCGTCAGGCGGCGCAACTAGCTGCGGCTATCGATGACTGGCCGGCCGCAACCATCGCCTCGGCGCGCTGGCTGGACCTGGAGTCTGACTCCCGCCAGGCCGCCCAGTTCGCCATCATCGCCGCGCTGCGACAGCAACGCGTAGACCGCGCGGTCGAACTCATGCAGAACCACCTGGTCGGTGAAGACAAGCCCATGGACTGGGTTGCCGCCACCGCCTTGCTGGCGACCGCCGGGTCCGATGAAATTGCCCGGGCTGCTCTCGAGCGGCTGATCGAACAGGGCGAAGGATTTACGCCGGGATTCGACGACTATCTGCGCAGTCGCCTTGCGTGGCAGCTCGACGAGCTGCCGCCCGCCTTCGAGCTGGCTCGCAAGGCCTTGAGCGTCCGCCCGGATTACGAGCGCGCGGTGTGGGCAGCGCGGCTGGCACGGTCGAGTGGACAGCCTGAGCAGTCGCTGGCCTACTTTCGGCAGGCCGGTGAATTTGATCCGACTGATCGAAATGCCGCTATGGCGGAGGTCGAGTTGCTCCAGGAACTGGGCCGTGCCGAAGAGGCGCTGACAGTGCTGGGGAGGTTGCCGCAGAACCCCGCAACGCTGTACAGCCGGGGTGTGCTCGAACATGACCTGGGACGGCTGGCGGCCGCCGGAGCCACCTGGCAGCGCCTGGCGGCTCTCGAACCCGAACAGGCCGGCCCCAGACATGCATGGATGACAGGGTTACTCGCAGAAATTCTCGGCCTGGGCGGCGAGGCGATCGACTGGTATTCGCAGGTCGAAGGCGAGCTCGAGAGGCGTGCCGATCTGCGACGCGCAATTCTGCTCGCCGATCAGGACGATCTGTCACAGGCACGCGCGCTGCTGGCCGACGTTAGGCTAAGCCCGCAGCCGGAAATCACGGAACAGGCCTGGCTTGTCGAGGGCCAGATCCTGACCGAGAGCGGCAATGGTGATCAGGCCCTGGAATTGCTCAGCGATGCCCTGACGCAGCTGCCGGGCAGCTCCGCACTGCTGTATGCGAGAGCCATGGCCGCGGTCGAGCAGGAACAGCTGGCGCTGGCCGAACAGGATCTTCGAACGATCATTCAAAGCGATCCGGAAAACGCCGCAGCGCTGAACGCATTGGGATATACGCTTTCGGACCGAACCGATCGACAGCGCGAGGCGCTGCGTCTGATTGAAACCGCGCTGGCGCTCGATCCGGAAAATCCGGCGATTCTCGATTCCATGGGTTGGGTGCTGTTCAAGCTGGGCCGCGCCGATCAAGCGCTGCCTTATCTGCGCAGGGCCGTCGATGCACAGCCCCACCCTGAAATCGTCGCTCATCTTGTCGAAGCGCTCTGGACGCTGCAGCGCCGGGATGAAGCGCGCGATCTGGTCGCGCGTACCCGCGACGAGCTGGCCGGCGATGCTGTATTTGATGCGACGCTGGAACGAATCGGCCTGGACTGATGGTGGCACGTTGCGCGGTATGGTTTGTCTTGACGCTGGCGTTTCTGGTGGCCGGCTGTGCGGTACGCGAGCCGCGGCCGGAAGGTTCCTGGCTGCTGGAACGCGAAGCGTGGTTCGACCAGCACCCGAACTGGTCGGTGCGCGGCCGGCTCGGGCTGTCCGACGGCGAACGGGGGGGCAGTCTGTCGATGACCTGGACCGCCGCCGGGGCGGATCATGTCGTGCTGTTACGAACGATCGCAGGCGGGCGCCAGTGGCGGCTGGAGATGAGTCCGTCGGGCTCACTTCTGACCGGTTCGGATATCGGCCGCCTGTACGGTCCCGATCCCGATCTGCTGGTGGAGCGCGCCGTAGGCTGGCCGATTCCGGTTCGCTGGATGAGTCATTGGCTGCGCGGCCTGCCGGCGCCGTCGGCCGCGCGCACTCGCTACGCCGAAGACGGCGTGCTGCAGATGCTGGAGTCGGGAGAATGGCAACTGGATTTCGAGCGCTGGAGCCGGCTGGGCGGTGACGGCGTCCTGCTCCCGGCACGCGTCACGGCCGAGAATGCGCCGTATCGCGTACGCGCCGCATTGTCGGCGTGGCGATTCGAACCGCCCAACTCAACCGCCGAATCGTTATAATTTCAGATCGAAAAGGCGCGCAGCGCCGTTTTCGACTGCGCCATCGACTGGGACGTCGCCAAGTTGGTTAAGGCACGGGGTTTTGATCCCCGCATTCGCAGGTTCGAGTCCTGCCGTCCCAGCCATTTTCGTCAGTCGTATCAAATCTCGCCAAGCAGGAAGGACGTCGGTCGTGAGCACACCTTCGATGATGATTTTTACCGGGAATGCGAACCCGGAGCTGGCTCACGCGATCGCAGGGCACCTCGGGGTGCCGATGGGCAAGGCGAATGTAGGGCGCTTCAGCGACGGCGAGGTCATGGTCGAGATCGTCGAGAACGTTCGCGCTCGCGACATTTTCGTCATCCAGTCCACCTGTCAGCCGGCGGCCGAAAATTTTATGGAACTGCTGGTCATGATCGATGCGCTCAAACGGGCCTCGGCTGGCCGGGTCACCGCGATCCTGCCGTATTTTGGCTATGCGAGACAGGATCGCCGCCCGCGTTCGAGCCGAGTGCCGATCACGGCCAAGGTGGCGGCCAAGATGATCGGCGTGGTCGGCACCGACCGGGTCGTGACCGTCGACCTGCACGCCGACCAGATACAGGGTTTTTTCGACGTCCCGGTCGATAACGTATACGCCTCGCCGCTGACGCTGGCCGATATCTGGAAGCACTACGGCGACGACAACATGATCGTGGTATCGCCCGATGTCGGCGGCGTGGTCCGGGCGCGGGCCATCGCCAAGCGACTCGACGCAGACCTGGCGATCATCGACAAGCGTCGGCCGCGCGCCAACGAAGCCACGGTCATGAACCTCATCGGCGACGTGACCGACAAGACCTGCGTGCTGGTCGACGACATGATCGATACCGCCGGCACCCTGTGTGCGGGCGCCGGTGCGCTCAAGGACGCCGGTGCTCGACGCGTCGTCGCCTATTGCGTGCATCCCATCCTGTCCGGGCGCGCGATCGAGAACATCACGAACTCCCGGATCGACGAGATTGTGGTGACCGATACCATTCCCCTGAGTCCGGAAGCACGCGATTGCGGCCGGATTCGACAGCTGTCGGTCGCCCAGATGCTGGCCGAGACCATCCGGCGCATGGCCGAGGGCGAGTCGGTCAGTTCGTTGTACGTGGATTAGGCTGTTGATCGGCACTCATGGCAGGCGCTCCGGCGCGCTACCCGGCTTTTCCGCCGTGGCAATGTCTGGCGGACGGTGGGCCCTTTGCAGCCGCGTCTCGATCTGCTACGCTGCCCGTTAGACATCCCATCCTCATGCACATGCGCTTAGTCTCCGTTTACGCAGCCTCGTCGGCTGCGTGCACCCGTATCTTTATCGGCCTGATAGGCGCGCTCGTGGTTGCCGGAAGTCTTCCGGCGCAGCAGGAGCCTGAGCCCGTTGTGGGGGCGGAGTTGCATTCGTTGAATCGTTCGTTGTCGATCAAAGACGGTGCGCGCGTGGTCGTCGTCAATCCTCACGGCAGCGTTCGAATCCGCGAGATTCCGCTACAGGCATCGCCCGAGTTTCGGGTCGCGCTGCAGACGGAAGCGGGCGTCGAGAGCCCGGCGGATCTGCTTGTAGAACCGTTCGAAGGCGGTGTGCGACTGGCCATCGAGGCCGCGGCCGACGGGCGTCTCACGCGCGAGCAGGGTTTTTTGCGCGCCGATTTCGTGATCGGCTTGCCCGACCGTTTCGCCCTGGAAGTGCAAATGATCGACGGAAGTTTCACCATGCACGCGGCGAGTTACCCGGTCAAACTGCGCGCCCGCAGCGGCAGCCTGAATCTGCGCACGACCGGGGCGCTGGATGTCGAGATTGTCCAGGGCCACGTTGTTGTTCAGCAGGGCCGCGGCGAGGCACCGATTGCCGGCGGACGCGTTCAGACCAGCGGCGCCCCCGTGGACGTGCTCGGGGCCGATCTTGGCCGCGTCAATTATGAAACCCTTTCCGGCGCCGCGGTCACGACCGACTCGGCGGCGATGCTGGACGCTCGAGTCCAGGACGGGCGTAGATATCGATTCGTCGGCGATCCGGACAATCCGACGCTGAGCATTCAGACCGATGCCGCGCCGATCCGGCTGGTGGTCGAGGGCATTCGCTAAAAGCGGGCAGTCATTCCGATCCCGTTTTTTTTGCCAATATTTCAGGGAGCAAGAGTCAAGATGAAGTCCAATATTTTCCATTCAGCCGCGCTGATTGCGGCGATTGCGGCCTGCAGCGCGGTCAGCGCAAGCGAGCCGATTACGTTGCGCGGTGCCGAATTGTTCGATCAAGGTGTCATTCCCGCCGTCATCAGCGTGGATATGTCGACGCTGCCCCCTTACCGCGGCTGGAAGCCGGGCGAGCCGATCAAGGAAATTCCGCAGCGCAAGGGCGTGCCCAGGGATTTCGTCGCGCCGATCCCGGATCGCCAGCCTGACGCGCCCAGCCGGCTTCGCGCGCTGAACGATCGCATGCCGCAGCTGAGCGGTGGAGCAGGCTTCGACGCGCCACTGATCAATCGCGACGGCAGCGGCTTTTCCGGCGTCAATCCACCCGACACCATCGGTGACGTCGGAAACGAGTACTTCATCCAGATGATCAACGGCAGCGGTGCCTCCGGCGGTACCCGCGTGCTGATTCTCGACAAGTCCGACGGCTCCGCGGTGCCGAACGGCAGCTTCGGGCTGGGCTCACTGGCAACAGGTTCGGGGACCGGCTGCACCAACGGAGGCGGTGATCCCATCGTGATGTTCGACGAGACCGTCGACAACGGCGTGGGCCAGCCGGCCGGGCGCTGGTTCCTGAGTGAGTTCACGAACAACTCTTTTTGCGTGTATATCAGCCAGACCTCGGATCCGACCGCCGGCGACTGGTTCCTGTACGAATTTACGTCTGCGTCCGGTGCCCTGCCCGACTATCCGAAATGGGCTGTCTGGCCCGATGCGTACTATCTCGGCGCGAATGAAAACGCCGGCAACATTCCCGGCGCCGGCCGGACCGTGTATGCGTTCGACCGCGAGAACATGCTGCTGGGTGCGGAGACCCGGCCGGCCCAGGTATTCGAAGCACCGCCGCTTGCCGGGTTCGGCTTCCAGATGCTGCAACCGGCCGATTGGGACGGGCGCCTGGCGCCTCCGGGGAACGTGCCGGGGCTGTTTCTCCGTCATCGTGACGACGAGGTTCATAACGCCGGCAGCTCCGATCCGACCCAGGATTTTCTCGAGATCTGGGAGTTCCGCGTCGACTGGGATAACGACGCCAACTCCACTTTTACCGGTCCGACCAACCTTGGTGTCGAGGATTTCGAATCGGAACTGTGTGGGCTGAGCGCGTTCGAATGCGTGCCGCAGCCGGACACCGGAACAGGCCTCGATCCGCTGCGCGAACCGGTGATGTGGCGGGCCCAGTACCGCAATTTCGGGCCGCATCAATCGATCGTCGCCACCTGGGTGACGGATGCGGAAGGAGGAAGCGCCGACTTGCACGGCGTGCGCTGGGCCGAATTGCGCAACACCGGCCCCGGCTGGAACCTTTACCAGGACGGTCTGGTGGCACCCGATAGTGTGAATCGCTGGATGTCGTCGATTGCCATGGACGGCACCGGCAATATCGCGCTGGGCTACAACGTCTCCGACGGTTCCACGACCTTTCCCGGGCTTCGATACATCGGGCGACTGGTCGGCGACGCCCTGGATACCATGCCGCGTGGCGAATTTTCGTTGATCGAGGGCAGCGGCTCCAACGCCAGCATTCGATACGGCGATTATTCGGCCATGACGGTCGACCCGGTCGACGAGTGCACCTTCTGGTTCACCGGCGAATACAACACCAGCTCGCAGTGGAGCACGCGCATCGGCGCGTTTCGCTTCGACGCGTGCGGAGAACCGGGATTCTTCCTCGATCCGTCGCCCGCGGTGGGCGGCGTGTGCACGCTACCGAACGGGGGCTTGTTTGCAAGTACGATCAACGTTGGATCGGTTTCGGATTTTGTCGATCCCGTGACGCTCAGTTTCGATTCTCCGCTGCCCCCGGGGTTCACGCCGCAGTTCGGTACCCAGCCGGTCACGCCGGGCGATTCCTCGTTCCTGAACCTTATTGTTGATGACACCGTGAGTGCAGGGGATTACGCCTTCACGCTGCTGGGCACGGCTGCCGGCGCGGACGATCAGACCGCCGCATTGGCAATCGCGGTCGACGACGTGCCCCCGAGCGGGAATTCGACCAGCGCGCCGGCAAACGGTACTAGCGACGTTGGATTACAGCCGCTGCTGGAGTGGACGGCAGCGACTTCGGTTGACTTGTATTCGGTACTGATTGCAACCGATGCCGATTTCCACAACGTGGTCTACTCGGCTTCTGAAGCCGGCACCACCCACCAGGTCGAAACGCCGCTGGATTTCAGCACGGAATACTTCTGGCGGGTCACGCCATTCAATTTCTGCGGTCCAGCGCCGGCGACACCGGTTTCGTCGTTCACGACCCAGGCCGAGCCGGGCGCTTGCCCGATCGACGAAATCGTGCTGACGGTGTTCGAAGACGACATGGAAAACGGTGCCAACGGCTGGACGCTGGGCGATGACAGCGTTCAGAACACCTGGCAGCAGACCACGACCAATCCGTTCAGCGGCAGCACGGCCTGGAACGCCGAGAACGTCGGCACGACAAGCGATCAGCGCCTGGACTCGCCGACGATCCAGCTCCCGCCGGCCAGCGCAACGCCGCTGACGCTCCGGTTCCAGAACTTCCAGGAGATCGAGGACGATGAAGGATTCGGCGGGCCGGGTTGCTGGGACGCTGCGAGTATCGAGATATCGACCGACGGCGGCAGCAGCTGGACCCAGCTCCAGGACCAGATCCTGTTCCGCGAGTACGACTTTGTGGTCAACGCAGCGACCTCTAATCCGCTGTCGGGGAGCCCCGGCTGGTGCGGCGACCCACGTGACTACGAGGACTACGTTGTCGACCTGTCCTCGTTCGCAGGGGAGGACGTGCAGTTCCGGTTCCGAGTGGGAACCGACGGCAGCGTCGGGCCACCTCGCGAAGGCTGGACCATCGATGATGTGCGGGTCGAGGCCTGCGGGACCGAGCTGCTGTTCTCGAACGGTTTTGAAACACTACCGCCGCCGTAAGGCCAGGCCGGGTTCCGCCCGACGGGACCTGCCGCGATAGCATGCGGTAATTTCCGACCAGGCCGCCCGTTCGACGGGCGGCCTTGTTTTTCAGGGCCGCGAATTCTGCGCGGATTTCGCGATCAGTTGTAGCCTATCCAGACCGCCACGACCATCGCCAGCGCGGCCGCCGCCAACAGCTTCAGAATAAGCGGCAGCATGAAGCGGAACCATCGTGCATAGGGAATGCCGGCCAGGCCGAGAATACCCATCAGCACCGGGTTGGTCGGCACGATCATGTTCATGAAACCGTCGCCGAACTGGTAGGCGAGCACGGAGACCTGGCGCTCTACGCCAACGAGGTCACCGATTGGCGCCATCAGCGGCATGGTGAGATACGCCTGCCCGGAGCCGGAAGACACGAAAATGTTCATCACGCTCTGGATGCCGAGCATGCCGACGGCCGAAAGCTCCGCCGGCAGGCCGACCAGCGGGCTGGCCATGGCGTTGACGATGGTGTGCAGCACCTGGCCGTCCTCCAGCAACAGCGCTATGGCGCGGGCAAACCCGATCAGCACCGCAGTTCCGGCCAGTTCGGCCGCGCCGTTGCTGAACGTCACGGCCAGTCGGTCGATACCCATCCGTGCGATCAGACCCACTATGATCGACAAAGCGATGAACATCGCGCCCAGTTCGACCAGGTACCAGTGGTGGACGGTGATGCCGTAGACCAGCAGGGCCAGTGCACCGAACGTGGCCGCCAATACCGCGATGCGGCGTCCGGTCATTTCCAGCTGCTCGGCCTGGGGCGGCGGCTGGGCCTCGTCTATGCCGTATACCAGGCTTTGCTGCGGGTCCTGCTGCACCTTGCGTGCGTAAGACCAGACGTGATGCACGCCAATCGCCAGAAAGGGGACGAACAACGCCAGCCGGTAGCCCCAGCCCGAAGCCGGCTGCAGCTCGGCCACGTCCTGAGCGATCAGCAACGTGAACGGATTCATGATGGTCGCGCCGTAGCCCACGCCGTAGCCGACCACCATGATGCCGATGGCCGCAACAGTGTCCATTCGCATGGCCACGCAGACCGCGATCAGGATGCCGGCGAACGGAATGTATTCTTCGGCCATGCCGAGCGTGGCCGATGCGGCGGCGAACAGAAACACGCCGAAAAAGATCAGCAGACCGGAGTTGTGGCTGTAGCGATTTATGACGCTGCCCAGAAACGCGTCGATGGCGCCTGTTTCACGAATGACCCGCAGCGCCCCGCCGATGATCAGGACGAAGAAGATGATGCCCTGGGCATCGGCCATCGCCCTGGGCACAGCCTTGAACAGCGACCAGGGGGAAAGCGTTTCGGCTTCTTCGAGCGTCTGATAGGTGCCGGGTACCACGACTTCACGTCCGGATTCGTTGACCACCGTCTCGAATTCGCCGGCCGGCAGGACCCAGGTCAGAACGAGGGCGACCACCATCATGATGAACATGAGGGCGAGCGTGTGGGGGATGCGGAACGGCGAGGTCTTCGGGGCTGTCTGTGTTTCGGTCATCGGGATTCCGGGCCTGTCGGGCAGGCATTGTTGTTGTGGTGTCGGTATTGTAGGGAGCCGCGCTGGCGATTGCGAATCGGTTTTCTCGAAAGTAAAAATCAAGGACAGCCCTCGCGAAGGGGCCTAGGCGCAACGGAAAGGTAAGAAAAGAAAAGAGAAACGAGGAAGGAAAAAAGGATTGTTCTCTCGTGAGGACGCAGAGACGCAAAAAAGAGCGAATTGCAAATAACCCGCTATTTTTAAGCTTGTATGGATTAGTCGCGACCTGATCTGCCACCTCTTGAAAAAGAGGATTACCGAGTTTGATGGAGGTACCACCCAGAAAAAAGGGGCCGGAAACACACTCCGGCCCCGTTCGCTTCGTCACGCGCCCACGCGGCTTAGCCTCTGGCGCGTGCGCGCACTCCGGCCAGTCCCGCCAGCAGCAGGAGCAGGGCGCTCAGGAGGAGTACGGCCCGATTCTCGAGTAACGGGATCGGCTTCAGTGACACGGTGATGCCGAGGGCAGCCGTGTTGTCCGCGGGCACGGCATCGGGCCCGCTGTTGCCGTCGTCGGTGATCGCCACGGAAAGCGGCAGGTTGCCGGTTGCCACTGCAATGACGAGCGCCAGCGCTTCCTGGTCCTGGAATCCGGTATCCGCCTGTCCGATGATCCAGGTGCATTCGGAAGTCGCTGCATCGCAGTCCCACCGGTCTCCGGTCCGCTCGGGATCGATCACGCCGCCCGAGGGGATCTGGGCCACGACCTGGACGCCCGCAGCGTTCTGGCTGCCGCGGTTGCCGATGTCGACGATGAACTCGACGACATCGCGCTGTTCGAGATCACCCAGTTCGCCCGGCGTGTGCGAGGTCGGCGTCAGTTCGACGAACAGGTTCGGATCGGCGTCGAGCATCGTGGACTGCATGGCCATGGCCGTTTCTGCGGCTTCGGCCGTGCCACGTGCGGTCAGCACCAGGGATTCGACGCCGGCCGGCGCCGGGTCTGCCACGCGCAGCGGGAAGGTGGGCGAAAGGACATCGGCCGGCGCAAGCTCCGTGCGTTCCAGGACGCATTCCGACCCAGCGGCAGGCCCCGGCGTACAGGTCCACGGCGGGGTGCTGGCATCCGGCTCGAAGACCGTCGCTTCGGGCACGATGACCGACAGGGCCACGTTGTCGGCACGGACGATGCTGTCGTTGGTCAGGACCAGTTCGTACGCGCCCCGCTCACCGGGTACTGTCGTCGGGATCGTGGCTGCGAACTCGACTTCGAGAACCGGATCGGCGTCCGGTCCGGTGACCAGGTCGCAATCGGTCACGGTGCCGTCCGGCGCAATCAGCGCGCAGGCCTGGGCAATGCACTGGTTGACCTGACCGTCGCTGAACTGGATCGAGGTCAGGGCCGCCGCGCCGAGACGGTACTCGGAGCTTCCGTCGATCGGAATCAGGGCCGTTGCATTGGCGGTGTCATCGTCAAGGAATGCGTAGATTCCATCGGAGTCCTCCCAAGCGTAGCCCAGCACTTCGCCACCCATGGCATCGTCAAGGGTGGCCGTCAGCGGTACCGAAATCATATCGACTCCGACCGAGGGGACGCCGATGTCGATACTGCAGAGGGTCACCGGCGGTTCGGTCGCCGGCTCCACCGAGACCGAGAAATCGGTGCAGGTCTCGGCTCCGTCGTCGTCGCTGATGCAGGCCTCACCGGCGTACGTGCCGATCGCGCTGTACAGGTGGGTCGTGACCACGGTGCCGCTCATGCCGCCCTGCGACGGTGGGCCCGTCGGGCTTTCACTTGGAATGATGCCGTCGGCCACGGTTCCGTCGCCCCAGTCGACGCGGGCCGTGTGCGAATCGCTGGCGCCCGGGTCGTCGTAGTCGAACTGCGTGGTTGCGATCTGGCCGAGGCCCAGAGTGAATGCATTGGTGCCGCGGGTCGGCGGCCCGGCCACGAGTTCGAGCGTGGCCCAGACCACGTCGTCGTTGGTGACCGTGACCTGAACGCTTCGGGTCAGGCGATCGCCGATCAGGGGTTCGATTTCGATCGTGAGTTCGTAGACGCCGTCGTCGGCCCAGGCGTAGGGGGCTTCCACCCGGGATCCGGTGCCATCGGCCACCAGCGGTGTCTCGAGGACAAAGCCGTCGCCAAAGTCGATTTCCGCCGTTCCCGTGGTCAGGCCCGGTGCACCCACCCGCGCCAGCAGGGGCGCGATGAATTGGCCTTCGGGCACGACGAAATCGCCGATCTCCAGGTCCAGGGACGGGATCCCCGCATCGATATCGTCGACGGTCAGTTCCGTGACGTTACCGGCGATGTCGCGGCCTTCGACGCTTACGGACTGGTCCAGCCCGGATTGCTCGATGACGATCGCGTCCGGGCACTGCTCGACGCCCGACACCGCATCCGTGCAGCTGAAGGAGACCGTCACCGGCAGGGCGCGCAGGCCATCGGTATTGGGCGCAGGACTGACGCTGGCCGCGATCTGCGGGCCCTGAAGGTCGATACGGAACGGACCGGTCTCGATATCGGCCGTGTTGCCGGCGTTGTCCACGACGGCGACGGGCAGGGTGATGTTGCTCCCCTCGTCGCTCAGTTCCATCGGTTCCGGGCAGCGCGCGACCCCGGACAGGGTGTCGGAGCAATCGAAGGTGACCGTGATGATGTCGCGATGCCAACCTGCAGCGTTCGGCACCGAAGAGGGGGTGAAGGCCACCGTCGGCGGCGCGGTGTCGAGGTTGATCCCGCCGACAAGGAGCGGCGTTTCCAGACCGGCCCGGTCACGGGCCAAGGCGTTGACGCTCTGGTTGGCGCCGTCCATGGTGATCAATTGTGCAGCTGGGCAGCTTTCGATGCCCGAATGGAGATCTGCGCAGTCGAAGGAAACGGTCACGGGTGCGTTGTACCAGCCCTCGCCGTTGGCTTCGGGCAGGCTGGCCGCGATTTGCGGTGGCAGCGTGTCGATCCGGACCTGGTCACTGATACTGCTGCTGTTGCCGGCGCGATCGGTGGCGTTGGCGGCGACCGGTGGGTTGGCGCCGTTGGCCGAAAGCACGACCGGGCCGGCCGGTGTGCAGGCGTCGATCCCGGAGGTCGCATCCGCGCAGTCGAAGCTCAGCGTGACCTCGGAGGTATACCAGCCGTTGTTTCCGAGCGTACCCACGCGCACCGGCGTGATGGTCGGCGGGGTGGTGTCCCGGTCGATCGAGACCGCGTCCGACGTGGTGCCGCCATCGCTGGTGGCCTCGCAAGTCGAGGCCTGTCCGCCCGCGTCGCCGGTGAATACCGTCGCGCCGCAGCCGATCTGGCTGTTGATCGCGCTGTCCGGGTCGGACGCGCTCCAGTCGACGCTGACATCCGACACGTACCACCCGTTGCTGCCCAGCGTGCCGTCGACCGCTGCGCTGACGCGAGGCGGCGTCAGATCGATGCCGCAGTTGTTGACGACCGGGAGCACCGTGTCGACGGAGACGCTGGTGCTGTCGTTGCCGGCGACGGGATCGAAGATCAATCCATCGACCTGCGCCGAGTTACTCAAGGCCGTGCCGTCCTGCACGCGGCAGCCGATCGAGGTGGCGATCGCGATTTCGCGCGTTGCGCCTCCGTTCATCGTCCCCAGGCCGCAGGTCAGGAAGCCGGCGGGCTGTTCGAGGCAGGGCTGCATGCTGTAGACGATGCCCATCAGGTTGGCGCCGAGCTGCTGGGACTGCGCATCGGCACCGATGACGAGGTTGCCGTTGACCGCCAGACCCTTGTCGCTGCTGAGACGCGAGGCAAAGCGCTCGGCCAGCGTCCAGGCCGTGCCGTCGAAGCGAATCAGCTGGGCCGTGTTCCGGTCGAGCTGGACGGCGGCCAGGTCGCTGTCGAGGCCGATCGCGCTGTCGTTCACCCCGCCATCGAAGGGCCGCTGCGTGTTGAGCTGATAGCTGGACCCGTTGTAACGGAAGGCATGGAAGTGGCTGTCGCCGCCGCCGAAGCCGTCGCCGGACGAGGCCAGCAGGTGGTCGGCCTGCATCACGATGCCGCCGGCGGCAAAGCCTCCGTCGGAACCGAGGACGTCGCTGCCGCGCAGGACCTGGGTCGCGGTCCAGGACCCGCCATTTCGTTCGAACACGGTCACGGCGGCGTTGCTGACCTGGTCGCCGCCGTCGCCGTTGGCAACCGCCAGGCGGCCGTTGGCGACGGCCACGTGGCGGCCGAAGCTGACGTCCGCGACGAACGGGTCCTCGCGGAGCTGTTGCTCTTCGGTCCAGACGCCGGCGCCGTCGCGTCGGAAGACCACGGCCAGATCGGACCCGAACGCACCGATCAGCATCAGATCACCTTCGATCGCCACGCTGCTGCCGAACAGGGCACCAGCGGCGCTGAAGGGCAGGACCTGCTCGATCCACAGGTCGTCGAAGGGGTCGGCCGTGCCGCGCGTATCGCGCTGGTAGACGTACGCGCCGCCATCGCGGCCGTTTCGGCTCTGCGCACCGACAACAATCGTCTGCGCGTCCGCCGACACCGCGACGGCGTCACCGAATTCGTCGCCGTCGGTCAGGTCGGAGGCCCGAAGTGCGGCGGGCGCGGGTTGCCAGTTTTCTCCCACGCGATAGAACAGATAGACCGCCCCTTCGTCCACGGCCGGATTGATCGGATCGTTCGGATCGCTGTCGGCGCGCGGTGCGCCCACGACGAGCAGGTCGCCGGCAGACGCAAGAGCGTTGCCGTAGAACAGCGGCGTCGAGGTCTGCAGCGCCAGATCGAAGGGCAGCACCGTCTCCGAGCTGTTGGCGTTCGGCTTCGTGGTCAGGCCACCGTCGTTGTCCCGCGGAAGTTCGATCTGCACCTCCACGCCATCCGCGCTGCCCGCGCTGTTGTTGGTGACCGTGTAGTCGAAGCTTAGCGCCTCGCCGATATTGGCCGTTGGTGCCGGCGTCGACGTGCCGCTGAGCGACAGATCCACCTCGTTGATCGTGATCGACGGTCCTGCCGCACAGATTTCGCCGTTGTCGTCGTCGCGGATGCAGACCTCGCTGGTCCGGGTGCCGGCCGACAGGAAGGTGCGCATGGCGACACCCGTGGCGTTGCTGACCAGGGGCGTCGTGCTGCCCGGCGGGCCATAGGGGAACGAGTTGATGTTGATGGGCTGCGATTGCCCGTCGCTCCAGACCAGTTCGACCTCGTAGGTATCGGCGACGCCCGGATCGCTGAATTCGACCCGGAACTGGATCGAGGCTTCGAGGTCTCCGCTGCTTGCGTTGCGCTGCACGGTCTGGATCTGGTTGATCGACTCGATGCTCGGCGCGACATTGGCCACGGAGGCGATCGCGGTCTCGCAGGTCCGCGCGCCGTCGTCATCGGTGGCGCAGACCTCAACGGTGTACTCGCCGTTGTCTGCGTAGACGTGCGAAAACGATCCGGAGCCGCCGCCCGGGCCAAGTTGCGAAAGATCGGTGGGTGAACCATCTCCCCAGTTGACCACGACGGTCTGGCGATCCTCGATGCCGCGGTCGGTGACGCTGAAGGGCAGGACGAAGACCTGGCCTTCGGCGACGCTGTCACTGTTGATCGTGACTTCGGGCGCCGCGTTCAGCACTCGAAGGGGTACGCGCCGGTCCCGCGACCCGGCGATCAGTCCGTCCAGGACGAAGATGTTCACGGTCGCGACGTACTCGCCGGACTCGGGGAAGGTGTATTCCCGGGTGCCGCCCGCGCTGGGGCCGGACGAGGCGGTCAGCGTGCCGCCGGGCAAGCGAAAATCAATGCCGAAATCGTCACCGTCGCGGTCGAAGGAACCGATCGTGCTGAGCGTGTAGGCCTCGCCCTCGGTGATCGACATCGTCCCGTTGTCGGGCGTGACGTCCAGGACCAGCGTCGGGAAGTAATCCGGGTTGTTCGGGATGGAACTGCCGGCGATGGTTTCGAAACCGGTGATTGACCACGGCGGCTGGTTGTTGTCGAACATGGTCGAATCGAAGAAGGTCGCGAGGTCCTGGCGGAAGGTCTTCAGCGGACCCAGACCGAACTCGATCTTCGGAGAATAGATGCCCGGCGTCCAGCAGGAGAAGTCCGGCCAGGGCTCGCAGATCCGGAAGTTCTCGAAGCCGAGCAACTGCCGTCCGAGGCGGAATCCGCCTTCGTAGATGCGATAGATGAACTCCGTGTCGTACTGCAACTCGGAGTCGTTGGAAAAGGTGTTGGGCAGGGTGTAGCTTGTCTGGATCTGGAAGTCGGCGTCCGGCACGACATAGAGGAGGTCCTGGCCCCAGGTCAAGGTCACCATCGAGCCTTCGCCCTGGGCGATGAATTCGTTGTCGAATCCCCGCACGATCCAGTACCGCACTGGCTGCGGGAAGGTCAGTGTCGCCGTGGGCTCGGGCGAGAAGGTCAGCGTCTGATTCAGGCGAAGCTGGTTGCGTATGTCGAAATCGTTGCCGTCGATGAACGCGCGAGCCACGGAAAATCCCGGGGGGCCGACGCTGCGTTCCCAGCCCTGGGGCGGCACGCCGCGGATCTTGGCGGCCCAGAAATCGAGATCGACTTCCATGTCGACGAACTTGTCCGAGCGCGTCGCGACCAGGGAGCGGAAATCGGGTGGGGCGAACTCACTCTCGGTCGGGAAACCGGGGAGTCCGAGGCAGCCGCTCAAACCGCTCTTGTCGTAAGGTGCGCTGAATTCTTCGATTTCGATCCGACGGGGTTCGCAGTTGCCCTGGGCCAGGCCCAGAAACACATCGCGGACCGGACCGGCAATCAGTCGCTCGCGGCCCACGGGCAGCTCGTAGATGAGTTGTCGTGCCCGACCGTCTTCGAAGGACGTACCCGGCGGCAAGGGGAAGCCCCCGTTGCCAAAGCTGTCGAAGCCGATCGAGGGGAGCTGCTGGCCGGCGCAGTCAAAGACACAGACCGAGCCGCCTGCAGTTGCATTGAAACCAACTTCGCCCCAGACGCTGACGGCGCCGGCGCTCAGTTCACCGGTGGCGCTCAGCGAACTCCCGGTGAAATCCGGGATGCCGCCGAACTGGATCCGGGCGATCGAGCCTGTGCGGTAGGAATTCGGGCGCGGCGTGATCAACCGCATGAGCGCTCGATAGTCGATCTGCGCCCGGCCGCCGTTCATGCCGCTGATGCCGAAGTAGACGCCGAAGCCGCCGTTGATCCCGAGGTTGATCGAACCTCCGAAGCTGCCGAAGGGCGAAACATCGGTGATGCTGCGGGCTTGTCCGGTCAGGAAGAAGTCTTCATCGATCAGTCGGATCGTCTTGTCGGGCGGGGCTTCGTCGCCGGGGCCCCAGAGGTTCGTGTCGGCCGTGAACTGGACGTTGTCCTCGCAGATCAGGACCTGGAACACCGGCTCTAGCCGGCAGGCGGCCAGCGCCGAGGTCGGCGCCATGAGCGAATAGCCCACAGAGCCCAGCACCAGCAGCAGGAGTAGACGTCGATATCGGGACGTGGAAGAAACGAGCGAGGAACGGCGGAACAATGGCAAAGAAACGAGCATGACTCAGGCTGGGCCGTTCGCCTCTCCCGGGCCGGGAAGTACGAATCGGCGGTCACCGCCCCCTTTTTCTGATTTTTTATTAAGATCGGGTTAGATTACTTGGTTTTCTGCCGATTATCCACTGACGCCCGAGTTTCGATCCAGCGACCCGCGCGGCGTTCGGAAGCAGGATCGGATCCAGGGTCTTTCTTCACCAACGATGAAGCGTATTCTTTATAAGGTGGCGACACAGCCGTTCGAGTTTTTCACGTTGGCAGGGTTTTACTGCCACTCCGGCATGCAAGGAGAAGCCGGCGATGTTGCCGGGTCATGCCTTGCAGGCGAACCTTGCCGCCGCTACCGTGCTGTCTGGGCACCAGCGCCAGTCAGGCCGAAACCTGTCGGCCGCGCTTGAGCTGCTGACCGTCGCCGATGGCGGCCAGGTAAGAGCACGCAAACAGGCTATAATTGCGGGATTTACCCGCCGGAGGCTCGTGCAATGCGACTGATCGAGGAAGCGCTTACGTTCGACGATGTTTCGCTGGTGCCTGCGCACTCCGATTTTCTGCCGGGCGACGTCGATCTGACCACGCGCGTCACGCGCGATCTGGCCATCAACATTCCGCTGATGTCTTCGGCCATGGACACGGTGACCGAGGCGCGGCTGGCCATCGCGATGGCCCAGGCCGGCGGCGTTGGCGTGATGCACAAGAACATGTCCATCGATGAGCAGGCCCACCAGGTGCGGGTGGTCAAGAAGTACGAGGCCGGTGTCATCAAGGATCCGATCACGGTCGACCCGCAGACCACCATCCGTGAAGTGCTTGAACTTACCCGCCGGCACAATATTTCCGGCGTACCGGTGGTCGACGACGAAGAACTGGTCGGTCTCGTGACCAGCCGCGACATGCGCTTCGAAAAGAAGCTCGACGACCCGGTCCGCAACATCATGACACGCAAGGACAAGCTGGTCACCGTGCAGGAAGGTGCCAGCCAGGACGAGGTTCTGGAATTGCTGCATCGCCACAGGATCGAGAAAGTCCTGGTGGTCGGCGAGAGATTCCAGCTGCGCGGCCTGGTGACGGTCAAGGACATTCAGAAGTCGCGCGACTTCCCCAACGCGGCCAAGGATTCTTCCGAGCAGCTGCTGGTCGCCGCCGCGGTCGGCACCGGGGGCGATACCGAGGACAGAATTTCCGCTCTGGTCGAGGCTGGCGTCGATATCATCGTGGTCGACACGGCCCACGGACATTCGCAAGGGGTACTGGATCGCGTTTCCTGGTGCAAGAGGCACTATCCCCACGTGCAGGTCATCGGCGGCAACGTCTCGACGTCCGACGGCGCGGAAGCCCTGGCAGACGCTGGCGCGGATGCAGTAAAGATCGGGCAGGGCCCCGGTTCCATCTGCACAACCCGCATCGTCGCGGGCGTGGGCGTACCGCAGATTACTGCTGTCTCGTCCGCCGCCGCGGCGCTGGCCAAGCGTGGAATTCCGGTCATTGCCGACGGCGGCATACGTTTTTCCGGCGACCTTGCAAAGGCTATAGTGGCCGGCGCGTCGAGCGTCATGATCGGCAGCCTGTTTGCCGGCACCGAGGAAGCGCCCGGCGACGTCGAGTTGTTCCAGGGACGCTCCTACAAGAGCTACCGCGGCATGGGCTCGCTGGGCGCGATGGCGCGCGGCTCGTCGGACCGCTATTTCCAGGCCGAGGTCACCGCCGAGAAACTGGTGCCCGAGGGTATAGAAGGGCGCGTGCCGTACAAGGGCCCACTGGGCAGCGTCATCCACCAGATGATGGGCGGCCTGCGCTCGGCCATGGGCTATACCGGCTGCCGCACCATCGAGGAAATGCGCACCAGGCCAGCTTTCGTCCGCGTCACCAACGCCGGCGTCACGGAATCGCACGCCCACGACGTCTCGATCACCAAAGAAGCGCCGAATTACAAGCTTGGTTGAACTCGACGGTATCCGGATTCGGGTGTCCGGCTTTCGGAAATCCGACGAACCGACGAACCGACGAACCGACGAACCGACGAAACGACGAAACGACGAAACGACTGACCTCCCTGTAGGAGCCTGCTTGCAGGCGAACCGGAAACCCGAAAGCCGAAACCGAAACCGTGGCCGATTTGCCCGAAACCAGGAATGCACCTCGATGCCAGAAAGCACCCCGATATCCGATATTCATGCCTCCCGCATCCTGATCCTGGATTTCGGCTCCCAGTACACGCAACTGATCGCCCGCCGGATTCGCGAGATTGGTGTTTACTCCGAAATCATGCCGTTCGACGTCGGCGACGATGTGATCCGCGATTTCGGCGCCAGCGGCATCGTGCTTTCGGGCGGGCCCGAATCGGTGGGCTTCGAAGACAGCCCGCGGATTCCCGAGGTGGTCTTCGACCTGGGCATACCGCTGCTGGGGATCTGCTACGGCATGCAGGCCATGGCAGCGCATTACGGCGGCACGGTGGACCCGTCGGATGAAAAGGAATTCGGCTATGCCGAGGTTGCGATTGCCAACCGCTCGCGGCTGCTCGATGGCATCGAGGACCGGGTGGCGACAAACGGACGCGGCGTGCTCGAGGTCTGGATGAGCCACGGCGATAAGGTCACCGTGCTGCCCGAGGGGTTCAAGACCCTGTGCACCACCGGCTCGGCGCCGATCGCGGGCATGGCCGACGACGACCGCGGCTACTACGGCCTGCAGTTCCACCCGGAGGTAACGCATACCGCCCAGGGCCGGCGGATCCTCGAACGTTTCGTGCTCGAGATCTGCGACTGCGGCGCTGACTGGACCACCGAGGCCATCATCGAGGACCAGATTGCCCGGGTGCGCGAGCAGGTCGGTGACGACAGTGTCTTGCTGGGCCTGTCCGGCGGCGTGGATTCGTCGGTGGTCGCAGCCCTGCTGCACGAGGCGATCGGCGATCAGCTGCTGTGCATCTTCGTCGATACGGGCCTGCTTCGATTTCAGGAAGGCGACCAGGTGATGGCCACGTTTGCCCAACACCTGGGCGTCAGGGTCGAGCGCGTCGACGCGCGCGAACAGTTCCTCGATGCGCTGGTCGGCATAGACGACCCGGAGAAAAAGCGCAAGGTCATCGGACGCGAGTTCATCGCCGTGTTCGACGCCGCAGCCAAGAGCCATCGCGAAGCCGGCTGGCTGGCCCAGGGCACGATTTACCCGGACGTGATCGAATCAGCCGGCGCGGCCACCGGCAAGGCCAAGGTGATCAAGTCGCACCACAACGTCGGAGGCCTGCCCGAGGAGATGAATCTGAAGCTGGTCGAGCCGCTGCGCGAGCTCTTCAAGGACGAGGTGCGCAGAATTGGAATCGAGCTCGGCCTGCCGGCCGAACTGGTCATGCGCCACCCGTTCCCCGGTCCGGGCCTGGGCGTGCGCATCCTCGGTGAAGTCAGGCCCGAATACATCGGACCGCTGCAGAAGGCCGACCATATCTTCATCACCGAGCTGAGAAAGGCCGGACTGTACGACAAGGTCAGCCAGGCTTTCGCCGTGTTTCTTCCCGTCAAGTCGGTGGGCGTGGTCGGCGACGCGCGTCGCTACGAGTGGGTGATCGCGTTGCGGGCCGTCGAAACCATCGATTTCATGACCGCGCGCTGGGCCTACCTGGACCATGAATTTCTCGACCACGTCTCGCGCCGCATCATCAACGAGTGCGACGGCGTATCGCGCGTTGTATACGACATCTCCGGCAAGCCCCCTGCGACCATCGAGTGGGAATAGTCGATTTGGATTCTTGCCGGTACGACGGAACTAACCTCCTGATTTATCCTCAAAAAAAAGTATAAGGTCATCCCAATCAGGAGATCTCCGATGAGATCCATTGCACTCGCGATCGCACTTGCTGCCGGCCCGTCGCTTGTGGTGCCAGCCACTGCGGTGTCCCAGGCCCTTCAGCCGACCGAAGGCTATACCGTCGAAGTCACGTTCTCGGACGAGCTTCAGCAGCGCATGATATCGATCAATAACCTCGAGCAGCGACTCGAGACGCGTTTCCGGGAGAACCGGCACTACGCGAGGAGTTCGCGCGAGGCGGGCAGTCAGCGTTTCGCCCAAAGTCAGACCGCAGGCACCGAGTGGGCCGGCGAGCGACTGATCGGCGATGTATCCGATTTCACGCTGGAAAATCTAGTCGAAGCGCTGGTGGCCTACAACGTAAACCGGGGCGCGCCCGATTTCACCGGGCGCATCGAAATCGAAATCGAGGGTCTCAAACTCACCAATCCTGGTATTGCGTTTCTGGAAGATTTCCAGTCGTATGTTGAAGGTCACGTCAAAGTGATCGACGCAGACGGCAATGTGCTGTTCGACGACAGCGTCAGAACCAACCTGGTCGTCAACAGCTCGGTCGCCGCCGCCCACGACGGTCCCGAACTGGCGTTCGCCGAAACAGACCCTTCCCAGCGCGTGGGGCCAACACTGGCCTATTTCGTCGAGCGCGCCCTGGCGCGTGCATGGCCCGAGCACAAGAGCGAATTCGTTGGCCCTGTGATCATCCGCGTTTCCGGTCCGAACGAGCGCGTGATCCTCAACTGAGGCGCGGTTCGGCGCCGGCCATCGCTAATCCTCGTCCAGCGCATCGAACCGGGCTGCCAGGAAATCGATCAGGCCGCGCACCGCCGGCAGCAGGCCCCGTCGCGACGGAAATACGGCGTGCACGATCTCGCGCGGCGGTGCCCAGCCTTCCAGCACCCGAACCAGTCGACCGTCGGCCAGCTCTTCGCTCATCATCATCGTGGGTAGCTGCACGATGCCGATGCCGGCCACCGCGGCGATGCGAAGTGCACTCATGCTGCGGGTGACCAGCCGCGGGTGATGCGCGACCCGTGCCTGTGAACCGTCCGGGCCGATCAGCTGCCAGCTGTGCCTGTGCTGCGGCCGGCCCAGCGCCAGGCTTGGAAACGCCGCCAGATCGGCCGGCCCGTCGTGCCGTGAATTATTGCCCGGCAATTGTCGCCCGCGAATCATCGTTCTGCAAATGGAACGGTGAGTGCGAATTCTGCCCACTAGTCGCAGCGCTGTCCCGGGCTCAGAATGTATTCATGCAGCATTTTCAAGACAATATTTCCAGGAGTACGACATGAAGAAGATACTCGGCATCTATACCGCCCCGCCGCGCCACTGGGTGGGCGACGGCTTCCCGGTCAGTTCGATGTTTTCCTACAACAGCCACGGCAAGCACGTCAGCCCGTTTCTGCTGCTCGACCACGCCGGGCCGATGGAATTCGCCCCGGCCGAGCGCCCGCGCGGGGTCGGCGAGCATCCGCATCGCGGGTTCGAGACCGTCACCATCGTCTATTCGGGCGAGGTCGAGCACCGCGATTCGACGGGCGCCGGCGGCCGGATAGGGCCCGGCGACGTGCAGTGGATGACCGCCGGCGGCGGCATCCTGCACGACGAATTCCACTCCGAACCGTTCACGCGCGCCGGCGGCGTGCTGGAAATGGTCCAGCTGTGGGTCAACCTGCCGGCCGAGCACAAGATGACCGAGCCCGGCTACCAGACCATCACCGACGCCGACATTCCATCAGTCGATCTGCCGGACGGTGCCGGCGCGGTGCGCGTCATCGCCGGTGAGTTCGGCGGTCAGGCGGGGCCGGCGCGCACGCACACGCCGATGCACGTCTGGGACGTACGTCTGAACCAGGGCGGTAACGCCCGGATGGACCTGGCCGACGGCTGGAACTCGCTGCTGGTGGTGCTGCACGGCACCGTTCAGGTCAACGGCACGGAAGTCGCCCGCGGCGGCCAGTTCGTCCTGCTGGATCGGGCGCGCGAAGGCGTGGTCGTCGAGGCCAACAACGATGCGGTGGTGCTGGTGCTTTCCGGCCAGCCCATCGACGAGCCGATCGTCGGCCACGGGCCCTTCGTGATGAACACGTCGGACGAAATCCGCCAGGCCATCCGCGACTTCAGCACCGGCCGCTTCGGCCGGCTGGCGCCGACGGCCTGAGCAAACGGTTCTCCAATCACATCCCGAACTACCGCAACATGATGAAC
>JGI12048J13642_10168973_pt1 | contig 25444 bp, 20 predicted proteins | sample ElkSlonscriptome_16_FD_13642 | JGI IMG/M metagenome (IMG submission 13642)
CTTCATAGACAAATTTGGGGGTCAGGGCTGCGCCGCCGAGAATCACGGGCACGGTGATGCCCTTCTCGTTAAATACAGCCAGGTTTTCTTTCATGAACGCCGTGGATTTAACCAGCAACCCGCTCATGGCGATGCAGTCGGCGTTGTGCTGCTTGTAGGCGTCGATGATGGCGTCTACAGGCTGCTTGATGCCCAGATTGACGACCTTGTAGCCGTTGTTTGACAAGATGATATCGACCAGATTTTTGCCGATGTCATGGACATCGCCTTTCACCGTGGCAATCAGGAAGCTGCCTTTGCCCGCATCGCCCTCCGACTTCTCCATGTAAGGCTCCAAATGAGCCACAGCAGACTTCATGGTTTCGGCAGACTGGAGCACAAAAGGAAGCTGCATCTGACCCGAACCAAACAATTCGCCAACGGTCTTCATGCCGTCGAGCAGATAGATGTTGATGATGTCGAGGGGGGGGTGTTGTTGGAGCGCTTTTTCCAGCAACTCTTCCAAGCCCTGGCGCTCACCGTCGATAATGTGCTGCTTAAGCTGCTCCTCTAGGGGCAAATCTTTGGTAGGGGTGCGCTTAATAGCGTCTTTTTTAACGCCTTCAAACAGAGTGGTGAGTTTGGTCAGGGGGTCATAGGTGCAGATGCCCGCATCGTCATATTCGCGGCGATCGTAGATCAGGTCGCGGCAGATTTTTTGGTGGTCGGGTTCGATTTTAGCCAGGGGCAAAATTTTGGCGGCACTGACGATCGCCGCATCCAGACCCACCTGAATCGACTCGTGCAAAAACATGGAGTTGAGCACAATCCGAGCGACGGGGTTGAGGCCAAAGGAGACGTTCGACACCCCCAGGACAATGTGAACTCCCGGCAAATTCTCCCGAATCATCCGCATCGACTCGATGGTCTCGCGCCCATTGACCCGGTCTTCTTCGATGCCCGTAGAGATCGGCAGCGCTAGGGGATCGTAGAAAATTTCGTGAGCCGGGATGCCGTATTCCAAAATATCGCGGTAGGCGCGTTGGGCGATCGCAAACTTCTGCTCTGCCGTGCGAGCCATGCCGTCTTCGTCGATGGTGCCGACCACCACGCCTGCGCCATACTTCTTGGCCAGGTCGATCACTTGGAAGAAGCGCTCGTTCCCATCCTCATAGTTGGTGGAGTTGAGGAGNCACTTACCGCCTGCAACCTTGAGTCCGGCTTCCATCTTCGTCCACTCGGTGGAGTCGAGCATCAGAGGCAGGGTAATGTTGGTCACGAGCCGCGACACCAGCTCGTGCATGTCCTTTTCACCATCGCGTCCGACATAATCCACGTTTACGTCGAGAATATGGGCTCCCTCTTTCACCTGAGATTTGCCCAGAGCCACTAGGCCATCCCAGTCTTCGGCGTTGAGCATTTCGCGGCACTTTTTAGAGCCGCTGGCGTTGAGCCGTTCGCCAATGATCAGGAAGGAGTTGTCTTGGTCGTAGGGCTGGGGGGCGTAGATAGAGGCAGCGGCGGGGATGTAGTTTAGCGCTTCGCGTGCCATGGACTGTCGGGGCGAATGGCCATTCGCCCTTACATCAGCAGCATCAGATATGGTCGATACATCGGATGCAAACATAATGGGCGATCGCCGCACAGGACGTTCCTTGGGCGTCAGGTCTTTCGACATCTCCGCCAGTTGCTGAATATGGTCAGGACGAGTGCCACAGCAGCCGCCGATCACCTGCACACCCAAATCTTCTACAAAATGCATCAGCGACATCCGCAGTTCCATCGGGGTGAGGCGGTAGTGAGCCTGTCCGCCGACGTTTTCGGGCAGTCCCGCATTAGGAATACAGGAGACGACAAAGGGAGAATGTTCGGCCAGGTGCTTGATGTGCTCTTTCATCAAATCTGGCCCGGTGGCGCAGTTTAGCCCCAAAATATCGATGGAGTAGGGTTCCAAAATCGTCAGGGCAGCGCTGATTTCTGTTCCCACGAGCATGGTGCCCTGCTGCTCAACGGTAACGGAGACCATGATCGGAAGGCGCGTTCCCGTTTGCTCAAAGGCTTCCATGACGCCATTGAGAGCCGATTTGATTTGCAGCACATCTTGACAGGTCTCGATGAGCAGCAAATCTGATCCCCCATCGATCAGCCCTCGTGCTTGCTCGACATAGGCATCTTTCATGGTGTCGAAGTCGATGTGCCCCAAGGTCGGCAGCTTCGTCCCTGGGCCGATTGATCCGGCCACAAAGCGAGGCTTTTCGGGCGTGGAATATTCGGCAGCAGCCTCTTTTGCCAGCTCAGCGGCTCGCTTGTTGAGTTCGTAGGCGCGATCGCCCAAGTCATATTCTGCTAACACGATCGACGTGCCGCCAAAGGTATCGGTTTCGATGACATCGGCTCCCACGTCCAAAAACCCCCGGTGCACTTTCTTCACCGCTTCGGGATTGGTCGTGACCAAATATTCGTTACAGCCTTCATAGTCAGCGCCCCCAAAGTCTTCTGCTGTGAGATTTTGAGTTTGCAGCGATGTGCCCATCGCCCCGTCAAACACCAAAACAGGGTGTTCTGGACTGTGCAGTCGATTGAGAAACGCGTTCGTCATAGTGGCTGTTGTCAGAGGTTCGCTAAGTCAATAAACAAGGGTAGGAATGTTAATCAGCAAAGCAGAAAAAGATCCGTATGTTCTAGCCTACCAAACGTTCTAGCGTAGCAAGGTTTAGGTTGTGTTGACGGATGTTTTAGGCGGACGCAGCAACTTTCATTTTGGCGAATGAGGCCAAATGAGGTACTTGTCTACGCGTCTGACCCACCCGCAAACAAATTGCGTTCGAACGAGTGAAAGCCCATCTGGGCTGAGATTCGTCGGTTGTCAGTGCCGAAGGGATTGGGTCTTTGTAGGCCGCAGTTGATTCTGAGTGTTAAGGCGTAATCACAATGAAAATTTCTGAGTCAACCTCTTTGAAGTTATCTCAGATACCTTGGCTCGCACGAACAAAGGCTATATTCCCCTCAAGGGTCATAGCACCCCAGATTTTCCGCGACTATAATTGAGACAATTTTCAAGTCTGGTTTCCAGGCAGCCGTTTCATTCAATTCGTTTAAGCTTCAATTCGTTTAAGCCCACTTGTCCTCTCAATCCTCTGACGAAGAGGGATTACCACTATGGACTATCGTGCGATCGCCAGATCTATTTTGGACAATCTGCCAGAGCCAGACCATGAACCCATACAGCGATCGCCACAAAGCGACGACGAACGGATTGCCGCGACCGCTTGGATGCGAATGAGACTGATGAACGCGGAAAAATCGGCTGGTGGAATCCGCAACATGGTATTCATCTAGGGTCTGAGACGAGATTGCGATACATCAATCTCGATTGGCAACGCGCTACTATGTCATGTTGACTGCTTAGTTCAAGACCTGTTTGATTGATAGTTCTGAACGGTTGACTTCAGCGTGCTGGCGATTGACTTGAAATGCTGTTTAATTCGTTTGAATTCATTCTGCTATTTCTTCCGATTACTCTCACGGTTTTCCTGGGACTCGGAACCCTCAAATATTATCGCTTAGCGATCGCTTGGCTTGTCCTAGCATCGTTGGTTTTTTATGGCTATTGGAATCCGGCTTATCTCTATTTAATCGTTGGGTCAATTCTGTTTAATTATGGAATTAGCCGAGTCATTCAGAGGTTAGCTCAGAACCATGAGAGTCACTCTAATATTGATGATCGCGCAATCGAATCAGAGAGAAATAGCATAGCTAAATCTCACAGTCTAGACAGTGGTTTAAAAATAGATGAAGAGGATCAGTTTAGGCCAAGATTCTTCCTTTTAATAGGTGGGATTATCGTCAACCTGATTGTCCTAGGTTATTACAAATATGCAAATTTCTTTGTCGATAATCTAAATGCGATCGCAGGGTTCGACGTTCAGCTCAAAACGATTGTCTTACCTCTCGCCATATCATTTTTCACCTTCCAACAAATTGCTTATTTGGTTGATGTCTATCAGAAGAAAATTGTCGATTCAGATTTTCTAGACTACTGCCTTTTTGTTACCTTCTTCCCTCAGCTCATTGCTGGCCCCATTGTGCATCATCAGGAAATGATGCCTCAGTTTAAGCAGCCTGCAATCTTCAGACCCAATCTCAATGCCATGACCGTAGGTGTAACACTGTTTGTCATGGGATTGTGTAAAAAAGTGGCGATCGCCGACACATTAGCTCAATCCGCTAATCCTATTTTTAATGCAGCACTCCGATCTCAATCTCTTACATTCAGTGATGCCTGGTTGGGTTCCTTAGCCTATACGTTTCAGCTCTATTTCGACTTTTCTGGCTATGCAGATATGTCGATTGGCATTGCTCAGCTCTTTGGTCTAACCTTGCCGCTCAACTTTTTTTCGCCCTACAAGTCCATCAGTATTGTCGAATTTTGGCGACGATGGCATATGACCCTATCGCGATTTTTGCGGGATTATCTTTACATTCCATTGGGCGGAAATCGGCAAGGAAATCTACGGCGATATGGCAATCTTTTAATCACGATGGTGATTGGAGGCTTGTGGCATGGAGCAGGATGGACATTTGTGTTTTGGGGGTTCCTACACGGATTCTATTTGGTCGTTAATCATATGTGGAGAAGGATTTCGAAACAGTTCGACCGCTTCAAATCGGCTTCTCAATTATCACCGCTAGAACAAATGGGTGCGATCGCCCTGACCTTCTTATCTGTCCATATCTCATGGGTGTTTTTTCGAGCCGAAAGCTTTGACGCCGCCCTCTCTATGCTCGCAGCAATGCTTGGGTTGAAGGGATTTGACTTTTCGCTAACAGCACGTCTTCTTCCTACCCTCAGCGATCCCTATGGAATCAACCCATTTGTCATGCTGGGGTTGGCAGCTACTATCGTGTTCCTCGCTCCTAACACCTACGAGCTAATGCGCCATGAAAAACCAGCCTTTGAAACCTACGAGGTTTCTTCATCCATCCAGTCCGGCACCTTACAATGGCACCCAACGTATCGATGGGCGATCGCCACTAGCTTGCTGATTGGCATCACCGTTTTGCACCTGTTCCAGACGAGCGAGTTCCTTTACTTTGATTTCTAACGTTGATCTCTAGACTGTTCAGAAACAAGAAACTTGCGGGATTGCGCTATTTGGTGGCGATCGCCTCTTATGCGCTGGTCATTTTGTTAAGTATTGGGATGTTTAACGGAGTCGTTGATCCCTTTGGGCGGTTTGGTTGGGTGCACATTGACGGCTTCAATCAGCTCAAGCCAGCATTCGATCGCAATCCGCTGATGAGCAAAGCTTTTCATAGTGCGGTTCAAAATCCTGATGCGGTTGTGATTGGAACATCGAGAGCCAACCAAGGATACAATCCCCGCAATGCAGCATGGCAGGCCGTAGCCGAACACCCCTACAACCTGGGGACACCCGCCGCCGATATTTACCGAATGAAGCGCTATTTTCAGCATATTCTTGCCCAAAGCGAGGTCAAACAGCTGATTTTGGCACTAGATTTCAGGAGCTTCAACGCCTACGATCAGAGCTTTTCAAATAATCAGATTATTGATACCGGAGAACAGTATCTGTCTGTTAATGAAAAGGGAGATTTCAAGCCTTCCTATCGCGTTTCACAGGTCATGCCGTCACTCTTTTCAAAAGATGCTCTGTTGGCAAGTCTCTACACCCTCAAAAACCAATCAGACACCTTGAATCCAACGTATTTAGCCAACGGATTTAAGTACCGCGAGCCTCAAACCTTTGCTCCAAGACGACGTTTTTTGAATGGAGCTGGGCGCTCGGTTGATGTCTATCTGGCTCGACCCAATCGTCGTAGAGAATTTAGCTACAGTTTTGTCAATGAAAAGACTGGGTATTCGACTTTAGAGGATTACCGTCAGATTCTCCAAATTGCCTATGAGAACGACATTGATGTTCGTATTGTGATCAATCCCTCCCATGCCTACTTGCTAGAGGTGATTCACGCTATTGATCGATGGGAAACGTTTGAAAACTGGAAGCGATCGCTCGTTGCCCTTAATCTTGAGGTAGCCGAGACCAAAAACGCTGATCCCTTTCCCATCTGGGACTTCTGCACCTACCATCCCCTCACGACTCAGTCCATTCCTGAAAAACGCAAACAATGGGATCAAACTCCTCAGCTTTTTTGGGAAATTACTCACTTCAAGCCTCAGCTGGGCGATCGCGTCCTTCAAACGATTTTCAAGTCTTCGCCTCAGGATGCAGAATCTCAGGATTTTGGAATTCAGCTGCAACCTGAAACCATGGAGAATCACTTGCAAATGGTGCGCGATCGCCGCACCGAATACGTTCGCACTCACCCATTAGAAGCCACCCAGGTGAAGCGTCGTGCGACCCGATCGCTGAAAAAACTGAGAGAGTCTGAACGTGATTGAAACGCATAACTCGCGTCGAACCCATCCTTGTCATCCCCAAAGCAGTGTCGAACCAAGCACCTCTATCCGAACAAATTTGGCCTAGTTTCTCATCGTTTGGTGTTGCACAGCGTGGAATGATGCGGAAAGATTCAACTCATGGATGACCTGCTGTAGGGGCATCGCATTACGATGCCCCTACCAAAATCATTCTTCGAATGTGCAAAGCCCATCGTTTAGATCTCAGCGCTTGTGGAAGCGTCGGCATCAGGTTCCGCGCTGGAAAGGGAGCGTACGCGCTGAATCTTTCGAAACGCATGTCGCTTTAGCAAAAACTCAGGCATTTCCAAGACGTTGAACTGAGGCGCAGGCAAAACGGTTGGGGGAGGAGAGTCGCTATTCTGCTCTGGCATTGTGAGTTCGAGGGCGGCCTGTACCTCCGCTGCTGCTGCATCAGGAAGATAGGATACTTGTCGCTCAAGCAGTTCCTTAAACTGAGTAATCTGACGTTGACTCGCGCGATAGCGGTCTTTCCAAAACTGAACTGCAGTTTCATACTCTCCAGCTTGACGCGCATACCTGAGAATATCTTCTTGCATGTCTGAGGTCTGCTGAACTAGCTCAGTGGTGTGCTGAACGTGGCGATCGCACTCTTGCTCTAGAACGATACAACGATGTTGCCAGCGGCTTTGAGTACGAAGCTGTTGTTGTTGCTCTTGCCCAAGATGCTCGACCTGACTCGCAGCCATCGCCGCGTCACGTTTTAGCGTAGCAATGTGATGATTCTGCTCAGAAATCACGCGCTGAGCACGCTGCAACGCATCTTGCACATCGTCTTTTTCTGCAATGACCGTATCGAAGCTGTTGAGCTTCTGCTCTAAGGCTGCGCGCTGGGTTTGGCTTTCCGCAAGACGAATGCTGAGGTGTTTGACTTGTTGTTGAGACGCTTCGAGCTGGACTTCAAGACTAGCGGAAAGTGTTCGAGCGGCAAGAGCGCTCGATTCCTGCTTACGCACCTGCTCTTGCTGAGTGGTGAGCGCCGTCTGCAAGTGCTCGACTTGTTTCTCTAAGCGATGTCGTCGCTGGTGTTCTTCAGTTTGGTCTTGGAGGAGACGCGTTCTCAAATGCTCTAATTGAGCTTGTTGATATTCGGCTAGTTGCTCTGTGTAAGACAAAACCATTTGCACGGCATCATCATATTCGTGAGCGTCTGCATTTTGACCACCAATGACCTGCTTTTGTTCGTGAATTTGCGTCTTGAGTCGCGCGATCGCATGTTGCTGAACGTAAGCAAAGTCTTCTGTGACCGATAGCTGTGATTGGAGGCGCTCGTAATCCTGCATTTTGATCTTCAGCTCTTCCAGATAGATCATGGACTGATCGAGCGCTTGCTCAAGCTGATAGATCCGACGAATGCGCTGACACTCCGACGTCCGAATTTGAGCGAGTTGATCCAAGGCTCCGATGTAGTGTTCAGAAGCCACGCTCATAGGAGTGGCGATCGCCAACTCGGAGTCTAGGTCGTTTTCCCAAGCGTTTTCATCATCAGTGCGACTAATACAGAGAACTGCGTTAGGCAAAACGACCTCTGTTTTCTCCAAAGAATCTTGGGATGGGATGAAGTAAGTCGTCATTGCAGCAGACTGAACCTCTCCATCTGTAGTGAACAGTAGAGTAGATTGGCTATCAAACGGCCACATTGAATCCGCCAAATCGAGTCCTGCCATGCGCGAACCCCTAATGAATTAGCTTTCTGAATAAAGCAGAATTTGAAGCTTGATCACACAGCCAAAGCTGTAAAAAGATGACCTGACCAATCTAAGGGAACTAGATTCAACCGATTCAGGCACTACCGAATAGTTTAGCAAGCGGGCTTTGATGTATCTGAGATGTTAGAAACTTTAAAGGTTCAAAATGGACAGACCCCTTTTTCACAGAAATATTGCCTTTTTCTAGTTCGTTCATGGTCGTTAATTTTTATGACGAAGCCTTTGTTTCGTCCTTTAGGTCACTGTCATTCTTCGCGGAAATTGGCACACTGAATATGTCTTCGACGGGCGATCGCTACTCGCTTCTCTTCGCGTGCTGGATTGGTTTCCCAAGCGCCCGTCTCATCGGCAGATTTGTTGATGAGTCGGTATAGCAGTCTACCTGTCCAAATTCCTGCTCTGATTCGCACAACATAATGCTTTGATACACAAACGCGTTACACGACACTCGTGTTGCATTGTTGTGGATTATCTGTTACTTCGCTGTATTTCCATTTCTCAATTTCTATATTGCTCGTCCTATATTGCTCGTCGGATTCAGTGACCTTTCTGCAGAAAAGGATGTCATGACTATTTATTCCACCCAGCTATCCACCGTTTTGCCTCTATCTATGATGAAAAGATCTGGTTTAGGAATCGTTTCAGGTGCTGCCCTCATTTCAATGCTAATGGCAACCCTGATCCCCAGTCGAGCGATCGCCCAGACTGAATTACAGCCCATTGCTCAGAACAGTCCTGAAGCTGACGCTTCGCCCACTGACAATGCAGGCAGTGCAGACTTAGTCACTGAGCCAGCTAGCACATCACTGATTCAGTTAGTGGAAATTCAGGTTCCGACCCTGCCTATCGAAGATACCGAGGAAGAGATCAACCAAAAAACGCCTGAACGATTGATGGAGCGTCCGGAGAGATATGGAGAACCAGGGCCTGCTCAACCGGATCGGGTTGAGTTTCTGCTTGAGTGAGAGAACTCAAAGCTTTAGCGAAAGCGTGAGTAGCGCAAGCAAACTCTCACGCTTTCGGATAGAAATCAATGCTTAATTCACCTTTGATCCACAACTTTTATTCATAAGTTTTATAGCTGTAGTCAGCTTATTCAAGTCACAGACATTTTTATGTGGTTCGCGCAGCACGTAGACAACATAAACGTCCTAAGGCTAATGCTGTAGCTATACCTCCGATTTTGAACAGAAAAGAGACAACCTGTGATGGCCTAATCCAAACCTAACTCACGCTTGAGTAGATTAATGGACTTACTGCCAATGTAGTTTTCGCAGCACAGCACTTGAGGAGCCCGAATCAAATCGTCACGAGCACTCTGAATCGCCGCTTTGACGATGTCATAACTGGCCTGATCGCAAATAATCGTTTGAGCAGCACGAACAATGGCGTTGAGCTTATATTCATCATCTGCCTTAGCGGTCAAGACTAACAAGTCGTCACCCTTGAGACTATGAAGAATCACTTCTGCCGCGCGCAAAATACCGGAACTTAGGCTCACCATCCCGATGGAGCTACCCTTAGACAAAGTCGTGAGGTACTGAATTTCCTGACTGTAATCGTAGATATCGATGGGAATGACTCGTACCTCTTTCGGCGCGGCAATTTGCTCAGCTTCACCGATGAAATAGCGACTTGTAACGACTGTTCCAGCACGGGTCTGATCGAGGATTTGATCCAACTCTTCCATCGGAACGAGCTGAACCGGAATCCGCAACGATTTCTCCAGCTCTTGCGCCATTAGCTCACCAGCTCCGATGTCTTGCTGAGGTGCCGTCACCAGGACTCGCGCACTACAGCGCAACCGCCAGTCGATTTCTGACAGAAATAGTTCGCGAGCCTGGCTCAGAGTGCAGCCATGACTGAGCAAATCATCCAAGCTATTCTGAATGCGCTTGTGAGCTTCTGGATATTGCTCAAAGATAGGGGATTGTGGTCGTGCGCCCCCTTCGTCACCTTGTGCTCGAACATAGATTCCAGATCCCGGCTGAGCATCTACGATGCCAAGCTCTTCTAGCTGCCCATAAACTTTGGCGATCGTGTTGCGGTGAAGCCCCGTCTGCATCGCGAGCTGTCGCGTGCTAGGAAGGCGATGTCCTGGCGGAAACTGACGGGAGGCGATCGCAAAACGAATTTGATTAAACAGTTGAGTGGATGCTGGAATATCACTTTCTGCTTGAATGTGAAACTTAACCATAACCATCACGAAACTCCGATGCGATGAAAGAGAAAGACCAGAAATGCGAGACTACCGTGCAGAATGCCTTACTAATACTTCGGGAGCGATGACATTGACGAAGCACTCGATCGTAAGTTGCAGGTCGGATGCGCGCAGCTAAATCACAGAGGTTCAGATAACAAGCTGCTGCATGCTATTGCCTCGAATTCTGGGACATTGCAATGGTCTAATGCCTTACAAAAAACCTCTAACTTCCTATCCTACTTCGGTTATTGGGAAACCAGCATAGATTCCTGTCGATTATCATCTCGATGCTCAATGAGGCGAAAGTTTTCAAGGGATTCGAGTGAATTGAGACTTCTGCATTATTCTGAAGGCTGAGCTGTAGTGAGAATTGCTGCTGTCCGACCGGGCATCTCAATGACTTAGCTCTCCTTTATAACTGGCTGATTGAAGCGGAGCCTCTCACATCATGAAGCTACTGGACTGGATTGGATTTCTAGCACTTGTAATCTCTCTGGCAATTCTTTGGCAGTTCAGACAGATTGTGTTGCTCGTGTTTACCTCTGCAGTGTTGGCGATCGCTCTCAATAGCTTGGTGCGCTTGCTCTCTCGAACCTTCGGTCTGAAACGGCAATGGAGTGTTCTGGTGGCGCTACTCCTTGTCTTATTCGGGGCTGTGGTCTTTGTGGGGGTGGTTGTGCCACCTTTCATCCAGCAGTTCGAAGAATTGATTTTGCTAGTTCCAGAGGGATTGGATCAGCTCCTCGACTGGGCCGATGAAGTCATCCAAAACCCTCCAGCATGGTTGCCTCAACCTGGAGTCGAAGACCTGCCCAGTTTGTCTGAGGTTGCACGACAAATCGGCTCCATCACTCAACAAGTGTTTGGCAACTTTTTTGCCTTCTTCTCTGGTTCTGTCGCTGTCGTCCTTCAGATTTTGCTGATTACGGTGCTAACGCTGATGATGGTGGCAGAACCGTTGGCTTATCGACAGTTGTTGCTGCGGCTGTTTCCCTCTTTTTATCGGCGGCGAGCAGACGAGATTCTTTCCCTCTGTGAGAAATCGTTGCTGAGTTGGTTAGGGGGAATTTCTCTCAGTTCTGTATTCATCGCGGCGGCCAGTGGTATTGGGCTGCTGGCACTGGGTATTCCGTTGGTTTATGCCCATGCACTTTTGGCTGGAGCCTCCAATCTTGTCCCTAATGTAGGGCCAACGCTCAGTGTCGTCTTTCCAGTGGGCGTTGCACTGCTCAATTCGCCTAGCAAGGCGATCGCCGTTGTGGTGCTTTACATCGTCATGCAAAACCTGGAAGCCTATTGGTTCAGTCCAATGGTGATGCGTCAGCAAGTGTCTTTGCTGCCTGCTGCGACGTTAATTGCGCAGCTCTTTTTTGCTTCTTTTTTGGGGCCTTTAGGACTGCTGTTGGCGGTTCCTCTCGCAGTTGTGTTAAAAATTTGGGTCGAAGAGGCATTTATCAAAGATGTGCTTGATCCTTGGAAAACGCCACCACCGAGAATGGCAACTCCGGCTCAACTTGCCCTAGCAACAGCGTCCGCGTCTTCAGCGCGACCTGATTCGGCAGATGTGGATTTGGAGACTAACTTTGAGGACAAGCAGGTGTCTGACTTCAAACATGCCAGCGCTTCTCCTCAGACTGATTCAGATTGCTCGACTCCGAATGCCCATTCACAGCCAGATTCGGAGTCGTCGGAAACTACTGATTCCTCTCCGGAGTACGAGCCACCTCCTTAAACAGCACTGCGACAGGCTGAAGAAATTAGCCCCATTGCGGTTTCAATCTGGCCGTAGGCTCGCATTTCGTCTGCTCGGAGGTCGTTGAGTTCCTGTTCTTTTTCGGTGTCTCCCTCTCGAATCGAGATAATGCCCTCCTCATTTGACATTTCAGCCCTTTCGTAGAGAACATCAGCGACATCTCGATATCCATCAATCAACATTGGGTAATGCTGCTTGATATCAACCGTCTGCATTGACATCGATTCTAAATTGTCTGCAATTTGGTCATAAAGCTGAGCATTTTGCTCAATAGCTTGCAGATCCTGATTGCCCAAAACTTGCTGAGTTCGACCATCTTCTATTGTTTGCAAGATTGAACGACATTCGGCCTTCGTATCCGGCCCCCAGCAGCTTGCCACAAAAACGGCGATGAGTCCTGAGAAAAAAATAAGTGTCCGACGTTCCATGATCGTTGAATTGATACTATCGATTCCAAATGGTGTTAGCCACCCAGGCAATACATGTCGATGTCGTGAATTGCGGGCGGAATATTTTGGTCGGCATCGAGCCGCAACTGCATTACCCGCTCTTCCATTTCAGGTTCAAGGCGACCCTCTTGAGGGAGCTGAGCCGCGAGTTGAGCTGATACCTGACTGCCATGCTGATAGGCCGCAGCAAGGCGATCGCGCAACTGCTGGAGGGTACGGTCAGACAGCTCAACCGTGGCGATCGCCTGAGCGGATTCTGCTCGGATTTGAGAGAGGTCTTCTTGAAATTTCGGCTTGTCCATCGACTGCCCAATCGTTTTCTGATAGAGCGACTGAATCCGTTCTCGGGCTTCGTTGTTGGCAGAACCAAGGCGATCGCACTGCACCGCACGGCTCGGGCCACAGCCACTTAGGGCGATCGCGACCCCAGCCGCCAATCCTAAATGCGCCGCTGTCTGAGCGATCGACCCTCTCTCGCCCTTCCGTTCACGGTACAAATGTCGAAACAAGTGTCGAGCCGTCATCCTTTATCTACGAAGTACCAGTGAAATATCAGTAGCTGGGAAACCCAGATTCGTTACTTAAGATACCCTTGTACTGTCTTTCGAATTAACTCTGCTAGTTGCTCAGCGCTGTCGGCGATCGCCAGATTATCAGCCGCAGTAGCCATGACCTGAAGCCGATCGGGAGATTGAATCAGGTCAAGCACTTTAGTTTTGAGGTCATCGACGCTGAGCGTCGATTGCTTGTAGACCTGAGAGGCTCCCGCCGCCGCGAAGATGGCCGCATTAAAGCTCTGGTGGTCTTCTGCTGCAAAAGGATATGGAATGAGAATGGCAGGCGTTTGAGTTATGGCAAGTTCAGTCAGGGTTCCTGCCCCCGCCCGACTCACCGCTAGATCGGCTCGTTGCAGCAAGGCCGCCATGTCGTTGTAGAACGGCATGGAAATGTAATGGGGATGGCTAAATGAATCCGCATCCGGATCATTGTCCCCTGTCAAATGTACGATCCAAGCTCCCTGCTCTAGCCAAGCTGGAGCCGTTTGCCGCACCAATTGATTGACCGCAACTGCACCTTGACTTCCTCCCACCACCACAATCAGCGGTACGTCGTCGGGAATGTCAAAGTCTGCAAGTCCGGCGGATGAATGGGTAAATTGTGTGACAGAGTCTGGCTTCAGTTCTGAATCCGCTACTCCAGAATGATCAGCACTCGAATGATCAGCACTCGCGTTCACCGCAGAGAGAAATTGCGATCGCACAGGCGTGCCCACATGCACGCACCGTGCCCGAGGCAGGTAGGATGCGGCTGCATCAAAGCCTACAGCAACCACACTACAAAAGGGACTGAGCCAGCGTGTCACCTTTCCGGGCAGCGCATTGGACTCATGTAGGACAGTAGGCAATCCCAAAGTACGAGCGGCGAGAATAGCCGGAGCGGCAATGTAGCCTCCAGTCGTTACCACACCGCTGAACTGACCTTGACTTAGCAGTTTTCGCACTTGCCAAGTAGCGCTTGCCATGCGAGTTAGGCTGCGAATGGCGAGCCCCAACCGCGAAGACTGTAACCCTTCGACTTCAATAATATGAAGGGGATAGGTCTGAGGCACAAGCTGAGTTTCTAAGCGGTTGGACACGCCCAACCACTCAATTTGAAAATCGGTTAACTGTTCCGCAGTGGCGATCGCCGGAAATAGATGTCCTCCGGTTCCGCTCGCGGCAACAAGAAGTTTGGCAGAGGCTTGGGTCACAGTGCTTATCTGCTTGTCGCTCCTGAATAACTCCTGAATCGTCTTAACGCTCAATTCCCGACACTTAATGCTGTCGAGTTCTCTAAACCCAGATTACACTGATACAATCCCCTAATAAAAATCCAATCCTTCAGGAAAAATTTCTTAGAAAAACTGCCTAAAGACGTTCCATTCGTTTCAGTAAGATCCTGTCAGCATCGATTTCACCTGAAATTTCATTTGAGTAGACCTCGTTGCATCAACCCTGCATGAATCGATATCACTCATTCGATATTCCTAATATTAATGACCCGACTGGTCTGCCAAGCTTCGTTATATTGACCCTATTACTCCGCTATGTTTAACTCTACGATGCACCCTCGGAATCCTCATCTTTTCGCCTGGTTATCTATGGACGATTCATCTACTCTTTCGCTCAAAGCCAAGCATGTTGCGATCGCCATCGCAGGAAGCGCCCTCGGTCTATTGTGGAGTTCGCCTGCCCAAGCTGAGATGCAGCCCGCCGCGACTGCACCAGCCGAAATCACAGAAATGCTAATGCAGATTGATGCGGCAGCGAGCGATCGCAATGTCGAAGAGGTGATGGCGTTTTTCAGCCCTGACTTTAGCCATGCTGATGGGTTGGCCTACGAAGAGTATGAGGCTGCGTTAGAAACCTTTTGGGAGCGCTACTCGACCGTCAGCTACACCACTGACCTCACAGGCTGGGAGCAAGACGGCGAAAATGTTGTGATTGAAACCGTTACTGCCGTAGTCGGAACAGAATCGGTGGGGACGCGTTCGGTCGAGCTTCAGGCAAACATTACGTCTCGCCAAGTCATTCAAGACAACCTGTTGGTGGAACAAGAAGTCTTGGCAGAAGACAACATGCTTACCTTGGGGCCAACTCCCCCGACTCTGGACATCAACCTGCCCGAACAGATTGCTGTAGGCCAGCAGTTTAGCTTTGACGCCATTGTGCTGGAGCCGCTGGGCGATCGCATTTTGCTTGGCACAGCCGTTCAAGAGTCCGTGGCTCCAGAGGGCTACATGATTCCCAGCACCATCGACTTTGAACTATTAGCGGCTGGAGGGCTTTTCAAGATTGGACAAGCTCCGGTGAGCCTAGACGACCAGTGGATTTCAGCCGTTGTGGTTCGTGCGGATGGCATCACCGCTGTGACTCGTAGGCTCGAAATTGTCACCGAGCTAGACGATTGATCTAGCTACAGCCAGTAGTCAAGGGGCAAATGCGGATTTGCCCCTCAGGTGATACGTTATCCCCCTACGAGAAAGGATGACGTGTCAATCTAGTGAATCCAACTTATGCAATGTTGGCAGAACGGTTCGCGGTTTCCAGCGCTTCAACCAGACTTCGAACAGCGGCGATCATTGCAACTTCGCTGTTGAGCTGATTGATCGCAGAACCAACACCAATTCCAGAAGCGCCAGTGGCGATCGCCAACGGTGCGGTCACACTCGACAATCCTGAAGCACAGAGCACCGGAACTTCTACAACTCGGGAAATTTCATAAGCCGCCGCTAGGGTCGGAGCAGCTTTTTCGACCAGTCCCAAAGTTCCAGCATGGGTGGGTTGGCTGCTGGTGCCACCTTCGGTTTGGATGATGTCGGCTCCAGCCGCGACCAAATCTTCTGCCAGTCGAGCTTGTTGATCGAGGGTGAGAATGTGAGGAACGGTGACTGACAGCGTGATGTGAGGCAACAAGGCACGAGTCTGCTGAGTCAATGCCAGCACCTCATTTGCCTCGAAGCGAATGCCGTGGGCATAAAACGCATCAAAGTTACCAATCTCAATCAGGTTAGCTCCCGCCTCCACCGCAGGCAAAAACTTCTCCGCCTCAATAGCAGACACACAAATCGGCAAGTCAGTAAGCTGCCGTGCTAGCTTAACCAAATCAGCATCAGCTGCAATATCGACACAGGTCGCACCGCCTTGATCTGCCGCCTTCACTGTGGCAGCTACTCGGTCTGCATCGAAATTGGTCAGTCCGCTAATGACCTTCAGAGCCCGGTTTTGCTCTAGGGCTGCTCGTAGCTTCGCAGAAGAAATTGTCATAAGTCTTTTCCAGCTCAGTGTGACGGATAGCAATAGGGGATTCAATCACGCAGATCTTTCCCGTTGATATTTTCCCGTTAATAACGGTCATGCAAATTTATCCCAGCTTTTGTAGAGAAGGGAACATTCAACCCGTTCATTCTACAGGAGAAGCCTCGTTTCAGACGATATCGTGGCGCAGCCAGTGGTCATGCCAGCGGTAGCCAAAACCGAAATGTACTGCCTTTTCCTAAAACACTCTCGACTTCAATATCTCCACCCTGAAGCTCGATGAGACGACGGGAAATGGCGAGTCCGATGCCAGTGCCACCAGAATTGCGATCGCGCGATCGATCCGCTCGCCAAAATCGCTCAAAGACATGGGGTAAATCCTCCTCAGCAATACCAACTCCAGTATCTTCTACTGAAAACCAAAACTTTTGTTCCTCTGTCCAGGTTCGCATCGTAATCGTTCCCGATGGCGTATAGCGGATGGCATTGCCAATCAAGTTGATCAATACTTGCTCTAGCCGAGCCGGATCGGCCAACACGTTAGGCAGAGGCGGATGAATGTTGAGCTGAAGCAACGGACTGTCGTCACCCGACATCTGCTCAGAAAACCGTCGAATCAACCCTTCAAGCATCGGGGCAACATCAATCGCCTTCGCTTCGATAGGAAGATACCCAGCCTCCATCTTCGATAGCTCTTGCAGATCATCGACCAGACGACGAATACGCTTTGACTCTTTGGCTAACAAATTGTAGATATCAGTGGAAGGACGAATGGTGTCATCTGCCAGTCCTTCTAAATAGCCTTCCAGAACCGTTAACGGCGTACGCAGTTCATGGGTCAGGTCGCTCACGAGATCGCGACGACGCTGTTCCACCCCTTCCAACTCTGCTGCCATACGGTTGAAACTCAAAGCTAGCTGATTCACTTCTGGAATGTCGCTGAGGGGAACGCGCTCATCCAGTTGACCTTCCGCTAGTTTCTTCGTGATTTCTTCCATCTGCACCAGAGGCCGCACAATCCGGCGCGACATCCAATAGCTCAGCCCTCCAGCAGTGCTGGCTCCAATCCCCAAAGACCACAATGCTCCTCGTGCCCATGCCGACTCAAATCCCTGTACAAGCTGAGCCTGAATCTGATTGACGGTGTACCCTTGGCGCTCAATCCGCTCTAAATACACCACGAAGAATCGAGGCGACGAAAACTTGCCAATCGTCAACAACGTCAGCAGTCCCACCACCATGACAACGGCGTGAGAGAAAAACAAGCGCGATCGCAAATCGGGTTTTGACTTGAACATTAATCTTGACTTGGACATTCCCTTTTGACATCCCTATAATTCCGGAGTACAGCTACACTCCGTCTTCAAATTTGTAGCCCACTCCAATCACTGTCTTGACAAATTGAGGATTACTTGGGTCAGGCTCTACCTTCTTGCGGAGACGCGCCACATGGGTATCCACTACTCGCTCATCCCCAAAAAAGTCCGCACCCCAGAGCTTTTCGATCAGCTGAGCACGACTCCAAACCCGACCGGGATAACTCATGAAGGTCGCCAACATTTCAAATTCTAGAGTGGTCAGATCGAGTTCTTCCGAGTCTCGTTGTTCAGCACTGTTCTGCATCGCATTAGTATTCGGGCTGTCCTCAGGAAGAAAATGGCGATGTGCCACTCGCTGGTCTAGATTGACGGTGAAATGGGGCGTGCTGTGAGTTTGCGAAGAAGCACTGTCATGGCGGAGCGATCGCCTCAGCAAGGCTCGCACTCGCGCCACCAGTTCTCGTGGGCTGAAGGGCTTGACCATATAATCATCAGCTCCGGTTGAAAGGCCGATAATTCGGTCAATCTCCTCCCCCTTAGCCGTCAACATCAAAATATACGGGTCTTTTGAGCCAGGTTGCTGGCGAATTCGAGCACACACTTCTAAGCCATCTAGTTTTGGAATCATCAAGTCTAGAATGATCAGGTCAGGCTGTATCTCCCGAAAATGCTGCAAGGCAGACTCGCCATCGCGACAGGCCGTACAGGTAAAACCATCCTTTTCGAGATAGAGGCGGATAAGTTGGGCAATTTCGGCCTCATCTTCGACAATCAAAATATTCATACAATATTCATCGTGAAGCCCATAGAACCATTCGTCTGGTGGGGTCGTCTAAATGCAATGCCTGGATAAATCCTAGCCTCAGACTCACAGCAGCGCATTTTTTTCTATTGTCAAGAAACACGAAGGAGAAACAGACTGTTTTGATTTTTCTCAACATCTTGAGGGTCAGGCTGGGTAAGATTAGGCTAGCATCGTCGCGAACCCACAAATCTTTGACGATGTATTGAGCAAGGCTGCCTACATTGCGTTGCTCAAGTCACAATAAGTTACGCCAAGTCACAAGTTAAATCTTATTCTGACGATTGTCCGGGTCGAGTCAACTTGTTCCTGCAAAAATCTCATTGAGCGGTGGTTTAGCGCACCTATAGCGCTTACTCTGTTGCCCCCATGCCAACACCAGCCCCTGACGCCAACTCATCTGCCTCAAAAAAACATCGCCCAGGGTTTATGTCCCTTCAGACTGTGCTGATTGTTTCCGTTGTGACGCAGTTGGCGATCGCCACAGGACTGATCGGATGGTTGTCATTTCTTAACGGCCAAAAAGCAGTCAGGCAGTTGGTTTCAGAAGTTAGCAGCGAAACCACATTCCGGATTGAGCAGCATGTGGAGACGTTCCTCGATCGCCCTCACGAATTGCATATTCTGAACGAGACAGTGATCGAGCAGCAAACGCTCGATCTCGATAACTTTGACCAAGCCGGACAATATTTTTGGTCTCAACTGTGGCAGGCTGAATCCTACAGCAGCATCTATTACGGCAGTGCTGAGGGAAACTTCGTCGGGGTTCAGCGGCGAGACGATGGCAACTTTGTGCGCTGGGAAAGAGACATTTCAGAGGAACCGCTCCGCTATACCTACAAACTAGATACCCAGGGGCAGCCCATCGCCCCCATCACATCGCAAGAGTATGAACCCCGTCAACGCCCTTGGTATCAAGCGGCGATCGCATCGGGCGACGGAACCTGGAGCGACATCTACCCCTTTGCTTCCCGAGACTATCCGCTGTTGGGCATCACCGCTGCCCAACCTGTTTACGACGGGCAAGGAAAACTAGAGGGCGTCCTTTCTATTGACCTGACTCTGGCGCAAATCAGCGTATTTCTCCAAAATCTCAAAATCGGCACGTCAGGTCAAGCATTTATCATCGAGCGATCGGGCGAAGTCGTTGCCACGTCTTCTGACGAGTCTCCATTCATCACAGGGAGAGACGGACAACAGCGGCTGAAGGCTGTTAACAGCCAAGCAGCTCGAATCCGAGCTGCGGCCATCGGACTGCTTGACGAATTTGGTAGCCTTGAGGCGATTGAAACGCCTCGACAACTGACGATTACCCTGAACGGTCAGCGAGAGTTAGTGCAAGTCACGCCCTTACGAGATCTGAGGGGACTTGACTGGATGGTCGTCGTCGTCATTCCTGAACAAGACTTTATGGCGCAGATCAACCGGAACACTCGTCTTACGGTTGGCCTTTGTCTCTTGTCGTTGACTATTGCGGTGATCGTTGCAGTATTGACCTCTCGCTGGATTGCGCGTCCTCTATTGCAGCTTAATTCAGCGGCAAAACAACTTGCTGTAGGAGATTGGGAACAATCGATGGCCGCCGATCGCCCAGACGAAATTGGGGAACTGGCTACATCGTTTGATCGAATGCGCCAGCAGCTCAAAGATTCATTTGACGCGTTAGAGAGAAAAAACCAGGATCTAAAACAGCTCGATGAACTGAAAGACGAATTTTTGGCGAACACCTCCCACGAGCTGCTCACTCCGCTCAACGGCATAATTGGCTTAGCAGAATCCCTTAAAGATGGCGCAACCGGAGAGCTTGAACCTGCAACCAGGCTGAACTTAAGCATGATTGTCTCTAGCGGACAGCGGTTGTCTCAGCTGGTACAAGATATCTTAGATTTCTCTAAACTGAAGCATCAAGATTTAACCCTTCAGCTCAAACCTGTGGGCATTCGAGTGGTGGCTGAGATCGTGTTATCGCTCAGTCGCCCTCTTGTCGGCTCCAAAAATCTAGTGCTGATCAATGGCATTGACAAGAATTTGCCTCAGGCACTTGTTGACGAAAATCGCCTCCAACAGATTTTGCATAACCTAGTCAGCAATGCCATCAAATTCACGGATGAAGGCTCCATCACAATTTCAGCTCAAACGGTAATCTGCGGACAGGACATCTTAAATCCGAAATCCCAGTTAGAGCCGATCAACCCAACTCAAGAGATATCCAACAACAGTCACACCCCGACTCTTGAATCTTCACCCTTTGAATCTTCGCCCTTGGAGTCTTCGAGCAGCGATCGCGCTCTGCCACAGGAGAATGCGATCGCCCCGTCAGACACGTTTGTGATGACTGAAAACTGCCTACTCATCACCGTAGCGGACACAGGCATCGGTATTCCTTTAGCTCAGCAAGAACGCATCTTTCAATCCTTTGAGCAGGGAAATGGGGGGGGCGATCGCCTCTATGGAGGCACAGGGCTAGGATTGACGATCGCCCAACGGTTAGTAGAGTTTCACCACGGCAAGCTTTGGGTTGAATCGGTCGTGGGCCAAGGCTCTAAGTTTAAGTTCACCTTGCCGATTGCTACGACCAAGCGAGTGCCTGATGCGGTTTCTCCTGCAGCCCTAGCGGTTACTGAGTTGATGACCTCATCTCAGGCGATTCGTCCTGACGCGGTGTTGCGAGAGATGGTCACTGATTCGCTTACTCTGGGTGTTTCTGAGAAGAAGGCAGAGCTCCAAGTGAAAGAGGATCAAGAGCCCTCCCTTTCTCCAACTCAATTTGTGCCTGATATCCCTGAAGCTTTGGTGGGCGATCGCAAAGCTCAAGGCAATTTTCAGTTCACCATTTTGGCGGTTGACGATGACCCGATCAATTTGCAAGTGCTGGTCAACCATTTAACGTTGCAAAACTATCAGGTCGAACAGGCATCGAGCGGGGCCGAAGCGCTTCAGCGAATAGAAGAAGGACTCAATCCCGATCTCATGCTGCTCGATGTGATGATGCCCAAAATGACGGGTTATGAAGTGTGTCGCCAACTGCGATCGCGCTATCCTGCTACAGAACTGCCAATTTTGATGCTCACGGCTAAGAATCAAGTAGCGGATTTGGTTGAAGGGCTAAACTCCGGAGCGAATGATTATCTCAACAAGCCTGTCTCCAAGAGTGAACTGTTGGCTCGGATCAAAGTTCATCTCGAACTATCAAAAGCGAGTTTGGCCTATGCCCGATTTGTGCCCTACGAATTTCTTAAGCTCTTAGGGCGCGAACGCATCATGGATGTGCGCTTGGGCGATCAGATTCAGTCAACGATGACTGTGATGTTTGCAGACATTCGCTCTTTCACGGCCATGTCTGAGGGGATGACGCCCCGCGAAAACTTTGACTTTCTTAACTCTTATCTGTATGAAGTGTGTCCGATTATCCGTCAGTACAACGGCTTCATCGATAAGTACATTGGAGATGCGGTCATGGCGCTCTTTCCCCACACTCCAGAGGATGCCGTACAGGCGGCGATCGCCATGCAACAGCAAGTGGCGCTTTACAATGCCAATCGTCAAGCTCAGCATCTTCCTCCCATTGCCATCGGCATCGGCATTCATACTGGCAGCTTGATCTTGGGCACCATTGGCGAAGACCAGCGAATGGAAAGCACCGTCATTTCAGATGCTGTTAATTTGGCCGCTCGTCTCGAAAAAATCACTAAGCTTTATGGAGCTGGCATTGTCGTCAGCACTGACACGATGGCTCAGATGCCTAGCCCTCCTCCATTTCGTAGCCGTTTTCTCGACCGAGTCCAGCCCCGTGGCAAAACTGAGATGGTGGAAGTCTGGGAAGTCTATGAAGGAGACGCACCTGATTTGGCGGAGCGCAAACAGGAGACCAACCAGCAGTTTGAAAGAGGGGTTGACCTCTATCACAACGGACAACAGGCCGAAGCTCTTACGATCTTTGAGTCCCTTGTGAATCTTAATCCTGATGATTCAGCGGCCAGTCTCTACTTACGCCGCTGCCTACGCCGCACCCCCGACAAGATGCCTGCACCCAACTGGGATTTAGTGACGGGCGATCGCTAAACCTCGACTGTTCTTGCCTTTTCCCAAAACGTTCTAACGACGATTTCGACCCCGGTTGTCGCTCAAGATGTTGAGCAGCGCTCTCTATAACGAGGGACATAGGGATATGATGAAACAATCATGGTGCAAGACACGAAGTAGAAGATAGATGTTCGTCTTCCGGTGTCAATAGTGTTTGGTTTTGCCTCTCCTCAGGCTTCTTTACAACCGCATCATTACCAGGCTTAATCACTGTGTCTATTCGCTTAGCTGTCACCACCCTGGCAAGCATTTTGGTCTTTATTTGGGGCATGCGTCTAGGAAAAGTTCTCCTTAGAAAAGGTGCTACGGCCCGCGATTTATTCAAAAATCAAAATCCTATCTCTCTTGCCTTTTTAGGCCTCTACATCGGCTTGATGCTGCTGCTCTTGAACGTGCCGCAAATGGAATTCTTTCCTCTAGAGTGGCGATTTCATGGCATGCGGATTAGCTGGGGACTGATGCGCGTCTTCCTTATGGGTTTCTGTGGCGTTGCTTTTACCATTACCCGACACACCGATCGCACTCAGGTGATAGCGATCGCCCTCGTGGGCATTTTAGGCTTGGCAGCGTTGGGCGGTGCAGAACGCTATCTTCTAGACCCCATCTATGCTTCTCTCCACAACAATCTTTTGCCGAATGGCGTCTTTCGACAAACATCAAACAGCAGTTGCGCCCCTGCGGCCTTAGCGACAGTCATGCGCCAGTGGCAGATTCCATCGACGGAATCAGAAGTAGCGAAATTTGCGGAAACCAGCCGTTTGGGAACGTCTATGCCACAGCTCATCGTTGCAGCTCAAGCCCTAGATTTGGAGGCCATAGAGCTTCGTCCCCACTGGAGACTGATGCAGCAGATCAATCGTCCAGGTGTGTTGTCAGTGTGGCTCATTACCCCAGGCCGAAAACTGCCCCACGCAGTCGCTCTTTTAGGAATCAATGACGAAAAAGCCATTATTGCCGATCCGGCCACTGGGAAATTGTTTGACATTGACCGAGCAACATTTGATACGATTTGGCGAGATCAATATCTCCCCATCTTTAGCTCGGATGCATTAGCTGATGCACAAGTGAATGCTGGGAAATATTTGAGCCAGCTAGGATATGGAACGCCATATCAGAATCCGTCGGATTTACAACGAGCGATCGCCCATTTTCAAAGAGATTTTGATCTTGACACCACAGGAGAATTAGACAAAGTTACATTACTGGCTTTGTCTGGCCTGTTCATCAAAGGTCAGCCCCGCCTTGACCAATTTGAGAATCAGCTCGCACCACCGCAACCAGATACTGATGTACGGCATCTACTGCAACCTGTCTAAAGACAAAGAGAGCCTACTCAAGCAAGCTCTCTTGTCACAACTGGAGTAAACAATTTGAAACCGCCAATTCTAGTGGGCAACTCCTACGGTGTCGAGCACGGGGTTGAGATTCACCAATGGCGATCGTCTCAAATGACCAGAGTTAGAGCTAGTTAAAGCTTTGCCTAAGTTAGGCATTTCTTGATGACAATGGGCGCAGAACCAGTAGATCTGTCCATGGCGTGCATGGCGCAACATTCTTTGTGAGCAGCAAGGGCAATTATTCATCGTATTATTTGCGTATTTGTTTTTTATGTCGTTATTCAAAATAGTTTTGGCAATCATCGGCCTAAACCTAAATCAGGAGATAAAATGTTTGCTGTCTGACCGTGAGGCATAAACTTCGCTCAGCATTCTGAAATTTGATTCACAAAGCAACTTGTAGAGTTTGACCCTCTGCGTTTGAACAATTCTCAATCAAACACTGAATCCCAACAACTCTTTATAAAGGGCTACCCCACGTCAACTTGTGAATGACTCAACTTGTGAATGACAGTGGAGGGCAAAGCCTTCTTCAAAACATCTTTTCTCACACCACACATCTTCGAATTCGAAGCTTCTGTTCACGATTCCATCGCTGGAGCCGATACGGGAGAAACCTTAATCAGTTTTTCTGAATAACTAAGACTGACAGATTCTGTATCTAGCGTCCTCAACCGCATATTAGATGCAGAGATATTTCTAAAGCTGACAAGTACAAAACAAAAAATTCGAGATATGGAAACTATTTATAGACTTGAATCAATTCAAACGATTTAGATAAATCTATCCATCCAAAAGGTCTTTAATCTCTTTGTTCAACTGACTTCAAGTAGTCCTCTTTTTTACCGCTCATCACCAATATTTGTACTCAATGGTCATCCGATTTCTGAAAAGACTTCGGTCAAAAAAACTGAAGAACCATCGAATATGCGAATCAACTGTGCTACTTGTCTGCCTCGCTTTACCTTAACTTTAAGAATGCCAGACTGGGAATCATTCCACAATGGGTGAAACCCCCCATGATTTCGTTACAAATTGAAGTGTCTGGACATATCCTAATGGGAATAATGGGAAGTCCTAATGGGAATAATGGGAAGAGTAGCAAACTGACAAAGCATCGAAGAAGTATACCCAAGTCAATATTTAAGTTGGGCGATCGCTACGTCATCAGTTTTGAAAACTAGACGGATGCTAAACATCTGCTGATGAATTTTAGAGTTTGTTACAGATGTATAGTTAATCGCTTTCACTTTTCGCTTTCTGAATTTGAATGTGTGCGCTGTTCAACCCATCGTTTTGCCTTTCGAATAGCTTCTGCACGAGAGCCCGCATATGGAACAACCATTGAGTACCCATAGAGATGGGTCGCCCATACTGCATAAACTGTTTGTCCGTTGTGTTGACTTTCATCAACTTGTAAATGGAACTGACCATAGTCGAATGAGATTACGATATTGGGGTGGTCTGGATTGCTAAGAGCCTCACTCCTTTCATATCCGTTCATAGACTCAACCTTCCTATATTCGATTTTTGCCTAACCCTTTAGTTTCTGC
>JGI12048J13642_10740385_pt1 | contig 25419 bp, 19 predicted proteins | sample ElkSlonscriptome_16_FD_13642 | JGI IMG/M metagenome (IMG submission 13642)
CGGGCTGCAGCCCAAGCCGCTCCGCCCACTGTAACGCGAAGCTGGCTCGGTAACGCTTGCCCTCAATCCGCTTTTTCATGAAGCGTGTGTTAAAGCGCTGCCGAATAGGGCCCTTGTTGCGGTCATGTTTGCGGTAGCGTGCGACCGGTCGGTCGAGAAAAACGAGTTCACCGAAGAAGCGGTCGACAGCTGTCAGGTAACCGTCAGCACCGATGATGTCGTTCTCCGGCAACGGCAGCACCTGCTGCAAGAATTTGCGGGTCCAGGCTTGCGCTGACGTAAAGCTGTTCTGGTAAATTTCGAGACCGCCGGTGAGCGACGCCGCCCGGTAGTCGCCGGAAACCGAAAGCTGGGCCGGTATGCGAAACCCCATGGGCTGGCTGGCGCTGTCGACGACCTGCATGTAGCCGCAGCTTTTGACGGTACCGGGTGCGGACAAGGCAGCTACGTGAGCCGATGCTGCGTCGGTCAGCAGCGCATCGTCGGCATCGAGAAAAATAACGACATCGCCGCGAGCATACTCGATCCCAACGTTGAAACAGGAACATTGACCGCCCTGCGACTTCATGACCGGCACAATTCGTTTACCGTAGCGCTCGATGATTTCAACTGAACCGTCTGTCGAACCATCATCGACAACAATGACCTCAACGTGCGGGTGGTCCTGACCGAGCGCGCTATCAATGGCTTCGCCGAGATAGTCCGCGTAATTATGGCTGGTGATGATAATGCTGACGAGGGAATCGGCGGCCACTGCCGCGCTGTCAGGTATCGTGCTCTGTTCACTGCCCGAGAACGACTGGTGATCCTCGACGGGCTGAGACGATGGCTTCTCGTCCCCGTCAGGAGCGCTGTTCTTTTTATTGGGCAACGAATAGGCCGAAGGTAGCGCCTTTCCCGTCACTGCGTTCACCTCGTAACCTTAGCTGAAAAAGCGGAGATTCAAAGACCTGTTTTACATAGTCTGTCTATTCAAACTCATCATTTCGTTCGATTCTTTGCAACCATCTCACGTATCAATTGTACGTACTGGTCATGCCTGTCCCGGGCATCGGGCAGTTGGCTCAGCCTGGCAGTCCCTTTCGCGACTTGCTTTTGCCAGCGCGTCGGATCATTCGCCAGGTCGCGGATTGCTGAGGCTGCAGACTGCGCATTGTCAGGTTTGAAATAGACAGCCGCGTCTCCACAGGCTGCGTGCGCAAAATCCAGGTCCGATGTCACAATCGGCCTTCCCGTAGCCATGGCCTCAGGGTAATTTGCGCTGAAGGTTTCCAGTAAGGATGGCATGAAACAGATGCTGGCTTCTCGGTAGAGCTTCAAAGCTTCCGCCAGCGATACCGGACCTGCGTTCACGATATTGGCTTCGACCCCGAGCCGCTTGGCCTTATCCCGAATCTGTCCGAGGGCAGGCTCCGATTCGGGCAAGGTAATGCAAAATTCGTAGCTGAGATTGCCATCAATGCGTTGCAGTTCAGCAGCAACCGCAGGTATCAGCTCCAGGTTCTTGTGAGGGTACCAGGCGGCTACATACAACAGTCGAACGGTGTCGCCGTGTTGTGGCGGGGTCGCGTTGTCGGTTGGCGTTTCGCGAAACAATGCGGCACAGGTATTGGGGACGACCGCAACGGTGCTTTCATCCACACCGACTCGGCGGATCATGCCGGCCTTGGCGTTCGTGGCTTCCACGACCCATCTGTCGGCGCTGCGCAACCACAGCCCTTTGTACACACACAGGCTAAAACGGCGAAACCTGCTGAGCCAGCCCGGCAATGCCCGGTAAGCGAGCCGGCTCGAGTGCGTCACCCAGCCGGCAGCCACACCGCACAGGTGTGCCGATTTGAAACGGACGTAGGCTGGGCCGAATACTGTAAAAACGGCGTCCGGTGCAAGGGTGTCTTCCAGACGCTCAAGTCGGCGACGCTGATTCCTGCTGCGGCTGGGTGTTTGCTCAAACAGGTGATGAGACGGCAGGTCTGCACCCAGCGCCTTAAGCTCCCTTAGCACCTCGCTGGAGACGCAGTAGTGCCAGCAAATGCTCGAGTCGTTGCGGAGGGTCTCAGCGATAAACGAGGCTGCTACCTGAATACCGCCACCTTTGACGATCGTGCTTGCATTGACAATGACCGTTAACGGTGTCGAATTGCCAGCGACGCTCATTGAGCTGTTTTGGCCGTCGACCCCCAGCGAGTCAGGCGTGGGCGAAACCATGGGAAATATTGAAACCAGCCTGTCGCCAGCGATAGCGGCAGAGTCAAATAGCGGATGGTGCGGCCAAGCCTGAGGCGGTAGACAAAGAATGCAAGCATGCCAGCCAGCGCGGCCAGTGCCGTGGCTGGTCCGATCAAAGGCGTGACAAGTAGCAGGCAGGAAAGGGCTATCCAGACAAAATGCGCTTCTTTTTCCAGCAGAAACAGGGCCCGAAGCTTTCCCTTAATACTGAGTGCGCGGACAGTCTGGCCGTACCCGTAGTAAACCTTGCCGAGGCCCGCGGCGGGCGTCAGCAATCTAAGCAGCAGTTCTGTCTTCGAGTAGTGTTCGGTAAAGTGCTGCACCATCGGCACACCGATGAACTGCACCACGGGCCTCCCGCTGCCCAAGCGGACGTAAAGCTCCATCTCTTCTTTTCCGTATATCGACGGATCCCAGTTGCCCGCCAGGAGCACGGCCTCTCGACGCAGAACAACCGCGCCACCGAATTGCGCTGCAGCGTCGGGTTTACGTCTGGAGTATGAAAAACTCTGAACCGCGACTCTGCCGTTGTCGAAGTGATGGCAATACAGGCCGATCAGGCCGGTTTGCTGTGTGGCCGTCTCAAGGAATTGCCGCAACGGCTCGCGAAACTCGTCAGACACCGCCATGTCGGCATCGATATAGAAAATCCACTCGTGGTTTGCTTCGAGCGTGCCGGCAAAACGTCCCGCTCCTGCGCAGAGGTGCGGAGACTTCTCCAGCGACACGATGGTGTCGAAAAACCCTGTGGCGAGCCTGAGGCTGTCGTCAGTCGATGCGGAATCGACGAATATTGTTTCTACCTCGAACGGCAGGGCTTTTTTCAGTCCGGCGAGGGACGCGATCAGGCGCGGGAGATTCGACGCTTCGTTTTTGCCAATCGCAACGATGGAGAGCATGCTTAACCCTAAGGCCAATGAAGTCCAAAGACAATTTTAGGCGCGAAAGCGGCGGGGAGGCAGGCGACGCAGTCCTGCGATCAGGTCACAAACAAAAAGAGCCGCTAACAAACGTTGGCAGCTCTGAACTTGCTTGATCCTGTAACGTTGGCTTTACCGAGATCTGTCTGCCTCCGGGGGGGCGACAGACAGATCTCACCAACTTGGTTGGATCGATGTGACCCGCGGCCGCTAACGGGGGGGATAGGAGTACCGCGAAGTCGAGGCCGACTGTACCGCAGCCTGCATGCGGGACAAGCAGAGATTTCCGCCCGCATTAGTCGCTAAATCCGATGATCCTTAAGCGATTGAAAATAAAAACGATAAAGCCCTATATTGAGCCGATAGCCGGCGCGGTCTGGACGCTTTCCAAGTCCCGTATTTGACAGCTGTGCGGCTCAGGACCTAAGGTTGCGATCCTTGTCAGGTGCCCGCCAGGTTGTACACCAGCGGGTTAAACGGGAAGTCCGGTGGGTTCGGTGTGTCACTAACCGTTCGAATCCGGCGCTGCCCCCGCAACGGTGATACGTGTCCCTTGAGTGAGCGACGCGTTAAGTCCGGAACCGGCCTGGCTTTACTCAGCACGTGATTCGCGGAGGGCGAAGTGACAGGCGATAGACAGCAATACAGTGGTCCGGTCTCCCCGGTGCCCTTGCAGCATATCCGCTCAGTCGTTTCTCTTCAGAACAGTGTTCTTCTGAAGGCGAACGGCTGTGCTCGACGCTAGCTCGACCCGCCCGTCGGCGCGATCCTTTGCGGCAGCCGCTGCGCTGCTGGCCGGCAGCTGCGCGCATGCGGGATCGGCCTCGCGTGATTTGCCGGTGGCCTCTGCCGACCCCGCCGCGCGGGCCGATATCATGATCGTCACCGGTCCCCGCGAGCGGCGTTTTGCCGAGGTGCCGCGCAGCCTGTCGGTAACCACCCGCGAGGACCTCAACCGCGAACCGTTCAGTAACCTGGCCGAGGTGCTGGGCCGCGCGGCCAACCTGACGCTGCGTTCCACGCTGGGAAACGCCAAGTTCAGCGGTATCGACATACGCGGTCAGGGCGATACCTACGTCAGTAACGTGCTGGTCATGGTTGACGGTATACGGCTGAATGCGCCTGATCTGTCGGGCGCGGACTTGTCCATTGTTCCCCCCGACCTGATCGAGCGGGTCGAGGTCATTCGCGGCGCGAACACCGTGCGCTACGGTAACGGCGCGGTCGGCGGCGTTATCAATATCGTGACCCGTCAGCCGGATGCCGGCGCCGAATTAGGCCTCCGCGCCAGGGTCGGCAGCTTCGCGACGCGCGGCGCCGGCTTTGATGCCTCCTGGGGTGGTGAGCGGTTCTCGGCTGAGGCTGCAGCGGATTTCTACGATTCCGACGGCTACCGCGAGAACAGCGAGCTGTGGCAGAGTGATGTGCGCGCTCGTTTGCGCGCCGAACCCACCGACTGGCTGGGCTTCGGAATGTCGGCCTTTGTTCACGACGACGAGTTCGGGTTGCCTGGCCCGATTTCTGCGGCCGCGTTCAGGGGCTCGGACGCCGACCGGCGTGCCAGCGCGTTCCCGTTTGACGGCGGCCAGACGGACGACGATACGCTGCGGGCGGACCTCCGGCTTGGTAAGCCCGAGGCCGGCGAGCTACAGATTATTGGCTTCGACCGGCGGCGGCAGGTCGCGTTCCGGTTTGGGGCGCTGGCGGACACGCCCTTTGGCGCCATCGACGAGGACACCCAGCGAGTCGATGCTCGCTACGAACGCGACGTCTCGCTGGGCGGACGGCAGCATACGCTGATTGTCGGTGTGGACGGCAGTAACAGCGACTATGCGCGCCGCAGCGGACCGCTGAATATCGTGGATACCGCACTCACGCAGGGCAGGCTAACGCAGCGCGGCTGGTTTACGGCTCTGGATTCAGAGCTGGCCGAAGGGCTGCAGGCTTCGTTTGGCTACCGTCAGGACAGCCTGCGGGTGGACGGCCGCGACAGCCGGGTGAGTGATGGCTTCTGCGACGATCTGCTGGTTCTGGGTACGCCGCCGAACACCGTAAGCTTGTGCAACGATCCGGGTGGTTTTCGTATCGGGCTGGAAACCGATCCCGATGGCTTCCGGTCTGACCGCTGGCGCAACAGCGCTCTTGAACTGGGGCTGGTGTACTCGCCAACCGTCGATACCCACTGGTTTGTGGCCTTTGCGCAGAGCTTCCGCAACCCGAACGTCGACGAGCTCGTGCTGGCAACCGACGACCTGCGACCGCAGACATCGCGGCACTGGGATGCGGGGGTGCGGCACTTTACGGACGCTGGGCTGGAGCTGGGCCTGGCGGTGTTTGCGAGCGACACGCGCGACGAAATCCTGTTTTTCCTGCCCGGCACCGCCGGCTTCGGCCTCAATCGCAACGCCGAAGATAACATTGCGCGGCGCGGCGTCGAGGTTGATGTTCGCTGGTTGGCGGCCGACTGGCTGGAACTGGCCGGCAACGTCGGTTACCTGCGCGCCCGATTCGCGGGCAGCGCCGAGTCTCCGCGGTTGGTGCCGCTGGTGCCCGAGTGGACGGCTGGCGGGTCGGCTTTGCTGACCTGGGGTGACGGCTTCGCGCTCAGTCTGGCGGGCAGTTACGTTGGCACGCGCCCCGATGGCAACGACTTTGGTACCTCAGAACGGCCGCTGATTGATGGCTATTTTGTCGCCGGCGCGAAGTTCTCGTGGGAACGTAATCGGTTCGTCGCTTATGCCGGAATCGGCAACCTGTTCGACGAAGTTTATTCCGCGTCCGTTTACAGCAGCACCTTTTACCCGCAGCCGCCGCGCAACGTTTACGCGGGCTTTAGCTACCGCGTGCAGAGCCGCGGCTGATCGATATTGACTGGTGAGGAACCAACGCATGCATCCACATTCAACGACCCTGGCCGGTCTGCTATTGCTGGCGCTTGCGCCGCTGAGCGCTGCCGCCGGCATTTTCGCGCCCGCCGCCGGGCAGCCCGGTACCACGGCGATCAGCCGCACCGATCCGGACTTCGATGCCTGGGCCGTTGCCCATCAGGACTACGTGGCCGGGCTGGCGGTGGATGCTGCTTTCCGCACGCCGGATAAAGCGCTGGGTTTTCCGGGCAACTCGGACGGCAGTGGTCAGGGCTTTGTGTTCGATATCGTCTCGCTGGGCCGCGGTGGCTCAATCACGCTGCGCTTCAGCCCGGGCATCGCGAACGGGCCGGGCCCGGATTTCGCCGTTTTTGAAAACTCGATAACCGATACCTTCCTCGAATTTGCCACAGTGGAAGTTTCGTCGGACGGGCAAAACTTCGTCGCGTTTCCGGCTTTTTCACTGGTGCCCGCGCCGGTTAGCGGTTTTGGCAGTGTGGACACGACGGACGTCGAGCAGCTGGCCGGGAAATATCGGCGCGGCTTCGGCACGCCGTTCGATCTGCAGCAGCTGGCCGGCAGCCCGGACCTCGATCTGGCGAACGTCCGCTACGTGCGGCTGGTCGATGTGGTGGGCGACGGTTCGGTGCCGAACGACCTTACCCCGCAGCGCCTGGCTGACTGGCTGGGGTTGCCGTTGAGCGGGTTGCCGCAGGCACTGATCGATATCGTCAACAGCGCTCCGCCTGGCGTTTATGACCCGTACCCCACGGTTGGCAGCGCCGGCTTCGACCTCGACGCGGTGGGGGTGCTTCAACCAGCGCCGCTGGATGCGCGCACCGTCGTCAATCCCTTCGGCGCACCTGAGATCGACCCGGAGTCGACGACCGTAATTCCGCTGGTCGTGTACTCCGGCAGTATCAACGAAGGCGCGATCGACAATTTTGACCCGACCGCCATCGACCCGGCGTCTTTGGGACTGGGCGCTTTGCAGGCACCCCCAATGTCGGGTCCGTTCTTCATAGACTGGAACGCGGATGGGCGGCTTGATGCCGCATATACCTTTCCCACGCAGGGTACCGGCATCGCCTGCGAGGAGACCACCGTCGAGCTCAGCGGTCAGTTGACCAACGGTCTTCCCTTCAGCGGCTTTGCCGACATCAACACGCCAAGCTGCCCCGACGCCGGGTGTCACCCGTAAAAAATTACAACAAGAGGAAGCACCATCATGAATCATCACTTCGCAATTGGCGCTCTGGCGCTCGCACTGCTCACCACGGCGGCGCCGGCCGCGATCATCGATTTCGACGACAATGCGCTGTCTCCTGGTGAGTTTTTTGACCCGCAGGCCAACGTCACCTGGACCAGCGGCGGCGCGTCCTTCGAGCACCGCTGGAACGACACCTTCGACTGCTGCTGGGATGGTTTTACCTACTCCCGCGCGACCGACACCACCACGCCGGGTTTTGGGAACGATCGCAGCGCGATTACCGGCGACGGCTTCGGTGCCGGGCAGGACAACTACGGTGTCGGCACCGGGGATTCGCCGACTATTCGCTTCGGGCAGCCGCAGACGGTGCTGGGCGCCTATTTCACCAACATCACCTACAGTTATCTGGCGATGGTCAACGGCGATGACGGCAACGCGACACCGTTCGTCAAGGGGCCCTTTGGTCCCGGCGACTTTTTCGAACTCTCGATTATCGGTCTCGATGCCGGCGGTGCCGAAACGGGCAGCGTCGAGTTTCTTCTGGCGGATGGCGCCGACGTGCTGGACGACTGGGCCTGGGTGGATTTGTCCGGGCTGGGAGAAGTCAGCGGGCTGCGGTTTGCGCTGGATTCCTCCGATGCCGGCCCTTTCGGTGTGAACACACCGGCTTATTTCGCCATCGACAATATCAGCATCGTGCCGATCCCGGCGGCGGTCTGGCTGTTTGGCTCCGCGCTGGCGGCTCTCGGCCTGCGCCGGGGTTTGCGACAGATGCGGTAAACTGCGGGCAGTCAAGGGTTCATGAGATCGCAATATGAGCGAGGTCACTGAGAGCGACCATAAGGCGTTCTGGAATAAGGGCTTCGTGATTCTGCGCGGTGTTTTCAGCACCGAAGAGATCGCCGACCTGCGCACGCACGCAGAGCGCGCCGAGAGTCCCGGGCCCGATTTGCTCAGCGACACCGTATTCCGAGACGTGGTTGTCGATCCGCGTATCACCGGCATCGCCAGGCAGCTGCTGGGCTGCGTACCGGTGTACTTCGGCGACAGCGTGCTGTCGCGCGCCGAGCGTCCTGGCCCGTGGCACAAGGACAACGCCGGGCGCTACGACGCGACGACCGCCGACTGGCAGGGAAATTATCCGCTGCTGCGTTTCGGCGTATACCTGCAGGACCACAGTCGATATTCGGGCGGCGTGTCGGTGCGTGCCCGCTCCCATCAGTCGCCGACGCGCACTGAAGGCGAGCCGGTGTACATGGATACCCGGGTCGGCGACGTGGTGGTCTGGCATTTTCGCGCTACGCACCGCGGCGCCACTTCGTTGCTGCGAGGCACGCGCATTCCGGTGAGTAATTACCGCCTCGATAAACTGCTGCCCGGCCTTTTCAAAGCCCCCGCAGAGAAAGCGCGCCACGCGTTGTTTATTACCTACGGTGCGCCGTGCGCCGACACGGAACGCTACATTGATTATCTTGGGAGTCGGCAATACGCGGTCGCGCGCGCTGCCGCATCGCAATACGATGCAGTTTGGCTGGCTTCAATTGATCCCGAGCAAGTGGTTATTCGCGATGCGCGTCCGGATATCGCGCGAACTCCGGCGGCCGAAACGAGTCTAAAGCATCAGGAGCACTAGCGCAGAAGGTGGCGGTATGCTGAATTTCGTCAAGTCCCGGGTCGGCGTTTCTATAGCCATGGCGGCACTGCTGCTTACGCCGCCTGCAATGGCCGTGAGTGGTGCGTCGGAAGGTCCGCCTGCGGGTTTGGAGCAGGTCGCGAAGTCACGCTTCGACACACTGTACTGGCGCCCGGGTGCGAGTCTGCAGCAGTACAGCAGCGTGGTCATCGCCGACGATATACCAGTCGAGTTCCGCGATGACTGGCAGCGCGATCAGAATCGGTTTCGCGGGCTGCCCAACGCCGTTGAGGATGCCGACGCCGAGCGCATCCGCGGCATGATGGCCGATTCGCTGCGCCACGTGCTGGAGAGCCAGTTGAGCGAGAGTGGCGGCTATCCCGTGGTGGACGCTCCGGGCGAAGGCGTGCTGTTGCTGAAGCCGGCCATCGTAGAGCTCGATGTGTTTGCCCCGGACATTCTCACGCCCAACATCACCCGTGTGTTCACCCAGTCGACCGGGAGGATGACTCTGCAGATGGACCTTTACGATGCCGCTACCAACGAACTCGTCGGCCGCATCGTCGACCGCCAACTGGCGCGCGATCAGCGTTTCAGGGTGAGGTTGACCAATCGCGTCACCAATCGGTTCGAGTCTGAAATCGTGATGCGACGCTGGGGCGCGCGGCTGCGCGCCATGCTCGACGAGTCGCGCTGAGCCGCGGAGCAGTCAGGGCAGCAGGGCGTCAATCTGCCGGCTAAGCTCGGCCTTTGAGAACTTGCCCTGGATCAGCTCGGCGACGCTGCCGTCGGTGGCGAGCAGATAAGTCGTTGGCAGCACTTCATTCCAGTTGGGGTCAATCGCGCTGACCATCGTATCCATCTCATATTCCACACTCTGGTAGCTGCGGAAATCCGGGAACCATTTCTGCATGAACGGCACGACCTGCGTGTCGGTACTGGCATAGTCATCCAGAGAGACGCTGATAAGCCGGAATCGGCTGTCGGCGAATTCGGCCTCGACCGCCTGCAGCAGCGGAATCTCCTCAAGGCAGGGTCGGCACCAGGTGGCCCAGAAATTGACCAGCACCACCTGGCCATGCGCGGCCTGCAGTTCGCTTTTGAGGCCCGCCGCATCCAGCGCCGTGATCGACGGTTCGGCCGCACGCGATGCTGCAGGCGTGCCGGCCAGCAGTGTCAGCAAGAGCAGACCGGCTAGCGGTGCCTTCACGGCCGCTCGGCGACGCGCGGCAGTGCCGGCGGCAGCGTGATTACAAAAACCTCTTCGTTTTCCTGTTGCCAGGTAACGAAGACCCTGCCGTTCTCGCCCGCGGCAGCAGCCGGCTGAGCGGAGCTGCCGGCCGGCGTGGCCACCTCGACCGGTTCTGACAGCGTGGCGCCTTTATCCACCGAATCCGCAGTAAACAGGCGCCGCTGGCCATTTACCTTGGCGTGCCACACCAGGCGCACATGTCCCCGGGAATCCACGGTGAGTGCCGGCGCGTCCGACAGTCCCGCACCGGGATGCGCCTGACGTTTGCCGTTGAAGCTCGCGCCACCGTCGTCCGAATACGTGAAGTACAGGCCTGGCGGGGTCTCGCCGCCGGTGTAGGCTGCGGCGTAGATGCGCTCGCCGCTCACGGCCAGTTCGGTGGGTTTCAGCGGGCAGCCGTCAATGTCCCAGGGCGCAAAATCCAGCCGACCGGTCGTGCTGAAACTTCGACCTCCATCAGTCGAGCGTGCGATTGTGCTGTCGCGGCCGTCGTCAAAAATTTTGCGCAGCCCCATGTAGGCGGCGTCCTCGCCGAAAGCCAGGGTTAGCTGACAGCACGGGCATACATCATTGCCCGGCAGCGCGATCCGTTCTGCCTGAAAGCTGGCCCCGTCGTCCATCGATATGGCCACGACGCCATCGGCTCCCTGCGACTGGTCCGCCATTTCCGCGACGTCCTGCCAGGCCGCGATGACCGTACCGTCGGGTGCGACTCCCATCGTGCCAAAGGAGTTGGTCATTGCCAGCCCCTCGCCGAGCAATTCACTGCGATCTTCAGTCGGCGGGCGGTTAATGGTGAGCGCTGCGGAAAAGCTCTGTCCGCCGTCGGTCGAACGGCGGTAGCGGGCGCTCACGACGTCCTTGCCCAGCTCGTTCGAGCGATCGTTGGCGGGATAAAACACGTGAATGGTGCCGGTGGGACCCACGCCGATGCGCGGCTTACTCACGGCGAAGCCCCAGACTTCGCCCGCGTCATCGTTGACTCGCACCGGCTTACTCCACGACGCACCGCCGTCCTCGGAGCGCGAGAAGTAGAGGTCGGTGGTTGAACGATGACTGTGTTCGCCGCGCTTGCGCGGTTTGGGCGGGGGACGATCGGCGGTCAGGCCCTTGTCCAGCCAGATGACGTTAACGGAGCCGTCGGGTCCCACCGCAATTTCCGGGCTCACGGCGCGCCGGCCCGGTTCGCTGACCTGAACAGCGCCCACGGCGCCTGCGGCCAATGCGGCGGTTGCGGATAGCCACAGGGCACCCGCCAGATAAAGCTTGCCGAGGTTCATGCGCAACATGGATGCACTCCCTGATTGATCGAATTGCAGGATGCGATGTTAATTTAAGTATAAACATAGCACTTTGCGCTCCTGTTCGCGCGCGGCGGGAGGTTGTCCGGTGGCCGAGGTGGAATTGCGGCCTCGTGCTGCGCTGCGGGGTTTGCCAAATCTGGCTGCAGCGCCGATGATGATCGCCGCGTCCGCGGCCACCCTCGCGGCGCAGCATTATCAACCACAACCAGCGAGTAGTTACTATGGCTGATTCCACCCCTCAAATGGTGCGCGAAGACGGCACCTACCCGACCGTCGAGCTGCGCCGCGACATGATTTTTGCCGCTGCGGTGCAGACCCGTGTCGGCGGAGTTAACGGCGATAACCCCGAGCCCGATCTGCGCCGCAATCTCGACTACTTTCTCGAGTGCATCGACATTGCGCAGAGTGGCGGACCGCCCAACGACTTGCTGGTGTTCCACGAATTCCCGATCACTGGTTTCAGTCAGTGGACCAAGGAACAGCATTATCGGCTGGCGTTATCACTGGACGGTCCTGAACTCGAGGCGGTCGCGGCTAAAGCCAAACAGTACAACTGCTATATCGTCTTCGGTGGTTACTTCAAAGACGAGGCCGACTGGGCCGGGCATGTGCTGCATCAGATGATTTTGATGGGGCCGCAAGGCATCGTTGCGAACCACTGGAAGCAACGCAATCTGCGCGGCATGTGGCCCGTCGAGCAATACACCACGACAATTTACGATGTCTATGATCGCTTTGTCGAAATGTACGGCATCGACGCGGTGGTGCCCGTTGCGCAGACCGATATCGGCAACATCGCCATGTCGGCCGTGCAGTTCGAACCGGAGCTGTTTCGCTGCATGGCGATGAAAGGTGCGGAAATTTTTTGCAGGGTCGCTACCGGCGGCTTTGAGTACCATGATTTCCGCCTGACTTCTTATCACAACAGCGTCTACACCATTGCCACCAACAATGCGGTGAACACCGGCGACCGGCTGCCGGGCTTCTTTGACGACACGAACTACGGTCCGCCGGGTAACTCGGCCATCTTCGGCCCGCGCGGTATCGAGCTCGAAAACTGCGGCGCGTTCGAGACCAAGCGCATGGCGATGATCCCGATTGGCCGGTTCCGAGCCCGGCACCGTATTCCGGATGTGCACATGGATCTATACCGGCCGGTGCTGGATCAGTACCGCACCCGCTATGACCACAGCGCCTACCTGGAGAGAGTGCCCGGCGACAAGCGCGAAGCAACCCAGCAGTTTCAGGCCAACGCCCGGTGGGTGCACAACTGGATGTAGCGCTCAGTTTCGACCGGTTTCCGGGCATGCAGCGCTTTGGCTGTGTGGCTGACTGCCTTGCAGCAGCTCAGCCAGCCGAGCCTGTGGTTTGTCATCGGCCGCACGCTGCTGCGCGGGCCGCGCGGTTTTTTTTGCAGCGCTTTCCCGGCAAGGTGTTGTATGCGGTGAAAGCGAATCCGGCACCGGTTGTGCTCGACGCACTGTATGCCGGGGGTATTCGCCACTTCGACGTCGCTTCACCGGCCGAGATGGAGCGGTTGAGTGCTTACCCGGATATCACCTTGCACTGCATGAACCCGGTCAAGCACCCGGAGCATATCCGCCGCGCCTACCGTGACTACGGCGTGCGCGGGTTCGCGCTGGATACCGCCGACGAGCTCGACAAAATCGTAGCGGCCACCGCAGGTGCACGCGACCTGGCTTTGCATGTGCGGGTGGCGGTGGATACGACTCACAGCCTGCTGCCGCTGGACCACAAATTCGGCGTCTCGCTGGCGGCGGCGCCGCCGCTGCTCAGACGTGCCCGCGTCGCTGCAAGGCATCTGGGAGTCTGCTTCCACGTGGGGTCGCAGGCGATGCGTCCCGAGAGCTTTGCCCGGGCAATCGACCGGGTCAATCGAATGATTCGCCGTTCCGGCGTGATGCTTGACTCGCTGGACGTCGGGGGCGGTTTTCCCGCTGGGTATCCGGGCCTGCAGCCACCGCCGCTGGCCGAGTACCTCGACGTGATCGACGCCGCCGCCGCCGCCAGCCTGACTCGCCCGGACTGCACGCTGATGTGCGAGCCCGGCAGGGCGCTGGTAGCGGAGTCGGCCTCGCTGCTGGTTAACGTGATGCTACGCAAGGGTGATGCCCTGCACATTAACGATGGCGCCTACGGCGCGCTGTTCGATGCCGCTCACCTGGGGTTTCGCTACCCGGCCCGCGCATATCGCGAAGGCGCCGTGCGTGCGGTCCCGCACGACCACCCGTTTTGTCTCTATGGGCCGACCTGCGACAGCATCGACTCGCTGCCAGGGCCATTCCTGTTGCCGGCGGATACACGCACCGGCGATTATCTGGAAATCGGCCAAATGGGCGCATATGGCGATACCCTGCGCACCGGTTTTAATGGCTTCGGGCAGCGTACGGAAATTTGCCTTACCGATGAGCCGCTGCTCAGCAGCACGCTGCATCCACCACGCAGGGCCAGCGCGATTCGCTAAGCCCGGCCAGGCCGAACCGTCGTTCAGCCAATGGAGTACAGTCGATGAACACTGCCGCAACGCCGCCCGCCGATGCCAAAGCTGCTTTGCTACAGCACCCGGTCGAGCACATCGATATTACCGCTTTTGATGCCCGGCCGATTGTGGAGGCGATGGGCGGCATGTCGTTTACCGCGCGCGATCTGGCGCGGGCGACGGCGATATACAATGAGATGCTCGCCGACCCCGATTGTGCGGTGATTCTGACGCTCGCCGGGTCCACATCGGCCGGCGGCTGCATGCAGCTGTATGCGGATCTGCTCAAATACAACATGATCGACGTGGTTGTGGCGACCGGCGCCAGCATTGTGGACATGGACTTTTTCGAGGCGCTGGGCTTCCGCCACTATCAGGCGGCGGGTGAGGTCGATGACCGCCGGCTACGCGAACTGTACATCGACCGCATTTACGACACCTATATTGATGAGACCGAACTGCAGGCCTGCGATGTGGCTATCGCGGATATCGCCGGCGGGCTGGAGCCGCGGCCGTACTCTTCTCGCGAATTTATCGCCGAAATGGGGCGCTGGCTGACCAAGCACGCCCGCAAGCAAGGCTCGCTGGTGCAGACAGCGTATGAACAGGGCGTGCCGGTTTTTTGTCCCGCGTTTACTGACTCTAGCGCAGGTTTCGGCCTGGTTTTGCACCAAAGCCGGCATCCGGACAGCCACCTCACTCTGGATGCCGTCCGCGATCTGCGCGAGCTCACCGATATCAAAATCGCTGCGGGCCAGACAGGTCTGCTGATGATTGGTGGCGGCGCACCGAAGAATTTTGCCCAGGACACTGTGGTCTGTGCTGAACTGCTTGGCGCGGAGACGGCCATGCATCAATACGCGGTGCAGATCACCGTGGCTGACCCGCGCGACGGTGCCTGCTCGAGTTCGACCCTTCGCGAGGCCTGCTCCTGGGGCAAGGTCGATGTCGTCAGAGAGCAAATGGTGTTTGCGGAAGCCGGCAGCGTGCTGCCCTTGCTGGCATCCGCCGCATGGCATGGCGGTGCATGGCGGTCGCGGCCGCACCGCGCGCTGGCGCGACGGTTCGCGGCTGCGCCGGGCTGCTGAACAATGGCTGACGCAGGGGCGCCTGAGTATCTGCCTCCCGCGCACGGCTTCCTCGGGCTGGAGCCAGCCGAGGCCGGGCCACCGGAGTCTGCCGGGGCCATCGTGATCCCGTTCGGGCTCGAGCGCAGCGTCAGCTATGGCCGCGGCACGGCCGGGGGTCCGGCGGCCATACTCGCGGCCTCGCGCCAGGTCGAGCTGTTTGACGAAGAGCTTTGGTGCGAAGCGTTTCGTCAGTACGGCATCGCCACGCTTGCAGAACCGAGCATTCCTTGTGTTGTTACTGAAGCGCTCGACGCGCTCGAGGCTACGGTTCAGCAAGTGGCAGCCGCCGGCCGCTTGCCGCTCGTGCTGGGCGGCGAGCACTCGATCACGGCCGCCGCCGTCCGGCCATTTGCCCGGCAGCATGCCGATCTCGTCATCCTGCACTTCGACGCGCACGCTGATTTACGGGACGGCTACGACGGCGAGCCCTACTCGCACGCCGCGGCATTGCGCCGCTGTCTCGACTGGCCGCATGTCAGCCTGGTGTCGCTGGGTATTCGCAGTATTTCAGCAGCCGAGATCGGCTTTCTCGACGCCAACCGGCACAGGATCCATTTGCACTGGGCCCGTGAGCGGGGCAGCTGGCAACTCGATGACGTACTCGCCCCCCTGGCCGGCAGGCCGGTGTATCTCACCGTTGACGTCGATGTCTTTGATTCCAGTCTGATGCCCGCGACCGGAACGCCGGAGCCAGGCGGATTGTGCTGGGACGATGTGCTGCCCGCTATCCGCAGAGCGGCAGCCTCCGGGACGATCGTCGGAGCGGACATTACCGAACTGGCGCCTCGTGACGGGCTGCATGCCTGCGACTTTCTGGCCGCCCGGCTGGCGTACAAGATACTCAACTACGCGCTCGCCACGCCCCGGGGTAGATGACCCGGCGCGGATGGCTTAGTCTGCGAGCCTGGGGCGCAGCAAAGGAAGAGATAACAATGCAACGAATAGCTGTCAGCTTGCTGGTCGCCGGTCTGGTCCTGAGTGGCCAGGCGGCCGGTGCCGGACTTTATTTTCTGACGCGGTCGCCCTTTGCCCGATTCACCGAAGCCGACAGGGCCCTGTTTTACGCGCGGGCGGCGGAAGTGCTCGACGCGGCGCCCGACGGCAAGCAGGTGGTTTGGGCCAATCCGGACTCGACCGCTCGAGGCGTGATTACGCCGCTGAGCACCGTTCAGGATGCGGTGTACGGCACCTGTCGAGTGGTCCGCGTGACCAATGAGCTACGCGGTCAGCGACAGTCGGGTGAGTACAAGGCCTGCAAGGCGACCAACGGCACCTGGCGAGTGCTGGCTGCTGGTGACGCTGCCCGACAAGAATAGAACAAAAACAATAAGTTAACTCAGCTGTCCCGGTATATGCCGGGCGCATTTCAGGTGACGAGATTGGCTTGAACATGCTATGTTCTCGTCCCGGATTTTTCCCCAGTAGCTTCCCCTTATGACACTGACCCACACCGCTCGAGCGCTGCTCCTGTTTTTGTTGCTGGTGCCTGGAGTGCAGGCCCAGAGCCCCATGAATCTCGACCCTGCGCAGTTGAGCATGCTGGAGCAGCTCGATCCGGAGGAGCGCGAACGGCTGCTGGAGCGGCTTCGCGATAATGCCGCGGTGACCAGCGAGGACCCGCTGGCGCTTCCCGAGCTGGTGCGCCGCGAGCGTGCTTTGGAAGAGATTGGCGAGAACGGCGGGATCCAGATATACGATCAGGACGGATTGCCGTTGCTTGATACATCTGGAAAACCCATACGGGTTGACGAGACTTTTCTGGACCAGTTGCGCACCGAATCCCCGGAAGACTGGTATTCCAGCAAGACCCCGTTTTTTGAGCAAACGCTTCGACTGGAGCCCTTTGGCTACAATCTGTTCGTAGGGTCTCCCACCACCTTCGCGCCGGCGACCGATATACCGGTTCCGAACGAATACCGCCTCGGTCCCGGGGACACGATCGAGGTACAGCTTTTCGGCAAGGAAAATCGCCAGATCAGCCTGGTCGTCAACCGCGACGGCACGATCAACTTTCCGAACATCGGGCCGATCACGGTCATGGGTCTGAATTTTCAGGAGCTGAAGCAGGCCATACTCGACCGGATATCGGAGCAGCTCATCGGCACCAGCGCTTCGGTCACGATGGGCGCACTCAGGTCGATTAATGTACTGGTGGTGGGTGACGCGCAGCGCCCGGGCTCTTATACCGTCAGCGGTCTGTCGACCATTACCAACGCACTGCTGGTCAGCGGCGGCGTGTCACGGGTGGGCTCGCTCCGGGCGATCGAGCTGCGCCGTGACGGGCAGGTGATTACGACCCTGGATTTGTACGACCTGCTGCTGCGTGGAGATTCCCGTAAAGACCTGCGGCTGGAGTCGGGAGACGTCATTTTCGTGCCTCCCGTCGGTCCGACGGTCGGGGTGGGTGGCTTCGTCCGCCGACCGGCTATCTATGAGCTCAGGAACGAGCGCTCCGCACGCGACCTGATTCAACTCGCCGGCGGTTTACGTCCCGATGCGTATCCCCCGCGCAGCCGCATCGAGCGGATCGATTCCGAGTTTCAGCGCAGCTTTGTCAACCTCGACCTGTCGACCCCGTCCGGACTGAATACCGAGGTGGCCGAAGGCGACGTTCTGCTGGTTCCGCCGGTTCTCAAGCAGATCGACGATGGTGTGGAACTGTTGGGCCACGTGCTTCGGGCCGGCGCCTACGCCTGGGAGCCGGGCATGCGGCTGACCGATCTGATTGACAGCCTGCAGAAGCTGCGGCCGCAGGCAGACTACAACTACGTGCTGGTCAGGCGGGAAACACAGCCAGACCGGCGCGTGCAGGTCCTGTCCGCAAACCTGGAGGAAGCGCTGCGCAATCCCGCTTCGCCGGAAAACATCCAGCTGCAGATGCGCGACCAGGTGTCGGTGTTCAAGCTCGAGGTTGACCAGTCAGCCGACGAGCAAGCTCCGCCCGGGTCGAGCGATGAGTTGCCGCCCGGGTTCGGCCCCGTGGGTTCCGTGCGCTCGCTCGACCAAAACGACCCGAGTGTGTTGCCCGGTCAATTCACCCAACCGGGGTTGAGCGCTCAGCCCGGGTTTGGCGCGACCGCCTCGGCGTCCAGCGACCTGGTTTCGGTCGACAACCTGATAAGTGCGCTGGAGCAGATTGAGGAGGAAGACGATCCCGACTCTGCCCGCACGCAGCGAGTCGCCGAATTGCTCGACGAGCTTCGCCGCCAGGCTGGTGCCGATATGCCGTTCGAACGCGTCACGGTGTCGGGCGAAGTGCGGGCTCCCGGCGACTATCCTTACGAGACCGGCATGCGCGTCAGCGACCTGATCAGGGCGGGCGCCGGTTTCACCGAGTCCGCGTTTCCGCTCGAAGCCGAGTTGACGCGCTACGAAGTGCTGGACGGCAGCATGCGCACCTCGAGGGTGATGCCGCTCAATCTGTCTGCCGCGCTGGCGGGCGATGCCGCGGCTGATGTCGTGCTGCGCCCCAGCGACTTTTTGACCGTCCGGCGCATTCAGAACTGGGACAACGAGCTGACGGTTTTTGTGGAAGGCGAGGTGCGCTATCCGGGCCGCTACACCGTCAGGCCCGGCGACACCCTGTCGTCCGTGATCGCGCGTGCCGGAGGGCTGACCGCCCAAGCCTTCCCCAAAGGCGGCATTTTTCTGCGGGAGGAGCTCAAGGAGCGCGAGCAGCAGCAGATCGACGCGCTTCGCCAGCGCCTGCGGGGTGACGTGGCCTCCCTCAGCCTGCAGGCGGCCGGTTCGCTGGAAGGCGCATCGGTGCTCGATGCACGCAGCGCCGGCTCTTCCCTGCTGGCTACCTTGAACTCAACCGAAGCAACGGGCCGGCTTGTCATCGATCTGCCCGCATTGCTCGAGGACCCGGGCAATCTGAAGTACGACGTGTTACTCAAGGACGGTGACCGTTTACTGGTGCCGCGCTTCACGCAGGCGGTGACGGTCATCGGCGAAGTCCAGTTCCCGACTTCGCACCTCTATGTCGACGGTCTGGATCGCGACGGTTATATCGAGCGCAGCGGGGGGCTTACCCCCAATGGTGCCAAGAAACGCATCTACCTGGTGCGCGCTAACGGGGCGGTGCTGGCGAACAGTTCGAAGTGGTTCCGCAAAGGCAACAAGATAGAAGTCGGTGACACGATCGTGGTGCCGCTCGATACGCAGCGAGGCTTCCGGCTGCAGGCCTGGGCCAACATCACCACAATCGTGTACAACGCAGCGATCGCTGTCGCCGCCATTAACGGGCTGAACTAGCTCCTGTTCGAGCGTTCTATCAGGCGGTGTTGCCGGCGCTGCGGGCGCGGAACTCGGAGCGCAGGTGCATGAACGCATAGGCCATAAAGGCCATGATGATGCCCCCGAGCAAACCGACCATAATACCGCCGCCGATGATCAGGGTGCGGTCGGGCGACACGAACTTGTCAGGGTCCGGCGCAATGGCCGGATTGATAATTTTGAACGCGTACTCGTCCTGAACCCGGGCGCTGGTTTTGTCACCGATCTGCTGTTCGATCATGAAGAAGATCGCCTGCCGAAGCTCTACGACTTTGGTGCGCTCGAGTTCCTGATTGAGAAAGTCGATGGTCTTGTCCGATTCGAGCATGACTTTTTCGCGCAGGGATTCGTTCAGCCGTGCCACCAGCGCGTTCGCCCAGTCGGCTGCCAGATCCGGGTCTTTCCACTCAATCGACAGGTTGACGATGCCGGTTATCGGGTCTTCGCTGACTTTCAGCAGTTTATTGCGGAACAGGTCGTAGCCGTCTGACAGCGTCGGGATATCGGCCGGCGACTCTACCGTCCATTCGCCCTTGTCTGCATCCCAGAGGTTTTCGAACAGCACCGGCAGCAGGTTCTGACTTTCGATGAACCCCTGGATGTTGGCATTGGACGTCAGGCTCGTCAGTGCCTCACCGCGCGTCAGCTTGCTGTTGCGCGAACCCGCGCCGCCCATGCCCACCAGTCCGGCCAGGCCGCTGAGCGAACCGCCGAACTGCGAGATCATGCTGCCAAGTCCCTGGGGAGCGCCGCGCTGTGGCGCGAGTATTGTTTCGGCCTTGTACATCGGGGTTGCCGTAAACGCATAGGCTACCGCGAGGCCGACGACCACTGTAAAGGTGCCGATGCACACCCACTTGAAGCGCAGCAGCACCTGCACCATATCGACGACTGACAGTTCGGTGTCCGTCTCGCTGCTGCCAGAATCCAGCTGCGGTGAAAAACTTTCTGGTAAAGTGCCTGTATCCATAACGATGACTTCAGTCTGCGGGCACGACAGAGGGGCGGCTGCAGAAGCGGTATATTGCGCGCCGCCGCGCCCGTGTTGCGGGTTTAATAGTGAAAGGACTCTATCTTATCAACGTGTGCTTGGCTACTTCCGGCAACCGCGTCGCAGTGCAGCGGGCGGTGTGGTGTGGCGCGCGCGCCTGGTGCCCGGCGCAGCGATGAACGCACCACAGCCGGCCGGGCGCGAGCAGTCTGGTGGATTGCGGGGGCACACCCGCGACATTCTCAAAGGCTCGGCCGCTGCGGCCCTGGCCAAAGCAGGTACTACTGCAATCAGTTTTATGTTCAACCTGGTTCTGGCGCGCCAGTTGGGTGCCGAGCAGACCGGGGTGTTTTTCGTCGCCGTCGCGATGGCTACCGTTGCCGCTGTGCTGAGTCGCCTCGGTTCTGACAAAGCCATTCTGCGGTTTGCCTCCCGGCATGCTGCAGCGGACGAATGGCCGGCGGTCAAGACGGTGTACCTGCGCGCGCTGCGTTCGGTGACCCTGGCGTCGTGCGGGTTTGTCGGCCTGCTGTATCTGGGCAGCGACCTGCTGGCAACCGTGGCTTTCGGCAAGCCGGAAATTGCGGTGACGCTGCGGTACCTGGCGCTCAGCGTGTTGCCGCTCGCGCTGCTGAATGTGCATGCCCAGTTTCTCAAGGCCATCCGCTGCATTGGTGTCAGCCTGTTTCTGCAAAACGGCTCGATCGCCGGACTTTCCCTGCTGAGCCTGTTGCTGGTGCCGACGGCCGCCAGCGCAGCCGCCGTCGGTCAGGTGTACCTGTGGGCGACCGTATGCGCCTGTGCCATCATAGCCCTGCTTTGGTTGCTGAAGTCGCCGGTGCTCAGCGTGCGGCGTGACAGCGCCTATTCGCATGCCGAGATTCGCCACAGCAGCGGTGCGCTGTATGTCGTATCAATCATGAACCAGATTGTGCTGCCGTGGAGCGCTATTTTGCTGCTGGGCGCCTGGGGCACCGAGGAAGAGACGGGGCAGTTTGGCATCGCGCGCCGCCTGGCCATGCTGATCAATTTTGCCTACCTGGCGGTGGACAGCATTACCGGGCCCAAATTCGCCGCGCTGTTTGCCGCGGACGATATGCCGGCCGTGCGCCATGTCGCGCGCCGCGCCACCGTGTTGATGAGTTGCGTGGCCGGCCCGCTGGCTATTCTGCTGGTGCTGGCGCCGGAGTGGGTCATGAGCTGGTTCGGCAGCGATTTTCGGGGCGGGGCGCCCGCGCTGGTCATTCTGGCGCTGGGCCAGCTTGTTAACGCCGTGACCGGCTCGGTCGCCAATTTGCTGATCATGAGCGGTCACGAGCGGGAGTTTCGCAACCTGACCGTGGCGGCCGGGGCGGCCAACATTGGCCTCGCTGCGCTGCTGATACCGGGCTTCGGGGCCGTCGGCGCCGCGTGGTCTACCGCGCTCGCGATTGGCGGCCTGAATCTGGCGGGCCTCATCGTGGTATGGCGGCGGCTCGGTTTCCTGCCCTTCCCGGTGCTGCTGAGCCGAGCGAAGTTGTAACATTCACTCCATGAAGTCACTGAACGGGAAACGCTGAAAAGTGGGTCTGCTAACGCTGGCGGTTGCGGCGCTGCAGAGCTGTGCCGCGTTCATGAACTACCGTCTCGGTTTTCTGCTGTTCGTGTTTTTTTACGCGACCTATCCGCGGCTGCTGGCTGTGGGACTGGGCGATCAGGGTTTCGCCCTGACCGCTCAGCGCATCATGCTGCTGATGCTCCTGCTGCTGTTCGGCCTCCGCTACATATACGGCGCCTCGGACGTACGGCGGGGCATGGCGATTCTGTGGCAGGAAAGCGGCACGCTGATTCTGTTTTTCGGGCTCCTGCTGTCGCGTGTGCTCGGCAATCTGCTGACCGGCAGGTTCGATCTTTCAGCCATCGTCAGTTTCGTCGACGAGACACTGTTCACGCTGTTTCTGGTGTTGCTGGCGTTCTCGGTTATACAGACACGCCGGCACGTGCACATGCTGCTGTTGGTCATCGTGCTGTCGTTGCTGCCGAATCAGATCATCGCCTGTATCGAGTTTGTGACGCAGCGGTCTATTTTCCCCGCCAGCCTGCAGGTCGACTTTGAAACGTCGCGTTCGGTGGGCGCCATGCTCGAGGGCGGCACGCGTTTTGGTCTGTACCGCGTGCAGGGCGCATTCGAGAGCCCGCTCAAGCTGATGGCAGTCATGGTGCTGACCATGCCGCTCACCATCTACCTGCGCGGCATTACCCGCAAAGGTTTTTTGCGCAGCCTGCTCACGATGATTCTGCTGCTGCAGCCGGTCGTTATTTTCTGGACCGGTTCCCGCACCGGCATCATGATGATGCTGATCGTGGTCATGGCCTACGTCTACCGGTTCGTCAAATACCGGTTTGGCAAGCTGGAAAGCGCGCTACTGATTTTTCTTATGGGCAGCCTCGCGCTGATGTTCCTGATCCTGACCGCCGATAGCATCCTCAACAATTTCCTGCTGGGTAGCGAGGGGTCGCGCAGTACGACCTCCCGGCTTGTTCAGTATGTGCTGAGTTATCCGCTGATAAAGACATCGCCCCTGTTCGGCTATGGCTATGCCCGCAACATTGTGGACGTGATTGATATTAACCGCATGGACGGTTACTACCTGCGCACGGTCATGGAGGGGGGGCTGGTGGCGCTGACCTGCCTGGTGATGCTGTTCTGGCGGTCGCTGCGCAAATTGGGCCGTCTGCAAAACAGCGGCGATTACCATCTGGCCCTGAGCCTGCGGATCTCGCTGTGCGCGATGGCGATTATGATGCTCGCGCTCAACATGGGTACCAGCAGTTTTTACACTTACCTGTTTTTTGGCCTGACTCTTATTCTTGAGCGGCTGGCGAGGGCGCGGGTGCCTCAGCCTACACCCGCCGTATCGCGCGGCCTGGCCGCCCCGGCCGTGTAATCTGGTCGTGCCAGCGGCAGATCCATTTCCCGCCACGGTCCTGAACGTTTCTCATCACAACTTTGTGGCGGGAGGTTCGGACCGCATGTTCGTCGAGCTTGGCGAACTCCTCGGCGAGCGCGGGCATCGTGTCATACCGTTTTGTGCACAGGACGAACGCAATGCGCCCAGTCGCTATGCCGAGTATTTTCCGGTGTCGGTTGATACGCGGCAGCCTTCGCTGCGGGATATTGCACGCTTCGTCTATTCGGGCCCGGCGGCGCGTTCACTGCAGCGGCTGCTGGAACGCGAGCGGGTAGACCTCGCCCACCTGCATATTTATTACGGCAAGCTGACCGCGGCGGTATTGCAGCCGCTGCGCCGGCATGGCGTGCCTATCGTGCAAACGTTGCATGAGTACAAGCTGGCCTGTCCGGTGTACACCCTGACCGCCAACGGGCGGCCCTGCGAAGCCTGTTTTGGCGGGCGCTACTGGCAGGCGTTGCCACGCCTGTGCAACAAGGGTTCGCTCGCACGCACCGCGCTGAGTGTGGTGGAGGCCTATGTGTCGAAAGCCCTGGGTGCCATCGACGAAGTGGACCAGTTTATTGCCATCAGCGATTTTCTGGCGAGGCGAATGGCGGCTGCCGGCGTGCCGCGAGAGCGGATCACGACCGTGCATAATTTTCTGGATGCCGCGCAGTATCAGCCGGGGACTGACCCGGGTGACTACGCCGTGTTCTTCGGCCGGCTGGAAACCGTCAAGGGCGTCTACTCGCTGCTGGAAGCGTTCGCCGGCATGCCGGGTGTGCGCTTGCGAATCGCGGGCACCGGGTCGGAAGCTGAGCCTATGACTCGCTGGCTGCAAGAGCGGGGTGTGGAAAATGTCGAACTGCTGGGCTTCGTGGCCGGCGATGAACTGCATCAGCTGGTGCGCAACGCCGTCTGCACGGTCGTACCGTCGGAGTGGCACGAACCGTTCGGCCTGACCGCGCTGGAATCACTCGCGCTGGGCACGCCGGTCATTGCCACCCGCATGGGCGGACTGCCCGAGATCATCACCGCCGGCGAGGACGGGCTGCTCGTCGATGCCTGGCATCCGGCGGCCCTGCGCGCTGCCGTGCTGCAATTGGTCGAGCACCCGCAGCGGGCCCGGGAGATGGGCCGCGCCGGCCGCGTGAAAGTGGAGCAGCGTTTTACTCGCGACCAGCACTACGCTGAGCTGAGCGAGGTCTATAGCCGCGCGCAGCGGCACGCGAGTCAGCGGACCGCCGCCGGAGGCGGCTGATGTCCGTGTCCGCGGTGTTTGTGGTTGGCAACAGCCGCAGTGGCACCACGATGATGGGCCGCATTCTGGGCCGCCACCCGTCCGTCAAAATGTTTCGCGAACTGCATTTTTTCGAGGAGCTGTGGTCCCCGGACGATGGCCCTGGTGACTGGGACGAGGCGGCCGCTGTCAGGCTGGCTGCCACGCTGACCAGTATCGAACGCGAGGGCTACATGGCGGAGCGCAATCCGCAGGCATGGCTTGCAGAGGGGGAGCGCATTGTGGCTGCGCTCCCCGCCGGCGCGCACGGCCCGGGTGACGTATACCGTGCTTTTCTCAAGGCAGAGCTGCGTATAGCCGGAAAGCAGGTGGCCTGCGAGCAGACTCCGCGCAACCTGTTTTATCTGCAGCAGATTTTCGAGCTGTTCCCCGATGCCGTGGTCGTTGAAATGGTGCGTGATCCACGCGACGTGATGGTGTCGAAAAAGTACAAGTGGAAGCGCCTGTTCCTGGGCGACACCAAGCGGCCCGTGCGCGCCGCGTTGTTGTCCTGGGCCAACTATCACCCACTGATCACACCCCGTCTGTGGGCTGCGGCGGTGCGCGCTGGCGGCGACAGCGAAGGCCGCCGCAACGTCCTGCGGGTGCGCTTCGAGGATTTTCTGCGCGAACCCGAAGCGACAGTGCGGAGTGTATGCGGGCGGCTCGGGGTCGAGTTTCACGCCGATATGCTGGACGTCGAGCAGACGGGCTCGTCCAGCGCAGCTGACAGCTCGGCAACCGGGGTGCGTCAGGATGCTGCCGGGCGCTGGCAGCGTGGTGCGCTGAACTCGACTGAAATCGCAACCTGCCAGCGCATTGCTGCGGCTGAGATGGCAGCGCTCGACTACCCGCTGGTGAGAGCTCGCCGCAACCCGCTGCGACTGCTGGGG
>JGI12048J13642_10085013_pt1 | contig 25418 bp, 19 predicted proteins | sample ElkSlonscriptome_16_FD_13642 | JGI IMG/M metagenome (IMG submission 13642)
GTCGGTTAGAATATTTGCGGGTTAGAAAATAACCGGATTCGAAAATATTCCTCTTACCCCCTCTCAACAAGCGCTCTTCCGAAGAAACCTGTCGCAGCCGGCCCTGCTCCTATTGACGTTCATGCTCTCCGTTCGTAACCGGCGACGACAACCGCGACCTACCAACACCCAACAAACCAATTTTTTAACCTCACAATCTTCTAACCCCATCTTCTAAAATGCCCAGCCGCTGTCTGTCCAGAATTCACGCTTAACCAGTGAAGCGGTCACGAATCCGCCGCGATACAGGGTTATTTTGAGCGTCGGATCCACAGAAACCAAATGATCGTCAAAAACCGGTCTTGCGTTTGATGCCCAAAGTGGTGAAAGATAGTAGCAACCTTTCACGAATCACCCCTTCCTATGGAATTGACTGGCATGACGGATTTCACTCCCTCCACAATCCTCTCGCGCCGTAACAACTTGCGCTCCAACCGGAGGCTGTTTGCCACAGCGACTTCGTTTCCTGTTTTGCTGTTGATTTCCTTGTCGATTTCGGCACCCGTTTCCGCAGCGACCCCTTCGGCGAAAGACGCTCTCGGTCTCAAACCGGTTCAAGCGGACGTCGACTATGAATTGGTCGGCCCGGCTGCCGTCACGACCTGTAAAGTCTCTGATATTGATCATCCAAAGTGGTCAGGATGGGAAGTGTTGTCCTCCGATGGAACGATACTTCGCCGTTTTGCCGATACCAATGGTGACAACAAAATCGATTTGTGGTGTTACTTCAATTATGGCGTCGAGGTTTATCGGGATGTCGATAAAGACTTCAATGGCAAAGCCGACCAACACCGCTGGCTCGGCACCGCCGGAACCCGCTGGGGCTTGGACAAGAACGAAGATGGACGAATTGACCGCTGGATCCAAATTTCACCCGAAGAAGTCACGGCGGAAGTGATTTCGGCGATGCGTGAAGCGGATGCGAATCGGTTTGCGAGATTGCTCATCACCGAATCCGAACTCGAATCGCTTGGATTGAGCGGGGACATCGTTCGTCGTTTGGCCACCAAAGCGAAACGGGCTGCGGACGAATTCCCCGACTTTGCAAGGCGCCAAGAGGCAGTCGGGCCATCGGCAAAATGGGTCCAATTCGCTGCGGCAACGCCCGGAGTGGTTCCAGCGGGTATCGACGGGGTGACTCAAGATTTGACCGTCTATGAAAACGCGGTTGCCATGTTTGATACGAACGGCAGCAATGGCCAATTGTTGGTCGGGACCATCATCAAGGTAGGAGATTCGTGGAAAATCGTTGACCTGCCCAGTGCTGCGGGGGAAGGTGAAGCGGTTGCTCAATCCGCCGGAAATTTCTTTACGCCTGGCGGTATTTCGGGGTCAAGCGTTTCGGGTGGTGGGATGGCTCCTGAAACCCAACAACTTATTACTGAATTAGAAGAGATTGACCGAAAACTGAGTTCGGCAAGCGATCCGAAAGACACAGGACCGTTACATGAATCTCGTGCCCAAGTCGTCGCCAGGCTAATCAAAGCAACCGAAACGCCGACCGAACGAGATGCTTGGACTCGACAATTGATCGATACCGTCAGTGCCGCTTCGCAAACCGGAGCCTATCCAGATGGGCTCAAACGATTGCAGGCTATCGCTCGCTCGCTCGGGAATGACAATGAAAGTATACGGTCTTACGCCGATTACGTTTTGATTAACAGCGAGTATGCCATTCGACAAACACCCGATGCTGATTTTGCGAAAGTACAAGAATGGTATCTTGAATCACTTACCGAGTTTGTCGATCGTCATCCGACGATGCCCGAAGCATCACAAGCGATGCTACAACTTGCCCTTAGTAAAGAATTCGAAGACAAGGAAAAGGAAGCCCTCGGTTACTACAAGAAGGTAGCCCAAGACTTCCGTGGGACTGAATCCGCAGAAAAGGCGATTGGTGCGATTCGTCGTTTAGAATCGGTCGGCGAAGTGATCGATTTCCAAGGCCAATCGATCGAAGGAAAGCCATTCCGATTGTCTCAGTACCGAGGTCGACCGGTCATCATTCATTACTGGGCCACTTGGTGCGAACCTTGCAAACAGGACATGAAGCTACTCCGCGGTTTGCAGGCGCGTTACAGTAAAGCTGGGCTGCAATTGGTGGGCATCAATGTTGATGGAACTCGCGAAATGGCGGTCCAATTCTTACGACAAACGACGCTACCTTGGATCCAGTTGTTTGATGAAGGCGGTCTGGAGTCGAGTGAGTTGGCAAAAACGTTCGGAGTTCAGACTTTGCCGACGATGATGCTTGTCGATCAAAAAGGCCGCGTGGTGCGTCACAACATCCGCGTGGAAGAACTCGACAAAGAACTCGACGCGATGACGAAGTAGTCGCGGTGCCGTTTTCGGTTCAGCTAAGTTGATACCGACTCCCCTCCCCTAAGGAGGCCGTGCGGCCTTTAAGTGCTTGTTTCACAAGTGTTTACGCTTGTCTTACCTCCGGCGAAGCCGGGGGGACCTTGTAAGTTGTTTGCTAAGTTGCACTGAAAAGCCGCGCGACAATCGTCACGATTGCCCATACGACTTATTCGGACCATGCTTTCGTTGATAGTGTTTTTCCAAAACGTAAGCTTCCAACTCGGGTGCTTCCGGATTGATTTGCTTCATCCCCATCGCCATTTGGGCGACTGCCTCCAAGGCAACCGCGTTCTCAACCGCTTTCGCTGCGTCTTTCCCCCAAGCGAACGGACCGTGGCCTGCGACTAAAACCGCTGGCATGGCGTTGGGATCCAAATCGGCGAATCGCTCGATAATCACCTGCCCCGTATTGCCTTCGTAATCACTCGACACCTCCTCGGCCGTCAAGGGGCGAGTCAGCGGGATGGTCCCATGGAAATGATCGGCATGGGTCGTTCCATAACAGGGGATCTCTCGGCGAGCTTGAGCGAACATGACGGCATGAAAGCTATGCGTGTGGACAATTCCCCCAATCGCCGGAAAGTGTTTGTAGAGCAACGCGTGAGTCGATGTGTCGGACGACGGTTTCAGGTTGCCATCGACAACCTTACCGTCTAAATCCACGACCACCATTTGATCCGGCTGCAAATCGTCGTAATCGACGCCGCTCGGTTTGATCACGATCAAACCGCTGTCGCGATCGACCCCACTGACGTTTCCCCACGTCAGCGTCACGAGCTTTCCTAGAACCAAGTCGATATTCGCTTGGTAGACTTGTTCTTTTAGATCTTCGAGCATTTCATTTCCTTCCCATTGTGTTGGTGCTAAGTTGCACCGTGAATTTGTCGATTGGCGGTTTCATGCATTTGCAGATGGATCATATCACGGTAGTGGCCGCCTCGCTCAAGCAATTGTTGATGCGTTCCCACCTCGCGAATCTGGCCATCTTCGAGAACCACGATTTTATCAGCCCCGATGATCGTGCTAAGCCGGTGGGCGATAACAAAAGCGGTGCGATCTTTGAGTAGTTCCGCCAACGAGTTTTGAATCAGCCGTTCACTTTCACTATCGAGGTTGCTGGTCGCTTCATCGAGAATCAGAATTCGTGGATCGGCTAAAATCGCCCGAGCGATTGCCAACCGTTGCCGCTGTCCGCCCGACAATTTGACACCGCGTTCACCGATGATCGAATCGTAGCCCTCGGGAAGTTTCGTGATGAATGAGTGTGCGGCCGCCGCTTCCGCTGCAGCAATCACCTGCTCGTCGGTCGCACTTCGTCGCGCATAGGCGATATTGTCTCGGATGCTGCCGTCAAACATGAACACGTCCTGTTCAACAATCCCGAGCAGTTTGCGATAGCTTTGCAGTTTAATGTCTCGCAAATCCCGCCCGTCGATGCGAATGGAACCACTATCAGGATCATAAAAGCGAGCGATCAAATTGGTCAGCGTCGTCTTGCCAGCCCCGCTGCGACCTACCAGCGCGACGGTTTCGCCGGCGTTAATCTCCAGGTTGATGTTTTGCAACACCAATGTGTCCGAGCTGGGGTATGAAAACGAGACGTCTTGGATCGACATTGCCCCGTCAACCTTGGATCGATTGAGCGTCACCGCACCCGACCGACTCGGAAGTTCTTCGTCGACATCCAAGACGTCGAGCACTCGATCGAGACCTGCTAAGTTGTTTTGAAACCCAACCGCACTGCCGGCTAAGGTTGCTAACGGATCGAGCAGCATTGTCAGGTAGACCAAAAACATCATCAGATCCCCCAAGGTCAATTGCCCTTGAATAATCTGGTAGCCGCCGTACAAGAGCAGCACTGTCGAAGCCAACGGAATCAGCACCTCCCATATCGTTTCGATAATCCGAGTCCACCACCATGTAAACAATTGTTGACGGACCAAGTAGCTACCTTCGCGAACAAATCGCGACGATTCGCTTCGGCTACGTGCGAAGGTTCGAACGACGCGGATACCGCCGAAGGTTTCAGTGGCACCCGCATCAATTCGTTGTCTCTGAGTTCGAATGTCTTTATAGAGAGGGCGGATGCGATTGATCCAAGTTCGATGGGTTGCCCAGACGACTGGCATGAGCAAAAGTCCACCGACCATCAACCGCCAATCGACCAACATCAGAATCACGAGGCTGCCGACAAATTGAACGATTGCCCGCCATGGGTTGTAGATCATGCTGAAGATCAAGTCGGCCACCCCGCCAGCGTCCTCGCGGATCAAACTGGCCACTCCGCCACTCTTCATGTCGTAAACGTTTTGCAAAGGCAGCCTGACGGCGTGCTCGAACACGCGGCGGCGAATTCCGACTTGAGCTTGATTGACCGTTTTGGTCGCCAACCAGCGGCTGGTTAAACTGATCATCGTCCCGGCCAACGTGACAACCGTGACCCCGATGGCGATGGAGATAAGCAGCGAAAACGGTTCCGTTGGAAGCCCCAGTCCGGTCAGCCAGCTGGGCAGCGGCTTTGGCGGATCGGTCAGTGCCGAATCGATCGCCAACTTTGTCCCGACTGGGGGGATGAGTCGCAGCCCGATCCCAAGCGTCAATAGCACCATCGACGCAAGGAGTGTTCTGCGGAAATTGGAAGTTAATCGAAAAAACTCGCGAAAAAGCTCCCAGAAACCACGTTCCCGAGTCCCCAGCTTCTTGGCACTCGGGCTCCCGGAAGAATGAAAAGGTCGGGTATCACGCGGTACGGAGCCCGCATTCCGCTGGCGGACTTTTTCACGGTAAGTATCAAATCGGCGGCGACTCGGCTGTGTTGTCATCCGTAAAGGTTAACCTATCGGTAGGGAAATCTAAAATGGTAGAGAACGGATAAGTGGGCGAGATATCGAAACTTGTTGATTACTCGACGTCCGCCTACAATGTCGCTCCGCGATCCGAGCGGAACGCCTCCACCGCTTGGCTCAGATCAACCGTCCGTTCCTAGTTGGAGACGCCATCCGCTCGGAGAGCGGAGCGACAAACCGGCTTTTTCGCGACTTGACGATCCCTTTGGAAAAACGTTTTGGATAAGCTTTCCACCGACAAGCCGCTGCCTGCCAAACCGATTGTGTCCCAGCCGGTTGTGACCCAGTCGGTTGTAGTTGAGCGTTCGGCTCGGCGTGCTGCCAAAGCGGGTGCCAGCTCGGCGCTTGAGGTTAAAGATTTGCGTAAATCTTTCGGTGCTGCCGAAGCTTTACGAGGTGTTTCCTTTTCACTCGGCTCTGGCGAACGAGTCGCACTTCTCGGTCCAAATGGAGCGGGCAAAACGACGCTGATTCGATGTCTCTGCGGTCGAACGCGACCGAGTGGCGGCAAAATCAAGCTGTTTGGACAAACCGTCTCACGCAATCAATCTCGAGACTTGATCGGTTGGGTGCCCCAGGAAATTGCTCTCTACAGTGACTTGACGACTCGCGAAAACCTTCATGCATTTGCCAGTTTTCATGGAATCGAGCGCCGCCGCCGGAAACGCCAAGTCGAATGGGCTCTTCAATGGACGGGACTTGAAAAACGAGCCGATGAACTGGTCGGCACCTTTTCAGGTGGAATGAAACGGAGAATCAATTTGGCCTGCGGAGTACTCCACGAACCCAAAATACTCCTTCTCGATGAACCGACCGTTGGTGTCGATCCGCAAAGCCGGCAACGCATCTTCACCATGCTCGACCAGCTTAGTGCAGGCGGAACGTCGATCCTGTTGACGACCCATCACCTGGACGAAGCCGAACAGCGAAGCGATCGAATTGTGATCGTCGACAAGGGCAAAGTGGTTTGCGATGGGACGATCAATGAACTTGTCGAACAGACCGTCGGCGCCTCTCGATTAGTCAAGATCAAAGTACGACGCCAACTCGAATCATCCATTGACCGCTCCGAAGCGATCGATCAACTAATGAGTCGTCCTGAAGCGATTGAAACCGACTCGAATTCAGAAATGCTATCTGCGCGAATTGACGATGTTGCCATCCAATTGCCTCAGCTACTCGCACGGGTCAAACGCCGCGGTTACGAGATTGTAAATGTCGAGGTCACCTCGCCATCGTTGCATCATGTCTTTTTACATCTGACCGGACACGACTTGAGGGATTAAGGCCTTGATGATTCGTAGCGTGATTGAAACCAGCGTGAGACGGCTGTTGCACAATCGCATCGAATTGATGTTGATGTTTGCAATGCCGATTGCCTTCTTCAGCATCTTTGCCCTCATCTTCGGTAGCGGTGTTGCTGGCGCAACCAAGAGCATCAAAGTGGTGGTCGTAGACGAAGCTAGATCGCCGTTTAGCGAACGATTGAGCGATTTGATTCGCGTCAGTACGGGTTTGAGGCCGATGCGTGATGAGGATGATCGTCCGATCGATCGTGACAAAGCGGAATCAATGGTCCGCACGGGCAGCGTTGCGGTCGCCATCGTTTTACGTCAATCGACGGAGTCACCACGATCGACACCGTTACCCGTTGACCTGCTATCCGACTCGTCGGACCCGGTCGCCAGTCAAGTGGTCTCGGCGATTGTTGGCCGTGCGCTATCGAGTGCAGTACAACCTAGCCCCGTACAACCGGATGCACCAGAGAATCCACCCGTGGCAAACGAATCACCGATCAACGTGATCGATGTCATGGGGGAAGGAAAATCGAACCCGATCGTCAGCATGTATGCGGCGGGGATTGCCGTTATGTTTCTGCTATTTAATGCGACCAGCGGCGGCGGTGCATTACTCGAAGAACGTGAAAACGAAACACTCGATCGGCTGTTGTCAACTCACCTTAGCATGGATGAGTTATTACTCGGCAAATGGTTTTACTTGTCCGCGATGGGGATGGTTCAGGTCACGTTGATGTTTTTGTGGGGGCAATTATTGTTCGGAGTGAACTTAACCGGGCATATCGATGGCTTCATTGTGATGACGGTGGTGACATCGGGTGCTGCGGCCGCATTCGGTTTACTGCTCGCGACGCTTTGTAAGACGCGAGGCCAACTCAACGGGTTGTCGGTCATTTTGATCTTAACGATGAGTGCCCTTGGTGGTTCGATGGTGCCGCGCTATGTGATGAGTCCCGAACTACGTGAAGTCGGCTTGTACACCTTCAACGCATGGGCACTCGATGGCTATGACAAGGTGTTTTGGCGAGAGCTACCGATCGACACTCTCAGCCCGCAAGTCGCAGTGCTCTTAGCTAGTGGATTTGTTTTTCTGGTCATCGCCCGTGTATTCGCGATTCGTTGGGAAGCGAATTGACAATCCAGCGACAACGAAAGGTCACTTGACTTTCGAATCGTCGGCCTGCACGGTATACTGCTGCACAGAACTCGTATCACACCATGAGTCACAATCGGTTGGGAGTTTCAATGATGAAAAAGCTTTTACAACGAGCTTCGTTGGCGAGCCAATGGTTTGCCGGGTCGCTCGCGGTTGTTGTATGGGGTGGTCTGAACACGAACACCCCTGCCACTGGGCAAACCGGTCCCGAACCGGTCAAGATCGAGCGATCGGGTGAGCCGTTGACGATCCCAAAGGTGGACCGAGACAAAGTCATTTGTTTTGCACTTTATACGGTCAACGACAACGTGCTGAAGATGTCGGCGCAGCTGTACCCGCTGCTCGACAGTGAAGCACGAGAAGTTACGTTGGAACTACAATCCGATGACGCCTGGAAACCGATCGCCACCAGCATGGCGGATGAACATCATTTAGCGGTGTTTCGTGTCGAGGATTGGGATTCGACAAATGATTATTCGTACCGTGTCACACATAGCGGTGGAGCGAAATACACGGGAACGATTCGCAAGGACCCTATTGAAAAAGACGAAATCGTGGTGGCGGCGTTCACCGGCAACTCCAACCAAGACCGTGGTCCGCGACAAGACATCGTCGATAACGTGACGGCTCAAGATCCTGATTTGTTGTTCTTCTCGGGTGACCAAAGCTACGACCACACTCGCCATTTGGCCGCTTGGTTACTGTTCGGACGCCAATTCGGTGACATCATCAAGGACCGGCCAACGATTTGCATCCCTGATGACCATGACGTGGGGCAAGGGAATTTGTGGGGCGAATCAGGCAAAAAGAGCTATCTCGATGGCGGTGCCGATGGCGGTTACATCCAACCGCCTGAGTATGTCCGCCAAGTCGAAAAAGCACAAACCAGTCATCTGCCTGACCCTTACAATCCGACGCCGATTGAACAAGGCATCGGTGTTTACTACACAGATCTACAAGTTGGCGGTATCGATTTTGCCATTGTCGAAGACCGTAAATTCAAAACGGGACCAGCCGGTTTGGTGCCTCAGCAAGGACCGCGTCCCGATCACATTAGTGACCCTGAGTACGACCGCGAATCGGTGAATTTGCCTGAAGCGAAATTGTTGGGCGACCGGCAACTAAGATTCCTGGATGATTGGTCAAAGCAATGGGAGGGAGTGCTGATGAAGTCGGTATTGTCGCAAACCATCTTTGCGGGCGGTGCCCACATCCACGGAAAGTCGAATTCGCGGATTCTTGCCGATATGGATTCGAACGGCTGGCCGCAAAGTGGCCGAAGACGGGCACTCGAGAAACTCCGTCGAGCATTCGCCGTTCACATCGCAGGCGACCAGCACTTGGCCACAGTGATCCATCACGGAGTCAACGATTGGGAAGATTCAGGCTATTCGTTCTGTGTCCCATCGATCGTCAATTATTATGCTCGTTGGTGGTGGCCCCTCGACCCGCCCGCCGAGCACGACCCGGCCAGCCCTTTGCCGTTTACCGGTCGCAGCTACGACGGGTTTGGAAACAAGTTGACGATGAAGGCGTACGCAAACCCAACCAACGAAAACTTCAACGGTGCGGGTTACGGATTGATTCGTTTTCATAAAACCGATCGCAAGATCACGTTCGAGTGTTGGCCGCGGCACAAGGACGTCACGGCTGCGAACGCCGAACAATTCCCCGGCTGGCCGATCACCATTAGCCAATTCGACAACTACGCTCGCCAGCCAATGGCGACGTTGCCAACGTTACAATTTGTGGGCGAAAAAGATCCAGTTGTCAAAGTGACCGATCAACGCAGTGGAGAACTCGTGTACATGGTGCGAGTGCTTGGGGCGGAGTTCCAGCCGCAGGTCTATCACGATTCCGTATACACAATCGAGGTCATCGGCATCAACAACCGCAAAACGATTCCCGACGTCCAAGCTCGCTTGATCGTGCCGTTAAAACATGACAACGGCAAAGTGGCCGACATGAAAGTCGACGCACCCGAATCGATCGAAGTGCAGCTTTAGCAAGACAGCGCCACTTAGCTGCAGCTTTCTATTCGCAACTACTTTCTGGGTAACAGGTTAGCACCGAGAAAGAAACTGCTAGTTACAGGAGACTAGAAAAAGTCCGTGGACGCATAGGGACAGAGCATGAGTCTGGCGGATTCGCATAGGACGCATAGGTAGGACGCATAGGGACAGGACGCATAGGGACAGAGCATGAGTCTGGCGGATTTGTTTTTTCTCTGTCAGGGGTATAGGATTCTTAGTGGTTTTGCTGACTCGGTTCTCTTGGAGGTGGGTGATGGTTCGGCTGGCACGTAGCGAGGTGTTTGATCCGCAAGAGGTCGTCATTGGCCATCTCTACAATCGGACCTGCCGACGCTGTTTCCTGATGGGAAATGACCATGTGTCCGGTAAAAACTTCGATCACCGAAAAGTCTGGATCGAAGAGTATCTACAGCAATTTGCCAGATATTTCGGGTGCGATTTGCTTGCATTCGCTATTTTGTCTAATCATATGCACTTGATTCTAAGATCGCGGCCCGATGTCGTGGCGACCTGGAGCGACGAGGAGGTGGCTCGTCGCTGGTTGATGCTTTGTCCACACCGCCGCAAATTGGACGGGTCGCCTTTGCCGCCAAGTAAGCCCGAGCTCAAATCGATTGCAGGTTGTCCAATCAAATGCAAAGAAATCCGCGAGCGGCTGAGTAGTTTTAGTTGGTGGATGCGGTTATTGTGCCAACGGGTTGCGATGCGAGCCAATCGTGAGGAGAAGGAATCGGGCCGGTTCTTCCAAGATCGCTACCGAGCAACTCGCTTGACGGATGAAGCATCTCTGCTGGCCTGTGCTGCTTACGTCGATTTGAACTTGATTCGAGCCGCGATGGCGGAAACGTTAGAGCAGAGCGATCATACGTCGGTGCAAAAACGAATCGAGGGCTTAGACGCCGAGTCACCAAGCGAGGACGATGCCGATGCCTTCTTAGCACCTTTGACGATCGATGAACGACGCGATCCCGTTGGGCCGTGTTCTAGCGACAGCGGCAAGCGTTGTAGCGATAAAGGCTTCTTAGCGATGTCACTCGTGGATTACTTGAAGCTACTTGATTGGACAGCTCGGCAAGTGTCGCCGGGAAAACGCGGTGTGACGCCTTCGGCTACACCACCGATTTTGGTTCGGTTGGGACTCGAGCGAGATACTTGGTGCGAGCTGGTGAAGGACTTTGGGAAATTGTTCTGCAGTGTTGCAGGACGCCCTGATTGCGTCGATTCGATGCGTTGCCACCGAACGCACCGCCGCTATCATCTTCGCCGCCGCGCTCGCGAGCTATTGACACTCCCTGACTAAGTGTCCCTTCTCCATTTTTCTTTGAGTGACCTTCATCGCGATGTCGAAGGATGAGGGTACGCACCTGAGCCGGCTATCCAGAGGTAAAGAGCCAATCCAGCGGCTGACACGCCCGTTTCCAGACGAGCAGGTGCAGTGGGCAAAGAAAACGCCTAGACGAAGTTTGTCCGGGGGATTACTGGATCGCGTGATATGATGCTCTGTCCCTATAGTGGTGCGTGCGGCTCTATAGTGCGGCTCTGGTGAGAACCAACCGGCCAAGGGATAGCCGAGTCGATGGTGCGTCGATAATGACAAGCCGTGGTGGTGCGTCATGGGTGACAACCCTGCTACCCTGTTCGCTGAAGTCAAGGCAGGGGAAACGGAGATGCAAATCCAACTGAGTCGCGGTGAATCGCTGGACGCGAAAAATCAAACTGGGCGAAGTCGAGTTGCTTTGCGAATGAGTGGCCATGGGATAAGAGTATCGCTAGATGGCATCTTTGGTAGGTGCAACTCAGCGACAGTCGTTGCAGTGTCCGCGCAGCAAAATCTCGGTGACTTCGCCAACTTTCTCACTCGCCCGCCTGCTACCGGCGGTTAGTTTGACATCGTCCAAGCAAGACACCGTGCCGCAATCGACACACAAGAAATGCGGATGGCCACTTTCGTGCTGAGCCGATACGGCCTCGAATCGCCAAACGTGATCGCCGACTTCGGTCCGCCGTAGTAAACCGACTTCGGCCAAGTCGTTCAAATTGCGAAACGCGGTCGCCTTGTCGACACCGCCGGTCGCCAAATGATCGGCCACCACAGCATGAGTCAGCGGGGCGTCGGATTCGCGAAGCAATTGAAGCGTTGCTATTCGCGCCGGCGTTGCTCGCAGCCCCGCGTCGCGAATCGCCTGCTTGACCAGGTCAAGCGATTCGTCATTTGTCAACATTTTGGCATCTTATAAAGAGTTCGCACAAACGATTGGATTGTACTCAATTGCAAATCGCTTGCAAGTGTGAAACAGAAGGTTTGGAACGCTCGCAACCCATCCAAAGCCATTTACGGGAGGCGAGTGCCCCTTCGAGCCGATCGACCAATTTAACTCTTGCACACGCATTGCATGTACGGTATACTCCCATTCGAATGGTCTTGGTCGGACAATTTCGTATGTTGCTTCCTCTCGGTGACGTTAATCGTCAACCGCTTGAGCGAATTCAGCATCGAGGTTGTATTTTGTACGCTCTTGCAGGCACGCAACCGACTACGATCCCTGATGACATTCCCGTCTCGAACTACCGTCACTACCCTTCTATGCTGCTTAGCTATTATCGGCCAAGCACCTGGGTGGCTGCATGTCGCGGGATCTCAACACCCACATCACGCGGTATTTTCCACTGCGGAGAATGTCGGTGAGCCTGCGTGCACATGTCCGCATGATTCTACGTCGGACAACAATCAGGACGAAACATGCCAATTGCCATCGGGGAAGGATTCGCACGAATCAGACCATGGCGAGTGTCCTGATTCCTGCGTCTTGTGCCACTTTCTGATTTCCCCCAATGGTGTGGGATGCCAGCTCAGTTTAATTCCATCGGGTGATCGATACGTTGAGACGGCAATAATCGTCAGTGATCTTGCACCTTATCTACAGCCTCTCTCGGTTCCGCTTGCTCGGGGTCCACCCCGTCTTTCTGCGTAGAACGACTCGTTTCCAATAGGCGGCCGGCCAATCCCGACCGCATGATGTATGCATGCGCAAAAAGTCGCTTGATCGACTCTTTTGTTCGCTGGAGATTTCGCGGTCCTCCGTCGCTGCCGCGAAGATCCATTTCGTAATCAATCCTTCCATAGCGGCTCCATTTCGATTTACAACAAGTTACTTGCGGAGAAGAATATAATGAATTTGACAATAAGAACCGTTTGCGTTTTGAGCGTTGGTTTGCTTTGCACACTGCCAAGCAGTGTGTCGGCAGCCACGCTTACAGAATACTCTGTAGGTCACGCGGATATCGGTCTTGCTTATGAGGGTGGCGAACTTGAGCTTCACTACCACTTTGGCAGCCCAGCGAGTTTGAATCCTGCCTCGACAGAGGACGAGTTTCATCCCTCGGAAGCCTACGTGCGTGTGCCGGATGCCACCGCCGATATCGTGACCCCGTCGGGGCAAACCTACTACAATACGAACCTGGGACTAAACCTCGGCGATCAGTTTTGGGTTTTGCCTCAATCTAACACTTCGGGTGTGCCGTTTCTGGGGTTCAATGCCGAAGAACTATTCGGCTCACCGATCACCTCGGCACAGCTTGAGATGACTGGATTTAGTGGGCCGGGCGAGTTTGCCATGTGGCAAAATGGCAATTCCGGCCCAAACACACCCGTCATGCGAACCAACAACGGGATCGGTTCCGACGATCTGATCGGACTCAGTCTTTCCGGCCACAGCCATTACAATCTTGGCTTTACCCAGAAGGGGGTCTACGACATCGATTTTAAGGCAACAGGCTTTGGCACTGGCCTGCCGGGTGGGATGGTCGACGATACGGAAACGTTCCGATTTGTCGTTGGCAGTTTGACTGCCGTTCCCGAACCGGGCAGCTTTGTGGCCTTGGCTTCACTCGGCATCGTCGCCGCAGCCACTCGTCGTCGGCGCAGGCCAATGGCGTCGACGCCTAGCGTCTAACGTTTGACACCAATGGCGTAAGACATGAAATCGCAAATCGATCGGCGACGTATTTTCAATCAACCGCAACCCTTCGGTGGCCCACGTAGTGAGTATTTATTCGCTGCGTTGGTCTTCCTTAGTGGGATGGCAGCGCTCGGGCATCAATTGCTCTGGACGCGGCGGCTGATCGATTTGCTCGGTGCAAGTGGCGAATCCTCGGCACGAGTGTTTGGCTGCTTCTTTCTTGGGTTATCACTCGGCTCGGCGGCTGCGGCGATGCTCGTCAGTCGGATTCAAAGCCCACTCCGGTTTGCTGGGTTCGTCCAACTGAGCATTGCCGTTCTCGTCATTCCCGTCATCTATCTTTCCGAGTTGACGGACTGGATTTGGCCGATGATTGGTAGTGACATGGCCCAGGGATCGAGCGGCGATATCATCAAGTCGCTCTTGACCCTTGGTTTCGTGTTGCCGCCTGCGGCGATGATGGGCCTTTCGTTCCCGCTGATCATCGCTGGCGTCTTGCAACGCAGTGGAGGTGAGCTGGGCCGATCCGGCATCGTCTTGTACGCCAGCAATACGCTCGGCGGTGCAGCAGGGGTGTTATTTGTCGTCATGTTTGCTTTGCCTCGTCTTGGTAATTTTGGATCGATGGTGCTGGCGACCGCTACCGATGCGACGGTCGGCATCGCGCTACTACTCTACTCGAAAACTTGCGTAGCCTCCGAATCGAGTGCCGTCAATGTCGTGACAGATACGCAGCACATTAAGAAGCTCGCCAAGCCGTTCACCGGTGCGATCGGGTTGGCGTTTTTTTCGGGGATGACGGTGCTGGCCTTGGAGGTTGCATCGTTTCAGATGTTCCAATTGGTCGCAACCATCTCACTGTATTCGCCCGCCGCCGTTCTTTTTTCCGCGATCGCTTCACTGGGCATCGCAGCGGCTCTTTTTTCTCACTTTGAATCGGCTTTCGTCTCCGCAGCCAAGCGACGATCGATCGTCTTGATCCTTGCGGCAGCGGGTGTCTTCGTGGCTTTGGCACCTCAGGTTTTTATGGGCATCGCTCAACGGTCCAATTGGTTTGCCGACAATGCGAGCGTTTCCTCATTTGTATTCAAGCTCGGCGCATTGGCGATGCTGTCAGTCGGTCCCGCATGGCTTGCGGCCGGTTTGCTCTTTCCGTTTGCCTTGGCCAGCGCGGGCGAGCATTGCTCGGCCAATCAATCGGGGCAGCGATTGGGAATCTTGCTGGCCGTCAATGGTCTGGGAGGACTGCTTGGTGCGGAACTGGCTTATCGAGTTCTGCTGCCCGCCTTCGGCGTCTACGGTTCGCTTTCCGCGATCGGTTTCGGATTGGCCGTCCCCGCTTTGCTTTTGTCGATGCTGCCCAGTTGGCAGGCCGCGCACCACGCCGGTCGGCTTGCTGCGATGTCGTCGGTGACGGTCGTCGGTTTAGTCAGCTTCTTCAATTCGTTTCTTCCCGTCGTCAACACGCCACCAGGAATTACAGCGATTGATGTTCAGTCGGGAAGAGAGGGCACGGTCGCTGTGATCGAGGATGCGCAAAGCGAACGTTCCATCCTGCAAGACAACCAATATCTTCTCGGTGGAACCTCGGTTCGGTACGACCAGGAGCGTCAGGTATTGCTGCCGCTTGTCTTGCACCGGAACCCTGTGCAAGTGGGTTGCATTGGATTAGCGACCGGAATTACCCCTGGTGCGGCATTGACGTTTCCCTCGATTAAAAAAGTCACCGCCGTCGAAATCTCACCGTTGGTCGTCGATGCAGCTAGGAACTACTTCAACAAGTTCAATCACGACATTTGTCGCAGCGAATCCGCGTCGGTTGTCGTTGGCGACGGCAGGACGTTTATCGCTTCGTCGCCCGAGCGATTCGACGTCATCACCGGCGACCTGTTTTTGCCATGGGCACCCGGAGCGACGCGGCTTTACAGCGCAGAGCATTTTGCATCGGTACGGCGGGCGCTGAAATCGGGCGGACTGTTTTGCCAATGGTTGCCGATGTATCAGCTCACGCCAGATCAATTTGCGACGATTGCGGATACGTTCGCCAGTGAATTTGGAACAACGCACCTTTTCATCAACCACTTCCGAGTCTCGGCTCCCATGCTAGGGCTAGTCGGCTGGAAGCAAGCCGAGGACTTGAATTGGAAAACAATACACGAACAATGCGATCATCTTCGCGAATCGGGCGTCGTCCTCGACCCCGTACTGCGGCACGAGTCGGGTGTTCGCTTGCTGCACCTCGGTCCATGGGAAACGGAGAAGGGTCAATCGCGTCGGGTAACGCTTGCCGACCCATCGCTCGAGTATTCTGCGGCGACCGTTCGTCTATCTGCCAATGCGGGAAGTGAATACTATCATCCTCCGAATTGGGTTCGATTTTGTCGCTCGCGACAGCCAACCTCACCATCGGAAACCGGATCGGACTCATCGCCACAAACCGATTCGATGCTGCTCGCCACCGGGTTGTTGGAATTGGACCATGCCCGACGAACTGAAAACAAACTTGCCGACACGATCGCATCGCGACTGACGCTGGAGATACCTAGCTGCATTCTCGAGGATCGTTCGGCTGACTGGAACCGCTGGCCCGGCACTTCGCTGGTACGCCCTTCGGCGATAAGCGTTTCGCTGAACCGATTGATCAACCGCTAAAACGATAACACGACCTGTCAACAAACATGGGCTTCTCCCTTTTTAGGACATCAAAAATGAATCGAAAAAAGAACCATTCGTTTTGCAGTGCATTCACCCTCGTCGAATTGCTGGTGGTGATCGCGATCATCGGTGTTCTTGTATCCTTGTTGCTGCCAGCGGTCCAGGCAGCACGCGAAGCAGCCAGACGGATGCAATGCAGCAACAACCTCAAGCAGATCGGTCTGGCGTTGCACAATTACGAATCAGCGCATCGCTTCATTCCCACGACGACGACGGGGCCCGACACAGAAGGCGGGGCGTGCGGAAGCGGATTCTACAGTTGGCTTGCGATGATCCTGCCTTATGCCGAACAGAGCAGCTTATACGAAAAGATCGATTTTTCCCAATCGCTTTCGAGCCACTGCAATTATACGCATAGCAGTGATTACCTGGACTACGCCATCAACCCGAGTCACCCCAACGCCGAGGCTGCCCGGACACTCGTCGGCACATACCTTTGCCCTTCGGATCCCGCCGGCGTTGTGCAACTGCATGATGGTGGCGAACAACTTGCACCGGGAAACTATGCGGCCAACGTCGGCTGGCCGATGGAATCCTATTGGCCTGGAACACACAGTCCAATCGAGCGCCAAAATGGTGTGTTCGGATTGTACAATCCATCGGATCCAGATCCGTGGCAAGTTCGCGAGGTCAAGTTCCGAGATATTACCGATGGGCTGTCCAACACAGCCGCTGTCGCCGAGCGAAAAATTAGTGCCATTTCGATCATCGACACATGGTGGGGAGGACGCATGATTGCCCCGAATACCGATGTGAACATGCAGTCCTTTTGCGGTAGTTCGATCAATGCCCGCTCGCTCGATCGTTGGGTTCCCTACTGCGGATCGGTGACGCATGGCGATCCCGCCTACGTGGAAAAGCACGGGCACTCATGGATCAGTGGTTGGACGTTTGCAGCGAACACCTACATGCATGTCATGCCGATTGGTGATCGCAACTGTCACGTCTACGGAGGTGAAGGACTCGGCAACAACTTGGTAACACCCGGTAGTTTTCATCCAGGCGGAATTCATGTCTTGATGGCCGATGGAAGTGTCGGTTTCCGCAGTGAATCGATCGACATGCGATTGTGGTGGGCGATGGGAAGTGCGAACGGAGGCGAGGTACTCGCTCAACAGGAATGAAACCGAAACGATGCATCGCCGTAAGCCTATCCGTTGCAGTGTTGCTCGCCGTGCCGGGGTGCCATCCAAACGCTTCGCCCCCGCCAACACTCGAGCGAGTCCAACAACTTCTCGCGGTATCGTTTCCGCCGGATAGTAGGGTGATAGGCGGAACGGAAACTCCGGAATCACCGGAGTCATCGCTGCTCTGTTTGATCGTCAGTTCGGAACCGTTGCCGCTACCTGAAGTGAGCGGATCAAAAACCATACGTCGGCCAGCAAACAATAAGCGTCCCAAAGGAACACCGATTCCTATTTCAGCGATCTTGAATTTGATGGCCGCTTGCGAAATATCTTCCAATGACTTACCCAAAGTCTCCAGCACTCGCGCTGTCAGCCACATAGGTGCTGTCAGCCACATAGGTAACGTGAACGACATCCAGTTTAGCTACCGGGAATCGGCAACCGAGCAGGGGTGGTTGACCGCCGTTGAAATCCATTGGATTCAGGTTCCAAAGCTGGAATCATCAAGCGATTGAACCGAGTTCCGTAGTGGACGAGGCAACGAGTCCTCTTCATTACCTGCCCTGGGACTCGTTACCTCGTCCACTACATCGAAACAGCAGTATGCGCCGCGTTAGGTAGCATAGAGCGCGCTTTCAGCCTGGTGGTTTTTCTCGAATGTTCCAAACGTCCTGCACTTGCACACGAATTGCAGGTGCGGTACATTTGCGCCGCGTAGACCAGGCAAAGAAGAACGACGTTGCGGCGTATGCTCTTCTTTATCATTTGCAAACCTAGATCTTTGGAGTAACGGGTCTCAGGCGAACGGTTTAGCCATTTGGGTGCGCCGATCGAACTAGCATTGAATCAAAAATCTCTCGAAGCGGAAGCTGTAAAATGTCGCAAACCATTGAATTCCAATCCGTCTCCACTCATGGATTATCAAGCTCACCGGAAGCGATCATTCAACCCACATCTCGTTGGCAAGATTGGATTGGAATCGTGGCGTCGATCGGCTGTGCGATCCACTGTGCCGCAATGCCGTTTGTCATATCCTTTCTGCCAGCGATGGGGCTGAGTTTCCTGGCCGATGAAGCGTTCCATCGCTGGATGGCACTGGCGTGTTTCGTGATTGCGATGTCAGCGTTCGTGCCCGGCTTTCGCCATCATCGTCGCTTCACGCCTAGCGTGATCGCGGTGGTTGGTCTATTGCTGATCACCGTCGCCGCGTTCGGGTTCGCAGGTGATTGTTGTGCGACGTGCGTGTTGTCTGACGCTTCGAGCGTTTCTGCTGCCGGTTGCACCGATCAGTGCTGTGAACACTGCGTTGCAGACTCGGTCGCCGAGCAAACCGTGCCCGAAACACCAATCGCTGGTATCGCCGTTGCTGCGATTGTCTCGCCCGAATGGCTTACGCATTTCGCCCCCTGGCTCACACCGCTGGGCGGCATGTTGCTAGTGACAGCACATTTGCTCAACCGTCGCTACGGATGTTTGTGCGGATGCTGCGAGTCAGAGTGATTTGCCATCGGTGGCATATGACAGTATATTACGAACACGATGAAACCGCTTCCAATCCTCCCCCATCTTCACAAAACATGAAAATCGAAACGCCCAACTTCGTCATCGAAGATCTGAACGACATGGAGCCTGTTGATTGCCCGTGCGGAAAGACGCGCCGAGCGTTTACGTCTCCTGACAACGACGTTGCGACTCTTCACATGGTCGACATTCAAACCGATGCCCAGACCCACTATCACAAAAAACTGACCGAGATCTATTTGATACTCGAGGGCGAGGGTCACATGGAGCTTGACGGAGAATTGTACCCCGTCAAACCGATGACAACGATCTTCATTCGTCCCGGATGCCGCCACCGAGCAATCGGAAATTTACGAATCGTCAACATTCCCATCCCCGCTTTTGATCCGAACGACGAGTGGTTCGACTGAAGGATCGGCAATGAGGGATTTTTCACTCGCAAAAAATTGATTCGGTCTTGACGAACCGAATCAGGTTAGTCATCGTAACGTTTAGCAATTGTCTTTGGTCGGACCATTTTGCACATCACGTCTTTTTTAACGTCAATCATGACTTCACCCGTCCGACCCGTTTTGACCCAATCTGCATGGGCCATTCTGCTTTGCTGTGTCATTGCCCTCGGGCATGCACCCGCTTGGATGCACGTCGCGACTTGTGGTTGTACACACGTTGATCCTGCTGCTCAACTAACGATTACTTCTTGTTCCACCGGCCACGATCATTGCTCACATTGCTGCGGGCATGTCGATGATGACGACTCCGTCTTAGCCGATCAGGACCAGAAATCAGGGCACGAGCACGATTCGGACTCGTGCGCCATTTGTCAATCGCTCGCCAGTTCATGCGGTGTACCTTGGCAGCTTGACTTGCTTTCCGATTCGGAACTGGTTTTTCAGTTTGCTTACGCGACACCCGATGAGTCGCTTCTACCATTGTGGATTGTTTCGGCTCACCCACGCGGTCCTCCAGTCGCCCTCTAGGCTGCTGTCTCTTCTTCCGCCCCTTTCCAGATTGATCCATTTCGGCAATGGCAGCGATGTGCATGGCCGCATCTCATGCAAACGCAAGTTGATAGATCCTGCTGCGCGCGATACCTTCGATTCTTAGGTCCGACCAAAACCGATCGATTGTGTTCGCGCAGTGGGACTCTATTCACTATGCACTGCATAACGACCCTAACGCCATGAGCATGAACTGGTTTGGATCCAAGAAAACGAAGTCCACATCGCAATGAAACGAGCGAAAAACGGTTGGACGCCAGCTCTCATTTGGAGTCCTCCTCCGACTTCTCCTTCTCCCTACTTCTGCTGGTATTGGAATTGCTTGTCGAATTCGACTTCTTCGAACTTCTCCGATTCCGGCAGTACGAAGGTATATTGCTTCATTTTATCGATTTCAACGTGAAGGTCTTTGGCTTGAAATTCCATCGCATGCCCACCAAATTGTTTATCGTCGGAAATGAAGTGCAAATGAAAGCCCTCGACGTTGATGTCTCCAATGAAACCCGGGCAATAGAAACCGGCCAGCGTTCCTTTGAAATTTTGACGTTCAAACACGGGCCGATTTGGGATCAGGACATCGAGTCCATCCTTGAAAGGAGGTTCTTGCCTGGCGAGACCACCACACTTCATTGACTCAAAGTCACCCGTGATTTTGAAGGCGTAGAAATAATTGAGAGAGGGTAAGCGGTCGCGAATGATTTGCCGCAACATCTCGTAGTTATTGACTTCAGGAATTTCAAAGCTCGCATCTTGATCAAAGAATGCGGTGTTTGCATAGACGATTTTGTCCTCATCCTTCGGGATGCTGACAACACCCGTTTCTTCGATTCGGTAGGGAATGCCATCGAGCATGACCAACTCACCTTCGAGCAGCGTATAAGAACCGAGTCCGATATCGCCACGTTTTTTCATCTCAGCAACCGACAAATCGCCTTCGAATACCTTGTTGACGAAGGCACCCCAAATCGAATAGTGGAAAAACGTTTCGTTTCGGTCGTGACGTAGCGACTCCGATAGATTGTCCTGACCTGCTGCAGCAAATGCATCTTGGCAAACCCCCTGTGAAGCAAACGGCAGGACAATGCCTAGCAATCCAAGCAAACAAAGGAAACGGCCTAACGATACGGTTGCAGATTTCATGGTCACTACACCTGGTTGGTAATCCGTTTGGTTTCCGGATCGATCGCGATCCGTGACGAAAGGCATCCGTTTAACTCATTTCCAACTGTTATGAGTCCAAGTCGACTCCAAATCGAATGCCCTACTCTCTTCTCGAAGACGCGCTCCGCTCGGAGAGAACAGAGCTTCAAATTTTACAAGTCGGCCAAGGCTAGGTCGATGGCGGATAAGGTTGGATCGGATGGCTCGCTTTCGGCTCGCTCCGCAGCAACCAAATCGATGACATCATCGTCCGACCAATCGGTCGTTTCGGCGAACATCGACGCGGCATCATTGCCACCGCCCGAAACCAACTTGTCCTCTAGCGGTGCTAGAGCAAACGCAGAATCGGGATCCGCCATCACAGCCACCGTTTCGGTCGTCGTGTAGCCCATGACGTCACTTTGAACAATCGCAGACGATTGACTTGCAATCGATTCGCCTTCGACTTGTTCACCGATCGGTGTGGTTCCGCGAGCATTGAGCTCATTGATGACAAACAATGCGTCACTTGCCGTGATCACTCGGTCGCCGTTGGTATCATAGAAGTTAGGTCCACGATCCGTTGGCTGTACCGGGATGCTGCTTGGCGTCCCCGGTTCGGTCAGCAGGTTGATAATCAACAAGGCATCGAGAGGCGAAACGTTGCCATCGCCGTCAACATCAGCAAATTGGTTCGGATTTCGCAATTCGCTCGAAACGATCCGAACTTGAACCGTGGCCGGATCGCTCATCCGGCCATTTCCGTCCGAGATCGTATAAGTGAACGAATCGGTTCCGACATATCCAGTCGACGGAATGTATCGCACGAAACCATCGGAGAGTGCAACCGCTTGACCACGACTTGGACCATTGACGATTTGAATACTATTGAAGTTCAAATCGTTTTCAGGATCGGTATCGTTTGCGGACACCTCAATATCGATCGCCGTGTCGCGGAAGGTGCCTGCCGAGTCATTTCGAGCGACCGGCTTCGCGTTCGCATCGATAATCACCAAGGCGGGTTCACTTCGTAGTCCGAGATTATCGGCAACCGAGTAGGAGAACGAATCTTGACCGCTAAAGCTTGGGAATGGCGTGTAAGTGATAACTCCGTCGGCACTCGCGCTGACACTACCGAACGCTGGTTGCAGCTCAATTCGCAATGTCGAAGGAATGATGTCACCATCGATATCGACATCGTTCTCGAGTGGTCGAATGATGGTATCACCGCTTGCGTTAAGCGTCGGATTGTCCTCGACAAGCTGAGGTGCGTCGTTCACGCCTGAAATCAGAATACTGACTGGCACCTGGGCACTTTCGACTCCCGACTCATCGCGAATCGAATAGAAGAACGTATCGGTCAACGTTTCGCCTGGTGACAGAGCTTGTAACTGACCGGCAACGCTTGGCCTATACGAAATCGTTTGATTGACCGAGTCGAATAGCACTTCGGCTCCACGAGTCGAGACGGACTGGGCTGGCATCACCAACGTAATCATCTCATTCGGATTCGCCGCACCGTCGGGATCGACATCGTTCGCCAATAACTGGCTAACTGGAATCGTAATCGTCGTGTCCTCGTCGGATGGATCGAGCACATCGGCGACTGGAGTCGGTGCATCGTTGATTTGCCGAATCACGATTTGCAGCGGTGTCTGACCCGAAATCGCACCTTCCGAATCGGTGGCGACGACAGTCAAGTTGACCGAACCGGCCGCATTGGGTGCAGGCGTGAATCGAAGGAGTCCTTGCTCGTTGATGACAGGGACGGAAGCAAACAAAGATTCCGAGCCAGCCGGGATGAGGACGGAGAACGATACCGTCTGGTCTTGCTCGTCCGCAGGACCGGGTGAAATTTGGGTTGCCCACAGAGCGTTGTACGGTCCACTGTCTTCGTCGACCAACACCACACCACCCGCGACGAACGTGGGGGGATCGTTGATAGGACGAATGGTAATGGTAAACGTTTTGGTTTCACCTTCCGATTCGTCTCCGATCGACGCATCGATAGGTCCATCATCGATCAACGTTGCGGTAAACGTGGCGGTTCCGTTGGCATCGGGTGCCAACACGTAGGACAACGTTGCCGACGATCCACTAACGGGCGCGGTCGGTGCAGTGGTAAACAAATCCGTATCGCCAGCGATCTGCACGATTTCGAAACGAAGATTCTGTGCTGGCGTCGCACCGAGACCATCGGTTTCGTCGACGGCGGTGCTTGGTCCCGCTTGAACATTGGTTGCCCAGTTGGGAACGCGTACCACCCCGCGGCCCAACCCCGAATCGGTATCTTCGTTAGAGATCACGTCGCCGCCACCACTGAAAATGGGAGCGTCGTTAACGGGAAGCACTCTAAAGGAGACCGTATTCGCATTGACCCGAGGGTCATTGATGACCGTGCCACCAGTGCCGACGTTCACGGTAACCCCGTCATCAATGACGGTGTAGATGAACGAGTCATCACCGACAAAGTCGATCTTGGGTTGATACCGCAGTGCCGTCACATTGCCATTGTCATCACGAATGGCCGTAACGGTGCCGCCCGATGCAGAGGACACGGGGATCGGTGTCGCCAATTCCAAAGTTTGATTGCCACCCGGGGTAACATCCGAACCTTCCCGGCCAGGCCCAACCAAGAACACATCAAGCAGTCCTGGGTTCGTGTTATCGCCGTTGACAGGAATCCTAACCGAGCCATCTTCGAGCATCGTATACTCAAGTCGATCGACCGCGGGATCAATTTGCGGTGGATCGTTCTTTGGCCTGACATCGATCGTCAAAGTCGTTGGCAAGGAAGAAGTCAAATCGCCGCGTGTCGCGTTGCCCGGACCATTGTCGGTCAAGACAATTTCGAATTCGAACGAACCAAATGCATTCGCGGCAGGTCGGAAACGAAGCGTTCCATCAGGCGAAATTGTGGGGGATTCGCTGAAGAACGTCCCGGCTTCCTCCGTCGTCAATCCGATCGGCGTCACGCTAAAGGTTAGCAGTTGCTCGAACTCATCGGTCGCCGTTGCCGGCGGTCCCGCATTGACACCAAAGGCGAAGTTGTTGCGTACGACCCGATTGCTATCTTCAGCAACTTCAATCGTATCAGTCGACGTTCGGAATTCAGGGCGATCGTTCACGGCATTGAGCAAGAATCGAACTTCGTTCGTACTCGTCAATTGGTCAGCAACGAGTGCGTCATTGTCAAGCGACCACGTTTCTCCACCCGTGGTGCTGTCGTCGCGAACGGTGTATTCAAAGGAATCGACTGCACCGATGTCCCGATTGTAGTTCGCCGGTGGTACATAGTTCACACCCACCAAGACCCCGTTATCAAAGACGCTTGACAACGTTCCGCCGAGGCGAGTCGTTTGTGGAATGCTAAAGATTTCCAAGACCTGCGAACCACCAATCGTTGCCGCCGATTCGTTGTTCGGTCCTGGGACGAACACGTCCATCAAGCCGATTCGGTTGTACCCTGAATTGGCAGTCGATGCGTTGATCGGGATAAAGAACGGAATCGAAGTATCGCCGAGTGCCTGCGTATTGTCTTCACGAAGGGTGTAGGTGATCTTTCCATCGAGTCCAACCGAGTAAGCATCGTCGACAATGGTCGTCGGTGCGACTGGGTCGACTTGATCGCTCGTGCCGAGCAAGGAACTTTCGAATCGAGGTGCATCATTGACCGGTTGGACATTGATCGTGAAAGTTCGTTCGGTGAAACGGGGATCGTTGAAGTTAGAATTACCCGGTTCGCTATCGGTTGCTCGAAGAACATAGATAGCGGTACCGAATTGGTCCGGTGCCGGTGAAATTTCCAAGCTACCGTCGGGAAGAACCCTGGGCACTTCAAGCATGAGTCCTGCTGGAACAGTCGATTGGTCTTCAATGATCACAAACGTCAATTCTTGAACATCAATTTCATCAAGCGCTGTATCGGGACCCGGCGATTGCGAGAGGATAAAGTTCGGAACGAGTGTCGGCAGTGAATCATCACGCTCGAGAATGTCCAACGATGGCATCGTTTCGAAGACCGGTGCATCATTCGTTTGCGTCACGGTGATGGTGACCAAACCGGAATCGACCGAACGTTCGTCGGCCAGATCGATCGAAGGCGATCCATCGGGGAAGACGGTTTGTCCATCATCGGCAATGATGTACGTAAAGAAATCGTTTGCCGCGAACGGAGTCCGCTCGTTGTAGTCGGCGGCAGGCTGATACGTCCCGCGGATGA
>JGI12048J13642_10889658_pt1 | contig 25414 bp, 19 predicted proteins | sample ElkSlonscriptome_16_FD_13642 | JGI IMG/M metagenome (IMG submission 13642)
GTCAGTTCTTGGGTGTCGCCTTGCTGGGGATAGCGCTAGTGGCACTAGCGACCACCTTTAAGCCCGGTCGAGCGGCGGCTTGGGGTCACGTTGGACAGGTCGGAGCGGCGGCTATCATAGCAGTGGCTGCAGCACTGCAGGCAGTGGACGGCGTAGCTCTCAAAGTCATGGTAGATCGCTGGGCGGCGTCTACCGGGGAAGCCCGCGTGTTCGCCTTCGAGGCCGCGTTTGCGGTGCGTCAGATTGAGATTGGTCTCGCAAGTCTCCTCAGTCTCCTGTCTGGCCTCACATTAATTGTCTTCGGTGTCTCGCTCGTTCTTAGCCCTCGTTATCCTCTTTGGATGGGATGGCTTGGTCTTCTGGGTGGCCTGGGATTGGTCGCGACTGGGGCAGCGCAGGCATCTACAGGGTTTTCAGATTTGGCTATGACGCTCAGTATGCTGGCGAGTTCCGTATTTCTAATCTGGGCGATGCTTGTGGGCATTCTCATGTGGCGGTTGGCCCCTCGGTTGGAAGGCAATCAAGATTCGGCCTAGTAATCCCAATGTGGCTCTATCCCAATGTGGTGGACACCAGTACCCAAGAAGGGGGTGGTGAGTGGCGATCGCTCTCTCATCAACGCGATGCGGCTATTTTTGGAACTTCGTAACAAAAGGGTTTGGGAGGGCGATCGCCCCTTGCCTATCTCACCCAAAACTCAAGAATATTCCGTGTCAAGCTGAATCAGCGTGTTGAGCAGCACGTCAGCGCCTTGAGTACATTGTTCGGGTGGCGTATATTCATCTTCAGAATGGCTGATGCCACCGCGACTGGGCACAAAAATCATGCCCATATCAGTCACACGTCCTACTTCTTGAGCATCGTGTCCGGCTCGGCTCGGTAGCTCAACATACCTGAGGTTGAGCTGATTCGAGACTTGGGCGATCGCCTTCATAATATTGGGAGAAGATAGGGTCGGCATAGCATTGAGAGCAGGCTCCATCTCGATAAGAGTCTGGTTTTGTTGGGCGATCGCCTCGATTTGAGACTTGAGACGCTCGACCAGAGCCATGACATTTTGGGTCGATAGATCCCGAATGTCGAGGGTCAGTTCTACTCGTCCTGGCACAATGTTTGTGGCGTTGGGCCAGACGTTGAGCGCACCTACCGTAGCGACAATGCCATCTGCGAGATGATTCGCAAATTGATTGACCGTCAACACAATCTGAGAAGCTGCGACGAGGGCATCTTGCCGCATATCCATTGGCGTCGTACCGGCATGATTAGGACTGCCCGTTACCGTCAGGTTGTAGCGGTTCATGCTGACGATGCCCTGCACGACCCCAATTTCCGCTTGCTGAGATTCTAGAACGCCACCCTGCTCGACATGCAATTCCACAAACGCCGCCATATCCTCACGACTGCGGCGCGAGGTATCGATCGCATCCCAATTGCCCCCGACTCGCTGAAGGCATTCCTGAATCGACATGCCGTCTTTGCGGCGATAGTACTCAGGGTCGGGGTTGAGGGTTCCGGCGATCGCCTTACCGCCAATCATGCTGCTCTCTTCATCGGTAAAGACAATCACCTCCACCGGATGGTCAAGCACGATCTGGTTGTACTTCAGTGCCCGTACCACCTCGATGCCAGCAAGAACTCCCAGCGTGCCATCGTAGCGTCCGGCAGAAGGAACAGAGTCAATGTGAGACCCCGTCGCGAGGGCCGGTAAATTGCGCTTGCCTTTGTAACGGCCAATCAAATTTCCCGCCGTGTCAACACACGTCGTCATGCCAGCTTCTTCCATCCAGTTCTTCACAAGCTGACGCGCCAGTTGGTCTTCCTGACTAAACGAAATACGACGAACACCACCCTTTGCCAACTTGCCAATTTCGGCCAGGGTATTGAGATTATGGTTTAGGCGATCGCCATGGATGGACAGCAGCGAAGCAACAGACATGTGCACCTCCGGGGGACTGGTTTCTGCACTGTACATCAAATCCTGTGCTTAACTTGTAACTCCTGCGACCCATGTTCCATGAAAGCTATGGGGAATGATGCTAGGCAGTTGCAGACGACAAACAGGTTCCCGATCCAATCCATCGGCATCGAAAATCCAGAGTTCGCTGGTGTCAGTCGTGCCATCGAAGACGACTGTGAGGACCCAGCCCTGATTCGGATCGTGGGGATCAGGGGCATAGAGGGGTTCTGAAGGATAGCGATCGCTCCCCATATCCGCTACGGTCAAGTCCTGAGTTTCGGGAGAAAAGCGGGCGATCGCTCCAAATAGTTCTCGCTGAGGATTGGCCTCAGGCCGGTGAATGTTGAGGAAAACGGCATCGGCCTCCTGTCCCGTCTGGTGAGGCTTCACCACCGCAAACTCGCAGCCCCGATCGAGCAGTTCTTCTTGAGACAACACCTTTCCAGTTTGAGGATCAAGGCGAACTCGCCAAAAGGTGGCCTTTGTCGATGTTTGAGGATCGCCCGTCGGAATCTCTTGCAAATATTGATTGGTCTTGAAGTCGGCATAGCGCAAGACATCTAGCACCACATGGCCTTCGACGTCCTCATAGCCATTACTGAAATGCCACTGAAACCAGGGATCAGCCGTGCTGCGACTGACCTCAGTCAGAGATTCTCGGTCAATCACAATCACCTGGGTTCCCTGCTGGGGCTGCCACTGCATCGCGTCGCTAAAAGATTGGAGCTGAAGCCCGACCGGAAACAGTTTAATTTGCACTGGAGGTGCACAAAAAATCAGATAACGACCCGCTAATACAAAATCGTGGACTAAAGGCGTGCCTTTCAGCTCCACCGTAGTGTGTTGGAGAATTTTGCCCGTGCGATCGCTCCGATAGAGATTAAGGGTGCTGTTTAGACCGGGGGTGAGGCCAAAGTTGTAGATTTCTCCTGTGATCGGATCTCGTTTGGGATGAGCCGAGTAAGCCAAATTATCAGACAAAGCACCCTGGCGATCGTCGCGCCCAACGGTGCTCAAATCCTCCAGATCAAGTGCATGAGGATTGCCTCCTTCCCACAATGCGAGGAGACGATCGGGCAGACCTAGCACAGAAGTATTCGCCGCGTTCTTCACAGACTTGCCCCACCGCTCCCATAGGGCTCCGGGTGGGGTCATCCCATACCCGCCATAGAGAAACTGATCGAGAGCGTCTTCGACCACATAACCCGCTGTGCGCACATAGCGATAGGTGGCGGTTGCGCCTTCTGATGAAAAATGCACAGCAAGTACAGCACCATCGCCGTCAAACCAGTGCCCCACGGACTCGCCGCCTCGCTCTAGTCGTCCTGGCCCATTGCGGTAGAGACTTCCTTGCAGTCCCGCAGGCAGTTCTCCCGACACCACGGATAGAGGAGTCAGCGGAAATTCATTCGCAGGTTGGGCGATCGCCCTAAACCAGGCAGGTTTTGTGAAATTTGAAGAGATGGATTGTGTGGACTGAGTCGAGGAGTCAGGAGAAGCAACCATACGTTATCAACACGTTATCAGTAAAGGAACATTCTCTTACTAGGCTAACGTGTGTGCGTCTTTGGGACAGGGTTTAATATCTGCGCTCTTTCGGCTCAAATTGAGTGATGCTGACGGGCATATAGGCCAAATCGACTCCTGCTGATGAATGATAAGCCAGGGTATGTTTTAGGAAATTAGAGTCATCCCGATTGGGAAAATCTTCGCGACAGTGGGCTCCGCGACTTTCTTGTCGGTTGAGTGCAGAGGCTAGAATGACCTCTCCCACAGTCATCAAGCTCTGCAATTCCAGCGCTTCGAGAACTTCGGTATTCCATTGCTTACCTTTGTCATCGAGGTAGATTTCGCTGGCCTTTTTCTGCACCTGCCGCAGTTGCTCTAACCCTTCCTGCATGACCGATTCTGCGCGAAAAACACCGCAGTGATCCGTCATGCAGTCTTGATACGCTTGTCGCACTTCGTTGATGCGATACTGGCCGTCCTGGTCGAGCAGAGACTGAATGCGATCGCCCGCCTCCTTCAAATATCGATCTTCGTCTATTGAAGGAAGTTTGCGGTTAAGCACGTATTGGGCGATCGCCGCCCCCGTGCGCTTGCCATAAACCACACATTCCAGCAAAGAATTACTGCCCAAACGATTGGCTCCATGCACAGACACGCAGGCGCATTCTCCTGCCGCAAAGAATCCTTCGACCAATCCATCAGCACTGCTGCGAACTTGACCGTCCGTATTGACAGGAATACCGCCCATAGAATAGTGAACCGTGGGTCGAATGGGCATCGGTTCCGTCACGGCATCGATCCCAACCAGACGATGAGCTTCTTCCCAGCAGAAAGGTACTCGACTCATAATTTTGTCCTTCCCCATGTGACGCAGGTCAAGATAGACAAACGGGCCACCCGCACTGCCATCGGAGTGAACGCCACGTCCCGCTCGAATTTCGAGGGTGATGGCGCGGGAAGTAATGTCGCGAGGTGCCAGCTCCATCTGTTTTGGGGCGTAAGCGGACATAAAGCGATCGCCCTCACTGTTGATCAGATAAGCGCCCTCTCCCCGCACCGCTTCCGAAATCAGCACCCCGACGGGATAAAGTCCCGTCGGGTGAAACTGGACGAATTCCATATCTTCGAGAGGCAGACCTACCGCTGCCACCATCGCCAATCCATCTCCCGTAGAGGCGAAATCGTTGGACGTGGTGTTATAGACGCGCCCATAGCCCCCTGTCGCAAACATAACGACTTTGGCACGCACAACCTCTAGATGACCGTCGCGAATCCGGTACATGACAACGCCTTTCGCCTGCCCTTCTTCGGTGATCAGACGCATGACGTACCACTCGTCGTAGATGGTGACGCCATAGCGGCGCAGATTGTTGACTAGCTCATGCAAAATGGCGTGACCTGTCTTGTCCGCCGCATAACAGGTGCGCTTGTGAGAATGACCGCCAAAGGCTCGCTGGGCAATACGTCCGTCCGATAAGCGTGAAAACAGCACCCCCATATGCTCTAGGTCGATCACGACATCGGGCGCTTCACGGGTGAGAATTTCGACGGCATCTTGATCGGCTAGATAGTCCGAGCCTTTCACCGTGTCGAAGGCATGAGCTTCCCAAGTATCTTGATCATCGACGTTCTTAAGCGTTGCAGCGATGCCTCCCTGCGCCGCCACAGAATGTGAGCGAATGGGATGGGTTTTTGCGACAACCGCAACGCTCAAGGTGGGATTCGTCCGAGCCATTTCGACCGCAGCCCGAGAACCCGCTAAGCCGCCACCCACAATCAACACATCATGTTCAAGCATGGAGATTTCTCACCCTTCTGACAGCGATCGCATCACACGAAATCATTCAGAGTCTAACAACTTCTTTTGAGTCTAGTGGGCGATCGCACAAAGGTTGTAACAGACGGAGATAGAAGAAAATTTTGGGAATACTAGGATTCTGAAACAGCGATGCCGTTCCTCCGGACAACGAGATGGCGGCTCGTAAAAGTGTAAAGAGAGTCACACAATCTACCAGACCGCAAGTCTTGCTTCACTGGTCAGGAGTCATCTATGGCCCTAACTGTTACGACGGCTTACTACATCCGTCGCCTCATTCGTCAGAATCTAGATCAGCTTCAGTCTGTCATCGCGACAGGAGCTGCAATTCAAGCCGATGTGTTGAGTGATCTCAACGCTGTTTTGCAAAGCCTCTATCTCGAACCTCAGGAACTGAGTACAGCGGAACTGAAACTAGAAAAGCTCACGGCCTATCACCAAAGCATGAGTGGGCAGGTGGGTTCCAATCGCAAGAATATTGCTGATTTGGAAGAGCAGATTTTTTGGCTTTTAGGGTTCAAATATAAAACTGTCGAGCATCATGGCACGATTTTAGTCGTCGATGACGTTCTCGATAACTTGAGATTGCTGACTGCTGCCTTCAAGGGGCAAGGGTACGATGTCCGTTGCGCAACCAATGGCGCGATGGCATTGACAGCAGTGCAAAATGTCTCCCCTGATGTAATTTTGCTGGATATTCGCATGGCGGGGTTGGACGGACATGCTGTGTGTGAAAAATTGAAGGCGTCTCACCGAGTTCAAGATGTTCCGATTTTGTTTCTAAGCGCCAGTGACGATGTCAATGACAAAATCAAATCTTTCGAAATCGGCGGTGCTGACTATATTACGAAACCCTTTCAAATCGGCGAAGTCCTGGCTCGGGTTCACCATCAGCTCAACATTCGCAATTTAAAGCAGCGTCTCGAAGAACAAAACATCAATCTTCAACGCGAAATTAGACGTAAAGCAGAAATCTCAGCTTCCCAGGAGACCAAGAACACTAGTGCGTTCACCTTTGCCACCGGAACCCACCAAATCTCTCAGTCCATTGTCGATGGTGTGGGAGCCTGTCTTTATCGCAGTCAGTATGCGCCCAAACGCACCATCATTTTCGTCAATGATGTCATTGAGCGCTTGACAGGACAGACCTCTAATGAGTTGGTGAATCGAGGGTGTACCTGGAATGAACTCATCCATCCTGACGATCGCCAACAGGCTGAAGTTCTGATTCAAGAGGCGATCGCCAATCGTCGTCCCTACACCTGCCGCTATCGCCTGCTCCACCAAGACGGATCTCCTCGCCCTGTACAAGAACGCGGCTACGCCATTTTTAGCTCCACCGGAAAACCCGCCTATCTAGACGGGTTGATCATTGAATCTTCTCAGAGTAGCTGAGCAAAAGGTCGTAGAGATCATGCCATTACTCTTCATCTTGCGGGATTGACGGCGAGGAAGTGGCTGGAGTCGTCGGGGCTGAAGAGGAAGATACCGGAGCAGATGATGTGAGAGAAGGGTCGGAAGCCGCTGTGGTTGAACTCAACTCGTCATCCGGGATCGCTGCGGACTTCATCTCAATACTAGAGTCTGTCGTCGAATCTGCTACCTGCTTTTCAGGGAGGCCAAGCTGGTGACGAGCCTGGGCGATCGCAGTGGAGACGCTCGTTTTGCTTGCGGAGACAAGTTTGTGCTTTGTATCAGCAGCTAGTTGCTTCGAGTCAGTTTTCTCAATACTGTCGATCCAGGTACGAGTTGAGCGACCTGTGGCGATCGCCTTTTCTGCACCCAGATCAAGTCCCACCAAAGCAAGACATAGCACTAGCCAGACGAGTAGAGCGCCTTCCTTGAGAATCTGCCAGGTCAGATCAACCGCTTTTTGGTAGGTGTCGAGAGTCTCGGAACTTGCTAGCACTGTCCAGAATTTTGCTGCTTGGGATCGAATTTTTGGAGTCATGTTTTATCTGCAATGACGACATTTTCGAACGAGCTTTGCCCTAACCTTCAGCACCTTTATCTGATCGTCAGGAGTAGCCAGTGCTTGGATTTTACTCAATCCTTACCGTGCAATCGAAAATATTGCGAGACGTAAATGACTTCGCACTGACATCAATCGCCATCTGTAGTTTGGGGTGAGAGTTTCTCCGCTGAAACTCTCACCGAGATGCTGGCACACAGCCCTTCTGTCAGGAGGTTTGAGGCGATCGCACAGTGTCAGGCACTTTTCTTGCCAACGTGAGTCCCCGAGCGAGCATGAACAAAGCCATCGCTAGCCACAGCCACTGGACATCCCTTAAAATCCAAGCAACAACAGCAGCAGGTGCAAACCCGACCAGCGTTGAAATCAGGGAAGATGTCCGCAAAATGCTGCCTTGAGTTAAGCCGATAAAATAACCATCTAGCACGAAGGCGATCGCCCCAAAGCCAAACACTGGAAATAGCCAGCCGACAACGTCCTTGGTTGCTGCCACGACTTCCCGATGATCGGTGAGACGACCAAACAAAAATTCGGGAAAGAGGGTAAAGAGAAGAGCCGTGGCTAACCCTGTGGCTAAGCTCAAGCCCCCTGACAAACGCAGAAGTGGAATCAGTTTGGGGCGATCGCCCTGGCCATCGATCATGCCTGCAACGCTTTCCGTCGCAAAAGCGAAGCCGTCGATAAAGTAGGAGGTCAGAGTGAGCACCTGAAGCATCAGCGTGTTCACAGCTAGGGTTGTGGTGCCGAATAGAGCGCTAATGTTAGTGAACACTCCAAACGCTGACACGAGAGCCAGGGTGCGAATCATGATGTCTGCATTAAGAGAAAAAACCTCGTGCAGCGATCGCCTATGCCACATCTGAGCAAACCCTGTTCTGACATTGGCGATCGCAGGAAACCCTTCTCTGATAATGAGAGCGACTCCGACGGCAAGCATTAAATACTGACTCAGGGCTGTCGCCAGTCCTGCCCCCGCACTGCCCCAGCCCAGACGTACAATCATCCAATAGTCCAAGACAACATTGGCCCCGTTGCTCACCGCCGATAGAAGCAGCACTTTACCCACGCGCGATCGCCCCAACAGCCACCCGATTAGCACAAAGTTGATCAGGGTTGCCGGAGCCCCCCAGATTCGAGCATTAAAAAAAGCGCGCCCTGCTAGCTCAACATCAGGTTCAGCCCCCAAAAGCCAAAACCCCAGTTCACCTAGAGGCCACCGCAGCAGCAAAATGCCAACGCCCAACACTAGGGCAATGCAGCTATTTCGAATCCCAATTAGCCAGACTTGTTTCTCTTGGCCTCGACCTACGGCTTGCGCGGTCGTTCCAGTAGTCGCCATGCGGAGAAATCCAAACGACCAGTAGATATAGCTAAAGATGACCGATGCCAAAGCCACACCCGCCAAGTAGCGAATGTCAGAGAGGTGACCTAAAAACGCGACATCAATGATCCCCGCCAAAGGAACCATGAGATTGGAGACAACATTGACAAACGATAGCCGCAAAAAGTGCGATCGCAGTGATTTTGGAAACGGTTGAAACAGATCCGGATGGGCGAAGAAAGACACAAGTAAAGCGCCTTAGCCTCCACGACGCCACCACTTCAAAACTGCTGTCACGACATAAAGCACGATAGCACAGCCAATGATGGCCGGAATAATTAGAACGTCTTCAATACTCCATTGCCAGAAGGGAAAGCGGAGCACTGGATAGGCATCAACCACTGTTTTAATCGCCCATTCTCCGATCCAGACTCCAGCAAGTCCAATCAGAATCAATCCAATCAACTTGCCAGGAATCTTGCGAGGCACGAGCAAATTGGCCGCCCCAGCACAAACGATAGCAATGACAACCTGAACCAAGAGTTGACGGATATCCATAATCTAAAAAATTAGCCCATAGAGTTTCTGTTGTTGGTTTTCAATACGTGACTCTTTTAGGACTGCCCCAATTCTTGCGATCGCCGATAAGAGGCACGCACTGCTTCGATCAGCCCCGACCGCACTGCCGACTCTTCCAAGCGAGAAATTCCCGCAATGGTGGTTCCACCCGGACTAGTGACCCGATCTTTCAGCTCTGCAGGATGCATTCCTGTTTGGTAGAGTAATTCAGCTGTGCCGCGCACAGTTTGAAGGGCTAGCTTAGAGGCGATCGCCCGTGGCAATCCTGCCGCCACCCCTCCATCCGTTAAGGCTTCGATCATTACTGCAACGTAGCCTGGCCCAGATCCGGACAACCCTGTGACGGCATCCATCTGATATTCAGGAACTTCGACAACCTCACCCACGGCCTGAAAAATTGTCGAGGCTTGTTGCATATGTTCAGACGACGCATGATGACCGGGGGCGATCGCTGTCATTCCCAAACCAACTGTAGCAGGAGTATTAGGCATTGCCCGGACAACAGGTTGTTCAGGAAAAGCTGCTTCTAGTCGGCTCAGTGGAGTGCCAGCCAAAATGGACAAAATCAGCTGAGATGAAGGGATAGGGGGAGCAGGCAAGGCATTGACAACACGCTCAAAAACCTGAGGCTTGACGGCCAACAGCACAATGTCGGATTGAGCGACGACAGATCCGTTATCCGCCGTCACCCGAATGTCGTAGGTTTCTTTCAGCTGATCCCGTCGTGCTTCTTGGGGATCACTCACGAATATCTGTTGTGGTGAAAAAGTATCGCTTTTGAGAATGCGAGAGAGTAGCGCCTCTCCCATCACTCCGCCACCAATAATGCCTAGTGTCTTTAAATCGTCAGTCACTTAATATTACCCACCATAATTTAGAGAACTTGGAGAGTTTCGACAGAGGTTCTTGCTTGTTCCAAACTAAAATCTCCAGCTTGTATAGATGAGAGCCTATCTTTTAGATAGACTTCAACAACATACAAACTGGAGATTTTGATCTTACAGAATCTCTAAAATAAATTTGAGAATCCGAATCGATAGAGAAATACTTTCTCGATATTAAAAGTCTATAGCGACCTGATACACCCCGGTTCATCAGGGATCAATGAACCTTACAGTGGTGAACCCATCTACCGTGTAAAAACACAGTTCATTCGTCAACGGATAGATGAGAAGCACTGAGTTAGAAGCTCTGTAGTTTGAACCGAATATCTCATTCAGAACTCCGGTTCAACTACTAAAGCGAGTCGAACTCAATTCAATCTCAACATTCGAGCTAAATCAATTTAATCCAAAACCGTTCAGATTATCTTGACCGATGCTTCTGTGACGGAAGATATGACCGGTCTGAACTAGATTCGCAATCAAGCCATGCGAATCTGATCAGCTGTCCAAGAGGGTTCGGGGGTGAACGGGTGCGCTGCGGGTCGAGCGGCAGGAGGCTGCATCGGCACCTCATTTATGAGACCCATCTGAGTGCTGACTTGAACGCAGTTGGGAGTGAAGAGAAAGATGCTTTCGCCAATTCTTTCTTGGTGACCATCGATTGCGTAGGTTCCGCCTGCCACAAAGTCTACCGAGCGCTGAGCCTGATCAGGATCCATAAGCGTCAGATTGAGAACAACTGACTTGCGTTCACGTAACGCTCGGATAACCTGGGGCATCTCTTCAAATGAACGAGGCTCCATTACGACGACCTCAGACATTCCATTGAGAGCACCTGGCATCCCGATGACATTTCCCATTGAAGGAGTGGCTCCCACTTCTGAGACTGCAACCCGATCTCTCAAGCTACGACGACGACGTGGCTCTTCTTCAGGCAAAGGCTGATGAACATGCTCTTCCTGATAAAGATTCTGATAGCCATCGCCATCCATCTCATCGTAATCGTACTCGTATTCGGCAGGATCGTTTAATCCGACAAAATCTTTTAACTTACCGAAGATATTGCTCACTTTTTATGCTCCATCATGACTACAAAAAAGGCACTGACTGGATCTCAACGTATTCCTACGTCAAATGTTTCTGAGCACCCTAGCCCTTGTACTTTTTAGGAGGAGCCTACCTGAAATATCTGCAAAGATCCTACTAGCTGCAAAATATTCACTCCACCCCGTATTACCCTCTTGAACTCAGCGATCGCTCCGACGATACGAGTCAAGATTTGATGTACCCTCTGCATTCGATATATCGCTTATCAGAAACCGTTTGGGTACAAGCCGTAAGCCTGAATAGTATACTCTAATCTCTAAAAATTCAACGCTCCTAATTTGTGTAATACAAAACTATGCAAAATTAGCTGAATCTCAACTGTCTTAAGAAATAGAACCGCTTATTATAGGTGCTTGTTTTAAAACCAAAACGGTTGCGAATGCTATTCAACCTTCTTCGTTACGGTAGCTGTTTATTATCTTCACAGTTATCTTTGCATTAGTGAAAGCTATTCGCAACGTCTTAGAAAGCATCATTCCTCAGCGCCATCTGCCTAGTAGTAGAAAGTGTATGGTTTCGCGTTCTCAGCTGAAAGATCAGTTTGTGAAGAAAAGATAGACTCCTCTCAAGCTTTAATCTTGGCTGTATGCAGGATGTGTTCAAAACGCGAGAGCAATCGAAGCTGTGACAAGCGATGGCGATCGCCACGACTCTGAATACAGAAGCCGAATGAATTGCCCATCCATGAATCAGAAGTTCTCATGAGTGGACGATTCAATTTTTAATGCCAGCTTTTGATGCTGACACTTGCTTAAACGCCTCAACTCTAGAGATCTGAAAAAAAGCTATAGTGCTACGCGCTGATATAAAACCAATAGTTGATGGAGAAGCCGCGCGGTGCGCCGCTTCTCCATCAATATCTGTCCTAACCTATCTGCGCATTGCTATAAACTCTTACTTTGTATTTTCTGATGAATACATTCAGGAAATGATATGAAAGTCTCAAGTGCGATCGCCAAACAAACGTCGACCAGGTCTAATCATCGTTGCGCCAGCCTGAATCGCCAACTCATAGTCTTCTGACATGCCCATGGATAGTTCTTGGATGTCAAGGTGTTGCCAAGATTGTGATTGAATGCGATGAGCCAAAGCTCCTACATCTCGGAAGCACTGCAATGTTTCGTCTAGACTTAAGCCCAACGGCGGAATCGCCATCAATCCAACAATCTTGAGATGTGAAAGCTGATCCAGCACAGGCAAATCGGCTAAAAGGTGCTCGGGATCCCATCCATACTTGTTGGGATCAGGGCGCATTTTGACCTGCAGACAGGCTTGAGGGCACAGCGACAGTTCTGATGCAGCCTGCTCTAACCGTTTTGCCAGTTTGAGGCTATCGACCGAGTGAATCCAAGTGAAGTGTTCAACCGCCTTCGAGGCTTTGTTGCTCTGGAGATGACCGATGAGATGCCAAGTAATATCCGGCAAATCCTGAAGCTGCTCTTGTTTGGCGATCGTCTCTTGAACTCGACTCTCACCAAAGTCTCGCAAACCCGCTGCATACGCTGTCCGAATGACATCGACGGATTTTTTCTTCGTTACAGCGACAATCTTGACTGAGGTTGGAATGTTGACTTGAAACTCGCGCAGATGATTCTGAAAAGATGCTGGCGCTTGAAAAAGTGTCATTGAAACGTTTGCTTGTGCGTCGCTTGTAGTTTAGAGTACTCCTCCAATTGTCCCGCACGGCGGAGAGTGCGGAGCCTGTTTTCTAGCAGCAAGCGAGCGTCGCCACGGCCAATGGGATCAAACTTAAACCCCGTTGGTGCTGAGCGCACAACAAAAAACAATCGCTGGGCATACAACGTTGCAAACAGCTCCTGATTGTCTTCGATTAAGCAAATTCGGTAGAGCAATCCGAAGGTGGGATGGTTGAGATACGTTTCATTACTCACTGGCAGCTGAGGCTTTTTATTCGCCGAAGAATACAACGGAGCTGAGGGAGTCAGAGAAGCTGGCTTTGAATTCGGAGACATAGAACCAAAATTCATGGTGTATGTAGTTCTGTAGGAGACGATGAGTTTAAATACTGAAACGCTGCTTTGAGATAGATATGCAATTGCAACTCTAAAAATCAGTGCTCATCAGGGGGGGGTGAGAGAACTTCGAACAGCGTGTAAGACGTAGATGCAGTGATGAATGAGGGAGAATGTCACAAAGCGATCGCCCTTGCGTGACTAGAACTCGTATCGAAGTGGGCTTGAATTTTTGATGGCACACGAAGCGCCATTACATCGGAAAGAGTTGCTTAAAAACAAAGATCAACGACAGATCAGGTTCTTTTTACCATGAACTTTGTGTGCAAGTTATGACTTACTCTATGTGAAAATGTGCCCGTCTGCTACCAAATTGAGCAGATGTGTTGATACCTTAACAAAAAATTAACGTGCTGCTTCTTCAGTAGAGCCAACGCTTTCCCCTATTGTTGCGCAACGTAACGCCTCTAGTTGCGCTTGGGCTTTTGTCATCGATTCATGCCATTCTCTACGGGGTTGACTATCAGCAACAATACCAGCACCAATCTGCCCAATGGCGATCGCCCACCTGTCATTTCGCAAGACTTGTCTATTGTGATAAACCGATGACTCTCCACAATCCAACGAATTTCGACTATCCGAACGGGGTGTGGATTGCGGCACATATAGCAACGTTCGAATCAAAATATTTAAGTCGAGGTCGCCTCGCCAATCAAGATACCCACAAGACCCATAGAACAGGCTGCGTCGTAGGGGCTCTAGTTCTTCGATAATTTCCATGCAGCGAACCTTCGGACATCCTGTGATGGTGCCCCCTGGAAACATCGCCCGAATCAGATCGACTGAACTGTAGGGCGATCGCAGTTTTCCTTTGACGTTGCTGACGAGATGCATGACATGGCTGTAGTGCTCAGTTGCCAGCAACTCATCGACATGAACAGTGCCCCATTCACACACTCGTCCCAGATCATTGCGCTCCAGATCGACCAGCATAATGTGCTCAGCATTTTCTTTCGCATTGCTCACGAGTTCTTGTTGAAAGTACTGATCCTGGTCAGGAGTTTTTCCTCGAGGCCGCGTTCCTGCAATGGGTCGTGTCTGCACGATATTTCCCTGGCGCTGCACCAACCGTTCTGGAGAACAGCTCACGACATCTCCCCAAGGCGATCGCCAATAACTGGCAAAAGGAGAGGGATTGAGGTGCTGAAGCGCCCGATAAATATTCCAGCTCTCTGCTTGAGTTGCCGTAGAAAATCGCAGCGAAAGATTGGTTTGAAAAATATCGCCCGATTGAATATACTGCTTTGCTTTTTCTACGGCTATCTCGTAATCGGCCTGGGTTGAAACAAATGACAAATGAGAAGGTACCGTCTCTTGCGAGAACGTCTCTAGAGAATCTTCAGGTTGGAGAGCAGTGGAAGAGTTGCAGATGACGGCAAAAGAGTCGAGCGATCGCTCCATCTCGTTGAGGTGAGCAGCATCTGTTGCCGCCAGCCAAAGCTGCTGCTCTTGATGGTCGAGCACCGCAAAGGTCTCAGGCTCATACCAAAATGCCACTGGAAAAGGGAGGGGATCACTCTTCTTGTGTGGCAAATGCTCAATTTCCCAAGCCAAATCATAGCCCAGCCAGCCCAGCCAGCCGCCTGTAAAGGGTAAATGGGTCGGACAAGAACCGAGGCGATCCCGATCAGATTCTAAAGATTGGGTAGACGCAAGCCGCTCTTTCAACATGGGCAGAATGTAGCCGATCCCCGGTGTCCAAATCGCGGGGATCGCCTGGTTGTAGCGGGGTGAGCCCGCACAAATAGAGAACCGTGACTGGGCGGCAAAAGACAACCGTTCGCTAGGGTTGACCTGAGCTGGGCTTTCTAGAAGAGTGGCGATCGCCCTCCAATTGCCTATCGGGGATCGCGACTGACCACCCGCAGCAAAAATTTGCGGCTCAACCCCTGAAGACGGCTTGAGAAAAAGCGCTTCAAAAATGTCTGAGCCACTGCGATAGTTCAGCGGTTGCGATCGCCAGTGCCAGGGTTCTAAACAGGTCATACCGTCACATCACATTACGTTTTGCGCCTAGCCCCACGTCAACCGAACTATCCAAAGACCTGCTAGCCCAAAAACCGCAAGCCAGTCTCTCCAGTGGAGGGAAAACTGATGCCAACGCACCTGATGAGTATCAGGGCTGGTAAACCCCCGCACTGTCATAGCACTCGCAATCTGTTCGGCACGCAGCAGCAAGTTTTCCAGCAACCGCTCAGTCACCGTGAGCCAAACCTGTATAGAGCCACGCACTCCTAGCTTTTTCCAGTTGATGGCACGAGTGCTAATAGATCGGACAAGATTTTGAACTTCTTCCAAGACAAGGGGAATAAAACGGAGTGCAAGGGTCAGAGTCAACGCAATTTCAGTAACAGGAACCTTGAAATAGCGCAACGGCTGCATCAAATCTTCGAGTCCGGCAGTAATCTCTTCTGGAGCTGTGGTTAACAGAAAAAGGTTGCTGCTGTAGAGCAGTGTAAACGTCAGCGTCGAAACGCGAACGGCAAGTTCGAGCGATCGCCGAGTAATTCTCACAACGCCTTCGTCCAACAGCACAAATCGATAAGACGTCGGTTGAGGAAGGGATTCAACACTGACATCGGGTGCGGGATCAGCAGCGGCTGGAGAAGACGCATCGGGAGCATCACCCTCGGACGCTGGAGTGGGTAGCGGAGAGAGTTCCTGTGTTGGCAGACGTGGTTCGTGTCCCACGGTCAGTCCATCGGGGAGCAGCGCCGTAATGATAAAAAGGGCAAGGCTGAATACGAGCAAAAGAGCAATCTGTCGCTTCCAGATCCGGATGGGAATACGCGCCAAAATTGTCAAGAACAACAGTAAGCCCACCAAAGCAAGTCGCCACGCCGGGGTTGCGGCGATAGGCGTCAGCAGAAATCCCAACAGCCACATAAATTTGATGCGCGCATCAATCTGGTGCAGCCAAGTAATGGGTTGCTCGATGTATAGCCCAATGGGGAGCGATCGCAATAAATCCATGAAGCCCTATGTCTGCGGAACACACCTGAATGACTTGAACGAACCGTCAGCTTCTGAAAATCTTCTAGACATTCAGCATCAACCCATTTGAGTCCACGTCGAGAATTTACACCTTAGTCGCACGATTGGCACTGCCTCGCTCTAGATCTCGCATTTTCTTACCTCGCCACAGAAGACGAATCGGAGTGCCCGTAAATCCCAAATTTTCACGAAACTGCCGCTCGACATAGCGACGATAATTTTCATTAAATAGCTTGGGATCATTGACAAACAGGGCAATAGTGGGTGGTTTTGACTTGACTTGAGTGCCGTAGTAAATTCGACCTTGGCGACCCTGGCGAGTGGTCGGAGGTGTGTGCCAGCGCAGCACCTCTTCCAGTACCTCGTTGATGACTGAAGTAGAGACGCGACGATTGTACTGTTCAGCGGCATTATCGACCCAATCTAAAATTTTTGGAACTCGTTGTCCTGTCAGGGCGCTAACAAAGATTTTTTCGGCCCAATCCAAAAAATAGAAGCGATCGTTCAGGTGGCGCTCGTAGTCGTAGATCGTGAGGGAGTCTTTTTCAACGGCGTCCCACTTGTTAACGACGACCACACAGGCCCGTCCTTCTTCTTCAATGCGGCCCGCAAGCTTCTGATCTTGCTCGGTGACTCCATCCACAGCATCGACTACAAGCAACACAAGGTCAGCCCGACGAATGGCCTTAAACGCTCGATTAATTCCGAAAAACTCAGGGCCGTATTCGACATTTTTCTTCTTCCGAATGCCCGCAGTATCAATCAGTCGGTAGCGCTTGTCATTACGTTCAACAACCATGTCAATCGTGTCGCGAGTCGTTCCTGAAACAGGACTAACAATAGCTCGACTCTCGCCGACGAAGGCATTCAGCAAGCTAGATTTGCCGACATTCGGACGTCCTACAATGGCAACGCGAATTTCTTCATCTTCCGTCAACTCGTCAGAGGGAGGAAGATGTTCAATTAGCTGGTCTAGAAGATCGCCAGTCCCGTTGCCGTGAATACTGGAGAGGGGCATCGGTTCCCCTAAGCCCAGGCTCCAAAATTCTGCCGCCTGAGCTAAACCCTGATCCGGTGATTCGCATTTGTTGACAGCGAGTAAAACAGGAACAGACTGTTGACGGAGCCAGGTTGCGATCGCTTCATCTGCAGCCGTGATCCCTACTTGGCCGTCAACAACGAAAATAGCAGCTTTCGCTTCTTGAAGGGCGATCGCCGCCTGTTCTCGAATGTAGGGCAGAAACTCAGTATCGTCGTCGAAGACCAGCCCCCCAGTATCGACAACCAGAAAGTCGCGATCTTGCCAAAATGCTTCGCGATACGTGCGATCGCGCGTCACCCCCGGCTGATCATGAACGATCGCGTCTTGCACCCCGGCTAAACGATTAACCAGAGCAGACTTGCCCACGTTAGGGCGGCCAATAATCGCAACAATAGGCAGTGACATGGTGATTCTGCGCTTTGATTGCACGCAGCATTAGGGAACAGCAAACTTAAAACAGCGAAACCGTAATCAAAGCGACTTTCATTTGTTTGAAAACCGTAGAGGATTGTGCTTTGGGAATGTTTTGATATTGTTGCAGTGCTCCGCACAACAAACAATGGCCCCGTTCGGAATCGCACAACTTCCTATTGTAGACAGAACTGGCCTTGTCAACAGTCCGGTTTGTGAGCGAATGTTCACTCAATACGGCGTCAGCTACCGAAACGTGTAAACAGAGTCAATACAAATCAATACGATTCTGCAACAGTCCTATGCAGGTTTCAGTCTTTCAATCTAGTACAAAGCCTTCTTTACTGACACGGATTCCCTTTTCGCTGCTGCTGAAAACGATCCCATGTCTCTAGATTCATCGCCTCAGGGTAGCTATCCTTTCTTTATCTGGGCTTATTTCATTCAAGCTTTATAGAAGTCGCCCCCGCTTGATGAAATAGTTCAGACATCCGCTCTTACGCTTGTCCTACAAATATCTTCCCACAGGCATTCATGATCTTGACACATTTGGCGGCTCTGATTGTTGGTATTGCTACTGGCTGGGGAATTACGCGATTGTCAGCATCGACGCTGAAACATCGTGATGAATCTGCGCCTATCGCTGCCAGTGAAAATTCGATCAGCGAAAACTCCTCTGAGAAATCATCCGATCAAAAACCCTTTGCCACATTTGTCTCTCAAAGCATGGAGCTGGAGACACTGTCTGCCGATGCACTTAGAGATCGCCTGCTGCAGACAGAGTTGGCCTATCACATGGCCGCAGAAATGGGGCAGTACAAGGCAGGATTTCTAGCCCGAACATCCCATGAGTTGCGATCGCCTCTCAATAGCATCATGAGCTTGCATCAACTTATCCTGAATGGGCTGTGCGACAGTCCTGAAGAAGAGCGTGACTTTATCGAGCAATCCTATGCATCGGCTCAAAAACTGCTGGGACTGCTTAACGAGGCCAGCAATGTTTCGAAGTTAGAGCATGGGTCGATGGAAATGTTTTTGGAACCGCTATCGCTCACAGCCTTGCTAAGCGAGTTGGAAACCCTGACTCATCTCCATGCAAGGAATCGAAATTTGCGCCTCAGCATCGAGCCTCCACAAACAGATGTGCAGGTATTGGGCGATCGCCGCTGGCTCCGTCAAGTCCTGATGAATTTGGTTACAACATCAATTCACCATATGAATGAAGGCAACATTCGGATTTTCCCAAAATCTCTAGGGGATCAGGGCATGGTGCAGCTTTGGCTGGAAGATGAGCGATCGCCTGAACATTGGCGCGAGGCGGTTGATCTGCTCAATGGAATGGAGATGACTGATATCCATCCAGAAGACAAAGCCAAAAAAGCTGAGGTCATTGATGCGATTGAAACGACTCCGACTCCAGTTGCCAATATCCCCTACATGCCGATTGGGTTGAGCCTACCGCTCAATCAGCTTTTGATGGAAAAGATGAGCGGAAAGCTAACGGTTGTTCATATTCCCCATGATGAAAGCAGCTCCAAGGTGGAATCCTTGCCGTCCATGTCCACTAATGGCGATCGCACTAGCTGTATTCAATGCTCGATTCCTCTTGCGGTTGAATAAAAAACAAGCTGCTGTATTGAGCACAGATCATTGTAAAGCGTCGAATCTTGAACCCTAACCAGACAGGAAGTAGAACTGTAAAATCACGGCAAGAGGGAAAACTCATCAAACTTCACAACCGTCGCATCGGGCGTTTGGGTGTCAAATCGATAGCTCGATACAATTCCCGTTCCCGTGTCTAAAACGCTGAATACCGTAGTGTCGTTGCTGGCAATATAAGGAAGCGATCGCCCCTGTTTATCAGTGACAGGATCGAGAGTAGGCTCGATAGGCTCTAGACCGTTGGGATCACCCATTGCCACGTAGGTCTCCTGATAGCCAATCGGAATAGGGCGACGGTCTGGTGCTAGAAAAGCGCCGTAGGAATTTCCGACATTTGAGGTCTCTAAATAGTGAGTCCCACTAGGGCTAATGAAGCGGTTCCAAAGGTGAGAGTGACCATAAAGCACGAGGTTGGTGCCTGCAGATTCAATCATGGGCATGACATCGCGAATTAAGTAATCGTCTCTTTTTGGATATTCATAGCGAACGGCTTTGATAGTACCGTCCGAAAAGGTATCAACAAATTGAACGGGGTCGGTAAACGCAGGCACGATGTTGTCGCCGATGCTATGAGGCGGATGATGCAGCATGACGATGCGATATTTGGCATTAGCAAATTCTGGGCTATCGAGTTCTTTTCGTAACCATTCGTACTGATTGCTACCCGGCGCGATGGATTCGAAGATGTGTTGCCCAAACCCCCAATTTTCCCGATTGTTCAAATCTTCGTCGCGCTCTCGATAGCGCCCCCTTGCTCCAGAATTGAGACTAGGAACGCGCCAAATTTGAGCGGCATATAGAGATACGAGGCGAATGTCTCCGAAAGTAGTGGCGTAGTAGCGTGAATTGCCGCTGGGATTTGTCGGTAGGGAGAAAATTTCTTCGTAGGAATCGCTGTTGAACGAGTGGTTCTCAACCCAACTATCTTGCACGTTTTGGTCGTTGTCGGGGTTGATCTCTGTAGCCTTTTCTGAGTAACGTTGCTGGGCGATCGCCCGTGGCACGGGGTCGTTGTACTGGTCATTGAGTCCCTTTTCCATTGAAAACCGCCCCATGACTTCATGGTTTCCTAAGGCAGTAAACAAGGGAGCCGACTGAATCAGCGCTCCTCCTTGATAGACGGGCTGGGGTTGCGATGCCATAGATTCATCATTTTCCGGTGTTTTGGCCTCGATCGTAGCTTGGGCGCGTCCCTGCAGCGATGGAAAGAAAGCTCTTCCTCGATTGTCGTCGAACCATTCAGAAGCGCGATCGGGTATGTTCACCAAATCACCTGCCAAAAAGATGGCATCTACTGACCCAACTGTTTCGACAACCTTCTGGAGATTAGTGGGGGTCATCGGCATCAGCTGATGGTCAGAGGTGAGTAAGATTTTTAGGGGAGTGTCTGCTGGGGGGAGAGGAGCCAACTCGAATTGCCCACTACGAGCGACCCGACCGTTACTTGCGATACTCAAAACCTGATAGGGCGTTCGAACATTCGCGGACAAATTACGAACTTCGGCTTCATGTCGCCATATCTCTCGTTCGACAGGCTGACTGTAGACTTGTCCGTCTTCGGTTTGTTCACCTACCCGAGATTGCTGATCTTCCCGCATTCGGCTCAGTTTGCGCGTCGTTGCAGCAACAGCTTGGTTGAAATTTTCTCCATAGCGCACTTGATGTTGGGTGCCTTCGAATTCTGTAAACCAAACAACGCTTATAGAATCAGCCGTAGGGTTTTGCAAAAAGGGATCGGTCAGTAAGAAGGGAGGAGACGCAGATAACTCTCGTGCAACCCAGTTCAGCACCATCAAAAGATAGGCTAGAGCGACCAAAGTGGCGATCGCCAAAATCAAGATGCGCCCGTTTGAATACCGTTCCATAACACCGATGAGATGCCGCTATTGCTTTAACGCTGATCCAGCATTATCCTAGCGCCTCGTCGAAGCGAAGCGACAGCAACGCCGCCCCCACTTTGGGCTATACTCAAATCCGATGCGATTATGATCTATCGTGACAAATCGTAATAATTTGTGACAGGCAGCCTTTCGGAACCTGGCCTTAACTGGAGAGGAGGTCACTCTCAAATATTAGTGAGAGCTGTTGTGAGCCTGTCACAGCTCTTTGCTGAACATGACGCAGTGACGTTGTTAAGGAGAATATTGATGACAATGGAAGGATGCTTGCGGGTCGGCCAACCAGCACCGGACTTCATGGCTACCGCTGTTTACGACCAAGAATTCAAAACAGTCAAGCTGTCAGACTATCGTGGCAGATACGTCGTGCTGTTTTTCTATCCGCTCGATTTTACGTTTGTATGTCCGACCGAAATCACTGCCTTTAGCGATCGCTACGAAGAGTTCAACTCGCTAGGAACAGAAGTGCTGGGCGTGTCTGTGGATAGTGAATTTTCTCATCTAGCCTGGATTCAAACCGATCGCAAGTCTGGCGGGGTCGGAGACCTAAATTATCCTCTTGTATCTGATATCAAAAAAGACATTAGCACGTCATACAACGTCCTCGATCCGGAAGCAGGAGTAGCCTTGCGAGGATTGTTCATTATCGACAAAGAAGGCGTGATTCAGCATTCCACCATCAACAACCTTTCCTTTGGGCGAAATGTGGACGAAACTCTTCGAACCCTGCAAGCCATTCAGCATGTTCAGTCTCATCCCGATGAAGTTTGCCCTGCTGGCTGGCAACCGGGAGACAAGACAATGAATCCTGACCCAGTGAAATCCAAGGACTTCTTTGCAGCGGTTGACGTCTAGCGACTCTTTGGGGTTCTTCATCCACTTTTAGCTACGTCTTGACGGCATAAAATCCCGAGACATATGAAGGGACACTTTCTATCGAGAAAGAGTCCCTTCATGTATTTCACTGACTCAAATGGCGATCGCTCAGAATCGGAACTGAGTTCTCAAGTTACCGACCCACACCGTTGGGTTGTCGCTAAAGTTGTTGGGATTGTTAATGACATAGAGACGAGGCGACAGCGCAATATTATCAGTTAGTGGATAATAATAAGCCGCTTCAAGTTCCCACTGCACCCCTCCGTCACCACCGCCAGACAAGAGAAACTCTCGTCCATCAATGTAGCTATAGGGAATCAGGTAGGATACTGCTGCGAGTGCTCCTTCTTTGCCGACATCAGGAAATGCAAGTCCCGCTTGAAAAGACTGTGCAACGACATCTCCAATCCGGCCTCCACCGTTGGGCCGCCAGATCGCGTAGTCACCATAGCTGTAACGACCAAATACAGCAACGTTGGGCAAAAACCTCCAGCTAAAATTAGCCAGATAAGTATTAGCCGCAGCGGTTCCAATACCACCACCGCTTACGCCGTCATCAATAATGCCGCCAATCGGCTCACTCAAGGCTCCGCCGACGGTACCTGCACCTCCAGGTGGCGTATTGTTTGTTCGAGCGTAGAGCAACGAAAGATTGAAGGTGGGATCGGGTGAATAGCTGACTTGAGTAGCTAGAGTATTGACTCCGCCAAAAAGCCCTCGCGTTTCCGAGGGGTCGGGCGCAGTACTGTTCAGAAACTCATTGGATTCCGCGAGATAGCCGACCCGAAAGTCAAAATCTCCTAGAGGGACAATCGCGACAGCTCCAGCACCTCGGTCAAGACTCGCAAACTGAGTGCTACCGCTGCTATTGAAGCTATCGATTGCTCCCAAAATGAAGGTGTATGGATTGCCATCAAAGTGGCGGTAAATGTTGATGCGAGGCCCTACCACAAATTCCACGGCGTCGTCGAAAGCTGGGAACGAGTAGAACAGCTCTCGCAAGCGGATATCGTCACCGCTGCTCTGCTGGGTAAAAGGGACACCCCACGTGTTAAACAGTCCAGCCGACACAAACGAGTTGGCCGGAGATTGACCGTTGCTCATATCAAATTGGATATTGAGCGCATCTTCCCCAGAAAAGGAAGTCGTCAAGTTCATCCACGACAAGTAGGTGAAGTTCGTTTGGGAATCATCATCTACTTGAACAGTGAGGGGACGTCCATCTGCTCCCCGTGCCCCAATCTCACGCTCTAAGTCGTCGCTGAATCCTAGTTCAGTGACATGGAAAACGGTCACTGCATTGAGCTTAGTGGTTGTTGAAAATTGGTTGGCTTCTAGTTCTGCTGTTCGAGCTTCGAGAGCGTCAACGCGACCTCTAAGAGCGGCGAGTTCTGCTGCAAATTCTTCTTGGAGTCGCTGTAAGATGAGCAGATCTTCACGACTGGCAAGATCTGCAAGACCTGCCGCAATCAGTTCATTGATGCGATCGAGACAAGCATTCAAACCGGCTGCAAACTCGTAGCGGCTGAGGGAGCTATTGCCTCGGAAAGTTCCGTTAGGGTAGCCTGCAATGCAGCCGTATCGCTCGACGAGTGACTGGAGCGCTTGAAAGGCCCAATCCGTGGGCTGTACGTCTGACAGCTGAGAAATTGATGTGACTTGACCCATCGGTTCGTCTGACACTCGACCAGTATCAATCTGTCCTACACCTGTGACTCTGGACATGCCACCCGAAGATGAGGGCTGACCTATCGAGACATCGGCTATCAAAGACGGGTTTTCTAGGGTTTCTAATGCCTGAAAAGACCCAGTTGGGACGACACTCTCATCGGCTGGATCCGCTTGGGTTAGGAACCTTTCCGATGCAGCTTCACTCTCAGGTTCTGGGCTGGATGCACGGGGTAACAACAACTTGGAAGACTCGATGGACAATGATTCGGCAGAGCGAACCTGACCCGCATCCCACATAACAGATCCGGCGATCGCCAACGCCGAAGCTCCTAGAGCCGTAGGACACATCATCAGAAACCGACTTAGTTTCTGAATGTCGCAATATTTCATTTTCCTCACACCAAAATAAGCTGTAGAACAGACAGAATGCACAGATAGGCAAGGGGGCTCACGCTACCAATGCCGACAGCTAAAGGGAATTCTCACCACCTTTCGGCTGCTTTCATTGAATTAAGAGGAATTTAACAGATGAGAATTTCGTGAAAATGTAGCTGAGGGTACGAAATCACCATTAAGACTCTTAAACTGTTAGAAAAAGCTTGATCTAATACTGTCTCTGCGGGTGCGGTTTATCGTTGCGATCGTTCTTGCGTACTGCGAAAGCGGATATATTCTGCAATGAATGCAAGGACTCCTGAGCCAGTGATAAGAACGACGCTGAGAGCATTGATATCAGGCTTTACTCCCGTACGAATCCGGCTAAAAATTTCGATCGGCAACGGATTTGCTCCTCCACCTGCCGTAAAGCTTGAAATCAGCAAGTCATCCATGCTTAGAATGAACGCCAGAAGGCAGCCTGAAATGATTGCAGGCATCAGTTCAGGCAGAAGAACTTTGATGAAAGCTTGAACAGGAGTTGCGCCCAAGTCGAGAGCGGCTTCCTGAAGATGGGGATTCAAACCTGACAGACGGGTAGAGACGACAATTGCAATATAGGCCAAACAAAACACCGTATGTGCCGCAATGATCGTCCAAATGCTGAGGGGGATGGCGATTGTCGCGAGAAAAATCAACGTCGCAACAGCAATAGTAATGTCGGGAATAATTAGCGGCAGATATGAAACTCCTCGATAGAGTCCTTTCCCAAAAAACTGATAGCGAGCCAGCCCTACAGCCATCATGGTTCCCAGTACGGCAGAACACAGCACGGCACAACCAGCTACCGCAAGACTGTCCCGTAGCGACAAGAGCAGCCGGGTGTCTTCAAACATCATGGCGTACCAGCGCAGGCTAAACCCTTTCCACACGGCTCCATAGCGAGACTCATTAACGCTATAGAAAGCCAGCACCAAAATCGGCAAGTACATGAAAACAAACATCAGCCCTGAGAATGTAGCCTGCCAAGACAGTGGGAATCGTTTGTGCGATCGCAGATTTGAGCCACTCATGGTTTGCCGCTGTTGAATCCCGTAACAATCCTTTTCCCTATGTTATAGCTGTAGTCAGCCCATTTAGGTCATAGACACTATCGTGGCTGCCCGGCCACTATAAATGTTCTAAGGCTAATAGCTGCATAGCAATCTCAAATGGTTTGTGAGAGGAGGGGCAGGCTGCGCCCACCCCTCCTCTCATTTAGCAGTTCACAAGCGATTGAATATATAGCAATGCGCAGATAGGTTAGG
>JGI12048J13642_10495666_pt1 | contig 25397 bp, 21 predicted proteins | sample ElkSlonscriptome_16_FD_13642 | JGI IMG/M metagenome (IMG submission 13642)
AGTGAACGCGGACCGGCGGTAGTAGAACCTGCCTGAGCCTGGCTTTTTCTTAGAATTTCTAATGTTTGCAATTTTAGATAGTGCTCATCCAGAAACACAAGGTTTTGATGGGCACTAACGCAATACAAGGAAGTACTGCCAAAATCGATTGCCTAAGCGATTGATTTTGCGAGCAAAGTAAAATCGACATTTTACTTTGCGACTCCGCGAAACGGCATGGAAGCCGTTTCAGGATGAAAACCAGATTGCAGCAACAAGCCAGCGAGTAAGAAATCACAATTCGACTACTTAGCGTACCGATGGCGAATAGAAGGCGTTGGTTGGCAACAGAAAAGCAGGTAACTACATATTAAGGGAGTCTAAGATGGCTTTACGCACACTGGATCTGGGAAGTATCAATGAGCCTTTGTTGATATTCGGTGGCCCCTACAGCAATCTGCAAGCTACCCGGGCGCTGCGGCGGCAGGCAGAGGCATTGGGGATACCGGCGACGCGAGCGATTTGTACTGGCGACGTGGTTGCCTATTGTGCTTCACCGAAAGAAACCATTGCTGAATTGCAAGCATGGGGCTGCCATGTGTTGCAGGGTAATTGCGAAGCGTCGTTGGGGCAACAGGCAGAAGATTGTGGCTGTGGATTCACTGAAGGGTCCACCTGCTCGCTACTCAGCGTGCAATGGTATCGCTATGCAAGTAGTAGAATAGATGAGTCTGAGCGGACATGGATGCAGGCTTTACCTCAAAGAATCGAATTGCGTTTTGGCTCTTTAAAAACGGTGGTTGTACATGGAGCAGTTTCCAGTATTAACCGCTTTATTTTCGCCTCAACCCCGGCCTCTGAATTGTTGGCTGAAATGAGCCTGGTTGATGCAGATATCATCATAGCGGGACATAGCGGCATTCCATTTACCCGGCGCTTGCAGACCCTGCATGGCGAAGCCAAACTCTGGCACAATGCCGGTGTCATCGGCATGCCGGCAAACGATGGGCAGACCCAGGTATGGTATAGCTTAATCCAGTCCAGCCGTCTGACTGTTGAGCCGGATGAACTCACCCGTAAAGATCAAAGTGAGGGCCTTGCTGATAAGCAGTTGCCAGCTATTAAACACTTGCCGCTTGCCTATCCTGCTGAGGAGGCGCAAGCAAGAATGCGCGCTGTTGGTATTAGCAATGGTTATGCCGATGCGCTCACCAGTGGTCTCTGGCCCAGTGAGGATATTCTGCCCGAGTTTGAGCGAACTCAGCGAGGAATACCAATCAGGCCAGAGCACTGCTGGCAACAGGGCTAGTGTGCGGAGCAGATTTCAATAGAAGCCACTAGATACTAAAATAATAAGGTTGGATCAAGCGGGCCAGGTCTGGCCCGCTTTATTGGACCAATTGCTTCAGTGCCGAAAGTACCAGCCATGCCGTATAACTAATCCAGCTTAAAAGCAGGAATCCACCCTCTACCCGGTTGATTCTTCCTTCTCTGCGAAAACCGAAAGCAAAAACGAACAACGTTAAGGTTAGTAAGCCCATTACTGGCAGGTCGCGATAAATAACTGCATGTTCAACGGGCAAGGGGTGAATGACTCCTGCCAGCCCGATAACCATCAGGGTGTTAAACATATTGGAGCCAATCACATTGCCCAGCGCAATGTCATGTTCATTCTTGCGGGTAGCCGCGATAGATGAGGCCAGTTCTGGCAGTGAGGTGCCTATCGCGACCACCGTCAGACCAATAACCAGGTCACTGACACCCAGCGCTACGGCGATATTGACCGAACCCCATACTAGCAGCCGGGAACTGGCTACTAAAAGTACCAGGCCGAATAGTAACCAGAATATGGCCAGTTTAAGAGGCATGGAAGGGACGCTGAGTTCCTGGTCAAATTCATTAGCCAGTGCATCGGGAGACTTGCGCATAGCAATATAGATCGACCATCCCATGACAATGACAAAACATACCAGCATTAAGATGCCGTCGAGTCTGCTAAGATTCCCGTCCAGCAACAGCAAAATGGCGAAGGCGGAGATAGCGATTAATAGTGGCAGTTCTCGTTTAATGATGCTTGAATGCACAGTAATGGGAATGATGAGAGCAGTGATGCCAAGGATCAGTGCTATATTAGCAATGTTGGAGCCGATGGCATTACCCAGTGCAAGGCCGGGGTTGCCTTGACTGGAGGCGATGGTTGATACCACAATTTCTGGTGCGGAAGTACCAAAACCGACGATAAGCATGCCAATTAGAAGAGTAGGCATCCCAAGATGTTTAGCCGTGGCAGATGCGCCGTCCACAAAACGGTCTGCACTCCAAACAAGAACGACTAAACCAGCAATAACGGCAGCAGTATTCAACAGCATAGATAGAATCCGGAGGAAAAAGCTGAAGCAGAGTATCAAACCGAGTGATCATAGCGGAGGCCGTTTGCAATACTGAACAAACGTCGGATTTGATATTTTACCTCGGGGTAAGTAAGTTCGCCGGAGCGTACACTACCAAAAGTTGGGCCAAAGCCCAACATTTTGGTGCAAAGAGGTGATTGCAATTAAAGAAATGATTTTTGACTTCAGACCAGCGAAAGAGAAGCGATTGAACAGGAGTTCTAAACGAGTTTTCGGTAATATGACCTGTGATCAGGCAACTCTTGCTTCATCTAACCGTCACCGAGCAACCGGGTTTTCAGCTTTTCGTCAAAAGGTTTTTCTCCCAGCCAGATACTGAAGTACTGATGAGCCAGTGGTTGCTGCACTAATTTGCCCAACAAGTTGTCGTTTAAATACAGGCGTAACCCAGCATCCGGAGAGTAGCTGATGGTATAGGTGTCGCCTTCACCAATGTCTCGATAGTGCTTATGGAATGCGTCGAGAATGGCTAGCTCGCCTGCATTCAGCTCAATGTTGCGTTGCAATATAGCTTCTGCACTCTCCGCAAATGCGTGGCCCGGTATTTCTCTGTTATAACGAAAAAACATTAATTTTGGTTCGGTTTCATTAAGCTGCCAACTCTTGGCACAATCGGGTCTGTACAAAGCCCCTTGGCCGACGGTAAAAACTTTGTAGGCTTTAAGCTTGGCTTGACCGCACAAGGAGAGCGGTTGGCGGATATGATGGCCTGTTCCGTTAAGGTGTAGAGAGCTTGAGTCAGTTGACTCAGGGAAGTGGTCACTGGTCGCTAAAACCACCGTTCCAGTGAAAGCCAGCGAGATGGTGACAGCTTTTATAACAAGACCCCATTGCATACCTATTCTCCGGTTCATTTTGCTAAGGTAATTGATCTTGCTCGAGTCGTGCCAGCTGAATCCAATGCTGTCAGGAGCTAGGGCGTGCCTAAGCTACTGCGAATGAATTTGATGACTCCTCCGAACATCGGCAAATGCGCATAAAAACCTTCGACACCATCCCAGTAATCCTGATGTAGGATAATTTTGTCATTATCGTTGAAGCGCACATGAGTGACGCCAATACTGGTAACATTGATGTCCTTCCACCAGACTGAAAATTTAATCGTCATTGACCAACGCACATAAGCATCATTACCAAAGGTAGATACGTCTAAAAAATTCACTTTAGTCTCCGCCTGGCGGGATAATTTCAGAAAATATTGCTTCAGTGTTTCTCTGGAGCGGAAAGTATGAAAGGTATCGTTGAAATACAGTGGGTCGGCATAGACACTGTCCAGTGTGGTGGCAATGATGTTCTCATCAAAATCACTTAAAATAGCGATCATGCCTTTCAATCTGGGGTCAATAGTTACTGGATCGAAGGTATTGGCTGGTGCCATCTCAAGATAGTCATCGTAAGCGCGTTCTTGCACAGTGGTTGTGCAAGCGGTCAGTAAGCCAATCGAAAAAGCCATAATACAAATCCTTGCCATCAGGGCGTTCAGATGTTTCCCGGCAACTCGTGTGGAAGAGGAAGCATCGTCTCGCTTGAAAAGAGTTGAGCCATTATTCAGGAGCTGTCTGGATTTCATCATGCCTACCATAGTTTTTCAGCGTAGATTGGTGAAGAAGTTAGTTTGATGGCCTGCGTTTCCGATGCAATCTCGTATCCCACTGAAGCAGCCAATCAGAAAGCCTTTTAAGTTTGTATTTTAGAAGAGGCGATGTGAATCCGTTGTGAAGAACTATTTTTGATTCTTTCACGCTTTTTTCACAAGCTGCCGATTACTCTCGGTGAAACTTGAACAATGAAGGATAAGACACCGTACAAATCAACAAGCTAAAAATAGAGGATTGTGTAAAGCAGTGATGAACTGGTTAATAAGCTGGGCAGACAACGATGCGAGGGAGGCGAATCGTGAATCAGACAGGCGTGGTATAGATTGGCGGCGGGTGTGGCCATTTTTCTTTATTCACATTGTCTGTCTCGCTGTGTTTATCGTTGGTTGGAGTCCCATTGCTGTTGCAGTAGCTGTGGCGGCATACTGTATCCGCATGTTTGCTATCACCGCTTTTTTTCATCGTTATTTTTCTCACAAGAGTTTTAAAACTTCACGCAGCACTCAGTTCCTATTTGCCTTGTTGGGAACAGCCTCTACGCAGCGTGGACCACTGTGGTGGGCTTCCCACCATCGTCACCATCATCGCAATTCCGACGAGGAGAGTGACATTCATTCTCCGCGCCATGGTTTTTTTCAAAGTCACTGCGGGTGGTTTTTGAGTAGCGAAAATTTCAAGACTCAGAATCATTTAATCAAAGACTTTCGGCGCTTTCCTGAGTTGGTATGGTTGGATCGATACGACACCATCGTGGCCCTGGCAATGGCTGTTTTCATGTGGTGCCTCGGAGAAATTATTGCTGCGTGGTTTCCTGCGGCGGGTACATCGGGATGGCAGATGCTGGTGTGGGGATACTTTATTTCTACAGTGGTATTGATTCATGCAACACTGGCCATTAACTCATTCGCCCACCGTTTCGGTAGTCGGCGTTACCAGACCAGAGATCAATCAAGAAATAGTTTCTTGCTCGCCTTGCTGACCCTCGGAGAAGGCTGGCATAACAATCATCATCACTACGCTGGTGCTGCCCGGCAGGGGTTCTTCTGGTGGGAAATTGATATTAGTTATTACTGTTTGAAACTGATGGAGAAAATGGGCTTAGTTTGGGACTTAAAGCCGGTGCCTGAACACAAAAAGTGGGCTTTCGTTAATCAGCAAAGCCGGGAAATAAACAATAGTGATACAGTCAATGCAGCCGTAAGCTGGCCCCCACTGGAAATAAGTAAGGTTAGTTTGGACGAGGGATGCAAAGAGTATTGCAAAGACGCGGACCGGGCATCCAGCTTAGAGCAGAAAAGTAAATGGAGACGCAATAAATGAAGTTGGCAATTGTTGGTGGCGGAATATCAGGTCTTTCCTGTGCCTGGCATTTAATGGAACACCATGACGTGGTGGTTTATGAGTCTAACGGCTATCCTGGCGGCCATACCGACACTCATATCGTCAACATTAAAGGGCAGACCTTTGCGGTGGACACCGGTTTTATTGTCTTTAATGAACTCAACTATCCCAACTTTACTCATATGTTAAAGCAATTGGGTGTAGCCTGGGAAGACAGTGATATGAGTTTCAGTGCAGTGAATGAGCGCTCTGGTATGGAATATGGTGCCGATGGACTGCATCGTCTACTGGCTCAGCGGCGTAATCTGGTAAGGCCTACGTTCTATCAGATGCTATGGGATTTGGCTCGTTTCTACCGGGAAGCGCATCGGGTGTTAAAGTACCAACAAGATCCCGACATCACTTTGGGTGAATACCTACGCAAGGGTAAATATAGCCAATCTTTTATTGATAATCACATTATACCCATGGCTTGTGCGCTTTGGTCTGCCTCGGCTGAGATCATTGAGGAGTTCCCACTCCACTATTTTCTCGCCTTTATGGATAACCATCGAATGCTGCAAGTGAGGGGTCGACCCCAATGGAAAGTGGTACAAGGAGGTTCTTCTCAGTACGTTAAGAAGTTGATAGAAAGTCTTAACGAAAAGATTCGTAGGCGATCCGGCCTGCTGAACCGGCAATCTAATAGCGGACAGCCATCAAGCGGGCTAAGAGCCGCCACACCTGTGTTGAATGTTAGCAGAGCAGGGGTAGGTGTCACTGTTACTTCAGAGAGATATGGGTCGGAACCTTATGATGCCGTCATATTTGCGTGTCACAGCGATCAGGCACTCGCACTATTGCAGAACCCTACTGACCAGGAAATAGCAGTATTAGGAGCCATTCCGTATCAGGAGAATCACATCGTGCTGCACTCAGACAGTCGGGTGATGCCAGCTCATAAAGCAGCCTGGGCCAGTTGGAATGCTCGTATTCCAAATCAAGGCTCGACCCGCTGCCATGTAAATTACTGGATGAATAACTTGCAGAACATTGATTGTGACACGCCGTTTATCGTGTCATTAAATAGTAAACAAGCCATCGACCCGAAAAAAATATTGGCCGAGAGGACCTACCATCATCCCGTGTTTACTCGCGAGACTCTGGTTGCTCAGCAAGCCAGAGCGTCCATTAATGGGGTTGACAGAACGTGGTTCTGTGGCGCCTATTGGGGCTGGGGCTTCCACGAGGATGGTGTTAAGAGCGCACTCAGCGTGGTCGATGGTATCAGCAAAGCGGCGCGGGACAATACGCCCGCCAGGAGGCAAGCCTCTGTGAGAATTACCACTGATCATGAGTCGGTTGCGGTGGGAGAGCAAGTTGTCTAAGCCTCTTTTTTCCAGGTCGATGCTCTCCCGCTTCATATTTGCTAAGGGCAAGGTAGCTAACAGTGCCTTTTGTCAGGGTAAGGTCAGGCATCGCCGTTTTTCCCCTAAAGAGAATGCCTTCACCTACAAGGTCTATATGACCTGGCTTGATTTGGATGAAGTGGCGTCGTTGGATCAGCTCCCTTTTTGGTCATCCTCTCGGTTCGCCTTGGTGCAGTTCCGGCGTAAGGACTTTATCGGTGACCACAACGCTGATCTGAAGGAAGCGGTATATGAAAAGCTGATATCTCGAAATGTACAGCCCACGCCAGGAAAAATTTACTTGCTCGCAAATTTGCGTAGCTGGGGTTTCAGTTTCAATCCGGTGTCTTTCTATTTTTGCTTTGATGACAGTCACAGTCTCTATGCAATCGTGGCCGAAATCACCAACACACCCTGGCAAGAGCGGCATGCCTACGTGTTGCCTATCGATCCGGCTGCAAATATTGCCGGCTGCAACGATACCAGTCTTAGCAAACCAGTAGAATTTGACTTTGACAAAGTTTTTCACATTTCTCCTTTTATGCCAATGGACATGCGCTATAGCTGGCGTTTCCAACTCAGCGGTCAACGGATTGGCGTTCACATGAAGCTGATCAAGGACGATAAAATGGTATTCGATGCATCGCTGGCACTGAAACAAGCCAATTTGAACAGAGGCACCGCGATAAAGGCTGCACTGGGCTACCCACTGATCTGTAGCAAAGTGCTAATGGCTATTTATTGGCAAGCATTTCGGCTTTGGCTGAAAAAAGTACCCGTATATTCTCATCCCGGAGCGAAGAACCCAGAACCTCAGCAGCCACCCCAGGGGCAGGTTGTGAAGACACTTGGCGCAGCCAAATCTGGCGTCGCCGTTCAAGGTCACGGAACGCCTGCACCTGCTCCCATAAAAGAGGCCTCCTAATGAATACCGAGACGATAGCTAAACCCGTAGTTAAATCCATGTGGTCCCCAGAGCAATGGGCTCGTCAAATCTTTTTCAAAATTTGCGGTGAATTGCAGGGGGGCGAACTGATCATTGCAGAGGGTCGCCAACAAACCCGCTTTGGCCAACCATCCACAGATGGTTTAGTTGTCGAGGTCGTGGTGCAATCACCCGCTGTTTATCTGCGTTTATTGACGGCTGGCAGTAATGGTGCGGCGGAAGCCTATATGGATGGAGTATGGACCACGAGTAGTCTTACGGCACTGGTTCAGTTGCTGCTGCGTAACCGTGCTCAGTTAGATCGTTTGGAACAAGGTCTGGCGCGTTTTGCCGGCTTTGCCTCGCGCTTATGGCATGCGTTGAATCGAAACACGGAGGCTGGATCAAAAAAGAACATTGCCGCCCATTACGATCTTGGTAATGACTTTTTCTCTTTGTTTCTTGATCAATCCATGATGTATTCCTCGGCTATTTATACTACCGGAGAGGAATCTCTGGAGCAGGCTTCAGTGGCGAAGCTCGATCGCATCTGTCTCAAGCTGGATCTTAACGAGCAAGATCACCTGCTTGAAATCGGCGCCGGCTGGGGTGGCATGGCAATATATGCTGCCCGCCATTATGGCTGCCGGGTGACCACCACTACTATTTCCAGGGAGCAATGTGAAGCCGCCAAAGAGCGGGTGAAGGCGGCTGGATTAGAAGATCGTATCACGGTTTTACAAGAGGATTATCGCCAGCTTCAAGGTTGTTATGACAAAGTTGTCTCGATAGAAATGGTTGAGGCGGTCGGACATCACTATCTGGATGGTTACTTCAACCAAATCAGTGCTCTTCTGAAAACAGATGGAATGGCCTTGATTCAGGCGATCACTATCGACGATTTGCAATATGAGGCGGCTTTGAAAGAGGTGGATTTCATCAAACGCTATATCTTCCCTGGCTCCTTTATTCCCTGCGTTAGCGTGCTCACTCATAGTTCTTCCCGCGCCGGTTTGCGTTTGTTTAATCTTGAAGACATCGGTGAGAGTTATGCCTTGACTCTTCAGGCCTGGCGTCATCGCTTTATGGCCCAACTGCAAGCGGTGCGACAACAAGGGTTCGATGAGCGCTTTATCCGTATGTGGGAGTTTTATCTTTGTTATTGCGAGGGTGGCTTTCGCGAGCGCGCCATCAGTAATGTACAGATGCTGCTAACCCGTGGTGGTAATCGTCGTGAACAATGGCTTTAGCTAAAACCGCTTGCTACCCGGTGGTGTTGGTCTATTGAATGCTCTCTGTATGATTTTTTTATCTAAGAGTGCTTGTCTGGGTTTCGTTTTCTTTTCACCTGAAAATTGGTTGCTTCGCTCATGAATACTGAGCTTTTAATGATTACGGCTGTGGTCTTATTGCCCATATTTTTCATCGCCTGGCGGTATCAGCAGAGGAGTAAAAACGCGGGTTGGGTAGATGTTATCTGGGCCTTCGGTGTGGGTAGTACCGGTGTTTTCTATGCCATAGTGAGTGACGGCGAGATGCTGATGAGAGTGACGGTGGCTTCTGTCTATGGGCTTTGGTTTGGTCGCTTGGGCTGGCATCTGATGCAGCGGGTCAAAGGCGAGCCTGAAGATAGCCGCTATGCGGTGATGCGGACATGGGCTAACCATAGAGCCAGTATGGTGTTCTTGTTTTTCTATCTCATGCAAGCCAGTTGGGTATGGATATTTGCACTGCCTGCATGGTTACTAAGTGATGGCAACAATCCACCACTTTGGGCATTGGTTGTTGCCATCGTTATATTTCTGGTAGCGTGGGCTGGCGAGGCATTAGCGGATCACCAACTCGAGTTGTTCAGGCGTGAACCGACTAATAAAGGGCGTACCTGCCGCCAGGGGTTATGGCGTTACTCACGGCACCCCAACTACTTTTTCGAATGGTGTCATTGGTTTATCTATCCGGTACTGGGCATTGGTTTAGCTTTTGGTTGGTGGCTTTGGCTGGCACCGGTGGTGATGTTTGTCTTTCTCTATTTTGTCACCGGTATCCCCTTTAGCGAACAGCAAGCCATTCGCTCAAGAGGGGATGACTACCGCCACTATCAACGCACGACATCGATGTTTTTTCCCTGGAAACCCAAGTCAGGGAGTCGTCGTCCTTAGGCTGAACGCGGTCGGTTTAGTCGTGATTTTTCAAGCCCCGCTGATAGGTCCGAAATAATTACAGCATTAGTAGAAACCCAAGAGGAGTTTTATAGTGATGGATATGATTACATTGGCAGAACAGGGTTGGTTGCCGGATAGTTTAATCCGCTTCGGCATCCGCAAATTATGTGAAGAGCGACTCCGGGATGAGCATCATTTTATGGTCGCAGCCGGGGCCGATGCTAAGTTCGGCCGCATCGAAGCATTGCGATCCAGCCCTATTGCCATTGAAACTGAAGCGGCCAACGAACAACACTATGAAGTGCCCACCGAATTTTACCGTTATGTTCTGGGTCAACACATGAAATACAGTTGTAGCTGGTGGGATGAGGAGACCACAGATTTGACCACGTCAGAGGAAAATATGCTGGCGATGTATTGTGAGCGGGCGCAGCTCAGAAACGGGCAAACGATTCTGGAACTGGGCTGTGGCTGGGGTTCTTTAAGTCTGTGGATGGCTTCCCAATATCCACAATCTCAGATTACCGCGGTTTCTAACTCATCCAGTCAGCGCATCTATATCGAGAGTCGTGCGCGCGAACTGGACATCGAAAACCTACAAGTTATTACCTGTGATATTAATGAGTTGAAGCTAGTTCATACTTATGACCGCATTGTCTCCATTGAAATGTTTGAGCATGTTCGTAATTACAGCCAACTGTTTGCCAATATCAACCACTGGTTGAGTGAAGAAGGTAAGCTATTTGTCCATATTTTCTGTCACCGGGAGTTGCTTTATCCTTTCGAAACGGAAGGAGTTAAAAACTGGATGGGTCAGTATTTCTTCACCGGTGGGTTAATGCCGTCGGCGGATACCTTTAGCCACTTCGATGAGTATTTACAATTGGAGCAGCAATGGGACATACCAGGCTGGCATTATCAAAAAACGTCGGAAGCCTGGCTGGCCAATATGGATAATAATAAAGCAGTGATCAAAGAAATCTTCACCCAGGTCTACGGTGCCGACAATTGCAGCCGTTGGGTTCAACGCTGGCGAATGTTCTTTATGTCCTGTGCCGAATTATTTGGCTATAAAAATGGTCAGGAGTGGCAAGTGTGTCACTATCTGTTTAGCAAAAACGGCTATTCTCATGAGTGAAATCCTCATTCTGGCCAGCATGATGTTAAATAGAGTAATGCAGTTGAATAAGCATTGGGTTGATTAGGCGATAGGGTCAACAAGGCATAGGTTTCAATTGCGCATAACATTGAATTGCTCATAACAATGATGTGCATAACAGTAAAAAGAGTACCGACTATGAAACCCGGCTTATTTTAAATGTTTATAACATCAGGCTCGAATGCTAAGGCCGGGGCTATGGGCGTAAAATCAGGTGGCCGCAGAGGCATTCAATCCCGCTTGATTCGCGTTTTTGCTGTGCAGGCTACCATAGTTAGTCTTGCTACGGGACTTGGCGTCTACGCAGCATATAAAGTGGCTGAAGATGTGCTCGTTAAGCAAGCATTAACCGGCGAAGCCGAGCACTACTGGAAACTAGTAGCGCAACACGGCACCTTCCCACTGCCTAATACTAATAATATGCAGGGTTACCTGGCTACTATTGAGGCAGTGAAGGAGGCGGCTAAAGAAGATAAAACGGGGCAAGTCGGAAAAACGGAGCAGTTGGGCAAAGTAGCAGGCCTACCAGCCCCGCTCAGATCACTGACTCCAGGCTTTGGTCCAGTGGATTTTGGCGATAGACAGCCGTTGGTATATGTTAGTGAACGGGATGGTGAGCGGCTTTATTTACTGTTCAAAGAAGAGCAAGTGTCTAAGCTGGCCTTGTTTTTTGGTGTTGCGCCACTGACTCTGGTGCTGATTCTTATTTACGTTGCCTCTTGGTACACCTTTAAGCAATCTCAGCGGGTAATATCTCCTGTCGTTCAGTTGGCTAAAGCTGTTGAGAAGGCTGACGTTCGAAGCAGCGACAGCCTGGCATTGGAAATGGCTCCATTTTATAAAGTCGATGCAGATATTGGTGCCCTCGCTATCGCACTTGAAAGATTCGCTAAGCGCTTAGAAGCCTTTGTTGACCGAGAGCGTTCGTTTACCCGCGATGCTTCACATGAGTTACGCACTCCACTGGCGGTGATCAAAGGTTGTGTCGATATACTGGTGCAGCAGGAAGATTTTTCTGCATCAGGTGGTGCTGTGCTGCAGCGAATTCGGTCCACCACTAAAGATATGGAAGGACTAATTGAAACCCTGCTCATGCTGGCCCGAGAAGAAATATCACTGGCGAATGATTACGGCGCAAGAGTTAACCCCGCGAAAGATGGTGAGGCTTCAGATCAATATCTGGTCGAGGCAGCAGGTTTCGAAACGGTGTTGGTAAATGAACTAATGCCAAAGTTGGTCAATCAAGTGCAAAAAGCGCTCAACGATAAAGCCGTGGAGGTGCACATTGAGGCCAGACACGCGTTGACTGTGGCAGCTCCACAAAAAGTCTTAAGTATATTGTTTACCAATTTACTTAGAAATGCGGTGCATCATGGTGGAGGGGTAGTGGAGATCGTTATTGATGATGAGCAAGTAACGGTCAAGGATAGTGGCCAAGGTATGAGCAGTCAGCAAATGGAGCAAGTATTTCAACCCTTTTACAGGGTGCACGGAGATGAGCACGGTCACGGGCTTGGTTTAACCATTGTCAAGCGTCTTTGTGATCGTTTTCGATGGGATTTGCAAGCTTACAGTTCGCCGGGAATTGGAACTTCAATGACGATTAAATTTCCAGCGGGTATTCGTGAGGGCTGAGTTGCTTTTCTGTTGTGAATGTAGTTCTGGGCAGAACATTTGAAAAAAACGGTTCAACCATCCATGACTAATCCTTGCTCTCGCTTGGTTTGATTGCCTTGGCCGGTAAGAGGCGAAGACCTACCCCTTGTAGGGTTTGAATGATTGGTTGGCTAAATGGTTTGTCAACGATTTTACGCAATTGGTAGATATGACTGCGCAGGGTGTCACTGTCTGGAATCATTTCGCCCCATAATTCATGTTCCAATTCTTCTCTGGACACGATATTTGGGCTTTGCCGCATCAGTATTCTGAGAATCTTGTATCCTGTTGGTGTCAGATGAAGTGATTGGCCTTGGCGGCTGACTTCCCGGGTTCGGGTATTGACTTGCAAATCTCCTTGCACCACAACCTTCTCGTCTATATCGCCGCGTTGTCGCCGAATCAGCGCTTGCAGGCGGGCATCCAATTCCGGCAAATCAAAGGGTTTGACCAGGTAGTCGTCAGCCCCTTCACGGAATCCTCTTAATTTATCCGTTAGATGGTCTCTGGCTGTGAGCATAATGATGGGTGTCACGATCCCCGCGTCTTGCCGTAAGCGGTGGCATATATCAAAGCCATCCATTCCAGGTAGCATAATATCGAGTATGATCGCGTCGTAGCGGTTGACTGTTCCAAGATGCAGAGCCGTGAGTCCATCAGCAGCATAGTCAACGGCATATTGAACGTTTTCCAAAAAATGAGTGACGGTTTCGGCAAGTGCTTTATGATCTTCTGCCAGCAGTATGGTGGCGTGATAGTCATTCATTATCCCACCTTTTTTGATAGTTTGTCCCGTGTTGACACGACCTGGTAGTTTTACGATATTCAAACCAGTAGTGATTGTCCCTGCTTGTAAAAAGATTTTCGGATCCAGCTCTCTTGTGAGTGATAAAATCTGTGGCCTGTGAAGAGATAGCCATAGTGTAAGCTAAGGTGGTGATACTTGTGCGGGGAAACGGGTGGGACGCAAAGAGTCTTTGATTCTCTTTAAGTGATCGTGAAAATCAGTTCCTCGTTTCAAAGTAACGCCGGTGGCAAGGACATCAATAATCGTGAGCTGGATGATTCGTGAGGTCATCGGCATATACATATCGGTGTCTTCGGGGGTGGTTACTTCCAGCACAACTGAGCATTCAGCGGCTAGCGGTGAACCCGCTTTGGTGATGCCAACAACAGAGGCCCCTTGTTTTTTGGCAATGCGGGCAACCTCGACCATCTCCCGGGTGCGCCCGGTATAGGATATGGCGACGACGGCATCACCGGTTCCAGAGGCGGCTGCAACCATGCGTTGCATGAGAAAATCATCATAGGCGGTGACAGGGATGTTGAAACGAAAAAATTTGTGTTGGGCATCCATCGCGACCGGAGCCGAACCACCCATGCCAAAAAAAGCAATTTGCTTGGCCTGAATCAAGATGTCGATGGCCTGAGACAGTGAGGTGGAGCTGATCGATTGTCGGGTACGATCGAGGCTAGCCATGGTGCTTAAGAATATTTTATCAGTAAAATCGTCAATTGAGTCATCTACTTCCACATTTTGGCTGACATAGGGAGTGCCGCTGGCTAAGCTCTGGGCCAGTCGGATTTTGAAGTCTGGGAAGCCGGTTGCTGCGAAATTGCGGCAGAAACGGTTGACGGTTGGCTCACTGACATTGGATGCTCTCGCAAGAGCCGCGATACTATAGCGGGTTGCGGACTTTGGATCACGAAGTATAACCTCAGCGACTTTTCTTTCTGATTTGTTTAATTCTTCGAGTCTGGTCTGAATAGTCTCTAGCAAGTTACCGGGAGTGCTTTCTGCCATTGTTATTGTGCCAGTTGATCATTAGGGCGAGATGACTAGCCATCTTGAAGGGGCTTAGAGTTTACTGTCAAATGTAGTCAATTAACTACTTTTATAGCGAACTATTGGCCATATTACAACTCGGAAGTGGTCAGTTATTTTATAAAGCAACCAATTAGCCGCCACTTGCCTCACAGAGGTTACGTGGTGTTATTTGTTAATAGGGCAGGTAAGTAGCATGATGCGTGGTTTGGTATTTCCACCTGGAGTTTCACTTTATGCTCATGATAATCGTCATGTTTTGGCGCAGAGTCTGGCCCAACAGATTGCTGTATGGCTGCAGGGCGCGTTGTCAGTAAAACCCCGGGCCTTGTTAGCGGTGGCGGCTGGCCGCACTCCCATTACTTGTATGCAAGTCCTCTCCCGCATAGCGTTGGACTGGGCTCGGGTGGATGTGGTGTTGACAGATGACCGCTGGGTTGAAGAGTTTCATATCGACAGCCATGGAGCGTCGGTCAAGCAGCATTTGTTGCAAAACCTGGCCGCGTCTGCCCGCTTTATTGCCTTGAAAACACCTGATGACACCGCCAAATCAGGGTGTGCCAGGCTGGAGCCACAGTTGAGGCAACTCCATTGGCCCGTTGATGTGCTGGTGCTGGGAATGGGTAGCGAAGGCCATATCGCAGGGTTGTTTCCATTCGCCAGGGGTTTGGATGAAGCGCTTAGTACAGACGCGAAAATTGCGGCGTTGACTCCGCCCAAAGCCCCTCATGAGAGAATTAGTCTTAGTTTGAGTGTATTAAAATCGGCTAAACACAAGGTGCTCTTTTTTAATGGAGCCAGCAAATCAATCACCATGAGCAAAGCTCTGGACGAAGTAGACGATGTGAAGAGTATGCCTGTGCGCGGATTACTGGAAGAGGAATTAATGATCTACTGGAGTCCTTAGTTGTTAGCTGATCGATTGAATCCACTGTTAGTTAACTATTCAACTATGGGTTGCAATCCACCCATGGTTAACCATCCACTATTGGGTAACGCTGACGCTGCTGAAACAAGCCCTTCTTCCTGTTTTCAGGTTCGACCGGTTATAAAGATCACACCAAAATGTCAACTGAGCCTAATAAATCGTTGCCCCCTTGTGTCTGGCTGTTACTTTTTAGGTTGCCGTTAGGTTGCCGCTCCTTTTAGTGCAATATTTTAGTATTTAGCCGTTGTTAGTCATTGGAACATCAACTGTAATTAAACCATTGCCTGTTATTCAGCCAATGTCTGTTAATAATCTATTGTCGTTCGTCTTTGCTTAGAGGTCGTCTATGTCCGTTCAAGAATTAGCCGTTGTAGGCGATATTGGTGGCACTAATGCACGTTTTGCACTGGTTGAACCGGGTAGTGTGGAATTGCAAGAAATTGATGTTTTGGCATGCAGCGACTACCCTGGCCTTGACCATGCGTTTCAGCACTACCTGGCCAAAAAGCAGCCCGGTCCAGTGCAGGTTGCTAGTATGGCTTTTGCCTGCCCTGTGCATGAAGATTTAATTCAAATGACCAACAATCATTGGTTGTTTTCCAAAACCGCCATGCAGCAAACGTTGGGCTTACGTGTGTTTAAGTGCATTAATGACTTTACTGCGATGGCCTTGGGTGTACCTCATTTGATGGATCAACAGTTGGTCAAAATAGGCGGAGACGTTGGCAACCCTCACAGTCCAAGATTGGTGATCGGGCCTGGGACAGGGTTGGGCGTCTCTGGCCTGGTGAAAACTTCAACGGCTTGGGTGCCCTTAGCCACTGAGGGTGGCCATGTGGATTTTGCACCTGTTAATGAGTTGCAGATCGCCGTTTTCAAGAACCTGAGCAAGCGCTACAAGCGTATTTCTGTGGAGAGACTGCTATGTGGGGAGGGGCTGGTCAACATCTATAAAGCCTTAACCAATCTCCACCAGGCAGAGATTAAGTATGGTTCACCTGAAGGTATTTCCCGCGGGGCCTTGGAGGAGCAAGACCCGACGGCAATCGCAACGTTAGAATTGTTTTGCCAGGTATTTGGCCAGGTTTGCGGTAATGCTGCATTAACCATTGGTGCATTGGGAGGTGTATATATCTGTGGTGGGATTATCCCAAGGTTCTTGGATTTCTTTATTCAAAGCGAGTTCCGCAATCGATTTGAGGACAAGGGGAGGATGCAAGGATATATGGAAACGATACCGGTTTATGTGGTTACTGAAAAATTTACAGGCTTAATGGGAGCAGCGGAAGCGATTGCCAACAGGGAAGTGTGACACGGGCTGAATATGTCAAGGCCGGCGGGCAGTGACCGGTATGTTAACTCTGGTATTGAGACTGATGCGGAATGGTTGTTTTGTTCTAACAAACGTTGCTTTGCTTTCTGGCTGCTCTAAAACCCAATCAAGCGATTATTTTGATGACAAATTCGCTTTTTTCATACAATTCTGGCAGTGCCAGAAAGCAAAAATACACCTTGTTGAAAAGATTCTACTCTGTCAGCGTTTTGCTAGTGCTAGTGCTAGTGCTAGTGCTAGTGCTAGTGATTAAGTATCTCTGTACTCAATTTTATTGCCGACAATAACAATTTGTTTATTGCCTGCGAGCCAGCCCCGGTCTTGGGGAGATATAAGATAAATAGCAGCGACACAGATATAGAAGACGCCGAACAAGGCGGAATAGGTGAAGGTGGCTATGCCGATAAACAGTATGGCAGCGATCACCAAATGCATGCTAAGCCCGCTCATATCACCATAAGATGAATGCTGTACCTGATTCACCGCTACCCATATTCTTGCCGATGAATACACCGAGAGAGTGAATACGATAAACAATAAAATGGTGCTGGAGTTGAGCCCGTTGCTGAAAAAGTTGAACAATGAAAAGACCAGAGAAATCTGGGTGAGTCTTGCGGGTGTCTTGTTAGTCAAAGCCATTCCTACCTTAAGTTGATGTTCGCAGCTACCAATCCCGACATTGGCCAAGGCGCCATTTTAGCCGCTACGGTCAGCCACAACAGTTAGCCCGATAGACAGGGCCTTACATGGGAGAGCTTGTGTTTGTCTGTTGGGTACGGGGAGCCAAACTAAAGGATTGGAATATCAGTTTGACTGGCCGCCAATTGTAGTTCAAGTTTTTGTCAGAAAGAAGGGCTTGTAAACACATTCTGCAATCACCTTCGGGCAAGTGTCTTCGATGACTAGCTGGTTTTCATCCTGAAACGGCATGGAAACCGTTTCAGGATGAAAACCAGCTGGGAAAGGATTTTGCGAATCTCTGAATTTTTTAAAGCAAGCCAGTATACGGGTAGTTGATAAGGGCTTGTTATCAGTGGGGCTCGTGGGAGGGATCAGTCAATGTGTAAATGGCGGTTCTTCTGCATTTGAGTCTGGGCTCGTTCAAGCACTACACTGGCTTGCTGATCCAACAGTTCCAGTTCAGCAAGACCTGTTGCCATTGTGTAACCTCTTAATTCGATCACTTTAGTCAGACTGCTTTGCAGGCGGTTAATTACGCTGTTGGCCAATACCCGATCGGTTTCTGGTAGTAGCGCAGCATATTCAAGGCTGTTGATACACTTGATGGTGTCTTCCTTGCGGAATTGGTTTTGAAGCAGGCAGCTAATGGATGCTAGATGCTCATTGGCAGGGACTGTTTGCCGGCTTGGAGGTTGTAGTCTGACACTTAGAACAGTGAAAGTTGTGTGGTGTCGATTGGCTCGGTGCCATTCCCTNTCCAGCGCTTGCTGGAAAGCCTGTAACTCTGAGGGGAGGTCATGGTGGCAGGGTGATATTATACCGCCTAAGGCTGTTTCCAGTTGTATAAACTGAGTAATGTCTCGCTGTACAGCGGCCATGTGGGTGATTACACCCAATGGGTTGCTGATTGGAATAATGCTCTGCTCGACCCAATAGTCTTCTCCCGATTTGCCAGAGCTGAGTAATCTGCATTGAAAGGGGGTTTTCGATACGAGGTGTTGCTTGATTTGTCTGCTGGTCGCCAGGGTCGTTTTTGTTCCCAGTATAGTAGGGCTTGGATTGGCCAGGAGTTGCTGCCGGGAATAACCAGACATATTCTCCATCGCCCGATTTGCGAACACAGCGTCTATTGCATCCTCTGTATCAGATATATTGGCTACTATGATGATGCCGTCATTAGCCTCTTCGACAATGGTTTGAATGCTGAAGTCTGGCAGTATAGTGCTGTCGCTCATTGTGATTAGGCATTCCCCCAAAACGTCTGACCAAAAGGCTCAACCCCAGCGTTGGTTCAGGTGTAAGCATGTGATAGTTAACAGTGTAGCTGAAAGTTGGCGGTTCAACTTAGGTTCAGCGATTTAGCCAGACCAGCGATTTAGCCAGACCAGCAATTTAGCCAGACCAGCAATTTAGCCAGACCAACAATTTAGCCAAACCAACAGTCTAGCCAAACCAACAGTCTAGCCAAACCAACAGTCTAGCCAAACCAAAGGCAATCAGAGCATAACTGGATTGTGGCTACTACTGAATCTTGAGACTTATTAATGATGGCGACTAACACCGTTCCAGAAACATTGTCCAGCAAACGTTTAGAGCTTCGTCCCTTCATAATGGCCGATTTCAATCACTATGCAGCGATGTTGGCGGACCCGGAAGTGATGCGTTTTATTGGTTCCGGGCGGACTATTTCCCGGGATCAGGCTTGGTTGAATTTGGCTCAGTTGCTCGGTCATTGGGGATTAACTGGATTTGGCTTATATGCGGTCGCTTTAAAGTCGGGCGAATTCGTCGGCCGGGTAGGGCTTTATTCACCGGAAGGATGGCCCGGCCTTGAGTTGGGCTGGTGTATCCGGCGTCCATTTTGGGGCCAGGGCATTGCGCTGGAGGCGGCCCGACTGGTGAAATCAACAGCCTTTCACTGCTTCCCTGACGATCAGTTGATCAGCCTGATTCATCATGACAATCAGCGATCGGTGGCTCTGGCTGAGCGCTTGGGTGGTTACCGGGGAGGCACTCTGGGAATTTTGGAGAAGGAAGTACTAGTCTATCATTATGGCAATAAAAACATGCCTGGTACTTGAGCTACATGGCAAATCTCGAATGAGTAACCAATAATAGTCTACCTGCTGCAATAGTTTCCGGTTGCAATAGTTCCCGGCTATACAGGCACTTCACCCGGCCATCATCAATTCAAGCGGTAAGATGAAGGAATCCATCAGATGATAAAACACATCTCGCGGTTTTTGACCCAGTACCGCAGCTATTTCGCTTTGCTTTCCCTTGTTTTGTTGCTGGTCCTGGCCGTCGGGGCGAAGAACTTATATTTTGAAAGCAGCTTCCGGATATTCTTTGATACTGATAATCCTCAGCTCCTGGCTCATGACGACATCCAGGAAACTTACACCAAATCTGACAACGTGATGTTCGTATTCGAATTGGCTGACCAGCAAGTGTTTACCCGGCCAACATTGCAGTTACTGATCGACTTTACCGAAGAGGCCTGGACTCTGCCCTATTCTTCCAGGGTCGATTCAATTACTAATTATCAGTATAGCTGGGGGCGTGATGATGACCTGATCGTCGAAAACTTTATCAACGATCCCGTCGCCATGACAGATGAAGAGCTGGTCCAGCGGCGACAATTGGCATTGCAGGAACCACAACTGGCCAATCTGCTGATTTCGGAGCGTGCCCACGTCACGGCCGTTATGGTGACTTTGTTACTCCCAGACGACCAGCGCTTAGCCGACGTTGCCACCATAGAGGTGACACAAAAAGCCAGAGAGTTAGCCTCAAAATATGAGGCTCTTAGTGATAACCTGGTGAAAATTCATCTCATTGGTGAAACCATTGTTAATGCGACCTTCAATGAGATGGCCCAGCAAGATGTTCAATCGCTGTTTCCACTCATGCTGGTGCTCATCATTGTATTTTTAATCGTGATGCTGAAATCGGTGTCAGCGATGTTAGCGACCCTGTTGGTTATCATCGTATCTGTCATTGCAACCATGGGATTTGCGGGTTGGGCCAATTATGCATTGAACCAGGTCAATGTAATTTGCCCGGTGATCGTGCTGACCCTTGCGGTGTGTGATTGTGTTCATATCCTCAATGGATTTTTTGTCCATCTCAACAAAGGAATGGATAAGCTGGCTGCTCTGCAAGCGAGCTTGGAGGCCAATATTCAGCCCGTTTTGTTGACGAGCATCACCACGGCTGTTGGCTTTCTCAGCATGAATTTTAGTGATTCCCCACCCTTTTGGGGTTTGGGTAATATTGCAGCTTTCGGTGTAATGGTGGCACTGGTTTTCAGTCTGACCTTGTTGCCGGCCTTGATTGCATGGCTACCTTTTCGAACCAGAAAAAACGGTAAAGATGATCAATTGATGGTTATGCTGGGAGCAAAGGTGATAGCCAAACAAAATTTGCTTTTTGTCCTGTTGGTCGTTTTGGCTGGGATTCTGATCAGTCTGATGTGGCGCAATGATCTGAATGATGACACTGTGGCATATTTCCACGAAGACGTGCCATTCAGACAGGCGGCTGATTTTACTGAGCAACATTTGACCGGGTTCAACCAGGTCGCTTATTCGCTGAAGAGTCACCAAAGTAATGGGGTGACAGAGCCGGAATTCCTGAAGAAAGTAGATCGTTTTGTGGAATGGCTGCAAGATCAACCAGAAGTTGTTCAGGTCAGCAGCTATGTAAATATTCATAAGCGTTTGAGTAAAAACCTGCACTCCGACAATGATGCCTACTATATCATTCCCGATGACCGCGAGCTCTCTGCTCAATACCTTTTTTTATACGAGCTTTCACTACCTTTTGGCCTTGATTTGAATAACCAAATCGACATCGACAAATCATCCCTGTTGATTCGAGTGCGTGCCATGAACGACAAGGCTAAGGGATTGATTGCGCTCGACGAGCGCGCACTTGGGTGGCTCAACGATAACATGCCCGAATTGGCTACCCATGGAGCTTCGGTGGCGCTGATGTTTGCTCATATCGGTATCCGCAATATTGATAGCATGATCATTGGCTCGCTGGTTGCGCTGGCATTGGTGACCTTGACTCTGATGGTTGCTTTGAGATCAGTCAAATATGGCTTGATCAGTATCATTCCCAATGCTTTTCCAGCGGCGATGGCGTTTGGGGTTTGGGCTCTGGTTGATGGAGAGGTTAATTTGGCTGTAGCGGTAATTTTTGCGATCACTTTAGGAATCGTGGTCGATGACACCGTTCATTTTATTCACAAATACATGTTAGGTGTTCGAGAGCTTCAATTATCGCCGGAAAAATCGGTGCTGTATGCGTTTCAACATGTAGGCAACGCTCTGACGACGACGACGGTGGTGCTGGCGGCTGGGTTTTTTGTGTTGGCAACATCCAGTTTCGATGTGAACGTGGTGCTGGGGTTTTTGGTCGCCATCACGATTGTTATCGCATTAATATGGGATTTACTGTTTTTGCCCATTCTGTTGATGAAAATTGATAGCTTCAGCGCTAGAGGCTCTAAATCCGTGCCCGCAGACAAATTGTCTGCATCGGTTCCTGGTAATTATTAGTTCTGATAATGGCGAACAAACAGAAGAATGTATAAAACCTATAAGAAGCACTAAAGTTCAACAGTTTGTAGTTGGTTTCTTTTTAGACTGGATTTTTAGTCAGTATTTCAACTTTGTAAGGTAGGGGGCCAATGGCAATATCCAAGCCAGAGAACCATCTTGACCTGCTAGTCAACCAACCAGTAAGGCGGTTATGATGATTTTTGATCTGATCACTTTGTTGGCTGATGGTGAGCTTCATTCCGGAGTTGAGTTAGGGAATGAACTGGGAATGACACGCGGCGGGGTGTGGAAGCTGGTATCCCAGTTGGGCCAGTTTGGTTTGGCTACTGAAAGGGTGAAAGGAACCGGATACCGGCTGCGTGAGCCCTTGAGTTTATTGTCTGATTCCGCAATTAGTGACCATTTGGATGCCCATGCTAAAGCGAAACTGGAAGCTATCCAGTTGATTCCCTCACTTAATTCCACCAATGAGTTTGTTAAAACCCGATTGCCCCCCCAACAAGATTTCACGCTTTGCCTTGCCGAACATCAAACCCAAGGCAAAGGGCGACGCGGAAAAAACTGGCTCAGTCCTTATGGTAAGAATCTTTATCTCAGTCTTGGTTTGCGGTTCGATGGTGGTTTTGAGGCCCTTAGTGGTCTTAGTTTGGTTGTGGGCGTGGCGGTAGCAGATGTGCTCACCACATTCACGTCAGGGGTTGCGATTAAATGGCCTAATGATATCTGGGTCGATCAAAAAAAGATTGCTGGTATTCTGGTGGAAATAGATGGAGAGCAAGGAGGACCATTAAATGTTGTGATTGGTGTCGGTGTTAACGTTAATATGCTGAGTGACGAAGGTTCGATTGATCAGCCTTGGACATCACTGATTATTGAGCAGCGAGAGTTGGTAGATAGAAGCTTGCTGACGGCAGCACTGGTCAATCGCTTGCTAAACCTGCTTGAGAACTTTAAACACGCTGGATTCGCTGAAACACAGGCATTGTACGCCGGCTTTGATGGTCTCGCCGGTAAGTGGGTGGAGCTTCATAATCACGATGCAGTGCAGACTGGCATTTGCCGGGGTATCGATGAGCGCGGATTTCTTTTGCTGGAATCAGATGGCAGCAAGATCGTGCCATTTAGCGCCGGTGAACTGAGTTTGCGGGTCACTTCATAAGGGCGGATTTGCTGCAATACGGTCACTTTTTTAGAGAGATAACTTATGAAAGAGCTGCAAGTGGATATTGGCAACACCCGTGCTAAGTATCGGGTTGTGGATCGTGAAGGGAGCTCTTTTGCCGTAAAAGGAACGTGTCAGCCAGGAGAACTGCCTGCCTTGGTGGTTGAGCATGATGTTGCAAAAGTGCTGATTGCCTGTGTTGCAACCAGTTCATTGCGCAATAAACTGTCACAAGCGTTCGCTACTCAAGGCGTTTCCAATATTTTCTGGGCCCAGACGGAGCCCGGTTATGGCGCAGTGGTTAATGGGTATGAACAATACCTTGCGCTCGGTGTTGATCGCTGGTTGGGTGTTGTGGCTGCTTTCGCAAAATTCCAAAGAGCCTGTTGTGTTTTTGATTTTGGTAGCGCGGTTACCGTTGACATGATCTGTGCACGTGGTCAGCATCTTGGTGGCTTTATTGTGCCCGGTAGCGGACTTAGTTTTGCTGCCCTCGGCCAAAATACAGCTGCTCTGCATCCAGCCTTAGTGTTGAGTGAGTCTGAAGCCCTTGGAACCAATACTGAAGTATGTATCCAAAATGGTATTTTCATCCAGCAAATGGGCTTTGTCAGTGCAATACTGAAAAGTCTGACAGATGAATATGTCGTTTGTACCGGTGGTGGTTTTAAGCAGATCGAAAAAGCATTCTCTGGTATGCAGTATGCTTTTGAAGCTGACTTAGTGTTGGACGGTTTGGAAATGGTTGCTAACAAGAGAAAACCGATGGCAGAGTGAACGCGTTCTGTGCGTACTTTTGGGTCCTCCCCAGCCAGCAACAGTTTTGTAATCGTTGCCGGTCCAATGGCCTTGGATAAAGTGTTGCAACTATTAAGTAAAAGTATTGCAACGGGTGTTGATCTTCCGTAGTATAGCGGCCTCGCAAAATTTGACGACTTAGGGCTGGCGTAGCTCAGTTGGTAGAGCAGCTGACTTGTAATCAGCAGGTCGGGGGTTCGATTCCGTCCGCCAGCTCCAATTTTTCTAGTTCCTGTGTATAAATGTCAAAATTTATTTCGCCTGCAGTGAAGTGGAAAGGTGTTTGCGGAGGGGTTCCCGAGCGGCCAAAGGGATCAGACTGTAAATCTGACGCGAAAGCTTCGCTGGTTCGAATCCAGCCCCCTCCACCATTTGCGGGCGTCGTATAATGGCTATTACCTCAGCCTTCCAAGCTGATGATGCGGGTTCGATTCCCGCCGCCCGCTCCAGTTAAAAGGCACAGGCTGGAGTTTCATTGCGTCCGGTGCACAGGGCAAAAGGTCTCTTTTCTGGAGCACATTGCAGGGTTGCAGATAAGCAGATAGAGGTAGAGTTCAGGCTTATGTTGTGGCAACAGTTTGCAGGCTCATGTAGCTCAGGTGGTAGAGCACATCCTTGGTAAGGATGAGGTCACCGGTTCAATTCCGGTCATGAGCTCCATACTAGTACTTCATAAACCTAACGCCGTAATCGAATTTTTTTAGTGGGCCGGCTGACTTGTCGGCTGAAGGTTCATCACTAATTTTTTACATTGTTAACAGTAAGCGCAGCGTTTTCCGGGAGAGGGTCGCATGGCAAAAGAGAAGTTTGAGCGAAATAAGCCGCACGTAAATGTGGGCACGATAGGTCACGTAGACCATGGTAAGACAACCTTGACAGCGGCCCTGACCAAAGTGTGTGCGGAGGTATGGGGAGGAGAGTCGGTAGCGTTTGATGGAATAGATAACGCCCCGGAAGAGAAGGCTCGAGGTATCACGATTGCGACCTCTCATGTTGAGTATGAGTCGCCGGGCCGTCACTATGCACACGTTGATTGTCCAGGGCACGCGGATTATGTCAAGAACATGATCACTGGAGCGGCGCAGATGGACGGAGCCATATTGGTGTGTTCGGCTGCGGATGGTCCGATGCCCCAGACCCGGGAGCATATTCTGCTGGCGCGTCAGGTGGGTGTACCTTACATTGTGGTATTCCTTAATAAGGCGGATATGGTGGATGATGAGGAGTTGCTGGAGTTGGTGGAAATGGAAGTTCGTGATTTGCTGAGCCAGTATGAGTTTCCTGGAGACGATACGCCGATCATTGTGGGATCAGCGTTGATGGCGCTGGAAGGAAAAGATGATAACGGCATTGGCGTCACGGCGGTGAGCAAGTTGGTAGAGACGCTGGATGAGTATATACCGGAGCCGGAGCGGGCGATTGACAAGCCGTTTCTGATGCCGATAGAGGATGTATTTTCGATTTCGGGTCGCGGTACGGT
>JGI12048J13642_10022236_pt1 | contig 25375 bp, 25 predicted proteins | sample ElkSlonscriptome_16_FD_13642 | JGI IMG/M metagenome (IMG submission 13642)
GAAAAGATGGTGGGCGCGGCAAGGATTGAACTTGCGACCCCACCCGTGTGAAGGGTGTGCTCTACCACTGAGCTACGCGCCCGCCCTGATCACTTTATGCCGGGGCATGAAGTCTGCTTGAGGTCAATTGCCTCGGGGCAGGGCCGGGCACTTACTTTGGGTCTGCGCTGGTGGCAAGCCCCCTTGAGATAGCGCACACTGATCCCTGCTGCTGATCGGCCGGCCTGCCTATTGGGCAATGATCTCTTTCAGTACGGCCATCGTCGCCTGTGATGGCGTGTTCTGGACAAAACCAGCAATTGCGCCAGCATTCGCGCCATTGTTCTCGGGGCATTCAAAGCAATATGCTTGAATACCCGCACGACCGCTCAGGCGACGGGTATCTGCGATCATCCGCCCCAGCATCTTCTCGCGGTTTTGCGCGGCGAGGCCGAACAGATCGGCAGCGGGCGCGGGTTCACTCGGGGCGCTCGCTCCCGAAAAGAACTGTCGCACCAGAGCGTCGAAACCCTCTACCGGGGTAGCGAGATAGCGCGCATGCCAGTCGCCATCTTCCAGCTCTGCCTTACTCGCCACCCATGCAAGCGCATCGGACAGGCTGCCGAACTGATCGATCAGTTTCAATTGTCGCGCGGTCCCCCCGTCCCAAACTCGTCCTTGCGCGATAGTGTCCACCTGATCCTGCGGCATCCCGCGCGCATTCGAAACGCGGATCAGAAAGTCGCTGTAAGTGTCCTCGACCGAGGCCTGAAGGATGGCGTCAGTCTCTGGCGAAAGACCGCCGATAATGTCAGGCTGGCCGGCGAGCGGCGTTGTGCGGACTCCGTCTGCGTTTACGCCGATCCGCCGCGCCGCACCTTCAAAGGTTGGCAATACGGCAAACACGCCAATGGACCCGGTGACAGTCTCCGGCTGGGCAAAGATACGGTCGCCCGCAGTCGCCACCCAGTACCCGCCACTGGCCGCGACATTGGCAAAGGAGACCGCGACCGGAATATCTTTGGCGCGATATCGCTCTATCGCGATGCGGATCTTTTCAGAGGCAAGCACAGAGCCGCCCGGCGAATTGACCCGCACGACGAGGCCCGCAACATCATCATTATTCAAAGCGGCGTTCAGCAAGTTCGCGATGCGCGTGCCTCCCGCAACTCCGGGACCGGCCTCGCCATCTATGATTTCGCCTGAAACCGTGATGACGGCGATGGCCTTGCCGTCTGTTGGCAAAGGTTTGTCAGCCAGAAACGCGCCTAGATCGGTCTTGGCATAGGTGCCGGGCGCTTCGTCCCATTCATCCTCGCCCGCCAATTCCGCAACGCGCTCGCCGAACTCGACTTCATTGCCAAGCTTGTCGACCAGTCCGACGGCCAAGGCCGTCTGGGCAAGGTCACCACCGTTCGCTTTGACCAGATCGACCTGATTTTTCAACAGGCGGTCCAGTTCGACACCGGGCCGAGCCTTCTTCACGTTCGCTTGATATTCTTCCCACAGCGCTGCGTAGAGCGATTCGATATTTTCGCGCGCTTCGGGTGACATCTCGTTGAGCAGATAGGGTTCCACGGCAGATTTGAACTCCCCGACACGATAGACGCGGGGCGTGACGCTCAGCTTTTCAAGCAGGTCGGCATAAAAGAGGAAGGTGCCGCCAGGCCCCGTGATCATCGCGCCGCCCATTGGGTTCAGCCACACCTCGCTGGCATGGCTGGCCAGATGCATATGATCATCGCCATAGGCCACACCATAGGTGAGCACCGGCTTTTCTGTCTTGCGCACGCGTTCCATCGCCTCGGCGATTTCCTGCATGTGGACTTGTCCCCCGCCGACAAAGGTGGTCAAATCCATCACGACTGCCTTGATCCGGTCATCGGTGGCAGCCGCGTCCAGAGCGCGGACAATATCCCGCACCGGATTCTCCAGCGCGGGAGGTTTACGGTTGAGTATGGCGGCAAAAGGATCAATCGCAGAGCGCTCCTCCACCACAAAGCCTGACATGTTGATGTACAGCGCCCCTTCGCGGACCTGAGCCGGGCTGGGCGAGGCGGACAGGATGCCGAACAGTGTCACAAAGAACAGCAGCATGAAAATCAGGACGAGCGCGTCCTTGATGCCGACCAGAACTTTCCATGCTTTGCCAACAAAACCCATTTAATCGCCTTACCTTTAAAACCGTTGCGTGCCGATGCGGCTCTGATTGAAACGGACTTAGGAAGCGTTGGTGCCAAACTCCATGGAAAACCTGTCCTGCCATGGGTTGAGCGGATGATACGCGTCGACTAAAGGCATGGCTTTAATGACACGCTCCGCTTTCACAATTGAGCCCGGCCGCTTTCCCGATGGTCGCCTTGCCTTCCCTCATGCGCATCTGACCGGCATCGGTCATCTTGAGCGTCACGAGATCCTGTTCCTTATGGCATCGGCAGAACGCTGGGTAGAGCTGAACCGGCGTGGGGAAAAGCGCGAGGAATTGCTGGCGGGTCGCACCATCATCAACGCCTTCTTCGAAAATTCAACGCGCACGCTGCTGAGCTTCGAGATTGCCGGTAAGCGATTGGGCGCGGATGTGGTGAATATGGCCGCCTCCACCTCCAGCCTGAAAAAGGGCGAGACGCTGATCGATACGGCGATAACGCTGAATGCGATGCGGCCCGATGCGATTGTGATCCGCCATGCTTCGAGCGGGGCGACGCAGCTGATCGCGGACAAGGTGGATTGTCCGGTCCTGAATGCTGGCGATGGCAGCCATGAACACCCGACACAAGCGTTGCTCGATGCGCTGGCTCTGCGGGAGGCGTTGAGGCAGCGCAGTGAGGCTGCACCCGAGGATTTCACCGGCATGACCATCACGATTTGCGGCGATATCCTGCACAGCCGCGTGGCGCGATCCAATGTGCTGTGCATGCAGGCGATGGGTGCCAGCGTGCGGCTGTGTGCGCCACCCGCGCTCATGCCTGCCGGGATCGAGGCGATGGGCGTCGAGACTTTTGCCGATTTCAACGCCGCACTGGACGGGGCGGATGTGGTGATGATGCTGCGCCTGCAATCAGAGCGGATGGCGGGGCAGTTCATCCCCTCGGCGCGCGAATATCATCATCTCTATGGCCTCACCAGAGCGCGGCTGTCCTACGCAGCGCCCGATGCGCTGGTAATGCATCCCGGCCCGATGAACCGCGGGGTGGAGATCGACAGCGAGGTTGCCGACATGATAGACCGGTCGATCATCACGCAGCAGGTCGAAATGGGGGTTGCGATCCGCATGGCGTGCCTTGATGTCCTTACCCGGCAAAGGCGCGGTGTGGAGGGCTGGGCATGAAGCAGACAACTCCCCTCACGATCACGGGTGGCAGGCTGGTGACGCCTGCTGGCATTGTGGATGGAGCGATCCGTCTGGTCGATGGTGCGATCGAGGCGATTGGCCCCGACGTTGCGCCTGAGAGCGGAGATACGGTGATCGAGGCGCGGGGCAAGCTGATCACGCCTGGCCTCGTCGATCTTGGCGTGTTTGCGGTTGATAAGCCCGCGTTTCACTTTGGCGGAATTACGCGCGCGGCTCTAATGCCCGACCAGTCTCCGCCGCTCGATTACCCCAGCCGCGTCAACTACATCGCCAAAAGCGGCAAGCCCGATTTGTGGGTGCATCCGCTGGCGGCAGCGACGCGCGCGCTGGAGGGGCAAGAGCTGGCCGAGATCGCGCTGATGAAAGAAGCGGGCGCGCGCGGCATTGCAACGGGCAGGCGCTGGATCGCTGATAGCGGTGTCATGCTGAGGCTGATGCAATATGCCGCGATGCTGGATCTGGTGGTGGTGTCCCATCCCGAGGATGGCGGGTTAACCCGCAATGCAGCGGCAACTTCGGGCGAGATTGCAACGCGGTTGGGCCTGCCAAGCGCTCCGGCCGAGGCTGAAGCGCTGGCACTGGCGCGTGATATTGTGCTGGCTGAAATGAGCGGCGCGCAGGTGCACTTCCGGCAGGTGACGACCGCCGCCGGTTTTGAGCTTGTTCGCCACGCCAAAGCGCGCGGCGTTGCGGTGACATGTGGCATCACACCTGCGCATTTCATGCTCAGCGATCTGGCAACGGCGGATTTCCGCACCTTCACCAGACTTTCGCCGCCTCTTCGCTGTGAAGCGGACCGGCAGGCCGCGCGCGCAGCGATTGCAGAAGGGGTGGTCGATGCCGTTTCCAGCGGACACGATCCGCGCGGACCAGAGGATAAGCGTCTGCCTTTTGCGGATGCGGAGCCGGGCATGGCGGGCGCGGAAACACTGCTGGCGATGACGCTCAATCTGGTACGCGACGAGGTGATCGGATTCGAGCGGGCGTTTGAATTGTTATGCAGCAATCCTGCCCGCATTCTGGGCGTGCCTGCTGGCGCGCTGGAGGTCGGGCTTGAGGCTGATATTGCCGTGATTGATCCTGAAGCGCCGTGGATCATAGACCGCACCAGGATGGAGGCGACGGCGGACAACACGCCGTTCGACCGTCAGGGCGCGCAAGGCCGTGTCAGGGCGCTAATCAAGGGCGGCGTGCAAATCGCGCTGTAGGCGCCACTGCCCGCCCGCTCGTTACCCGCAGCGGAGCGGGCGTAACAAGTACCGAGGAGGCGGCGCGGGATGCGCCGCCACTCTCGAATTATCGCGCAGCAACCCGTACGCCGCGATCAATCGCGCCCTTGGGCGGGTTGGTCTTGGCATAAGCAAAGCAGCCGCGGCCCTTCGATTTCACGGTCGAGCACATGCGCGCAGCGTCACGGCGGCCAAAGCCGGCGGCGGCCACGCGGTGGTAGATTTTGCCGTTCACTTCGGCCTTGGTGATCATCAGATCGTGTTCACGCAATTCTGGGAATTTGCGCTTCAGCACCTTCCAGCCACGCTCGGCTTCTTCACGGCTGACATAGCTGCCGAGTTGGACGAGGTGGGTGTCGGCTTTCGGGCCCGAAGCGACCTTCGTGGGCGCAGCAGCCGGAGTTTTAGCCGGAGCAGCGCGTCGTTGCGGAGCGGCTGCGACACGGGTCGGTGCTTTAGATGCGGGCAGCGTTTGTGAGACAGGTTTCGAGATAAAGCGCGGCGCCTGCGGAGCCGCTGATGCTACGGCCGGTGCGGCGGCTTTCTTCGCAACCTCGGGAGACGGAGCGGGTGAAGGCGCAGCTTTCGGCGCTGCACCGGTTGCCGCCATGATTTTCGCCACAGTCGGGTCAAGCGTCTCAACAGCGCCGGCATCCTCGCCGCCACGGGCAAAAGTCAGAGCCTCGGTCTGCGAAGGCTTACCCGGAGCGGCTGCGACCTGAGCGGGCGCTGCGTCTGTCGGCTTACCTGCTTCGGCTTCGGCAACCATCTGATCCTGGCTCGGGAAGTTGGACAGCGCGAGACCGCCCGGCAATCCGCCATCGCGTGCCGGCGCAATGCCCAGCAGCTTTGAAACGCGGACCATGTGATCTTCAGGCCGTGCATTGGCCGCCCAATCGGACAGGCGCGCATCAAGCTGATCGGCGGGTACATCTTCGGCTGCCATCACGCGGGCTGCGCGCCAGTTGCCTGCCAGCGCATAGGTGTAGGCAAGGTTCTGACGCATCTTCGCGCTGTTCTGGCCAGCACGCAGCGCGTTGGTAAGCACATGGATGCCACGCTCGGCATTTCCAGCAAGGGCAAGGGCAAGGCCCGCATCCGCCGGATCAAGGGCGCTTTCCCATTCGGTGAGTGCTTTAAGGGCGTCTTTGCCGCCGCCCACTGCCGTCTTGGCCAGCGAATAGCTGAGTACAGTGCGGGCATCAGTATCGCCCAGTTTCAGCGCATCGCCAAAGCTGGTCGCAGCCGATTGGTAACGGCCCGATTCAAGGTAGGCAGCGCCGAGAAGTGCGCGGAAAGCAGGGTTGCGCGGATCGGCAAGAACGGCAGCTTCGCCGTGGACGATAGCCTTGTCAGTCTGTCCCTTTTCAAGGGCGACTTGCGCTTTGTTAAAGGACACCTCGGCACGCGGGGCTGAAGCGGTTGTGCAACCGGTCAGAATAACGCTGGCGACGGCAGCAGTGGCCATCAGGGCGAGTTTGGGCCCAAATTCCGGACCGCTGCGGCAGCTCATGATATTCCGATCCATGATGTTTCCCCTAATTTCCATTCATTTGGCGTGACAAAAGTGCCGAGTTAGATTGTTAGCGTTTTCGATTGGTCTTCCGGTCAATCGCGCTTCATGCGATCAACCAGTGCGTCCAGGTCTTCGATATCTTCAAGCATGGCATCGAGCGCTTCGGTCACGATGGACTGTGCGCTGACGCCCTGCATTGTCGCGGCGAGGCGCAATTTCAGGTGACGCTCGGTATCCAGCCGCAGCGTAAAGGCCGCGCGGCGTTTGGAGGCCGATTTGGAGGCCGCGCTTTTGGAACTCTGAGCGGCATTTTTAGGCTCGCCCGATTTTTTGCGCAGCAGTTGGGTCGGTGCCGGGGCATCCGCCTCTTCTTCAACCGGAACAGCATCGGCCAGAACACGCTCTGCCAGCCGCTTTTGCTGACGCGCGACCAGCGGGCTTTCTATCTCCGGTGTGTCTTCGTTTGCCGCGTTCGGCTTATTCTTATGGTCAGCCAGAGAAACGATGTCTGCACCGTTGAGCGGATCGATTATCTCATGCGTTTTGGTCGTTTCGAGCGCGGCCTTTTTGGGCGCTTTTGAAACGATCAGATCCTGTTCCGGCCTTGAAGCCATCGGATCGAACGCATTGTTGGCGAAGTCGTTGCTGTCGGATTCTTCTGAACCCATGTCGTTCCAGCCGAGATCTTCGAGTTGTTCGTCGGCCAATGCCGCAATCTCCGCCGAGTTTTCCGGCAGAGGCGCTAATTGCGGGCGCATGGCAGGCTTTGCGCCGCCCTTGCGAGCGAGCAATGTCGGCCCAAGCGAGGCAAAGCTGGCTTCGGACATCGCGGCCTCGGATCCTGTTACTGTGCCACCCGGCGACCAAAGCCGCCACCGGGACGATGAACGCCCCCGGCATTTGCGGTCTGGCCGTTCGGTGTAGCAAAGACAGTGCGACGGAAATTCTTCTCAAGCCGATCCGAAATATACTTCCACAGGGCCGTCATTTCGGCTGCGGATCGACTTTCAGGATCGACTTCCATCACCGTGCGACCATCAATCATGGAGGCGGCAAAATCGGTGCGATGGTGAAGCGTGATCGGAGCAACAGTGCCGTGCTGTGACAGCGCGACGGCGGCTTCCGAGGTAATCTTGGCTTTGGGCGTTGCCGCGTTGACGACAAAGACCAGCGGCTTTCCAGCTCGTTCGCACAGATCAACTGTTGCGCCCACGGCGCGAAGATCATGCGGGCTGGGCCGGGTCGGAACCACGATCAGTTCTGCAACGCTGATCACCGACTGGATCGCCATTGTGATGGCGGGTGGTGTATCGATCACTGCGAGCTTGAAGCCTTGCTGACGCAAAACCTGCAAATCATTCGCCAGACGCGATACGGTGGTTTGTGCAAAGGCGGGATATTCCGCCTCGCGCTCATTCCACCAGTCCGCCAGCGATCCTTGCGGGTCGATGTCGATCAGCACGACCGGACCAGCGCCAGCGCGCTGAGCCTGGACGGCGAGATGTCCGGACAGGGTCGTTTTCCCCGATCCGCCTTTCTGCGATGCCAAAGCGAGTACACGCAACGCCCTAATCCCCCTGGGTTAGCCCAATTCTGGCCGCGACATTGCGGCTGGATGAACTATTGGATCGCAGACTACCCCTAATTTAGAGTTAACGCGTGGCGCCTGATCGGCATCAAACTGCTTTGAACCCGGGGTCTGTTTCCCGCTCTTTATATATAGGCCTCAATCAATTGATCCGCCCGCACGAATAGCCAACCAAAAAATCGGGTATCCTGGACGCCCGCGAGAAGGGCACCTTCAACGATTTGATAACCTTTTGTTCACTATAACCGCGACTGCACAAAGAAACGGTAATGAACGCCCCTGTATGCGGTTGCCGCAGGGCACCTTTTGAAAAAGCCAACCACTTTTGGTAACCTGAGTAAATGCATGGAGCGCAACAAATCATGGCGTATCGCATTCACATTGACGCACGCACTTTCGCACTGGCGGGCGTGGCAGCGGCCACGGCAGCGTTGATGCCATCGCCCGCAGCCGCCGACGTAAAGGCCGGGGTCGATGCCTGGAGTTCGGGCGATTTTAGCCGAGCTGTCACCGAATGGCAGATGCCCGCGCAAAACGGTGATGCGGATGCACTGTTCAATCTCGCTCAGGCTTACCGGCTTGGTCGCGGTGTTACTGCCGATATTGATCGCGCCCGCGCATTGTATGCCGAAGCCGCGCAAAAAGGGCATGTGAAGGCTGCGGACAATTACGGACTTCTGCTGTTTCAGCAGGGCCAACAACAGATCGCGATGCCCCTGATCCGCGCCGCGGCCGATCGCGGCGATCCGCGAGCGCTTTATGTGCTGGGCCTTGCGCATTTTAACGCGGATTATGCGGAAAAGGACTGGGTCCGCGCCTACGCTTTGCTGACGCTGGCGCAAGGATCGGGCCTGCCGCAGGCAGCCGGTGCGCTGAAGCAGATGGACGAATACGTGCCTTTGGAACAACGTCAGGAAGCGCAAGTTCTCGCGCGCCAGATCGAAACTGATGCTGGCAAGCGCCGCGCCGCTGATCTGGCCGCCGCCGATCTTGGCACGCGAGCACCTGCGGGTAATCGCCCAGCTGTTGCACCTGCACCAGTTCCGGCTTCGGCCCAAACTGCGGTCCGTGTTGCCCAGGCTTCGCGCACGCCTGCGCCGGTCTATCCTGCTCCCTCGTCTCGTCCCGCACCGGTTCCGGTCGCAGACCGCCCCGCGCCAAGTCCGACCCCGGCTGCAAAGCGTGGTCTTTGGGGTGTGCAACTTGGCGCCTTTGGCGTCGCTGCCAATGCAGAGCGGTTGTGGAGCAAGCTTTCTCGCAATCCCGCGCTGGCGGGAACCAGCAAGGCCCTCGTCCCGGCTGGCGGTGTCACGCGGCTGCGCGCATTCGGCTTCACCAGCCGTGCCGAAGCCTCACGCGCCTGCGATCAGCTAAAGCGTCAGGGGCAGGGCTGTATGGTGGCCAAGCGTTCCTGATTTTCAGGACCTGATTACTGGGGCCAGATTATTGGGGCGCCTGATCGCCCCTTACTCAACCGACTTATTACTTTCCCTTGGCGCGCGGAGTGCTAGTCTTCCGCGAAAAGGGGAACATAGTGTATGAGCGAGACACTTAGTCCGACGCAGATCGATAGTGTCTTCGGTGAAACCGCGCCATCTGCGCAACCCGCGCCGGTTGCCGAACAGAGCCGGATTTCCAGTCTCGACTTTATTCGCGGCATCGCGGTGATGGGCATTTTGTTTGCCAACATCATCTCGTTCGGCCAGCCAGCCAGCGCGTACATTTATCCAGCAGCGTTTCTGGTGCCCGCCAATGATCCGCAAGGGTGGCAGTGGATCGCACAATTCGTATTGATTGACGGCAAGATGCGCGGCCTCTTCACGCTTTTGTTCGGCGCGGGACTGTATCTCTTCATGGAGCGCGCATGGGAACGCGGCAGCACGCGCGGGCTTCAGATCTGGCGGTTGGCCATGCTCCTGTGCTTTGGCCTGTTCCATTTCTATTTTATCTGGTTTGGCGATATTTTGGCCATGTATGCGATTATCGGCTGCGTGGCGGTTGCCTTCATGCATTTGCAGCCGGGTTTTCAGATGCGGTTTGGCCTGTTTGCCTACATTTTCGGCGCGGTCATGCTCGGCGGGGCGATGACGTTCCCGTATTTGATAACCGATACCTCGTTTGGGGAGGTCAAGGGGCTTGCGGATGTCCGCGCTGAAATGCTGGCCGGGCTTGACACCACCCTCGCCAATGAAGCCCGCATCACTGAGTTGAAAGAGGCAGGTGATTATCCCGGCCTGATTGCCGAGCGCTTTTCGCAGCAATGGTGGATGCCGCTGTTCACTCCGGTCTTTCTCTTTTTCGAGACGCTGCCACTGATGCTGATGGGTATGGCGCTGTATCGTTTCGGCTTTTTCAGCGGTGAATATGATGCGGGCAAGATGAAGCTGTGGGGCATGACCGGCGTCTTTGGCGGAGGGGCGGCGACGCTGGCTCTCGGCCTGTTTGTCCAGTCGACGGGCTTTACCTACAACGCCACCAATGCCGCGTTTATCGGGTGGAGTGTGCTGCCGCGTCTGGCAATGGTTATGGGTATGGCGGCCCTGCTGGTCGAGTTGTCCAAAAGCGCGATTGGATGGTTTGGTGATCGGGTCCGCGCAGCAGGGCGAGCGGCTTTTACCAATTACCTTGGTACCTCTATTGTGATGATGTTTGTGTTTCAGGGCTGGGCGCTGGGCTTATTCGGCGATCTTAATCGTCCTCAGCTCTATCTGGTCGCGGCTCTGACATGCGCTGCGATGCTGGCATGGTCGAAACCGTGGCTTGAGCGGTTCCGGTATGGCCCGCTGGAATGGTTGTGGCGCTGCCTTACCTATCGCAAGCTGTTCCCGCTTAAACGGTAAGCCACATGGCACCGACGCTCCGGGTGGAAATTCTTTCCGATTGTGCTTGCAATTGAGAATAATTCGCATAACTTGATTCTTGCAAACGCTTCGCAGGAGAGATTCGGACCGTCATGTATATTTGCATCTGCAACGCAATCCGAGAAGCAGACCTTCGCGCAGCCGCGCTGACAAGTGGCGGCGATGCAGAGACTACCTATGCGACACTGGGAAAACGCCCAAATTGCGGCCAATGCCTTGGTAAGGCAGGGGAAATTATCGAGCAGGAACGCGCTCTCTCCGCTTGCGAAAGCATCGCAATATAATCTGCAACAGGGCTATTGCGAAAGCCTCGCAAGCTTCTGATTCGTAAGAAAAAATTCGGAACCACCCTTGTATTGACAGGTTGATTGCGGGCATAGTGCACCGCGATGTGGAACGGGATATGCCCCGTAACACGAACCAATTCTAATACAGGAGCCACTCCATGAAGGGCGATCCCGGAGTTATCGAATATCTGAACAAGGCGCTCACAAACGAGCTGACCGCCATCAACCAATACTGGCTGCACTACCGTGTGCTCGCCGATTGGGGCATCACCAAACTTGCCGAGTATGAGCGGCACGAAAGCATTGAAGAGATGCAGCATGCCGACCGGCTCGCCGAACGCATTCTGTTTTTGAACGCGCTTCCCAACTTCCAGGCGATCCATACCCTGAAAGTCGGCGAGACGGTTGAGGAAATTCTGAAGGCTGATCTCGCATTGGAGCACGAAGCCATTCCGCTGCTTAAAGACGCTGCCGAACACGCCAAAAGCGTTAAAGACTATACCTCTGAGAAGATCTTTGAGGATATCCTCGCAAACGAGGAGGAGCATGTCGATTTCCTCGAAACCCAGTTCGATATGATTGAGCGTATGGGTCTTCAAAACTATGCCCAGTTGCAAAGTCAGGCGGCTGGTGAGGGCGAGACGAAAGCTGGCGCGAAGTAACCTTTCAAACCGTTGATGAGGTTCCCGGACGGCCTGCAAGGATGCTTGCGGGCCGTCTTTGTTTGCGCATGTTCCTGTTGCTCTCCCCAGCCGTCGCTCCCCGGCAGTCTTCTGGCCAAAGCGTTTGACTTAGTTGACCCAAACCCCCACACCTTCGCGTCGGGAGAGGTATGGAGGTAATCCGTTTCAACGGAGGTCCTCCGGGTCATGTCATATTCCTTCCAAATCGATTGGGTCGCAAAATCCGATCTGAATTTGGAGACACAAAGTGAATACAATTTTCAAAGCCATCGCAGGCGGCGTTGCCGCGCTCACTTTCGCCGCTGCAAGCCCTGCTGCGGCGCAGATGGAACTGTACGAAAACTATGAACCGTCAGAGGAAGTCATCGAGCTGACTTTTGTGAAGGTGGATGAAGGGCAGTTCGAAACCTATCTCGAAGGCCTCAAAAGCACGTGGGTCGCAGCAAACGAGATACAGAAGCAACTCGGCTATGTCTCAAGCTATGCCATTTACGGCGTTCCCTATGGCGAAAACGAGTTCAACATGGTTCTGCGCGTCTCTTTCCCCAACACTGAAATGGTCGGGCCGAGCAAGGAACGCTACATGAAGTTTCTTGAAGAGTATGGCAAAGCCAACCTCGACAAGGGCAATACCACTGTGCTGGAGCTGTATAACAAGATCCGGAAAATCCAGGCGACTTACATGCTGCGCGAAGTGAAGATGATCGGCGAATAATCGCACAAGACTGATCAAACAAAGGGGCGGGGGACCATCGGGTCCTCCGCACTTTTCCTCAGGTGTTGGAGCCGCGCGCCGCGAGCAGCGTTTCACGCAGGAACAGGCTGAGGGCCGTAATCAACAAGCCCATTGTCAGAACCCAGAGTACGGCGACGAGGGTGCCCAGTCGCATCTCGATATAGACCGAGGAAAACAGGACTGCGATGACCACGCTGATCGTGACCGCAGCGGCCGTGGCGAACATGATTGCCCGGCGTGCCAGCATCCGCCGGGACGTAAGCCAGCGAATTTCTCCCCGCACTTTAGCGGATATCGCTCCTTCGTCATCACTCAACCGCTCGATCCGCCCAGCGATCCATGTCAGGCGCGAAACCATCACATTGAGAATGCTGCCAATACCCACCAGCAGAAACGCGGGCGCAAGGCTAAGCTGCACTGCGCGCAAAGTGTTGGGCGTGCTCGAGGTACGCTCGATTATATCGAGCGCGAAATTGGAAGAGGCTATTGGAGCGAACGAGGCAAAGAGATCGGCGATCACGACTTCTTGTCTCCGCCGCTGTAATTCCCGCCCCCTCCGCGATTGGCATTGTACGGGTTTTTCGGGCTTTTCAGCACCACACGTACCGGCACCGCGTCAAAGCCAAGCTTTGCCCGGATGCCGTTCACCAGATAGCGCTCATAGCTTTTGGGCAGATCATCCAGCCGTGTGCCGAAAATGACGAAGCGCGGCGGGCGCGTGCCTGCCTGCGTGATATAGCGCAGCTTGATCCGGCGGCCACCGGGTGCGGGCGGCGGATTGGCCTCCAGCGCATCGTCAAACCAGCGGTTGAGCGCAGAGGTCGGCACGCGTTTGGACCAGCTGTCACGGATTTCAAACGCCGCGCCCAGCATGGTGTCGAGGCCCTTGCCCGTCTTTGCACTGACAGCGAACAGGGGAACCCCGCGCACCTGCGCCAGCCCGTCATCCAGCGCGCCCTTGATTCCGTTGAAGATACCCGAAGGCGTTTCAGCGGTGTTCTTCCCGGCAATATCCCACTTGTTGATCGCGATCATCAGCGCACGCCCTTCTTCAAGGACGTGGGAGGCGATCTTGAGGTCCTGATGCTCCAGACCCTTGCTGGCATCCAGCAGCAGCACAACAACCTCGGCAAAGTCCACCGCGCGCCGGGCATCGGCTACGCTCAGCTTTTCCAGCTTTTCGGTCACGTTACGCTTCTTGCGCATACCTGCCGTGTCGATCAGGCGAATTTCCCGCGTCTCGCCCGTTTTGGGATCAGTCCAGTTCCAGTCGACCGCAATCGAATCGCGGGTAATGCCGGCCTCTGGGCCGGTCAGCAGACGGTCTTCGCCCAGCATACGGTTGATAAGGGTCGATTTGCCCGCATTGGGACGGCCCACAATCGCGAGTTTCAGCGGGCCGAGCGGCGCGTCCTCATCCTCGATCTCTTCACGGGCGATCCGGGTGGTTTCCACCGCTTCGTCCGCCTGGGCGCCGATGATCGGCCATAGCCCGCCAAACAGGTCGGCCACGCCTTCGCCATGCTCTGCGGACAGGGCGACTGGCTCTCCCAGACCCAGCGAGAAGGCTTCGAGCACGCCGCTGTCGCCCGAGGAGCCCTCGGCCTTGTTCGCAACCAGCACGATGGGCACATCGGCGGAGCGTAAATAGCGGGCAATTTCATTGTCGAGCGGGGTTAGCCCTGCGCGCGCATCAATCACGAACAGCGCGGCATCCGCCCCTTCAAGGCTGGCCTCGGTCTGGATGCGCATCCGGCCCGGCAAGGTCTGCGCGTCCTCATCTTCCCAACCGGCGGTATCGACGATGGTGAACTCAAGCCCTGCAATCTCGGCATCGCCCATGCGCCGGTCACGCGTCACGCCCGGCTGATCGTCGACCAGTGCCAGCTTCTTGCCAACCAGGCGGTTGAACAATGTGGACTTGCCCACATTCGGGCGTCCGATGATGACGACAGTTGGTTTCATTATGCGCTCGCAAGTGGGCCCTGCGAGCCATTATGGCAAGCAGCGGGGCGGTTTAGGCCTTTTTGGCGACAGGAGGATTTTCGCCCAGATCCTCAAACCAGGCTTCGACTTCACCAGTCAGCTTGATCAGCAGCGGGCGGCCCTTGCGGTCCACGGTCTTGCCCGCCTGAACCTTCACCCAGCCCTCAGAAATCGAATATTCCTCAATATCGGTGCGGGTGGCACCTTTGAACCGGATGCCGATGCCGCGTTGCAGCACTTCGGCGTTGAAGTGCGGGCTGGCCGGGCTGACGGCAAGGTGATCGGGCGGCACGTCGCTGGCATTGGTCGCACCATTTGTGGCGGACGCATCCAGTGGCGTTTCGGGTGTTTCGTTCTCAGACATGATTGTGCCGATAATCGCGTGGCATCATCGGGGCAAGGCGTAACATGCGCGTCGTCGATCTAGTCTGGTGGTGTCAGCGTCTCGGGCTTCATCGCGTCAAGTTCGCGTTCGCCCGCTCCCTCGCGACGTCTCTGTTTCTCAGCCAGTTCGCGAGACAAGGATGTATCGCTAACGCCGTCCTTTCCCGCGGCTTTCAGAACGTCGCCCTCGCGTTCGCCTTCGGCGGCCATCTCGTCCGAGGATTTCGGTTGATTGGCCGGTTCGATTGCTGGGGGAGTGGCCTTGGGCTTCTTCGGAGTATCGTATTTGTCACTATGCGCCATTTTCGGTTCCTTCCGCTGTATATAGCCGCTCAGGCGCACAGCCGTTCCGAAAGACATATGATCCGACAAACGCTCTGCGCTTGCCCTTTTGCTTGTCACCCGATAGAGGCGCTCGCTAAATCGCGCGGGTGACCAGACAGGTTTCCCGCGCGGCTTCGTTCGGGCATGCGGGCGTGGCGGAATTGGTAGACGCGCTGGTTTTAGGTACCAGTATCGAAAGATGTGGGGGTTCGAGTCCCTTCGCCCGCACCAATATTCGCCCCGGACACATGCAGACCGCCGCTCAAAAGAATCGCTCATAAAGGCTCAAGAAGTACGCACCTCATGCAGACCAAGCAGACCCTCAATGAAGGCCTCAAGCGCGCCTATCAGATCACCATCACCTCCGATGAGCTGAATGCCAAAATCGATGCGGAGATTAAAAAGATCGCCCCGCAGGTGAAAATGCCCGGCTTTCGCCCCGGGAAGGTGCCCGCCAACCTCGTGAAGAAAATGCACGGAGAGCAGTTGCACGCGCAAACGCTCAACGACATGATCCGCGATTCGGTGGACCAACTCATCAAGGACGAAGAACTGCGTCCTGCCATGCAGCCGGCCATCGCGCTGGATGAAGGTTATGAAGAAGGCAAGAATGCGCAGATCACCGTTGATCTGGAAATCCTGCCCGTCATCGAAGCGCCCAGCATTGATGGCTTGAAGCTGGAGAAGCTCTCTGTCCCGGTGTCTGATGATCAGATCACCGAAGCGATCGAAGGCATCGCTGGCCAGAACAAGAGCTATAAAGACGCTGCCAAGACCAAGAAGGCGGGCGACGGCGATCAGCTGATTATCGATTTTGTTGGTAAGCTCGACGGCGAAGAGTTTGAAGGCGGCAAGGCCGAGGACGCTCCGCTGGTTATCGGATCGGGCGCGTTCATACCCGGCTTTGAAGAACAGCTGACGGGGGCGAAGACCGGTGAGGAAAAGACCATCACCGTGACCTTCCCCGAAGATTATCAGGCGCCTCATCTCGCCGGTAAGGAAGCGACCTTCGACGTCACCGTCAAGCAGGTGAAGGTTGAAACCGATACCAAGATTGACGATGAATTTGCGACCAATCTGGGTCTCGACAGCCTCGATAAGCTGAAAGAGATCATGAAGGGTCAGCTGGAACAGCAGACCGCCGGCCTTACCCGCACGCAAATGAAGCGTTCGCTGCTTGACCAGCTGGCGGAAGGTCACGATTTTGCAGTTCCGCAGACCATGGTGGATGCCGAGTTCGAACAGATCTGGGCGCAGCTCCAGCAGGAAGCGACCAAGGAAGACGATCCCGAGGCGGCTCTGAAGCAGATCGAAGACGAAAAGGACGATTACAAGTCCATCGCCGAGCGCCGCGTGCGTCTGGGCCTGCTCCTGTCCGAAATCGGTCAGGCCAATGGCGTGGAAGTCAGCGCGCAGGAAATGTCGATGCTGATCCAGCAGGCAGCGCAGCAATATCGCGAGGAAGATCGCGAGCGCTTCCAACAATATATTCAGCAGGACCCGATGGCCGCAGCGCAGCTTCGCGCCCCGCTTTATGAAGATAAGGTCGTCGACTTCCTGTTCGACAAGGCCGAAGTGACCGAGCGTGATGTGACGATGGAGGAGCTTCAGGCTGCCATCGAAGCGGAAGACGACGTCGAGGCCGAAAAGGAAAAGGCGCAGAAGACAAAGACGCCTGCCGCGAAGAAGAAGGCGCCGGCCAAGAAGGCTCCTGCGAAGAAAGCGCCGGAAAAGAAGGCCGCTGACAAGGCTGACGATGGTAAGGCGGACGCCCCTGCCGAAACTAAGCCAGCATCGAAGAAAGCCCCGGCAAAGAAGGCTCCTGCAAAGAAGCCCGCCGCAAAGGCCACAGCCGCCAAAGCGCCCGCAGCGAAAAAAGCGCCTGCCGCAAAGAAAGCTCCGGCAAAGAAACCGGCAGCCAAAAAGGCTCCGGCCAAAAAGGCTGACTAATCAATCGGTAAACGGGCCGGGGTTTATTCTCCGGCGGGTTTCCACGGTTTGAATGAAGGCGTGGGCAGCGTGGCTGTCCGCGCCTTTTCATATGCGGCGCCCGCTTTCAGCACATCATGATCGGCCCATTTTCCGCCGAAAAAGCTGATACCCACCGGCAGGCCTTCGACCGCACCCATCGGCACAGTGAGATGCGGATAGCCGGCGATTGCAGCGGGTGAGCCAAAGCCGATGGAGCCGTTGTAATTGTCTCCGTTTACAAGGTCGCTGGTCCAGCTTGGCCCGCGTGTGGGCGCGACCAGAAATGTGACCTTGTGTTCAACCAGCAATGCGTCGAGCGTTTCCTTGCCCGCCAGTCGCACAGCGTTCTCGCGGGCCTTTTCATAAGCCTCGCGGTCGGTGGTCTCATTGGCCTGAATGAACAATTCCTGCCCGAACCAGCGCATCTCGCGCTCCGCGTTCGCTTTGTTGAATGCGATCAGATCGGCAAGGCTGCGCGGTGCGACATCCGCATCGGTTTCGCCGGGGCCTCCACCAATGGCCGGGATTGATTCCAGATAGGCGTTCATGCCCTCGCGCAATTCATACATCAGTACGCTGAAGCTATCACGGAACATCTCTTGCTCCGGCTCAAACTCGATATCGACCAGCACAGCGCCTGCGCGTTCAAGGTCAGCAAGAGCCACGCCAAACACCTGCGCCACATCGGCGCGATTACCGATCTGTTTGCGCATGACGCCAATCCGCACGCCCTTCAGTGAGGCATCCTCCAGCCCGATACTGTAATCCGCCATGCGCGGGGCGCTGAGCGTCACAGGGTCTGCTGCGTCCTCACCTGCAATCGCGCTCAGCAGCATGGCGGCGTCTTTTACTGTGCGCGTCATCGGTCCGGCGGTGTCTTGTGTGCTGGAAATCGGGATTACATGGGTGCGGCTAACCAGCCCGACGCTCGGCTTGAACCCGACAACGCCGTTGATCGAGGCAGGGCAAGAGATCGAGCCGTTCGTCTCCGTACCAATCGCGCCCCATGCAAAGCCCGCCGCGACCGCCGCTCCGCTGCCTGAGGATGAACCGCAGGAATTCCGGTCAATCGCGTGTGGATTTCGGGTCAGGCCCCCCACCGCGCTCCATCCGCTGGTCGAATTGTCAGACCGGATATTGGCCCATTCGGACAGGTTGGTTTTTCCCAGAACCACACCGCCCGCCCGGCGCAGGTTCGTGATCAGCGGCGCATCGCGCTTCGTGTAATTGGCGGCGAGGGCAAGGCTGCCTCCGGTTGTGGCCCATTCCTCGGTCTCGATATTGTCCTTCACCAGCACGCTGCGCCCTTCGAGCGGGGTGCCTTCGAGCCCGCGCGCCTTGAAAGTGGCGGTCTTGGAATGGACGATCACCGCGTTCAGGCCGTTGGGCCCGCTATTCAGCCGCTCGATCCGCTCCACCTGTGCGGCGATGTCGGCTTCCGCATCAAAACCCTCAGCATCATCGGAAGTCTGCGCGAAGACCAGCCCCCCACTGATTGTCAGAGCAAGGATGGAGGGAGCAGCGATAAGGCGGCGAGGCCGTGATTGGTTTTTCATGGCCGCAGTGATTGCCGCTTGGGCAGACTAACGCAAGAGCGCCTGTCCGGCGTCAGACGTTCTGGGTTTCGCCTTTTGCCACATCATGCGCCTTGGTCTGAGGCCGGGTGCCTGCGCTCGGGTCCTCCTTTGATAGGATGGCGAGCGGGTCAATGCCCTCTTTCTCCCACACCGCGAGACATTCCTCATAGGCGCGGGCGGGCTTCATATTCAGCTTGGCGCGCGCTTCATTTGGGGTCAGGGACAGCAGATCGCGGATGGATTGTTCGGCAATGGGCACGCAATCCTTGCCCGCTTTCTTCGCATCCCAGATCGCGCGCAGCACGGGCGCCTTGGTGGTGACGCTGGCTTTCATCACCAGCGATCCGGCGATGCCCAAAATCAAGTGCCCGTGGCTGGGCCGCTGACCAAAGACATAGGCCCCCAAGGTGGCCTCACCCAAGGTATCGCGGCCAATGCCCGAAAGCAGGTGCAGCAGATCATGCGTGTCGCGCAGGCGATCATTGTACCATTCGATCTGATCGTCAGGCCGCCCGCCTTCCAGTCGGAACTCCTCGAACTCCTCGACCAGTCCAGCGGCAGAAAGCCCCTCGGTCTCCATGTAATCGCAATAGGCATGGGCCAGCGATCCCGCAGGATAATCGCGGCGCAGCATTTCGTGATCGTCGAGGATATCGGGCAGGAAAGGCTCGGTCTCGAACACGCGCTTACCCAAATCGGTCGCTAGGAATGCGGATACGGTCTTGTCGACGTTGACCCAGGGTAGGTGGTCGAAAAAACGGAAGACTTCGCTGGTGTCTTCCTTGTCCTTCTTGAATTCAAAGAAGTGGTACCACGCGTTGCGCAAATCGCGCTTATACGGTTTGCGATCCGATGCCCAGAACGGCACCGCGGCAAGGCGTGATCCTCCCGCCGCGCGCTCCTGCTTTTGGGCGGGTTCGATTGATCCGACTGCGTTCATCTCAAATGCTCCCCGAAATCCGCTTTTCGCGGCCATCCTCTGCGGTGGGGCAAGATGTATCACAGTAACTCAAAATTAACCAAGAGCTAGAATGCATGTACGGACAAGAGTGTTCTATAACAGTTAGTTCAGGCATCCACCCGCTCTTAACCTGCATAGTGTAGACGCGGCATTCCCCGGAATTGTTTGAGCCTTCGCAACTATGTCTGACAGCGCCGTTTCAACGCCTGAAAAGCCTGATGTGAGCCCGGCCAGGGCGCCAGCTAAACGCAAGCACTATCATGACATTGATGGTGCGCGATCGGTGTTGATGTTCCTGTCAGTCGCGCTCCATGCGGGCACGGTTTACGCGCCAGCGCGGCCCTGGATTACCCAGAACACCGCGCGCCACGATTTCTTTGACTGGCTTATTTTCGGCTTTCACCTGTTTGTAACGCCGACTTTTTTCTTTGTGGGCGGGTTCTTTGCGGTGCTGTTGCTGAAACGCCGGGCGATCGGGGATTTTTTGCAGAACCGTCTGCTGCGCACTGCTGTCCCGCTGATCACCATCGCGCTCACCCTGAATATGGTGGAGCACTATCTGCGCTGGGTCGATAATCGCGAACCGGGAGAGGCAGGCGGGACTGGTGTATTGAACTGGCTGGGGAGCGAGGCTTTCGTCACCGTCTGGGCCGGGGGAACATGGCAGCTGCATTTGTGGTTCCTTGTCAGCCTCTTGCCAATGTTTGCGCTCGCCGCGCTGGTTCATGGCGTGATCCCCAAGGCTTCCGGCTTGCGCGCAGCGGCAGTGCGCTTTGCCGATTGGCTGGGGGGCATCACGAGTGGCAGCGTTTCCTTCGCCTTTGTCCTGCTCGCCCTCGCGGCGGCAAACACGGCCAATTATGCGCTCGCCAGTCAGGTGCCCGGCGCGTACGATCTGATCTTTCCCGGTTTTCAAAGCTGGTATAAACTGGTCAGCGAGTTTCCCTATTTCGTCATCGGCGTTGCCGCCGCGCTCAGCCCGCGTTTCCTCAACAGCCTCTTCGAATGGCGTCCCTGGATGCCCTATGCAGCCGCGGTGGCTCTGCTGCTTCAACCCTATCCCGCGCCCGATCAGAGCTTTATTGACGGGCTGGGGATGCTGTTTGCGAACCAGCTGGTGATGTGGGTGATTGTCCTTTTCATCCTGCAATTCTTCCACCGGTTTTTCAGTGAGGGCGGGCCGCGAACCCAATGGCTCGCGGATTGTGCGCTCTCAATGTACCTTTTCCACCATTGTCTGGTTTATGTGTACGGGCGGATGCTGGTCGGTGTGGACTGGTCGATTGCGCTGGAGTTCACTGTCCTGACGCTGATCGCAGCGGGCACGGTTATCGCTATTCACGAAGGGCTGGTGCGGCGATTCGCGATTGTCCGGCTGTTGTTCAATGGCAAAACCGATATTGAGGGCGTGGCGCGCCAGCCCGGCCTGATTGAGGCTTTTTCCCCTAGGGCGAAGCAAGCGAAGTCCGGCCCGCGGCAAAGCGGCGTCACCGGAGCGAGCGCGATCCCGAAATGATCCCGAAGAGCTTTCGTGGACAGTGCAATGGTTAAGGCCCTTGAACAATTCACTATACCATCCGACATAGCCTGTTCGTAAGACGAAAAGGACCAAACCTACATGATCGACCTGTTCGGCAATTCCGGCGAAACACACGGCTCTCAGGGTCACTTCACGCGCGACCCCCTTACAGGCGCACTTGTGCCTGTCGTGGTTGAGCAGACCAGTCGAGGCGAACGCAGCTTTGACATTTTCAGCCGGCTGTTGCGCGAACGCATCGTCTTTGTGACCGGCCAGATCGAAGACGGCATGGCATCGCTGATCACGGCGCAGCTTTTGTTCCTTGAAAGCGAAAACCCTTCAAAACCGATCAGCATGTATATCAATTCGCCCGGCGGTGTGGTGACTGCCGGTCTTCAGATTTACGACACGATGCAGTATATCAAGCCGCGCGTTTCGACTGTTTGCATGGGTCAGGCCGCGTCGATGGGTAGTTTTCTGCTCGCTGCAGGTGAACCGGGTATGCGCGTTGCGCTGCCCAATGCACGGATCATGGTGCACCAGCCCTCCGGCGGCGCGCGCGGTATGGCATCCGATATCGAGATTCAGGCCCGCGAAATCCTGCGCATCCGTTCACGGATGAACGACCTGTATGTGAAGTTCACAGGGCGCACCATCGAAGAGATCGAAAAGGCGATGGACCGCGACACATTCCTCGAAGCCGAGGAAGCCAAGGAGTTTGGTCTGGTCGACAAGGTCTTCGTCACTCGTCCCGAAAATGAAGAAGACGACGGCGAAGAAGGCTCAGGCGGCGCGCCAGAGTAACCCCTGTTTTTAGGGCGCACTTGCGGTTTTTGCGCGTCACCTGCGGGTAAATGCGCGCAAATCTCCGCCTGATTGGACGTAAAAAGGCTCGCCAGACGTTGATTCGTGTGGTGTGCAAGATATTGTTGGCGAATCCGGCCCATCCCTACCACATGGTATGGCCACACGGTCCGGGTGGATTCGAGGAATGCAGGAATGACCAAATTGAGCGGATCTGACAGCAAGAGCACTCTGTATTGCAGCTTCTGCGGCAAGTCGCAGCACGAGGTGCGCAAGCTGATCGCCGGGCCCACCGTGTTCATCTGTGATGAGTGCGTGGAGCTGTGTAATGATATCATCCGCGAAGAAACCAAGGCGGGCATTGCAGGCAAGAAAGAGGGCGAAGTCCCCACGCCGCGCGATATCTATGAAACGCTCAACGATTACGTGATCGGTCAGAACTCGGCCAAACGGAACCTGTCAGTCGCAGTGCACAATCACTACAAGCGCCTGAAGCATTCCGGCAAAGCAGACGGGGTTGAACTGGCCAAGTCGAACATTCTGCTGGTCGGACCGACCGGCACGGGTAAGACGCTGCTGGCGCAGACGCTCGCGCGCACATTCGATGTGCCGTTCACAATGGCCGATGCGACCACGCTGACCGAAGCGGGCTATGTCGGTGAGGATGTCGAGAACATCATCCTCAAACTGCTCCAGTCCTCGGATTACAACGTTGAGAAAGCCCAGCACGGCATCGTCTATATCGACGAGATCGATAAGATCACGCGCAAGGCCGAAAACCCTTCGATCACGCGCGATGTGTCGGGTGAGGGGGTCCAGCAGGCCCTGTTGAAGCTGATGGAAGGCACCACTGCTTCTGTCCCGCCGCAGGGCGGACGCAAGCATCCGCAGCAGGAATTCCTGCAGGTCGATACGACGAATATCCTGTTCATCTGTGGCGGCGCGTTTGCCGGTCTCGACAAGATCATCGCGGACCGGCTCCAGAAACGCTCCATCGGGTTCGGCGCACATGTTGCCGATCCTGAAAAGCGCAAGGTCGGCGAATTGCTCGAAAAGAGCGAGCCTGAGGATCTGCTCAAGTTTGGCCTGATCCCGGAATTTGTCGGCCGTCTGCCGGTGATCGCAACTCTGCATGATCTGGATGTTGACGCGCTGGTGACGATCCTGACCGAGCCGAAAAACGCCATTGTAAAGCAATACGGCAAGCTGTTTGAACTCGAAGACGTCGAGCTGACCTTCACCGACGAAGCGCTCAAGGCCATCGCCGAACGCGCGATCCTGCGCAAAACCGGCGCTCGCGGACTGCGCTCTATTGTCGAAGGCATCCTGCTCGATACGATGTTCGACCTGCCCGATATGGAAGGCGTCAGCGAAATCGTGATCGATGATGATGTCGTCGCGGGCAAGAAAGAGCCGATCCAGGTCCACTCCAACGATGACGAGAAGGGCGAGAAGGAAGAGGCGGCTTAGAGATTAGGTCGCTAATCTCTGCTGTGGCTTTATGGAGCTCTTCTTACAGTTTGCTGTCCTAGCTACCATCATAAGTATTGCAGCTTTAGTCTGGCTAAGTGCAAAATACCCAGACCAGGTGCTTCTCTCTGCAGCTAAGGAATGGCAAACTCTCATCGGTGCAATCCTCGGCTTCCTTGACCTATCGGTCAGTCTGTTTTTGACCCAAAGCATAAGAGTGGAAGCAAAAGAGCGCGAAGAGCTTCTCACCGAACTTGCGTATTTTCAGACGCTTAGTCTGCAACTCCCGGAGCAGCGAGCTGAGCTAGAGGCTCAAGCAGCGATGCTGCCCTCGAACTTCCCGATAGAATCGCACGAATGTGAGCGTGCGATTCAGGCATTGAAGCAACGAGAATTAACTCCTTCTGTGGTTGAAGATGCGTCCCCGAGATGATTAAGCGTCTTAGTCCGATCTTCTGGGAAATCGTTTTCCTGTCAGCTGATATCCGTCGCATATATGTCGACTATATTAGCTCAGTCGACGTGGCCCAGTGCGAAATAACTCCGGAAACCATAATTGCTGAGATCCGTGATCGAAACTCTACAACGCTTGGTTTCCTGACAAGAATGAAGGCTGTTACCGAGAGGCATTCGCAGCGTGGGCTCGAGATTGATTGAGCGCATTTAGCTTGTGAAAACCATCGGCATTTTGGGTGGGATGAGCTGGGAAAGCTCGGCGCAATATTACACGCTTCTCAATCGCATGGTGCGGGATCGCGAGGGTGGGATCGCCTCTGCGCGCATCCTCATGCACAGTTTCAACTTTGCCGAAATCGCAAAGCTGCAAAGCGTCGGAGAGTGGGATCGCCTGGGTGCAATGCTCGCCGATGCCGCACGCGGATTGGAGCGAGCGGGCGCAGATTGCATTCTGATCGCGACCAACACGATGCACTGTGTCGCGCCTCAGGCGGAGGCGGCGGTGACTTGTCCGTTAATCCACATCGCTGACCCTCTGGGTGATGCGTTGCGAGCGGATGGCCACACCAAAGTCGGCTTGCTCGCCACGCGCTTTACGATAGAAATGCCCTTTTACGCAGAGCGCCTCGCCGCGCACGGGATCGAGGTGCTTTTGCCGCGCGCGGACCATCGCGAGGAGATGCATCGGATCATCTTTGAAGAATTATGCGCAGGCCAGCTCAACGATGTCTCGCGCGAATTCTACCGCGATGTGATTGATCATCTGAAGGAGCGCGGCGCCGGTGCAATCGCGCTCGCCTGCACAGAGATCATGCTGCTGATCCAACCGGAGCACACCGCATTGCCGCTGTACGACACAACCGCGCTGCATACCCGCGCTGCGGTTGATTTCGCGCTGTTGGACTGAATTTCTGCTTTGGAATCAAAGAACCCCGCCCGGCGATGGAGGATCGACCGGACGGGGCCTTAGTGTGCGCTACTCCCGGTGGGAGGGTGGGAACGATGGAGCAGCGCTATCTCGTTGTGAAATGTACGGATCAGGCGGGGAGAAAGACGCCGTCGGTGACGTGGACATAGCCGTTTTTCGCTTCGACATCGGCCATCACGACCGTGCTCGTCCCGCCCTTGGCGTCGGTGATAATGATGTCGCCATCGTCAGTGGCGGTTGCGGTAAGGGTGCCGCCGGCGACGGTTTCAAATGTTGCGGTGCCATCGCCATCCTCGATCATGTCGAACAGATCATCGCTGGTCACTTCGCCCGCCACCACGTGATAGGTCAGGATTGCGGTCAGCGTGTCCTTGTTTTCCGGCTTTACGAGCGTGGCGACAGTGCCATCGGGCAGCTTGGCGAAGGCGTCATCGGTGGGCGCGAACACGGTGAAGGGGCCGGGGCTCTGCAGCGTTTCAACGAGGCCTGCGGCTTTGACGGCGGCGACCAGTGTCTTGTGCATACCCGTGCTCATTGCGGTGGCGACGATATCGGGTGTTTCGTCTGCTTTTTCCATATGTCCATCGGCGAAAGCAGGGGTGGCAGCAAACGCGGCGAGGCCGGTGGTGGCCGCTGCCAGAGCGAGAGCGGTGGATTTGAAGCGGTTAGGGGTCGAGATCATCAGCGTAGCTCCTTGTTATCGCAAAACCTATTGATCTTGCGTTGAAGCTACGCACTAGTGCACCGTTTGGTTGCAACGCTGC
>JGI12048J13642_10207097_pt1 | contig 25359 bp, 15 predicted proteins | sample ElkSlonscriptome_16_FD_13642 | JGI IMG/M metagenome (IMG submission 13642)
CACCAATCGTCCGAGCAACGACAGCGCCGCGTCCAATAACGTCGGCCATCACCCGGCACGCGCCTTGTTGTTACACACAAGTATTTTCGTGTATTATTTGCTTTTCGATCGATTGGCGTCAACCGCGACTGCAAATCGTTCGGTTTACAAGCAAATTGACAATTCAGTTCAAGGAAGAACGTGTGATGACGAATCGATCCTCTCAGGCGTCCTGGGTCGCTGAAGAAATGGAAACCGTTGACCTGCGTGACAAGCGGTTGGATCGCCGACTTGTTGGATTGCTCGAAACCCTTTCAGCCGCTTCCACAGCAAGCATACCAGCAGCCTGTAATGGACGTAGCGAAATGGTCGCCGCCTATCGCTTCTTTGACAACGACAAGGCCGACTTTGAGTCGGTCCTGCAACCGCATATTGATGCAACCTATCAGAGAATCGCTGAACAGCCCGTGACGTTGCTTGTTCACGACACAACCGAACTCGATCTGACGCGACCAGCCAGTACGGTCGATGGTGCTGGACCTCTGCATAACGGCGACCGAGTCGGAGCACTTCTGCATGAGCTACATGCCTTCTCGATCGATGGCACTCCTTTAGGGACCGTTGCTGCCGAAGCTTGGACACGTCCCCCGAAGTCTGGTCAATCCAAACCGAAACGAGGCTCCAGCGCGAAACGCGTTGCCAATGCCCAGAAGCCACTAGAAGAGAAAGAGAGCGTTCGCTGGCTGGAGACGGCCAACGAATGTCAGCAAGTAAAGATACATTGCCCCGAGACACAACTAATCATGATCGCAGATAGCGAGTCGGACATTAGCGACGTACTGGCTCACTGCAGCAACCAGCAAGACATGGATTGGATCATTCGTAGTGGATTTGAACGAATTTTGAACAAAGACGATGCGAAAGAGCCCTCGGTATCGTTACGCGATGCATTGTTGGATCAGCCCGAACGTTATCGCATGGAACTGGATGTTCGCGGGCGAAGTCCATTGGTTAGCAATGAATCAGCGAAGCCGAGTCGACGCAAGTCACCGCGAGATCCGCGCCAGGCTGAGGTGGCAGTGCGAGCGAGGAAGTTGTCTCTAAATGATCCACGTCGCGGTAACAGTAGGGGCATCGAAGTGAACGCAGTCATGGTCCGTGAGATTGCTGCGCCGCCATTGGAAGAGCCAATCGAATGGATCTTGCTTACGAGTTTGCCAATCAAGACCAAAGCAGACCTTCAGTTAGTCATTCATTATTACACGCTGCGTTGGTTGATCGAGCTGTTTTTCAAGATCTTGAAGTCAGGCTGCCGGATTGAATGTCGTCGTTTCGAGCAAATCGATCGATTTCTTTCCGCGTTAGCAACTTACATGATTGTCGCTTGGCGAAGCTTCTACGTGTGCCGACTCAGCCGAACGCACGGAGAAGAATCTTGCGAGTTGCTATACAGTGAAGCGGAGTGGAAGAGCGTATGGAGCATTGTCAAACAAGACGCTCCTCCGAGGAATGCACCCACTCTGTACGAGATGACGCGTGTGATAGCCGAACTTGGCGGCTATGTGAATCGTAAGAACGTACTACCGCCTGGTCCACAAACCATCTGGCTGGGGCTACAGCGAATGCACGACATCGCAAATTGCTGGCTAACATTTGGCCCGGGAGCCATATAAAGTTGTGTGTAACAACAAGGGCGCAGCCGGGGGAGGTCGAGCGATGCCGTGAAGGCATTCGTGAGGGAGGGGGCCGTCGTAAGGCACTTGCACGAAGTACTTCGCGGAGGCCCCCTCCCGAACGAGGCTTACGCCCGTTCGACCTCCCCCTAAGCTTCGCTTGGGGGAGGCTGTAAGTTGTTTGCTAAGTTGCACTGAAAAGCCGCACGACCTCCGGAGTTTGGGGAGGGGCGTCCATGCTGGCTCCAACGCTACAGCCACGCGGATGCCCCTCCCCGAAAATCTCGCTAAATGCTCGACTTTCGACCCTCCCTGGCTTCGGAGGCGTTGTACCCCACATCTTTTATTGAAAGGTCTTGCTCTTTTTTTTTCGGCCCAAAGGACCATCCGTTTGCTTAGCCCAGCCAACGGCCCGAAAACGAAGAAACCCGAAAACGAAGAAAAAAGATGTGGGGTACAACGAGCTGGCTTCGCCAGGAGAGGTAAAGAAACGGCACAAGCCATGATCGCCACAACACCAAGCTTGGGACGAGTGCGATCCGCGTGAGCAACGAAGGGGTGATGGGAAGAAGGGAGCGCACGGCCCGACGGGCACGCGATATAACAAAAAAACTCCTGCGGTTTTGGCCGCAGGAGTTAGGAAGTTAGCTCAAAGGGAATCAGTCTTGGCCGCCAGAGCCGAACATTTCGTCGAGCGCTTCGCTGCTGCCCTTCGTCGATTCCTCGTCGCTGGCCGCATCATCGAGTTCAGCTTTTAGAATCGATGGATCCATTGCCGCACGCGCTGCGGGCTCGGACGGCTTCGTCCCATCGTCCGCTGCATTGAGTAACGGATAACTATCTTCAAGCGACGCTGCCGGTGCTTCCGACAAAGCTTCGAGTGCTTCGCGGCGATAGTTGACTTCGCCTTCTTGGAAGATTCGGAATCCGGTTCCCGCAGGGATCAAGTGGCCGAGAATCACGTTCTCTTTCAATCCGACCAACTTGTCGACCTTGCCCGCCAAAGCGGCTTCGGTTAACACTTTGGTCGTTTCTTGGAACGATGCCGCACTGATGAAGCTGTTCGACTGGACCGCTGCCTTGGTAATCCCAAGCAGCTGAGTACTGGCAGTCGCAAACTTGGGTTTCTTGCCCTTCGCTGGCGTTCCGCCCATCGCTTCAATTTCCGCATTGGTCTGCTGCAGCGTTTCCTTCGGAATGATCGTTCCTTCGGTTAGCTCACTATCCCCAGGATTGGAAATCTTCAAACACTTGGCCAAGTCCTGGTTCGCCTTGCGGAACTGGAATCGGTCCATGACCAATCCAGGCAACAGGTTGGTGTCGCCAGGGTTCTCGATTTTGACCTTACGAAGCATTCGAGCGATGATGATCTCGCAGTGCTTATCGTTGATCTCGACCCGTTGCGATTGGTAGACCTGTTGAATTTCATGCAACAGATACTGCTGGACCGCTTCTTCACCCGAGACTCGCAAAATATCGTGCGGGACGAGTGGTCCATCGACCAATGCTTGACCAGCCTTGACGATATCGCCCGAGTGAACTTGGAAGTGCTTACCGTGAGGCACGAGGTGTTCACGTTCGATACCCGATTCACTTCGCACCACGATCGTTCGCTTGCCTCGTTTTTTCTCAGCAAGGATTTCGACTTCGCCGTCGATTTCCGAAATGACCGCAGGGTCTTTTGGCTTGCGTGCTTCGAAGATTTCGGTCACTCGAGGCAAACCGCCGGTAATGTCTGAAACGCCGCCGGTTTCGCGCGGCATTTCCGCCAGCACCATCCCCGGTTTGATCGCGGTTCCTTCTTTGGCCATGATCGTCGCCCGTTCAGGCAAGTATTGGACATCGAGTGCTTTGCCCTCGGCATCTTCCACAACGATTTGCGGGTGCAAATCACCTTTGTGGTCGACGATCACCATCCGAATGTTACCGCTGGTTTCGCGTTCTTCCCGCATCGTTTCGCCTTCGACCACGTCCTCGAAGCGAACCTTTCCTTCGACTTCCGACAAGATCGGAATCGAGTACGGGTTCCATTCGCACAACACTTGGCCTTCGACAACCTTGTCATCCTCTTCGACCATCAACGCCGCACCGGCAGGCACCGGATAGCTTTCGATTTCACGCCCCCGTTCGTCGACGAGCGAGATTTCACCGTTTCGCGTCAGCACAATGTTGCGGCCTTCGGTGTTACGAACCGCTCGCATCCGAGTGAACCGAGCGATACCGTTCCGCTTGCTCTTGATGTCCGACTCTTCCATTTGCTTACTAACGCTACCACCGATGTGGAAGGTACGCATGGTAAGCTGAGTACCAGGTTCACCAATACTTTGAGCTGCGATGATACCGACCGCCATACCTTCTTCGACCATCGAACCGGTCGACATGTCCATGCCGTAACATCGGCGGCACACACCGAGCGGTGCATCGCATGTCATCGGCGTACGAACTTGGATCTTTTCCAAGCCCATCGCTTCAATTTTGCGAGCAATCTCAGGCGTGATCATTTCGTTCTCGGCGACGATGACTTCGTCCGTTACCGGATTGACGATCGATTGACGACTGATCCGCCCGTTGATCGAATCGACCAAGCTGACTTCGACTTTCTCCCCACGGTAGACAACTCCCTTGGTGATCCCTTGCGTCGTTCCGCAATCGTCCATCGTAATAACGACGTTTTGAGCGACGTCGGCAAGTTTACGAGTCAAGTAACCACTGTCGGCTGTCTTCAGCGCCGTATCGGCCAAGCCCTTACGAGCACCGTGCGTCGAACTGAAGTATTCGAGAACCGACAGTCCTTCGCGGAAGTTTGCCTTGATCGGCGTTTCGATGATCTCGCCGGTCGGCTTGGCCATCAAACCACGCATCCCCGCCAATTGGCGAATTTGCTCGATACCACCACGAGCACCGGAGTGCGACATCAGGAATACCGGGTTCACATACCAACCGCCTTCACGAATGTCGTTTTCCATCGCTGCCATCATATCGACCGTAATCGATTCGCGAGCCTTGGTCCATTCATCAAGAACTTGGTTGTACCTTTCTTTCGGGGTCATCAACCCGCGGTCATATGCCTTCTTATGCTTCATCACCTCTTTTTCAGCATCCTTGATGAATTGCTGTTTGGAGTCAGGGGTGACCAAGTCATCGGTTGCGAACGACAAACCACTGCGGGTCGATTCGCGGAAACCGGTTTGCATCATATCATCGAGCAAATTGATCGTCGCTTTGCGTCCGAGTCGTTGATAGCAGTCACTAATGACTTTTGCCAAGTCACCACTTCGCATCGCATGATTGTAAAAATCCATTCCGGTCGGCAACATTTCATTGAACCGAACGCGCCCTGGGGTCGTTTCAATCAATTCGCCGTACTTGCCCGAATCGTCCTTGGTTTTCAAGCGTTGGAACTTAGGCAACCGCATCTTGATCTTCGCATGAACATGAATGATGCCCTGGGCCGTCGCCATGTCGACTTCATCATAGCCAGAGAAGACCATGCCTTCACCCTTACGATCCGCCGCTTCCATCGTCATGTAGTAGCAACCCATCACGATATCCTGTGAGGGACTCATGATTGGCTTACCATTGGATGGAGCGAAGACGTTATTGGTACTCATCATCAACGTGTGAGCTTCGACCTGTGCTTCGATCGAAAGCGGCAAATGGACGGCCATTTGGTCACCGTCAAAGTCAGCGTTGAACCCTTTGCAAACCAGGGGATGCAAGTGAATCGCGTTCCCTTCGACCAAAGTCGGTTCGAATGCCTGAATCCCCATACGGTGAAGCGTCGGTGCACGGTTGAGAAGCACCGGATGATTCGTGATCACTTGTTCGAGAATATCCCAAACCTCTTCGTCCTTTCGCTCGAGCATCTTCTTTGCCGATTTGATCGTATCGGCATGCCCAAGTTCCTTCAAACGACGGATAATGAACGGTTGGTACAATTCGAGTGCGATCTTCTTCGGCAAACCACACTGATGTAGCTTCAACCGTGGGCCAACCACAATGACACTACGAGCCGAGTAATCGACTCGTTTGCCGAGCAAGTTTTCGCGGAAACGGCCTTGTTTCCCCTTGATCATATCGGTCAACGATTTGAGCGGACGGTTCGACGAGCCCAATACCGGACGCTTACAACGATTGTTGTCAAACAACGCGTCAACCGATTGTTGCAGCATTCGCTTTTCGTTACGAATGATGACTTCCGGTGCGTTCAAATCGACCAGCTTACGAAGCCGATTATTACGGTTGATAATCCGGCGATACAAGTCGTTCAAATCGCTCGTCGCAAAGTTGCCGCTATCGAGCAACACGAGCGGACGCAGGTCGGGTGGGATGACGGGCACGACATCTAGCACCATCCATTCAGGACGGTTGTCGCTGTCACGAATCGATTCGACAATCTTCAATCGATTGATCAAATCCTTCTTCTTTTGCTTCGAACCCGTCTCGGCCAAATCGACTCGCAATTGGTCCGAAAGGGTGACCAAGTCGAGTTGGTTGAGCAGCTTACGAACCGCTTCGGCACCCATGTCGGCCTCGAACGAATCGTTACCATACTGCAACCGTGCAGCGCGATACTCTTCTTCGGTCAATAATTGTCGCGGCTCGAGCTCGGTTTGACCGGGATCGATGACCACATAGTCTTGGAAATAGATCACCTTTTCGAGCGAACTCGTCTTCATGTCCAACAGGTTCCCGAGCCGCGATGGCATCGCTTTGAAGAACCAAATGTGGACCACCGGAGCAGCCAATTCAATGTGCCCCATTCGTTCACGGCGGACACGGCTATGTGTGACTTTCACGCCACAACGGTCGCAAATCATTCCCTTGTATTTCATTCCACGGTACTTACCGCAAGCACATTCCCAATCCTTTTCAGGACCAAAAATACGTTCACAGAAAAGACCGTCTTTTTCAGGACGGTAGGTTCGGTAGTTGATCGTTTCGGGCTTCTTCACTTCGCCGAAAGACCAACTTTTTATGTCTTGCGGGCGGGCCAAAGAGATGCGAACCGATGCGTAGTCGTTAATGCGATCGTAGTTGCTAGTTTCGCTCATCGACATAGAGATAGACCTTCAAGAATCAAGTTTTTATGTTGTCGGGTTGGATGGTGCGTCTGGTCGTAACCAGACGCGGGTCGTTTGCTAGTAGCGGCGTCTCTCCGAGACGCCGTTATTTTGAAACGTCGCGTCTCAAAGAGACGCGGCTACTTTTTTTTGCGGCTACTAGATCGGTCGCTTTTCAAGTTGCATGTTCAACGCCAAACCGCGGATTTCCTTGGTCAACACGTTAAAGCTAGCAGGCGTTCCGGCTTCGAGCGTGTTCTCGCCCTTGACCATCGATTCGTAGATCTTCGTTCGACCTTCGACATCGTCGCTCTTGACCGTCAACAACTCTTGCAAGATGTAAGCGGCACCGTAAGCTTCGAGTGCCCAAACTTCCATTTCGCCGAATCGTTGGCCACCAAACCGAGCTTTACCGCCGAGCGGTTGCTGAGTGATGAGCGAGTAAGGCCCTGTGCTACGCGCATGAACTTTGTCATCGACCAAGTGATGCAATTTGAGCATGTAGATGTAGCCAACGGTCGTCTCTTGTTCCATCGGTTCACCCGTCCGTCCGTCGGTCAATCGAATCTTTCCGTGGGCTGGAAGCCCCGCGTCCGCAAGACATTGGTTGATGTCCTCCTCACTCGCTCCGTCAAACACCGGTGTAATCGCTTGGAACCCAAGTTTCGCACCGGCCCATCCGAGGTGAGTTTCTAAAATCTGGCCCACGTTCATACGACTCGGAACGCCGAGCGGATTGAGCATGATTTGGATCGGCGTCCCATCAGGCAAGAACGGCATATCTTCGATCGGCAAGATCTTGGCGATCACACCCTTGTTACCGTGGCGGCCCGCCATCTTATCACCGACGCTGATGACCCGCTTGGTGGCAACATAAATCTTGCACATCTGCAAAACACCGCTACGAAGTTCATCACCGCGTTTCATACTGTTGAGTCGGCGATCACGTTTATCGATTGCCAATTCCACGTTGTTCCAATTTTGATCGTAGACAGCTTGCACTGCTTTCTTCTTATCCGCCGACTTGACTTGATCGAGAATATGATCGAGACGGAAATTGACCGCGCGCTCGGCAACAAACTTTGGATCTTGGCCATCGGCCAGCGGAGTACCCGTTGCATCGTTGAGCTTCGTTCCGGCCGCTTCTTCAAGCTCTCGGACCAAATCTTCGAACGTGCTTGCCACTTCGACATTGCCTTCGCTTTCGGCTTTCTTCAGCTCCGCTTCGAATTCCTTTCGCTCATCCTCCGACAAACTCATGCGCCGCGAGAACTTGTGCGTGTCGATGACGATCCCTTCGATTCCCGAGGGAACTTCAAGCGAATCGTTCTTCACATCTTCACCCGCACGACCGAAGATCGCATGCAGTAGTTTTTCTTCAGGCGTCAGTTCTGTCTTACTCTTCGGACTGACCTTACCGACCAGGATATCGCCTGGTTTGACGTAAGTCCCGACATTGACAATCCCAGTTTCATCGAGATTGCGAAGTGCTTTTTCCGACACGTTCGGGATGTCGCGAGTGAACTCTTCGCGGCCCAGCTTTGTTTCGCGAATTTCGACGTCGAAGTCTTCGATGTGAATCGAAGTGTAGGTGTCGTTACGAACCAATTCTTCACTGATGATAATCGCGTCCTCGTAGTTGAATCCGTCGAACGACATAAAGCCGACCAAGACGTTTCGACCCAGTGCCAATTCACCGTTACGCGTGGCGGCGCCATCAGCGATGATTTGATTCTTTTCAACCTTATCACCGACGTTGATGATCGGACGTTGATTCAAACACGTCCGCTCATTGAGCCCTTGATATTTCTTTAGCTCATAATGATCGCTGCCAATTTCGATGCGGGTCGAATCGGCGAACGTCACCTTGCCAGCACGCCGAGCACGAACGACCATCGCACTATTGCGTGCAACTTCGCGTTCCATCCCGGTACCGACGATCGGCGGTTCGGCAACCAAAAGCGGTACCGCTTGCCGCTGCATGTTCGAACCCATCAAGGCACGGTTCGCATCATCGTGCTCGAGGAACGGAATCAAGCCAGCCGAAACGCCGACCATTTGACTCGGGGCGACGTCCATAAAATCGACCTGCTCAGGCTGAACGATTTCAAAGTCACTGCGGAAACGAGCGATCATATTTGGCCCCGACACGAGCGCCCCATCGATGACCTGGGTGTCCGCTGGCGCGACGTACGATTCGCTTTCTTCGTCCGCACGAAGCCAACGCACTTCATCCGCCACCTTGCCCTCTTTGATCAAACGGTAAGGCGTCACCAAAAATCCGTAGCTATCGACACCGGCGTAGATCGCCAACGAGCTAATCAAACCAATGTTCGTCCCTTCCGGTGTTTCGATCGGACAAATACGACCGTAGTGCGAAATGTGAACGTCACGAACTTCGAAGCCCGCTCGTTTTCGGTTCAAACCGCCTGGGCCGAGTGCCGACAAACGACGCTCGTGAGTCAATTGGCTGAGCGGATTCGTCTGGTCAACGACCTGCGACAACTCACCTCGACCGAAGAAGAAATCGATCGCCGCCGAAACACTCTTGGGGTTGATCAACGAGCGAGGCGACATGTCTTGAGCGTCCTTGATGCTCATCCGCTCTTGAACCGTCCGGCGCAGCTTCAAGAAACCTTTGCGGAGTTCTTCACAAGCCAACTCGTCGATCGTTCGCAAGCGCCGGTTACCGAGGTGATCGATGTCATCAATCTCGGCGCCCGAATCGGGATCAAACAAATTGATCAAGTACTTCATCGCCGCAATCATGTCATCGGGACGCAGCGTCATTTCTTCTTCGCTGATATCCATGTTCAACTTGCGGTTCAGCCGGAATCGACCGACCTTACCCAATCGATAACGGTTGGCATCAAAGAACTTCTCTTGGAAAAGCGTTCGGGCTTTCTCCAATTGGGGCGGGTTGCCAGGACGAAGCCGTTGGTAGATCCGCAGCAGCGCCTCTTCGTGACTGGCGGTATTGTCATCCATCAAGGTATTGAAGATCAGCGGAATCTTTGGCGATTCCATGCAGTCCACACTCTTGACCCCTGCGGTACAGATCGTTTCGGCGACCTCTTTGGTGATCTTGTAGCCTGCTTCTACGATAATCTCGCCAGCCCGATCGCTGTCGCTCGGGTAAATAACATCGTCGACAGCAATTTTGCCTTCGATCTTCGCAGCACTTTTTCCGCTACTGATTTTGATCGTCATCGTTTCGTAGAAAGCGCTGAGCAAATCCGCATCGGTCGAAAAGCGAGGATCCATTGCTCGAAGCAGAGTCGTCGCAGCGAACTTACCACTTTGGTCAATCCGCACCGTCAATGCATCCTTCTTCGTCACGTTGCATTCGATCCATGACCCACGTTCGGGGATCACGCGACAGCTAGGCAACTTCCGGTCGGTCGTCGGATCTTGCTCGAGAACAAAGTCGACGCCGGGACTGCGGTGCAACTGGCTTACCACCACCCGCTCCGCACCATTGATGATGAACTCACCACCACCCATCATGATCGGCAAGTCACCCAAATAGACCTCTTCTTCGACAGGCTCTTCACGATTCAGCCGTAGCCAAATCCGCAGCGGGCGACCGTAGGTCAAACGCAATTGCCGACACTCTTGACTGGTATAGCGTGGTTTGCCCAATTCATAGTACAGATAGTCGACCGTAATATTCCCGTCGTAACTGGCGATCGGGAAAATTTCACGCAGCACCCCTTCCAAGCCGGTCGCTTTCCGCTCGAGCGGCTCAACGTCCTCTTGTAAGAATTCGGCGTAGGATGCCGTTTGCAGGGCGGTCAAATCGGGAAGATCAAAGGTCGAAAGCCCGGTGCCAAAGTGACGGATACTGGTGGGTTCGAGGCGACGCTTGGTCGTAGTTGCCATCTTGCGTGTGTGCTCCTTGGGAGGACCAAATGTTAGCGGTTACCGCTAAAAAAGGCAGATCCGGCTGTACTTCCAGCACGCGATCAATAGCCGTTTTCAGTAAGGAACCGAAGCGGAGATTGCGGGTTCAGACAAGAAAAACGTTTAGCGCAGACCTTCAGCGACGATGTACTTTCGTGCCTGAAGGATCAAGAAAAGCTGAATTCTCTGACTTCATTTACACCAGATTCAACAGCAGAGCGGGATTTTGACGCAAAACGGATTACCAAGCCTGTCACCACTCTGAAACACTAACACATCAGACAAACATCGAAAAGGGCAACTCGAAATTTTTGGCCCGAATAATGCTCGCGTTACAAATCCACCGCAAAAAGTTGACTTTCCCACTGCTGTTGGGCTAAAAAAATTTGCACGGCTCCGAAAAAAAAGTTCTTGCCTGAGGATATTTTTCTTCCCTTAAATGACTGCAAGGGTCCCGCTGCGAATAAGCAAAAACTTTTTTGAAAAAAAGAACAAGTTTTTCTGAAAAAAATATTTTTTTTCTTGCTGAGACGATGCCGGCCAACCGGAACCTATTTTGGCTGGTTAACCGAAAACCCTTTTTCGGGATACCAAGCCGTGTTCCCCGCTTTGGTTTTCCCGCGCACGATTCCTCGCAACGACCCGTCGGCCGCAATCGCGGCGGCAATCTTTCCTGCTGCAGGATCGACTGGCGGCGTGGTTTCAATTTGCACCGACAAACCGTTGCCAATTCGCCAAGCTTGCTCCTCGTCAAGTCGCATGACAGGCAAATGAGCGATCCCCTTGGTCGCTGGTTCGACAAAGGGATCCAAGGGTGGCTCTTTTAGCCGCTGAGCAGCCACCGAGTCCTCGATTTGAAACGGACCGACCCGCGTGCGACAGAGGTGCGTCATCACGGCATGGGCCGATACCGACTTCGCTAAATCGATCCCCAGTGATCGAATGTAGGTTCCCGACCCACAAACGATATCGAGTTCCAGCTGCGGGTACTCATAGCGAAGGATTTTCAACGAATGAATGATCACTCGGCGTTTCGGAACCTCGACGTTCTCGCCGCTGCGAACTCGTTCATAAGCACGTTTTCCGTCAATCCAGATCGCTGAAAACGCAGAGGGAACCTGCTCAATCTCGCCCGTCAATGCCGTCGCAGCTTCTTCGATGGCATGGATGCTGGGCCTTGGATCGGAGGGATGCTCGACAAGAGGTTGCTCCAAGTCGCCCGACGCACTCGAGACGCCAAAACGGAATGTCGCCCGATATTGCTTTTCATTCTCCTGAACGTACTCGACCAATCGAGACGCGCGACCGACTCCGATCACCAAGACGCCTTCGGCTAATGGATCGAGCGTGCCAGCGTGACCGGCTTTGTGTGGGCGGATACGATTGGCCACGATGTTGACCACATCACGGCTCGTCATCCCAGCCGGTTTGTTACAGTTAATAAAACCAAACATCACTCGCTCTTGGTCTGAAACGCCATCAAGTCCGGCTCTTGCTCTCGTAAAATCTCCAGAATCGCTTGCCGCGTCTCTCGGCTCAAATGGGCATACGATGGCGATGTGTCTCGGCCTTTGAGCACGTCGACCAATTTGTCGATCGTTCGCGTCAACACCGGAGCAGGCAACCGAGCAAAGGCTTCACTGTGAATCAAAAAGCTGCATGGATAGCGAAACAAACGTGTTTGCAAATCAAGGTCGCGAAGTGAGCGGCCTTGCGAATCCTTGATTCCCGCTCGCGCGAATTGCTCAGAAAAATCACTCGTCCCGGCTACCGGACTGGTCAATGGAAATTCATCACACATCAACATGTACTTGAGCACATTCTCGGCGGCTCGATCCAACCGCCGTTCGGTCGATTCGCTAAGGTAGCCCTCGGGGCGATCGAGGACTTCGTTCATCTGCTGGTTTTGAGCAAGCGCAGTTCGCGCTTCAAAATTTGCGGCCGTGATGGCGTTATGCATTTGAGTTTGATGTTCTAAAACCATCAAAGCGACCAGATCGCTGTGCGGACTCAGGTAACGGTCGACGCGAAAACGCTCGGCCAGATCGACAACATTCGCACCGAGGTCGCGGTCAATCCTTGCATCCGAATCTCTGCCGATCGCTATCTCGTTTCCCATGTGTCTCATTTCGCCGTGGGTTCCTGTCACGTACCAACCACCCCACCGCTCATCAAACGGGCTGGTGTGATCGGTCAAAAAGGTTCCACTTCCAAACTTTGGATAACCGCGCGCATCGACAAACATGCTGCGCACTAAATAGCCTGGAACGTCTTGCGTGCGACTCGAAGCGTGACAAGTAATGCATTGGCCTCGATCGCGAATGAGCTTGGGTTGGTCAAACTGCGTTTGTTCGATCGTATAAAAGATCGCTCCTTGCCGGGGATCGGTCGTTGCGATTTCAATAATCTCTCCGTCATGACACCATCCAACGTAGGTGTCATCGTTGAAGTACAACGCCCTCGGTGTGCGTGGAGTGATGTGTTGGATCTGCATACTCGTTTTCGAGAAAACGAGTGTCTGGGACGAAACGGGGATTTCCAGCAATTCGAGAATCGATTTCAAATAGCCGTGTGAGTCCTCCCAGCGTAGCGACGCCGTTTGTTGACGAAGCTGGCTCGCCAATTGACTCACCCGATTATTCACCGGTGCTTCGTTGTAGCGTATCGGTGGCTTCTCAAACGCGATTGACTGCGAATGCAGTTCTTCCGAGTTCATCACGAGAGCGGTAAGGAGAACAAGCAAAAAAGGAAGAGAACTGTCATTTTTCATTTGACACTGGGGGCGGGCTCGGCGTTTCGGTTGTCTTCGTTAGGGTGATGGTGGTGAAGGACGTGGTACCGTTCTAGCAGCCGATAGAGTTTTCGTCGATGGATACCTAAAACTCGAGCCGTTTTCGCTTTATTCCCGTTCTCCCGCTCCAAAATCTTCAAGATATGGGATTCGGTCACGTCGTCGAGCAAGTCACTGTTGGGGCCGTTTTGAGCAGAGTCCAGCGAACCCGACGCACCGTCTTGGTGGCGATGAGCTTGAATCAAATCACGCGGCAGATCATCGAGAGTGATCTCATCATGGTCCGCCAAAATGGTCGCTCGCTCGATCACATTGATCAGCTCTCGAACGTTTCCAGGCCAAGGATGCTCGTTCATCGCCTCACGCGCCTCGGCATCGATCGTCCAACCATTCGGAGTGAAATAATCCACTAGCAAATCGACATCGTCACGATGCTCACGCAGTGGCGGCAAATGTATCGGCAACACGTTCACTCGGTAGAACAGGTCTTCGCGAAACGTTCCTCGCCGGACATCTTCTGATAAATCGCGATTGGTTGCCGCGATGATCCGCACATCGACTTTGCGTTCCTTATGCGAACCAATTCTTCGCATCGAGCCATCCTCGAGCACCCGCAGCAATTTCGGTTGCAGCGATAACGGCATTTCGCCAAGTTCATCGATAAGAAGTGTGCCACCATTTGCGACTTCAAACAGCCCCAGCTTCTCGGCGTAGGCACCCGTGAAGGAACCTTTTTCGTGCCCAAACAATTCGCTCTCGACCAACGCCTCCGGCAGCGTGGCACAGTTGATGGTTACAAACGGACGGTCGTTTAAGTGACTCGATCGCCAAATCAATCTGGCCACGACCTCTTTTCCCGTACCGCTTTCACCGGTTATCAAAACGGGCTTATTGGTCGGCGCAATTCGCTTGATCCATGTTGTGACCGTTCGCATCGCTTCGGAGTCGCCGATCAACTCCGTGACCTTTTCATGGCGAGACATCATCGCTTTAAACTGTTTGTTTTCACGGCGTAACCGGCTCCGATCACGAGCCAATTGGCAGTGATGTTCGAGATCACCGAGCGGACACGGTTTCGTCAAATAATCCGTGGCCCCAAGCTTCATCGCCTGGACCGCCGATTCGATCGTCCCTTGGCCAGTTAGAATGACCACCTCTAAGTCAATCTTGTCGTCTCGCAACCGTTGCAGCAGCTCGATCCCCGACATCCCAGGCATATTCATATCGAATACGCCTACATCGAAATCATGCCGTTGGCAGATCGCCAAAGCCTCCGCACCGCCCGCCGCCGCGACAACATCATGCCCCTTACGCTGCATCCAACGGGCGCACGAGTCGCGAAAGTCGTAGTCATCTTCGACCAATAAAACGGAAATCGGTTCAACCATTACCCCTGCCCTAACGAGCCACGTTACTATCGCCTAGTGCTTTGACAAAGTCAAGAATTAGGGTTGACCGTAGTGGATCTTGTTCAAGATCCCCATGCGGAAGGATCTTGAACAAGATCCACTACCCTAAAATGAAAAGCTGACAAAGCACTAGTCTCGGAAAGACGCTTAGGAGTGCAGTCCTAATGCCAAGAACGGTTCAACCCATTAAACCATCGTTTTTTCAATGTGCAAACGACAAATCGCGCGATTACGCACACTATTCTGCCAAAGTCGTGCATATACGCACTCTTTGGGTGGCGGAGAGCGGTGACGTTTCGGTAGGGGATGGCGGACGAAAGTCTTGACGACTTCCGCTACGGGCTCTAGCCGCCTCGGCTTGCCGATCCGTACCGCTCCTTTATGATGAAGAAACCGCTGCCATAGCCGCCATCGATTCCACAAGCAAGGTTTTGCCGAAATGAGCGTTGAACCAGCCACCAGCAAAACGGCCGAGCAGCTTGAGGTCGAGTCGTTGCTAACGCTATCGATGTTGCCTGGTCTTGGCCCGCGAACGCTCACTGCACTTTTGGATGGTTTCGGAACCGCAACGGCGGTCTTGTCAGCCGACGAGTCGAAATTGGCGACCGTTCATGGCGTCGGCATGAAGTTGATCCACACCATTCGGACAGCGACCCATTACGTTGACGTGCAGGCCGTCATCGGGTGGTGCCACGAAAACGGTGTTTCGATCGTTGCCGCCGACCAAGCGGCCTATCCACGTCCTCTTTATGATTTGGTCGATACGCCTGCGGTGCTATTCGTCCGAGGCGATTTATTGCCTCGCGACGAGTTGGCGGTTTCGATCGTCGGCACGCGGCATGGTTCGCTATACGGTCTCAAGCAAGCGGAGCGATTCGGTTACTCGTTAGCGAAGGCAGGCGTCACGGTGATTAGCGGCTTAGCGCGAGGCATTGACAGTGCCGCCCACCGCGGTGCCTTGGACGCGGGCGGACGGACCATCGCGGTACTCGGCAGCGGGCTCGGACAAATCTACCCGCCGGAGCATAGGGGGTTAGCCAGCGAAATTGCCGCATTGGGAGCGGTCATTAGCGAATACGCTCCTCATGGCAAACCGCACGCCGGGACGTTCCCCCAGCGAAATCGTTTAATTGCGGCGTTAGGCATCGCAACGTTGGTGATTGAGGCACCCGATCGCAGCGGAGCATTGATTACGGCCCGCTTGGCTTGCGAGATGAACCGGGACGTTTTAGCGTTGCCAGGCCCTGTCACCAGCCGCACGTCGCGGGGCTGCAACCAACTGATTCGCGACGGTGCGATTCTGATTCAAAACGTTGAAGATATCCTCGAATCACTTGGCCCGATGGCGGGCTCGGTCGAAGCGGAACCGGGCCAATCGATCCGCAGTGGCAGCGAGCTGTTGCTCAATGAAGTGGAACGGCAGATTCTTGATGCGATCGACGAGACCGGCACCCCGATCGACACGGTCATCCATCAAACGCGGTTACCGGCACATCGCGTCGTGGCAACCATTAGCGTGCTAGAAATGCGATCGCTCGTCCGTCGCCTCAGCGGGCAGTACGTCAGCCGGATCTAGAGCCTATCCGAAAAGGGGTCTGACCCTCTCCGGCGAGGCCGAAAAACTAGTTAAAAATAGACTCGCCTCCAAAGGGTCAGACCCCTTTTCGGATAGGCTCATCGTCGGTTTCGGCTTGTAGTCTTACTCGAAAACGGTACAGTAAATAGAATGACTACCTCAACGAAAACGAAGCCGATTATTCGCCAATTGCCGCCAAATCTGGTCAACCAAATTGCGGCGGGCGAAGTGATCGAACGGCCGGCATCGGTCGTCAAGGAATTGCTCGAAAACAGTGTCGACGCGGGTGCATTTCGCATAGAAGTGACGATCAATGGCGGCGGCAGCGAGTTGATTCGGATCAGCGATGATGGTTGCGGTATGTCGGGAGAGCAATTGCCGTTGGCGGTCGCCAGTCATGCGACCAGCAAATTGCCCGATGAGCACGCGCTGTTTCACGTTGACACGTTGGGGTTTCGCGGCGAAGCCTTGGCGTCGATCGGCAGTGTTTCTCAGCTGACGATCCGCAGCCGTACCGAAGACGACGCGTGCGGTAGTGAAATCAATGTTCGTGGCGGCGTGGTCGAGTCACCGGTGCCCTGTGGATGCCCGGTTGGTACGGTCATGGAAATTCGCAATCTGTTCTTCAATACGCCCGTTCGCCATCGGTTCCTGAAGACCGCTCAGACCGAACGAGGGCACATCGTCGAAGCGTTTACTCGAATTGCATTGGCGAATCCCAAGATTCATTTTGTAATGACGTCCAATGACAAAGTCGTCTATGATTTGCCACCTTCCACGCGATGGTCCGATCGCATCGAAGCGTTCTTCGGCAGTGAGATTGCCGAGTCGCTGATCCCGATCGAAAGCGATGACGCCCAGATTCGCATCAGCGGATATGCTTGCGATCCATCGGTCAGTCGCGGTAACAATCGGATGCAGTATTTGTTTCTCAACGGCCGGCACATTCGCGACCGATCACTGCAACACGCTTTGAGCGAAGCTTACCGAGGGCTCTTGATGGTCGGGCGTCATCCGGTTTGTTTTCTGCGCATGGAAATGCCTGCGGAAATGGTCGACGTGAACGTTCATCCCTGCAAGCTAGAAGTTCGCTTTACCGATGGTGGACGCGTTTATGGAAGGCTGCTGCAAACGCTACGCTATCAGTTTCTAAAAACCAATATGACCCATCGCGTGGGCCCGAGCAGCCCAAGTGGATCACAAGCGGACGCATCGGAGATCCGATCGATACCCGACGCTGTGGCAACGCCGGGGGAAAGTGTTCTCGGTCTGCCTCGACAAGTGGAATCCGAGCAACGCCAAGAAGTCATCAATTGGGCACGTTCGGGCGAATCGACGCCCGCCAGTTCCACTCAGCATTCGCGGTCTCTTTCCGTCCCCGGTTTTCAGCCCTTCCCAGGTCGCACGTCGAATCACCTTCCAGCTTCAGCAGCGATGACTAAGCCAGCAAGCTCGCAAGCGAATGCTCCAGAAGCAGGCATGTCCGAAGTCGCTCGCGGCGATACCCCTGCGATCGATACCGCCCCTTGGGATGCTCCGAGTCGACCGAGTGCAAACCCGGCCCCGATCGCTGAAACGATCAATGGCCCGACCGTTTGCTATTTGGGCTTCCAAGTTCACAACCGCTACTTGGTTACGCAAGATGAAAAAGGGATGGTCGTCATCGACCAACATGCACTGCATGAGCGAGTCTTGTACGAACGGATCAAGGATAAGGTACTCGGGGCACAAGAACGGCTCGAGTCTCAACGGTTGTTAGTTCCCGAACCGGTATCCTTGACCCCTGCCGAGCGGACCGCTGCACTCGACGCCAAAGAAACGCTGGCTCGGATTGGGATTGAAATCGACGATTTCGGTGGGGAAACGATCTTGATTCATTCCTATCCAGCGATGCTTAGTAAAACATCGCCGAGTGATATGCTACGAACGTTACTTGAATCGTTGATGTCGGCAGGAAAGCAGCCCGATGCACAAGACTTATTGAATCATTTGCTCAGCACGATTGCGTGCAAAGCGGCGGTGAAAGCGGGTGACCCGTTGACTCGCGAAGAGATCACGGCGTTACTGGAGCAGCGTGACTTGTATCAGGATACGCATCATTGCCCGCACGGTCGCCCGACGGCGATGTTCTTTAGTCGGGACGAACTCGATCGGATGTTTGGTCGACTCGGCCCGCGTGGCCGTGCCAAAGGGCAATAGCGTTACAGCCGGCAAACATTGCCAAGCAAATGTCCGTTTCGCATTTCCGAAGTTGTTTTCTGACATCATAATGTTGTCTGTGGGCAACATTACTGTAACGAAACGATTCGTATTGCCGGGGCAAATTGGCAAGACGAATGTCCTCCACCGATCACCCCACCGATCAACATGCCCATTCGAATTTTAGTCATTGACCCTCATGCGGTAACACGTCTAGGGATCAAACAAGCCTTTGCCGATCGCTCCGATTTGGAGTTTGTGGGCGAAACCTCCACCCTGCAAGAGGGAATCCGTATCGCCCGAACCCAGAGCCCGGACGTAGCCATTATCGATCCGACAGCTGGCGGTGCCGACGCGCCAGCGTTACTTCGTGAATTGCATGAAGAGCTCCCGAAGCTACGGACGTTGGTCTTCACCGCTTGCGACGGACCCGAGATCGCCGAACAAATGGTCGCTCTCGGTGCATCGGGCTACCTGATCAAAGCTGCCAATTTGGATGAAATGATCGTAGCGATCCAAAGCATCCACTTGGGCCGGTTGTTCATCAGCCATTCTCATACATCGCGAGTTATACCGGCTCCTCACGACCACGTCCGCTCCGCTCCGAGCAAATCAGTCGCTGCGGACGAGAGTCTTTCTCAGCGAGAGCAGGAGGTGTTGTCGATGTTGGCCGATGGAATGACAAACAAACAGGTTGCCGAAGCACTCTTTCTTAGTGTGAAAACGGTCGAGACCTATCGATCGCGAATCATGAAGAAGCATCAATTGGCCGACCGAGCCGAATTGGTCTCATTCGCTAGACAAACTACAACACAAAAAAACCTGACATCCCTGTCAGGGAAAACGTGCTAGCAATCAACGGTCGCTGATGTGAAACACCTGACACCCCTCCATCGCTACGTCAGGCAAACCGTCAAAAAGCACATCCTTTGTCAGGCGAACTTTGACTTCTCCGCAAAATACTTGTTTGCCTGAAAACATGAGATAGCGTTCGAGTGTTAGCAGTGAACGAAGCTCAAGTCGAGTTTCACGGCAATCGTTTCATCGAGTGCTGAATCACTAAATACTGCTAGCAAAAAACGTTTGGTATGAATTGCGTTGACCTGTACAGACATAACTTACTACAAGTTGGCTAATCACAGGCTCAAGTCGAGCGGTAACGTGAGCATCGGAGGGAAGCACGGTAAACGCGGGGAATTCATTTCAGACAACAACGTCACCTCTTTTCAAACGCGTTATCGCAAAGGAAACACATCATGAATTTCAAATTCACCATCGCTGTACTGTTCATTTTCGCTTCGGCTTCGAACGTTATGGGACAAACTACCGGATCACAGAAGTTTACCGTCAACGTGCCGACGGCGATTTCGATCACTGCACCCACCAACACCGTCATTACTCATGACGAATCGGAAAACGATCAACCGTTCCCAGCCCAACCTTGGGTGGTACGCGGCAACTCGCTCGCTGGCGTTAACGTCACCCTGTCAACCACTCAAGCCTTTACCCATCTAACGGATGCGACATCAAAACGAAACGCCCAGTTGGGATTGTCGGTCAAGTCGTCCGAAGGTGCTGCGAATTGGACGGTCACGAAAGCAACCGACGCCACCGATTATGCATCCAACGATGGCGTTGCAACCGTCACGGCATCCTCGAACGGCTTTGGCCGAGCAACGCTTGATGTTGCGGTTAGCTTTATCACGGACGGATTCGGAACCTTCGCTGCCGGCGACTACGAAACGACGGTTACCGGAACCGTATCGACCAACTAGGAATGAATTGGGAACGGACTCAACCATCAACGAAACACTAAGCGAAACCGCTATCAGCGATAAAAAGTTGACTGCGGTTTCCGTCGTAAGCAATTTCAACATGCTAAAACCACTGCACATCCTGTTGCTACTCATCGTCCCATTGGCTTGTTCAGCCGATGCCGATGACAGCTACCGATATGGTGGAAGCGGGTCGGGAATTCGTGTCGATGTGGTTCGCCATGACTCGGGTCCGTTAAGCGGTTCCGCTAGCTCCGATTGGCATTTTCGAATCAACCGCACTCAAGCGATTTTGCACTGGGTCGCCATTCCGTTTGCGCATGCTGACCGTCCAAGTTTTCGCAGCGATGCGGTGTTAAGTGCGGTCGTCAAGAACACGACGGGCCCTCTTCAAATCTCGCCGACTGCCGCTCAAGACCGAACCGCGTTGTATTCCGGTGACGAGGAAGCTTCCATTCACATGGCGGCTCAAGGGACCGGACGAGCGACGATTGAACTGAACGTCGCCATCGATGGTCAGCATGCTGCTGCGGGAAAACATTCCACGACCGTCGTCTTAACTGTGACCGCGCCCTAAGCGAGAAACCTACTTGCCGAAACCGACATCACCCTTCCGACGCTTCGCTACTACCGCAATTTTTGCGGTCGGGTTGGGTGCTGCTTTGCTTGGTGGATGCGTCACACGAACGGTTCCCGACCGGCCAACCGTCCATGAATTGATTGAGCAATCGTTCAGCAAATCGATCGCATCATTGGAAGTCGAATCGCCAATCGTCGTCGACGGATACTCCGAACACGTCGTCTTCGATGAGCAGTATGGCTTCTCAGTCGCTGGCGACAACATTCCATTGAATGGGCCAGTCGGTAGCGGCGTCATCCGAACAGCGCCGAGCGAATTTCAAGACTCGCTGATCAATGAAGAGTTCATCGAAACCGACATTCGAGAAGCACTGCTATTGATGAGCGAAGACGCGGGCGTTGACCTGATCATGGACGAAAAAGTCACCGGCATCATCAACACTCGAGTGGACGATTTGCCGATCGATCGGGCCATCGAAAAGGTCATCATGCCGTTGGGACTCGTCAGCGCCCGGCACAATCAACACATTGTGGTTTGCCCACCCGATCCCACCAGCCCACTGTTTCCGTATGTCGCTCGCCGCGACGAATACCGTCCAGCGCATTTGGACACCAAGACATTGGTCGAAACCGTGCCGCCACGGCTACAGCAATACGTGCAATTGATCGAAGGATCGAACTTAATCATGATCGAAGCCCCGGCACGCTTAGCGGACGAGATCATTGACCGCTTTGCCGCCATCGATCAACCGGTTCCACAAGTCGTCTTGGAAGCAATCATTTGCGTGATCGAGCCCGACTCGGGTTTCCAATTCGGCCTCGATTGGCAACATGCCGTGGAACTTAACGGTTCCAACGCCTTGAAACTCGGTGCGACCGGATTGGCGATGAGCGGGAACTACAGTACCGCCGGTGCGAATGCACTGTTTGACGATTTCGCGCAAACTTCCGCATTCGTCAAACTGCTCTCCGAAAATGGTTATCTGTCGATCCGAGCGACACCGCACGTGATGGCGGAAGACGGCCAACAAGCGAACATTGCGATCAACCGGCAAACCTATTTTAGCGTCCAACCTTCATCGACAGCGAATGCGGACAACAGCGCATTTTTCTTTCAGCAAGAAATCCAACAAGTTGAATCGGGGATCACACTCGACATCACACCGCACGTGCGAGGTGACTTGGTGACGATCGATATCGAGAAAGCAGAGGTCAGCGAGGATGTTCGTAACGCCAACACCGAGTTAGCGCTCAACCCGTTCCCGATCATCAATCGCCGCAGTGTCTCGACGACGGTGCATGTTAAAGACGGTAAAACCATCGTGATCGGCGGTTTGGTTCAAAGAGAGACGATTGATCGGGTAAATCGTGTCCCAGGACTGAGTCGATTGCCACTACTGGGCTATCTTTTTGAAAACACCCAACGACAAACGCGGGAAGCCGAAGTCGTCATTTTTATCTCCCCCCGAATCGTCAAGCCACCCACAATCATGGATGAATGGGCCCCAGGCACTCTTCCCTAGCCACCCCCACCTTTCCATCCTTCGATTGTATCCATGACAAAGTCTCTCTTTGCCAGCGTGCTTGTTCTTGCCTGCTCGGCCTCGATCGCTTCCGCTCAAACTCGAACCACATCCTCGGCGACCGCCGATGGACAACGACGAGTCACTCTGACGCAAACGGTTGAACCGTCCTTCCACATCGAACCCATCGTCCATCGCTTCGACGCTCGTCGCGGTGAAGTGATCCCATTCACATTCTTGATCCGGTCGACCGGTAAAGCGATGAACGTCAGCGTTTTTCCTGTCAAACTTCGTCAAGAAGAATCGGGAATCATTTTACACGATTGCGTCGGTGATTCAGTGGATGCCATCAGGTTTACATCGGAAACCGATTTCAAACTCGCACCGGGTGAATCCCATTCCATTACCGGACAAGTCACCGTGCCAATCGCAAAGTCCAACTATTTGTCGTACGGAGTTTTGGTGCGCGACAACGGACAAGTCTCGGCAGACAGCGATCGATCGAAAACCTCCGGCAAAACGAATGCGGCCGTTCGGTTCGTGACGCAGTATGTGCTTCGCATCGATATCGAAACGGGTGAAAAAGACCTCAGCGAAATGAATCAATTGGCTTTCGAGCAAGGTTCGATCATCAATTCGAGAGGGATGCCGGTCGCCCGAACGTATTTGCTCAACCCAACCAACTTTGCGTTTGAATGCCGAGTGCGTGGTGAGATCGAATCGGCTGCCAATTCACGTCCAACCCCATTTTGGATGAGTGCCCCGGCCCGCTCGAACATGCTTGACGAGAATGAAAGAACACTCGTTCGCATCATGCCTCATAGCCGAGTCCGATTGGAAGCGGGGATCGATGAACTGCTATTCCCAGGCGAACAATCACTGAAACTAAGTATCACCAATGGCCGCCGGTCGTTGACCGAGCAAGCGTTTTCGATCCACGTGAAGAGCGGTGAGTATCCAGCACTCGAATCGAAGCTCGCCTACTTGACCAACGATTTGTCGGTCGAACCCTCGCAAATCGAGCTAGGACAAATCGCGGGTACGGATCGAACTTGCACGTTGCAGTTCACCAATAGTAGTGCTTCAAAGCGAAGGGTTGAAATGCATCTCGAGGATTTGGCAGGTAACCGACTCGAGCAAATCCGATTGTCTTCCGACGACTTCCATGTACGTGGTGGGCGAAGCAAAAGCGTACGAGCGACCCTCTTGCACGATGCGGATTTGACTCACGCGATCTACGGCAAAGCGATCGTCCGTTTGATCGACGAACAAGGCAACAGCGAGCGAAGAGAGTTGCCGCTCGCGATGCTATATGGAAACCCGCCAACGCCTAACGTTGAGATCGCCGGTCTCCAGTCGATTGAGCAAGATGGCTTTACTTCGTTCCACTTGACCGTTACCAATCGTGGGACCGGATACGTACCGGTTCATGCGGATCTACAAGTCGCCGATACGCACGGTCGCTCGATGACGTTAAGCGACGGTTTCGGGCGTTGGATGGCACCCGGCGAAGAACGTGAATTGAGTTTTCTCCCCCCGCATCGATTGCTGAAGGGCGATTATCAATTATCACTCGGCGTGCAAACGACTGCGGACCAACCGCTAGAGACACAAACGTTGATCATTAAGCTCGATCCATCCGACACCTCGGTCGCTGACACGGAAAACCCTGCCGCACAACCGGCCCAAGCCGGTTAGCCAAGTAAGTCACGACAACTTTTGCTACAATCAGCTACTTGGAGGCTCGTCGCATTGTCGTTAAAGCTTGAATACCATGTCATTCCCCGAAGAACTCTATCGCAACAAGGAATTGTTGCAGCTGATCGTCGATGCTTCGCCAGCCGGATTGATCATCGCCAATTCGCAAGGCGACATTCAATTCGTGAATCCTGCGGCATCGAAAATGTTTGGTTACGAAAGCGATGAACTCGTAGGCCAACCCATCGAGCGTCTACTGCCAAAGGATTATCGCAATCAGCATGTTCGGCACGTCAAGAAGTTCGTGGCCCACCCGAAGTTACGGTCGATTGGCAGCGAGCATGACCTTTTTGGCTGCCGCAAGGACGGCTCGGTTTTCCCTACCGACATTAGCTTGCATCCGATCCATCTCCATGGCGAACTATTCATCTTGGCCAATGTGCTCGATGTTACCGAACGACACAAACAACTAACCAAAAGCGAGAACCGAATCAGGTTCTTAGTTGAGAATTTACCAGCCGGCGCGGTCTATTTAGACCGCGAGTCGCTGTACTTCAATCCCGCGGTCGAGGCATTGATTGGCTACAAGACTCATGAAATTCGAACCGTACAAGAATGGTTCCAAGTTCTTTGCCGCGGCAATCGATCCGAAGCGATCGCAGAGTACAATGCAGCAAAGGAAGAAGGGTTTCGTAAAGAATGGGTACTGTCGATCGCATGCAAAAACGCTTGCCGACGCGACCTTAGGATTGCTGGGCACCAATACGATTACCATGAAGTTTGGTTGGTTGCCGACATCACGGAATTGCGCGACGCACAAGCAAAGTTGGTTCAAGCCGAACGTCTCGCAGCGATCGGCCAAATGGTTACCGGATTAGCTCATGAGAGCCGAAACGCATTGCAACGTGCGCGAGGTTGCTTGGATCTACTTGAACTTGATCTTGAACACAAGGAAGAGCAACTTGATTTGATCGTCCGCATCCGTCGCTCGCTCGGTGACCTACAGCATAACTATGAAGAGGTTCGCCAATACGCTGCTCCCATCATCTTACGCCGCGACGTTTGTTATCTATACAGCTTGATTGAACTATCGTTTGACAATTTGTTATGTGAATTCCTCACCGGGAGCCATCGGCTCATCATTGAACAACGAGACGAGACGGAAATTGTTTGTGATGCTCATCGGATGAC
>JGI12048J13642_10702552_pt1 | contig 25351 bp, 16 predicted proteins | sample ElkSlonscriptome_16_FD_13642 | JGI IMG/M metagenome (IMG submission 13642)
ACCCCGACATGGGCGACGGCCGGTTCGAGATCGTCCAGGTGGCTGGCGATACGCTGGTGCGCTACCGGGTGGCCGTCCAGGAAGGCTCCATGCAGACCCGCGGGTCCCTCCATCTGGAACCCACCGACGGGGGAACGACGGTCCGGTGGGTCGAAGAGGGGGACTTCGGCTGGAACCCCCTCATGGGCTACTGGGCCCTGGCCATGCCCTCGGTCCAGGGTGAGGAGATGCAGAAGGGCCTCGAACGCCTCGAGGCCGAGCTGTCCGGGACGACTACGCCTTCTGCTGACGCGCCCAGGTGATGAGGTCCGCGTTGCTCTTGGTCTTCTTCATGATGCCCAGAAGCTCCTGCATCCCGTCGGCGGTGGGCACACCGGCGAGCTGACGCCGCATGGCCCGGGAGAGCCAGAGGGCGTCGTCGTCCAGGAGGAGCTCCTCCTTTCGGGTGGCGGAGCCCGCGAGGTCGATGGCCGGGTAGATCCGCTTGTCCGCCAGCTCCCGGGAGAGAACCAGCTCCGAGTTCCCCGTTCCCTTGAACTCCTCGAAGATCACCTGATCCATCCGCGAGCCCGTATCCACCAGCGCCGTGGCGATGATGGTGAGGGAGCCGCCTCCCTCGTGGGGCGCGATCTTCCGAGCGCTCCCCAGGAAGCGCTTGGGCTTCTCCAGCGAGTTCGCGTCCAGGCCGCCGGAGAGGGTCCGTCCGCTCCCTTCCTCGGTGGTGTTGTAGGCCCGGGCCATGCGGGTGATGGAGTCGAGGATGATGACCACGTCCTCACCAAGCTCCACGCGACGGCGGGCCCGCTCCAGCGTCATCTCGGCGACCTGCACATGGCGCTCGGCGGTGCGGTCGAAGGTGGAGGCGATGACTTCGCCGTAGCCGCACGCCTCCATCTCCGTGACCTCCTCGGGGCGCTCGTCCACCAGGAGGATCATGAGATGGCAGTCGGGGCTGTTCGTCACCACGCCCTGGGCCACGGCCTGCAGCACCATCGTCTTACCGGCCTTCGCCGGCGCCACGATCATGGCGCGCTGGCCCTTACCCAGGGGGCAGAAGAGGTCGATGACCCGGTTGGTGTAGTCCGGCTGCCCCAGGACCTCGCGGTCGCACTCCATGACGAGTTGCTCGTCGGGGTGCATGGCGCTCAGCCGTTGGAACTCCGGTCGGCCCTTGAGCTCCTCGGGCTTCCGGTCGTTGACCCGGTGGAGGTAGGTCAGGGGCGGGCTCTTGCCGCTACGGGGCGGGTCGCCGGTGATGCCCATGATCTCGTCGCCGGTCCGCAACGCGAACTGCTGGATGATCCGGGACGGGACGTAGATGTCCTCGTCGGACGGCGTGTACCCCGCCGCGCGTCGACGAATGAATCCGGATCCGCTCCCCAGAATCTCCAGGAGCCCGAGGGGGCGCGACTCCTCGTCGGCGTTCTCCGGCGGGGTGTTGTTGTGGTTCCCCCCACCTCCGCCGTTGTTCTGCGAGCGATTCTTGTTGTTGTTGCGGGACCGTCGACCCCGGCGGCGGCGCCTGTTGCGCCCTCCGCCGGACCGGTTCCCGCCGCCGTGGTGCTGGTCGGACGAGTCGGGCACGTTGCAACCCATGGTTCCTGGGATCGGACGCGGAGATGCTCCTCTGGAGACCTCGACGCGCCAGGAGGTATCCCCCAGAACGACAGGGGGACGCGAATCTGTCCGATCGGCGGATCATGAGGGACCCGCGATCTCAGCGCGGACGCGCCGTGGGACCCCGGAATGTCGGCCAAACGGACGAGGAAGGCAAGGCGTGCGCTCACACCATGGTCGGGTGCGCTCCCACCAGCCTCCTGCCATCCTACGGTCAGGCCCCCGGCGCGGTTCCCATCCCCGGGGCCCGAAGGAGCTGCAGGCCCTCGGTCTGTCCCCTGCCCCCCCGCACCCATCGTCCCCGCAATGGGACAGATCGACCGCGGGGGGAATCCGGGCCGATCCCCGGGATATCCCCGCCATTCCGGGGCCCTCGGGCAACCAGAACACCCTGGCACACCGGTTGCAATCAATATCGGTGTATCCCTTCCAGGAGGTTGCCGTGAGACGATGGACGCGCGTGGCGATGGCGATGGCGACGGTGTGGGCGCTGGCAGGATCCGGCCCTCCCGAGGCTTCCGCCCAGACGACGGTGGGGCTGAGCATCACCGCCGGCTCCTTCTTCGACGGCGTCTCCCTGGGCTTGTGGGCCGCCGGTCCGGTAGCTCCGGGGGTCTTCACCGGCGTCCAGGTGGGCGTGGGTGGCCACGCATCCCATGGATACGACGGAAGGGGCTACGATGGGCGAGACTGGCGTCCGCGGGGCACCCCCGCCGGCTATACCCTGGATGAATACTGCTGGGACCGCTTCGGGGACGTGCGCTGGGATCCGTCGGGCGAGGCCTACTGGGACTGCGTGGACTACGGACCCGTCTTCGCCTACCGGACCCACTACCTCACCAATCGTTGGAACCGCTGGTACGACGGGTGGCACGCGGGCTGGTACGGCTGGCGCTCCCGGTCGTCGGTGTGGGTTCACCTCGGAAGCCGCCGTGGGTTCGGATGGGGCTGGTACGGCTCCGTCCAGGATCCGTGGGGATGGTACTGGGCCGGCTTCCGGGACGGGCGCCGTTGGGATCGGTACGCCCGGGGCGGATGGTACGGATCGGCCGCCTGGAGCCCATGGCCGACGACACGTGTGGTATACGCCCGAGGTGGTCGCGTGGCCCGGATCTATCGGCCGTCGGTCTTCGCCCGCAGCGGACCAGCGTACAAGGAGACCCCCGCAACGCGCCGAACCGCCCAGGTCCGTCCACGTTCCTCGGCTCCGGCTCCGGCTCCGGTGATCCAGGGCTCTCCGCGCGCCCCGCGTCGGGGCACCGCCCGCCCCGCCGCCGGATCCGACGGTCGTAGGGCACTCGCCGCCCCGTCCGCATCGACCCGGCCGCAGGGCCGCGCCACCGGAGCCCGCTCGTCGGAGGCGAGGGGATCGCAGGCCCGTCCGTCCACATCCACCCGGACGCCGGCGCGGCGCGGAAGCGCGGCCCGTGGATCGGATGCGGCCGTAGTGCCCTCCAGGGCTCGTCCCTCGGACGCCGCCCGCTCCGGGAGCGCGCGTCCGAGCCCCTCGGCGTCCCCTCGGCCCTCCGCGTCGGCACGGCCCTCGCGGCCCTCCGCCTCCACGCGGCCGTCGCCTGGCGCCACACGCCCCAGCCGGCCGTCGCAGTCGGCCCGCCCGTCCGCGTCCGCGAGACCGAGTCGCCCCTCGGCCTCGGCACGGCCCTCCCGGCCGTCGGCGCCCAGCCGGCCCTCGGCCTCCGCACGGCCCTCGCGACCCTCGGCCTCGAGTCGTCCGAGTCGCCCCTCGGCCTCCGCACGGCCCTCCCGGCCGTCGGCGTCCAGCCGGCCCTCCGGCTCCGCACGGCCCTCCCGACCCTCGGCCTCGAGTCGTCCGAGTCGCCCCTCGGCCTCCGCACGGCCCTCCCGACCGTCGGCGTCCAGCCGGCCCTCGGCCTCCGCACGGCCCTCGCGACCCTCCGCGTCGAGTCGTCCGAGTCGCCCCTCGGCCTCCGCACGGCCCTCCCGACCGTCGGCGTCCAGCCGGCCCTCGGCCTCCGCACGGCCCTCGCGACCCTCCGCGTCGTCCCGACCCAGCCGCCCGTCCGCCTCCACCCGCCCATCTCGACCGTCGGCCTCCTCTCGGCCGTCCCGACCGTCGGGGAGCTCCCGGCCATCCTCTCCTCCCCGACCCTCGCGTCCGCCTAGCTGACCCCGGGGTAGGGCACCTGCACCACGACACGAGGCCCCCCGACGCATCTCGCGCCGGGGGGCCTCGGTGCATCCGGCCCGGGCAGGCCGTGCGTCAGCGCGGAGGTGCCGCCGACCGCTCCACCTCACCGTCCGCCGTGAGGCGGAAGGCTGCGGGCCATACGGCCTCCTCGAAGACCGTCGTCGCTGCGCCTTCCAGACCCGGGGGCGGCGTCAACGAGAAGCCGTCCAGTCGGAACGGGGTCACCTCGTAGCCCAGATCGGTCAACGCGCCGGCGGTCACCGAGCTCAGCGGGAAGCTCTGATCCACCCCGCTGACGTACGCGCCCGTCATGAGCTCGATGCCCAGGGTCGCCTCGCTCCAGTGGACGTAGTCGGCCCACGGGTCCCCAACGTCGTCATCCTGCACCGGAACCGGCGTGGCGCCCTCGGAATCCCCGGGGAGATTCCGGAAGGCGGCTACGGCCGCCGGCCCCGTGAAGTGGGGATCGGAACCCAGGCCGTCCAGCGCGTCCCGCCAGGCGTCGATGGTACCGATGCCCAGGGCGTGTCCCACGAGATGACGTGCCAGCGCCTCGCCCGAACCGGTGCCGGTGAGCGTGGCCGCGTCGAAGGAGACGAAGGCCACCGCCGGGAGGCCGCCGTCCTCCGCAGAACGCGTCACGCAGGGCCCCACGGAGGGGGTCCCACCGTTCACCACCACCAGGAGGAGGTCGTCCACCATCCGGTCCAGTGGGCCGATGCCCTCTTCGCACGCGCCGCCCTCGAGCTGCACCGACACGTCCGGGAGGTCCCCGGTGAGGATCTCCTCCCAGTGGGTGGCGGCAGCGGAGATGAGCGCCAGCTCGTCCTGGGCCGAACCCTGACCGCTCCCGATGACGGTGATGTTGAAGCCCTGCTGGGTCACCTGGACGAAGACCGAGTCCTGGAGGTCCCCGCGGGTCGCCGTGATCCAGGCGGTGCCGGGACCCTGCGCGTCGATGAAGACGGAGGGTTCCACCGTGTAGGTGGCGGGCGACACGGCCGCGACGGTGGCGACCTCGGCGTCGGAGGTGGTCCACACCGCCTGCCCGCAGCAGAGGTCCGTCTCGGCGTCGGAGGAGAAGACCGGACGCACGGTCCGGGATTCGCCGGGAAAGAGCCGGAGCGTGTCCTCGACCACCTCGAGGGTCAGGCCGGCAGGCTCCTCCACCGTCAGGGTCAGCGAGTCGGCGGCCCCGTCCAGCTCGGCCACCACCGTGGAGGTGCCGGGCGTGAGGGTCTGGATGATGGCCATCGCCGCCCGGGTGGAGTCCACGTAGAGGTCCAGAACCTCACCGTCGCTGTTGCTCCAGGAGACGTCCAGCGAATCCGGCGTGAAGGTGAACCCGTTGGCGTCGAAGGCCTCCACGGGAGCGTCGAACTCCACGAAGCTCTCCAGGGTGTCGGTGTCCGGAAGGGCCGCCGTGGTCCCCACACGATCCTGGTAGACGTTCACCGCCACCGCCTTCTGGTCCACCACCACGGGGATGGCCCGAGTGAGGGAGGTCCCGCTCACCCGCACCGTCAGCGTCGTCTCACCCTCGGAACGGGCGATGAGGGTCGTGTCCCCCACGATCTCGGCGATGTTGCTGTTGGTCACCGAGTATTCGTAGTCGGCCTGCACCGGCGTCCCGAGGACGTCTTCGGCGGAGACGTCCACCCACGCGGTGGCCTCCAACGCGTCGAGCTCGATGGATTCCACGTCCACCTCGAGCACGGCCACACCGGTGTCCACCTCGACCTCGAGCTGCGCCCGTGCGTTCCGGGCCACGGCGGAGATGGTGGCGAACCCTTCGCTGATGGCGGTGACCATCCCGCTGGAGCTCACCGAGGCCACGCCGGAGTTCGAGGAGGACCATGAGACGGCGGAATCCAGCGGCTGGCCGAGGGCGTCGAAGACCTGCGCGTTCACCAGGGCCGTGGAACCGATCTGCGCGAAGAGAAGGTCGTCGCTGGGGATGGCCACAGAGGCGGGGAGCCGGGTGACGGTCACGACGGCGGTGTCCGAGAGGTTCTGGATGGAGGCCACGATCTCCGCGGTGCCCTCGGACCGCGACTCCAGGATGCCGGACTCGTCCACGGTGACCACGCCGCCGTTCAGCGACCTCCAGTTGACGGTGAAGCCGGAGGCGGTGCCGCCTGCCGTGGTGAGGACCGAGGCGCTCAGGGTGTCGCGCGCCCCCACCCAGGGGATGAGCACGGATCCGGGGGTGATCTCCACCCGCAAGGCCGTACGTCCCAGTTCGTCGCCGACGCCCAGGATGCCAGGGTCGTCCGAATCACAGCTGACGAGCACGACCGCAGCCAAGAGCGCGGCGGCGGTTCTCCATGCGGGAGCGTGGCGCATTCGACGTGGTTCCAGGTTCTCGGGTAGCGGCGGAATCCCCGGGGAGACGCGCCATGAAGCCCGTTCCCTGGGAGACGATCCTCATTGTAAACAGTAGTTTATCGGCCTTCCGGTCGCCAGTTCGTCTCCCACGCCCCGGGGGCTACCGTGTCTGACCGTCCAGGGCCTCCTGGAGATCGGGCCCTGCCGCTCAGCCGAGCTCGATGCTCCCCGAAGGCGTCTCGAGGACGGCACGGAGGCCTGGACTCGCTCCGCCCTCCACCGTCACGGGGAGCCCCAGGGCGTCCAGGCTCGCCTGGACCGGCCCGGGTTCGGGGTGGACCCCGTGGAGCGAAGCCACCCGCCACCCGAGGCCCTCCCCCGCCCCGGGATGCGGGCTGTCCAGCCAGTCGATGAGGAAGGGCACCACCCCGCCGGCCCGTGATGCCCACGGGTCCGTCACCCTCCAGCGCAGCATCGCGCCGTCCGTCCGTTCCCGGCTCCCTTCCTGGACGCCTCCCAGCGCCACCCCAGCGGCTTCCGCCCGGGCCGTCGCCTCGTCGAGGTCGGGGGTGCGGGCGCACCAGGTCACCAGCCTCGGCTCCTCGATCTCGTCCAGCCCGAACCACCGGGGCCGCGGCGGCTCCGGCTGGTCCGGATCGACGCCGACGACCTCGACGTAGACGTCGTTCCCCAGGGAGAGGAGGGCGTTGCGGGTCCCGATTCCGGGGTGACGGCCGCCGGGGTACGGGCGGACTCCGAGCCGTTCCTCCGTCCAGTCCACCGCCCGCTCCAGGTCCCGTGCGGCGACGATGAGGTGGTCCACCGTGGCCGGCGTCATGCCTCCCCCTGCCCCTGAGCCACCCGCTGGCGCCGTTCCCGGGCAAGGGCCTCCCGGGCGCCGTCCCACCAGTCGACCAGAGCCTCCGCCGCAGCCTCGGAGTAGAGGATGGGCTCCCCGCCCCGCGCCTGCACCCAGTCGGCGTCGTCGGACTCGAAGACCCGGACGACGACGGATCCGGTGGCCAAAGCCAGCGCCGCCGCGTTGTCCCGGGGCCGTCGGATGGTGGAGACGACGACCCTCGCCTCGTCCACCCCGGCGGCCCGGAGCACCTCGGGGTCCCAGGCCTCTCCGAGGATGGCCTCGACGCCGGCCTCCCGGACCTGTCGGACCACCGCAGGGTCGTCGTCCAGCACCACAACTCGGCACCCCGAAAGGATGAGGTCCTCCAGGAGGGGCATGCCGGTGGAGCCCGCCCCCAGGAGGAGGACGTGGTCGGTGGGGGGCGTACCGGTGTCGGCGGGCGGTCCGGTGAAGAGGGTCATGAAGGCCTCGGTGGCGTCTTCGGTGGAGAGGAAGGGGGTGAGGAGCATGGTGACGGTGGTGACCATGGCGATGACCACGAACAGGCTCTCGCTGATGTCGCCCTGGAGCATCCCGGCCAAGCCCACCACCAGGGAGATCTCGCTGGTCTGGGAGAGGAGGAGGCCGGCCTCCAGCGCCGAGCGCGAAGTGAGGCCGGCGCGCTCCGCCATCCATCGTACCAGGGGCGGTGTGAGGCCCACCACCACCGCGACGAAGACCCCTGCCATGACCAGCTCGTCCACGGTGGGGACCCGGACCAGCGCCCCCAGGGAGGTGAAGAAGATGGCCGTGAAGAAGTCCCCCAGGGGAGCGAGTTCCGCCCGCAGCACCCCGTGGACGGGGAAGCGGGAGAAGGCCACCCCGGCCAGGAAAGCCCCAACCACCACAGGGAGGTCCAGGAGCCGACAGGCGCCCAGGAGCACGAAGAGGACCGTCAGGGAACCGAGAAGGAGGAGTTCCGACTCGTCCACCCAGCGCAGGAAGACCGGGGCGAGCCACCGCCGGAGGGCCCAGGCCACCGCAGTGAGACCCGCAACCTGGAGGGTCTTGAGCGCCACCGCGGCAGTCCCCTGACTGAACTCGGTCACCAGGGGGATGGTCAGCAGCACGAGGACGTCCTGGAGGAGGAGGACGCCCAGGACCAGACGTCCGACGGATTCGAAGACCTGCTGTCGCTGCCGGAGAAGCCGCACGCCCACAAGGGTGGAGCTCGCCGGGAGCGCCAGCGCCACGTATCCGGCCTCCACGGCACTCAGGCCCATGAGGGTGGCGAGACCCCAGCCCAGGACGGCCAGGACCACGAACTGGACGAGGCCCACCCGGAGCACGGCGCGTCCGTGATGTCGGAGCCGCCGGGAGTCCAGCTCCATCCCCGCCAGGAAGAGGAGGAAGGAAACGCCCAGGACCAGGCCCGCGTCCCGGATCTCCGCAGGCGGGGGGGCCACCAGCGCCAGGACGGCCCCGGCGAGGATGAGAAGGGGGATGGCCGGCAGACCGAAGCGCCGGGACGCCAGATAGGCCACGGCCGCTGCGCCAAGAAGCTCTGCGACGCCGTGCATCAGCCCATCACCCCGCTCCGCCGGACGGCTGCTTCCATGGGACCGATGCCATCGAGCTTGGAGATCATCAGGTGGTCGGCCCCAAGGTCCAGGAGCTCCTCGACGTGGGCGGGTTCGAAGGCGTGCACGCTCACCGGGACCCCCATGCTCCGGCAGCGATACGTCAAGAGCGCGTTGGCGTCCTCGATCCGCAGGGCCGAGACCAGCAAGGCAGCCCGAGCCAGCCCCGATTCCTCCAGCACCGCCGGGTGGGTCAGGTCTCCCTGGAGGGTTCGGACCCCGGGTGGGAGTCCCGTCAACTTCCCGGCATCGGTATCCACGGCCACGACCACGTCCCCGTGCTCGTGGAGGCGCCGCACCACCTCCCTGCCCAGGGTGTTCATCCCCACGACCAGGACGTGGTCATGGAGAGGCGCCTCGTCTCCGTCGGTGGGGTCGTCCGGTCCCGGGAGGAGCTGGAGGAGACCGGTGGCGGTGAGGCGAGCCGCCAGGGGCCGAGCGACGGGGACCAGGGCCGCGGACACCCCGATGGTCAGGAACCCCACCAATCCCACGAAGCCGAAGAAGTCCGGGTCCACCAGCCCCACCGAGGCGGCCAGCCCTGCAAGGATGAAGGCGAATTCGCTCATCTGGCCCAGGGTGATGCCGGCGAGCCAGGCGGTGCCGGGAGCCTGGCCCAGGAGTCGGAGTAGGAGGGCCACCACCACCGGCTTCCCCACCAGGATGAGCCCGGAGAAGGCCAGGGCCGCCGGCCAGCGCGCCGCCATGGACTCCAACTCCATTCCAGCGCCCAGCGCCACGAAGAACACCGCCAGGAAGAAGTCCACCAGGGGGTGCGTGCGCCGCTCCAGCTCCTCGCAGTGGGGGAGCTGCGCCAGAATGACGCCGGCGATGAAGGCGCCCAGCTCCACCGATACCTGCAGCGCCTCGGCGCCCAGGATGAAGGCCATGACCCAGGCCAGCGCCACCACGAAGAGGCCCTCCGGCAGCGTGATCATCCACCCCATGAAGTCGCGGAGCAGGAAGCGCCCTGCGGCCCACCCGACCCCGGCGAGGATGGCGATGCCCGCCAACGCCTGGAGGAGCCCCCGCCCGGCCACGGCGGCATCCAGGCCGCCTCCTGCCCCGTCCACCACCCCCTCCGGTCCGGCCAGCGAGCCCAATACGGTCAGGACCACGGCGATGACCACGTCCTGCACCAGTAGGATCCCCACCGCCAACCGCCCGTGGAGGGCCGCCAGGTCTCCGGTGCGATCCAGGAGCTTCACCACCACGACGGTGCTGGAGAAGGCCACGACCAGGCCCGCGAGGACCGCCGGGGCCGCCGCGAAGCCGAGCGCCAGAGCCAGGCCCAGGCCCAGGCCGAACGTCAGCCCGACCTGAAGCAGTCCTCCGACGACCGCCGTACGGCCGATGGAGCGGATCTTGGCGACGCTGAGCTCCAATCCCACCACGAAGAGGAGGAGGGCGATCCCCAGCTCGGCGAAGAGATCCAGCGATTCCGAATGACCCAGGACGCCGGCCACCGGCCCGAGGAGGAGCCCGGCGAGGATGAAGCCCAGGATCGGCGGGATGTGGGCGATCCGACCCACCAGGAGCATGCCGGTGGCGCCAGCCACCACCCACCCCAGGTCCTGGAGAAGCTGCAGGTCGCTCATGTAGGGGTCGGCTGGGGGCGCATCACCCCGTCAGGGGACGGCGATCCACGCGCTTCGGTGGACGCCCCCGGGCCCCGAATGAGCCACGACGCGAACCCGACCGGTACCCTCCACCGTCCACGAGGCCGTGCGGGTGGCGGGCCCCACACGCTGGAGGAAGGGTCCCGTGCCACGGAGGTGGCCCAGCCGTAGGCGTGCCGGTCCCTGGACGCGGACGTCCCCCTCGGTCTCCAACGTGGCGTAGGGCGGCTCCACCACCTGCTCCACCAGCCCCTCGTCGGTCTCCCGGCCCACCGCCCCGCGCCCTGTCAGACTGGTGGGGAGGAAGCCCTCGTTGCCCACCGTCGCCGAAATGCGGACCCCGTCCTCCACCGCATCCACCGTGGGCTCCGAGAGCGTGAGAAGGGGCGAGGACTCCGCCAGGTAGAGGTGCCAGGAGAGCTGGGGAGTCGTCTCGGCCTCCAGGTGCTCCGGCGGGGGGTTCTGTCCCCAGAACTTGGTGTGCCATCCCCCGACCTCCACGGCACCGAGCTGGGGGTGGTCGTAGGTGGTCCACGTCGAGAAGTAGCGCCCGTCGAGCTCCTCTTCGTTGTGGCGCATCTGCTCCGGGAGGCTCACCTCACCGTCGCCGTCGTAGTCCTCCACCCAGTTCTCCGGGCCCGGCGAGTACTCCGGCACCCACCCCACGGAGCCCCGGTCCCAGTAGTTCCAGGAGATCAGCGTCCCGTACCGATGGCGGGTGGGATGGGTGGCGCTGGGGACGACGGGCCGACCGGTGGTCCGGGTGTACTCCTCGCCCAGGTGGAGGATGAGCTCCAGGTCGTCCTGCGGGAAGCGGGAGGGGGCGGAGGCCGAGGGGAGCCGGTACACGAATCCTCCGGAGGTGTGGCCGTGCGCCACGCCGGTGACGTTGGGATGGTCGATGAGAAAGCGGACCGTGGCCCGGGTCTCGGGCTCGGACAGCGGGAAGGGGCCGGCCCCGGGCTGGAGATGGATCCGCTCCCAGTTCCGCGGGAAGTTGCGGTTCATGTCGTTCCCCCCGAAGCCGTCCTCGTCGATGCGCCCGTCCCCGTCGTCGTCCAGGCCCTCGCGGAGGACGCGGTAGCGCCGGGCGGAGGCCGGCGGAGCGACATCGTCCTCGATCTCCACCAGCAGGCGCGGGTCGTCCGGGTGGGCATACCAGCCGCCCTCGGGATCCGGTACCCGCATGGAGGTGATCCAGCCGTCGCCGTCCAGGTCCTGGGGCGGGTCCTCATCGAAGAGGCCGTCGGCGTCCTCGTCCACCGGACGCCGGGAGCTGCGGAGGTACTGGTCCTGGATGAGCACCAGGTCCGAGCCGTCGGGGTTGAACTTGGGCCGGATGTAGAAGGCTCGGGTGTCCAGGAGCTCGGTGATCCGGGGATCGGTGCCGTACTCCTGGAGGAGCTCGCCCAGCAGATGGAGCGCCACCGAGGAGCCGGTGAGCTCGGCGGCGTGGATCCCACCGTCCACGTAGAGGGCCGGCTTCTCCGAGGCGGGGCCGGTGGCCTCGTTGGTGACCTCCATGAGCATCAGGGGATGTCCGTGAAGGCTCTCACCGATGGCGTACAGCTCCGTCAGCGCGGGGAAGCGGTCGTGGAGTTCCGCCATGATGCGGTCGTTCTCGTCCGCCGTGTAGAAGCGGTTCAGGTCGAAGGTGCCGTCCGGAGCGACCAGGTCGGCGGCCTGCGCGTTCAGGCTGCCGGCCACGAGGACGAGGGCGGTGAGGGCTACGGAGGCGGCGCGGAAGAGCATGCGTGGAAGGGGGTCCGAAGAAGTGCTGGGGCGAGGTGGACGGAGGGCGGAGCCGGTGGCTCCGACCCGGAAGGATATGCCGGTACGGGGCCGCGGAGGCAATGCCCCGGGGAGGTGGCGAGGAGGGGCCTCGGAGGGGCGCCGGCCAGGCTCAGGGACGCCCGGCGGCGGCCTCCAGCCGCTCGCGCAGCTCGCCGTGGGCGCCGACGTCCAGCAGGTCCAGCGCTGGGAGGCCACTGAGCTCCCGCACCAGGGCCACGGCTGCTTCGGTGTTGGCGCTGGGCCCGGTCACGAGGTCCACCGTCTTGCCCCAGGCATGGAGGATCCCCACCACCGCGTACGGGTCCGAGGCCGCCAGGATGGTGTACACCACACGATCGCCGAGCATCTCCACCAGCGTCCCCCCGTTGTACGGCTCCAGCGGGGAGGCACCGGCCTCCACCACCGCCACCGTGGCGTCGGTGGCTCCCATGCGGGCCAGGAGTCCCTTCATGGCGGGACGGTACTCTTCGGCCGGGACCACCGTGGTGGGCATCCCGGCGTCCACGAAGTCGAAGGTGGCATCGGCCCCGGCATCGTGGAAACTCAGCGTATCCCGCCAGCGTCCCGCGCCGGTCAGCTTCGCCGCCACCACCGTATGTCCCAGAGCGCCGAGCTGTCGGACCGCCACCCGGCCGGAGTAGGTCTTCCCTGCCGACATGGAGGTCCCCACCAGAAGCACCACCGGGATCTCCAGCGTGCTCGCGGGCGGCTCCGGCACGTAGTCCCGCATCCGAGCCCAGCCGTCGTCACGACGTACGTGACCCAGGTACTCCAACGGGAGGAGGGACGGGGTGAAGGGGGCCTGGGAGGTGAGGGCACCCATGGTCCCGCCCCCGGTCAGACAGACCATGCGCCGGTCCGCCCCGATCTCCTCGAAGGTCCCCGTGGCCTCAAGCGTGGCGGCCCGGCGTCCGAAGGCGCCCACGACGAGGTCGCCGGCCATGGGCGCGCACCTCCGTCCGTCGGCGAGCTCCAGGGGAACCGCCGAGTAGTTCCGGGGCAGCACCCGGCCCACGACGTAGTCGCCGGCGGCCCACTGCTCCCGGGCCAGCGGGTCCCAGCGGAGGGGCTGCTGCTGCAGGTCGGCAATGCGGGTCATGGAGCTGAAGAGCACGTTGTTCACGGTGCCCCCTCCGTCATCTTGGGTGCCTGGAGCAGCCGAGCCAGGAGGGCGCAGCGTTCCAGGGAGGGCTCGATGAGGATGTGCTCGTGGAGCGCGTGGGCGCCGTCCCCGACACATCCCAGCCCGTCCAGCGTCGCGGTGAAGCGACTCGTGGTGTTGCCGTCCGACGCCCCACCGGCCATGCCGTGGTCGAGCTCCAGCCCCAGCGCCGCCCCTTCCGCCTGCGCCAGCTCCCAGAGGCGGAGGTTGCGCGGAGTCCGCTCCAGTGGGTCGCTGCGGATGCCCCCCTCGATGGTGAGTTCCACCCGAGGATCGGCGGGACGGATGCTTCGGACCCGGCGCTCCAGCTCGGCCCCCGTCTCCTTGTCCGGCACCCTGACGTCGACGCTGGCCGTGGCCTCGGCGGCCACCACGTTGGGCCGCGTCCCTCCCGTGATCCGCCCCACGTTCACCGTGGTCCCGTGCGCTGGGTCGTTGAGTTCGTTGAAGCGTTGGATGACCTGGGAGAGCTCGACGATGGCGCTGGCCCCCGCCTCGGGATCCAGCCCTGCGTGGGCCGCGCGTCCCCGGACCGTGACCTCGAAGCGCCCCACCCCTTTTCGGGCGGTCTTGAGGAGCCCTCGTGGTCCGAGGGACGGCTCCAGGACCCAGGCCCGGGACGCCTGGCGGGCGAGTCGGCGAACGTGCCGACGCGAATCCGGGCTTCCCACCTCCTCGTCGGAGTTGATGAAGACCACCGGGGCCACCTCCGGATCCCGCCCCAGGTCCCGGAGCGTCCGCAGGGCGAAGACCATCTGGGTCAATCCCCCCTTCATGTCGAGCGTACCCGGCCCGTGGAGTCGACCCTCCACCTCCTCCACGGGCATCTCGGCCAGGGTCTCCTGCGGCCAGACGGTGTCACTGTGACCCACGAGGAGCTGGGTGGGCGCGCCCCGAGCCCGGCCGTGAGGGCTCGCGAGCAGGTGGTCGCCGCTACGACGCCCGGCAACGACGCGGACCTCGTAGCCCAGCTCTTCGAAGGTGGGCTCCAGGTAGGCGTGGATCTTCCGCTGGGTCTCGGGCCGGTCGGTGGGTGATTCGATGCGGCACAGGCCCGCAAGGAATTCGATGAACTCGTCCCGCAGCCCCAGGACGTGCTCCAGCGTCTGCCCCGCCTCCTCCGGCCTGGGAAGGTCCCGGGTGGACGTCCCGGTTCCGCTCGCGCCGTCCCTCATCGAGACCATCCCTCGTGAAAGGGAAAGGCGTCGGTGTGGGCGATCTTCGCCCAACGTCCTGGTGCGACGTAGGCGAGGAGCGGCTCGCCCTGAAGGAGGTCGGCGTCGTCGGTGTCGGCCCGTCGGAGGGCATCGTCGGCCACCCACGCCTGGACCACCCGCCCGGCGATGAGGCTGTTCTCCCCGAACCCGTCGACGATGCGGTCCGTCTCGCACTCCAGGTGGACCAGGGCCTCCCGGAGGAGGACCCCATCCACCGTCGGCGCCGGAATCGTCTCGAGAAGGCCCAGCGACGGCTTTTCGTCGTCCTCGCACCGCGGGGCGGCTGCCAGACTCGTGGAGAGCACCTGCGAGGGACGCGGAAAGGAGAGGGTGAAAACCCCCTCCCTGCGAGCGTTCCGGTAGGTGGCGTGGCGCGGAGTGCACACGAAGCCCACGTAGTTCTGCCACCCGAGGGCCGTCACCATGTGCTTGGGAGCGAGGTCGTGGCTGCCGTCGGGCTCCCGGGTGCCCACGACCACCAGGGGGGCCACCTGGAAGAAGCGGTTCCAGATGGGTCGTTCGGTTCCCAGAGGGATCCATCCCTCGAGTCCGGATTCCTCAGAATCGGGCATGGACGTCACCTCGCTCGTTGCGCGTCATCCCCGGGGTCTCGCCGGGGCCTACCCGAATCTCGGGACCCACCGACCGGAGGGCAAACCCGGCCAGCTGGAGCCGGGGGACGGAGCGACCCCACCTCCCGCGGTCGCACTCGGTTCATCTCGCCGCTTCGATCTCCAGGCGCCGGAGGATCCGCTCCAGGAGGAACGACACCCGAGCCGCCTCCACAGGCGGTCGCAGGTAGTCGGTGAAGCCGTGATCCACCAGGAGTTGCTCCACCTCGAGGTCGTCGTGGGGAAGGAGGACCACACCCGGGAGGTCCGGACGCACCATGAGGAAGGCGTCGCGGGCGTCGGCCAGGCGCTGGATGCCCGGCTCCCCGACCTCCTCGAGGTGGAGGAGGGCCACCGCCGCCCCCTGGACCTCGGCCCACACGGCGGCGGCGGGGATGTCCCCCTCCATGTGCAACCGGACCCCGGCCATGACCGCCCCTCGCCTCACGACCTCCCGGACCCCCGGATCCCGTGCCACGAGGACCGCCCGCGGGGGCGCGTCGGCGTCCACGGAAGCCTCGGGAAGATCGGGCGCGCGGGGGGTCGATGCATCAGGTCCGGACCCGGACCGGGCCCGACCCGCGCGCTCCCCCCGCCGGGACTCCCCGGTCAGGAGGTCCGAACCCATCACTCGACGGATCTCGGCGACATCGGTGTCCCCCGCCTGCGCCCGGCTCACGGCGATCTCCGCCATGGTCCGCATCCCTCCCTTCCGAGCCAGGGCCCGCAACTCCGCCACCTCGGCGCGACGCACCACCGCGTCCCTCAACTCGGCGTCCATGAGGAGGACCTCCACGGCCGGGAATCGACCGATGTAGCCCGTGCCCTGGCACCGCTCGCAGCCCCGGGCGCGATATCGAGGGAGGTGGCCGGAGATCTCGGCGAACCACGCCTCCAGCTCACCGCCGTCGTCGTCCACCGGCTCCCGGCAGTGGCTGCAGAGACGGCGCAGGAGCCGCTGGGCCGAGATGCCCGAGAGCGCCTCCCCGATCTCTGCCGCGTCGATCCCCAGGTCTCCGAAACGGAGGAGGGCCATGGCGGCGTCGATGGTGTGGAGCGTGGTGGCCACGAGGTGGCCGGTGAGGGCCGCGTCCGTCACCGCTCGCGCCGTCTCGGCGTCCCGGGTCTCCCCCACCAGGATCACGTCGGGATCCTGACGAAGGATGGAGCGGATGGCCCCCGCGAAGGTCAGTCCCGCCCGGCGATTGACCTGGACCTGGGCCAGGCCCGGCATCTCCACCTCCACCGGGTCCTCCACGGTGTGGATGTGCACCGCCGCGGTGTTGAGGCGCTTGAGCATGGCGTAGAGGAGGCTCGTCTTTCCCGATCCGGTCGGGCCCGTCACCGTGAAGATCCCAGCCGTCTGGTCCAGAAATCCCCGCGTCAGCCGCTTCACCGAGTCCGGGTCCGCGCCGTATTCGTCCAGGTCCAGGTGGGCGCCCTGGGGGAGGATGCGAATCACCAGGCTCTCGGCGTGGCTGGCGGGGATGGTGCTGAGTCGGAGGTCGAAGGTGCGACCCTCCACCAGCATGCGGCCCCGGCCGTCCTGGGGACGCCGGTGTATGGACGGATCCATGCCCCCCACGGCCTTCGCCCGGCCCAGCACCGCCGCCAGCTCGTCCAGGGAGATCTCGGGCCCGAGACGGAGCACACCGTCCACCCGGAACCGCACGGTGGCCACCCCTCCGGTTGCCTGGATATGCAGATCCGACGCGCCGAGCTTGATGGCCCGCACGACGAGCCGATCCAGCGCCGCCTCGAACTGGGTGGAGAAGGTGTTGTTCCTGGAGGTCGTCACCAGGTCTTCATGATCCGCCTCCGTGGCCTCGGTGTCGTCGGCCCATTCGGCGGCGGGCCCCATGCCCTGCACCGGGAAGGTGGAGAGGAGGGGGAGAAGGGTCTGCGGCGGGGCGACACAAAGCTCCACGGACCGACCCAGGAGGAAGGCCAGCTCCTCGGTGAGGCCGTCCGCTCCGGGGTCGCAGGTGGCGACGTGCGCCACCCGCGCCTTCACCTTGACCGGCACCGCGAGCAGCCGTCGGGCCATGGATTCGTCCATGACCGACACCGCCGACGAATCACGCCGGGAGAGGTCGGCGACCTCGAGGTGGAAGGCCCTGGCCACCCGGCCCGCCAGCTCCTGCTGCGACAGCGACAGCGCGTCGGCTGCCGCAGCCCAGGCCCGTATGGGCTCGTCCAGCTCGGGGGCGGGAAGGCCCCGGCCCGTCACCGCCGACATCCATGAAAACCGGTGTCCTGGCATCCTGGTCACGGGACGGGCTTCAGGGTCGGCCGTCCCGGATGGCGGACGCGCTGCCGGGGCGGTGCACGTCCTGCACCCGGAGGGGGTCGAGGTAGGGGGGTCGATGCATCGGCGAACGGTAAGGAGGAAGGTCGAGAACGTGGGTCGAAGCCGGCCCCCGGAGGATGCCCAGCAGAAGATGGCGGGGTTGCAGGAGGCGTGCCACTCCCCGGGGGGTACCGGTTGCCGCCCCGTCGACCCCCTCGGCGGGCGACAACAGTCAGCAAGAACAAAGGGGCACACCTCGCGTCGACTCCACGATGTGCGCCCACGAGGAGCCGCCCGGACTCGAACCGTGGATCGAGGGTTTGCAGATTCCGAAGGGCTTTTTCAGATCGTTGCAGATGTTGCCAAGAATGGCGACCCTCGATCGTCTTCCAACTGCCCACGGAGTGACTGGGCGACGTCCAGCACGTTCCTCGCTGATTCGACGATTTGTCCCTGTTTGGCTTGAGACGTCGACCGCTTTCCATGGGTCCTTCAAGCTCCTCGAGTTGTGCTCGGAACGTCTCGAGCAAGGTCACGAAGGTCACGACCTAGACCATCGTTTCTTGGGACAGGTACTCTAGCCTTCCGAGGGCCGCTCGAAACACGGGATGCTCCAGCTGCGGACCGGCGAAGGAGTCAGGCGTCTCCTCGATCAAGAATGGCAGCTCCGACTCCAGGACCGTCAGCTGGGCTATGAGTCCGGCAGCCAAGCCTCGGCGCCGGGCCAGGCGCGTGCGCTCCTCCTGAGTCCGCTGCAGCTCAGTCGCCTCATATGTGAAGCAGGTGTACCAGATGCGGCCGATCAGCGTGAGGGTGAGGATCGCCACCTCTGGGTCGAAGCTCCCGCCGCTGAGTGCTCCCGGCAGCACCCCAAGCCCGGCCCCACCCCCACCGTGAGCCCGGCCGACCAGAGACGGGGGGTGAGCCCACCAGCCTGAACGATCCTCCTCCCGAGCGTCGCCCGTGCCCACCAGGATCCTCCTCCACGAGTCTCAGCAGATTCTCCGCCACCAAGTGTTCGTACCCGAGGGTGACCCGCACGTCCGAATGCCCCATCGCCTTCTGAGCCAGCACCGGGCTCTTCCCCTCCGCCAGCCACTTCGTGACCCGCCTGTGCCGGAGGTCGTGCTGGTGAAGGTCCTCGGGCAGCTCCGCCCGCTCTGCGGCGTTGGAGAATGCCCGCCGCGGCGACTTGATCCTCCCCGCGGGCTTGTACCCCCGGCGCCTCCGGGTGTGGTGGGAGACCCAGGGCGAGCGCTTCCGAGCCAGAGCATCGGCCGCTTCTCCCGGTCGCAGGCCTCGAGGAGCTAGCAGACTGCGACGGTGGTCGGCTGCCAGCGTCGAAGGAGATTGGAGACGGTGTCCACCAACTCGGTGAAGTCCGAGGGCTTCACCTTCACCTCGCGTGCGCCGAGCGCCACGGCCTGTGCCGCGACAGAGGCCTCTTCGTTGGCCGTGACGACGATGATGGGCACCTCCGACCAGGCTTCGTCCCGACCCTGCGTCCAGCGGAGGAAATCGAGGCCACCAGCCCCCGGAAGGCCCAGGTCGAGGATGATGATATCCGGGAGGGGGTACCGATGCCGGTCATCAAACGGCCGGAAGCCACGAAGGTAGGCGGTTGCCTCTTCACTCGACATCGTGACGTGAACTCGCCACGGGGTCGACCGGTAGTGGAAAGCAGCCTCGATCAAGGCTGCATGGTCAGGCTCGTCCTCAACGACCAAGACGGTGTTGGGCTTCTCGCGCGGCCGGATCATCATACCTCCAGGGGGGGGACTGGGCACTCCGATATGCGAAGTGCCCTGGCTGTAGCCAAGTCCTCCGGCCGCCTCGTGAAGAGCGGCCTGGTGGACTCGGGCGCAAGAGACTCCACGCCCCCCCGCATGAACAGTGGGCGCTCAGGTGTGCGCAGTCAAATCGCGCTCGCCTGGAAACCGCCTGCCACCATCGCATCCGCCGAGGTCCCCGGGCGTGCTCAACAACCGCCCCAAACGCTGGCCGTCGGCCACGGCGACGCTCATCCGGCCCTCTCCTGCGATTGCGGCCACCGCTTCCAGGTGCGAGGGAAGGGTCCCATACCCACCAGGGTCCGCCGGACCGCGGGATACGTTCCGGACAACTGGCCGGAGATCCGCCGCAAGGTCGAGCAGGAGATCCGGGAGGAGTTCGGGGAAGGGCTGAGGGACCGGTACAAAGAGCGACCCGTTTCCAGGAACGAAACAACGGCCTCCGGGAGACCACCCGAAGACCGTTCTCCTACCTGCAAAGAGGCGCCGCCCGGACTCGAACCGGGGATCGAGGATTTGCAGTCCTCTGCCTTACCAGCTTGGCTACGGCGCCACACGAAAAAGGGACGGGCATCGGCCTGCGACGCCTCGCCCCCTTTCCGAACAAGCGGGAGACCGGACTCGAACCGGCGACCCCAACCTTGGCAAGGTTGTGCTCTACCAACTGAGCTACTCCCGCGGCGTGTGCAGGACCTGGGTCCTGCGCAGAAGGGGAAGCTAGAAGGGCTCTCTGGAGTGGTCAAGGTGCCCCCCTCGCCGTCCCGGGACGGTGGCAGGAGGGGCCTTCCAAGGGCCCACTCCGGAGACCCGGCGGAGGACCGTTCCTCGCTCTGGACGGTCCTCTTATGTTTCCGCCCGCGGCATCTTCTCGCCTTCGTCCACCGGTCCCCGGCCCCCATGCGCCTCACCCCCGTCCGTCCCTCCCTGCGCCCCCACCCAGCGGGGCCAGTGCGCGGCTCCAGGCGTGGACCCGGGCAGCTCGTCGGAGTGGTGACGGTCCTGGGCGCCGTCCTCCTCCTCGTCGCCCTGGGGACCGAGGAGGCGGCGGGACAGACCTACAGCTCCGAGCCCCTCTTCGGGCCCGTCGTACCGGCGGGCCATGTCCGGTTCGGGTTCGACCCGGTCTTCGCGTCCTGGGATCGACGCTTCGGGGTGGATGCCGACGGCAACGAGGCCCTCGAATACCTCTCCGACGACCTCACCAGCGGATTCGGCACCAACCTCTTCCCGGGGACGGCCACGCTACGCTCGGGCTTCGAGGCCGTCACCGGAGGCAGCACCATCCCCCTGGCCCTGGGCACCACCCGGGCCTCGATCACCAAGAACATCACCCGCCTCGAGCTGGGCGCCCACGTCGGGATCTTCGACTGGCTCACGGTGGGCGCCATGATGCCCTGGGTGCGGACGCGGACGGCGCTGGACGTCCTCTACGATCCGGCGGTGAACCCCACGCTGGGGCTCAACCCCACGCTGGAAGACCCGGATGCGGTGACGGGCTACCTCACCAGCCTGTCGGATACCGAGGCGTCGGCCGCACTGCGGAGTGAGACCATCTGCGGCCCGGACCCGACCTCCTCCGGCTGCGCCTCGGCCCAGGCCATCGCCCAGCGGGCCTCCGACTTCGCCGGAGCCACGACGCAGATGTACATGGCGTCGGCCTTCTTCCTGCTGGCCAACTCCTCCGCCGCCGTAGCGTTCCGGGAGGCCCAGGAGGCCTTCGTCGCGGAGCTGTCCGAGGCCGGGGTGTCAGCCCCCGGCGACCCGGTCTTCTCCGGCACGCCGGTGGACCGCGAGCTCTTCTTCGACCTGCCCACCCGGGGTGACGTGGGCCTCGTCGGCTCCAACCTGGGGGACGTGAACAGCCTCTGGACCACGGGCGACATGGAGGTGGAGGCCGTCGTCCGCGTCCTGGAGGGGGAGCAGAGGGATTCGGGGGCCGTCCACCCCCGGCTGGCGTGGACCCTCGCCGGCGGGGCCCGGGTCCGCCTGGGCACCGGGATCTCCGAGGACCCCGACGTCTTCCTGGACGTGGGCACGGGGGATGGGCAGATGGACATGGAGGGCTTCGCGTACGGCGCCCTCCGGGTGGGTCGGTGGCTCGCACTTCGCGCCTCGGGACGGTACGGCGTGCAGGGATCCACCACGGTGGAGCGGCGGGTGGCACCGCCCGAGACCGTCCTTGCGCCGGCGTCGTCCCGCGCGGTCCTCACCTGGACCCCCGGAGACTACCTGGACGTCATCGTGTCGCCCCGGATCCACGTCACCGAGACGCTGGCGGTGGCCGTCGACTACCGGCGCTTCCACAAGGGATCGGACCGGTTCGAACTGGGGAACGGAGTGGAGGGTCTGGATCCCACCGTCCTGGAGCTGGAGTCCGAACACACGGCCCAGGAGGTGGCGGTGGGGCTGCGGTACGCGACCCGGGCCCTCTGGGCTCGAGGGGAGACGGGCTCGCCGTTCCAGGCCAGCGCGCGACTGCTCTGGACGCCGTCCGGCCTGGGCGGTCAGACCCCCGAGACCAGGCGGGTAGAGGTGGGCATCCGCCTCTTCCGTCGTCTCTGGGGCGGCTGACTCAGCAGGTGCCGAGGAGCTCCCGGGCGTGATCCCGGGAGGTGCTGGACTCGGGGTCGCCTCCCAGCATCCGGGCGACCTCCTCCACCCGCTCCTCCCCGTCCAGGCTCCGGACCGTGGTGGACGCCCGTTCCCCGGACCGACCCTTCTCCACCAGGAGGTGGGATGCCGCCCGGGAGGCGAGCTGCGGGAGGTGGGTCACCACGAAGACCTGGTGCTCCCGGGCGACGTCGTGGAGTGTGCGAGCCACGGCCGTGGCCACCACCCCGCCGATCCCGGCGTCGATCTCGTCGAAGACCAGGACCGGCACCTGGTCCTCGGCGGCGAGGATGGACTTCAGCGCCAGCATGACCCGGGACAGCTCCCCGCCGCTGGCCACCCTACTCAGGGGCTCGGGCTCGAAGCCGGCATTCGCCGCCACCAGGAAGCGGACCGTCTCGTCCCCCCCGGCACTCACCTCCGCCAGGGGCTCCAGGCGCACCTCGAAGCGAGCCCCCGGCATCCCCAGCTCCGGCAGGAGACCTTCCACCTGGGCGGCCAGCGTCCCCGCCGCCTCCCGCCGCACCTCCGAGAGGGACGCCGCCTCGTCCCGTAGTCTTCCCCGGACCTCTTCCATCCGGTTCCGGAGGGCTTGCAGGTCGTGATCGGACTCCTCCAGCTCCTCGAGCTCCTCCCGGACCCGCTGCCCCTGCTCCAGAACGTCGGCGAGTTCGGGACCGTACTTCCGCTTGAGACGGAAAAGGAGGTCCAGGCGCTGACGGACTTCCTGGAGCCGACCGGCGTCGTGGTCCACCGTGTCGGCGTAGTCGGCCATCTGCCGTCCCGCCTCCACCACCCCGTGATACGCGTCGTTGAGAAGCTCCACCGCCGGCTCCAGCGAGGCGTCCACCCGGGCCAGACGGCTCAGGAGGTCGCGGATGCCGGCGAGGGTGTCGCTCACCGCCCCGTCCCCGGCGTAGAGGGCTTCGTGGGCCCGCCCCGCCCCTTCCAGCAGCTCCTCGGCGTGCTCGTGCCGCGCCACTTCGGCGTCCAGCTCCTCGTCCTCGCCGGGCTGGAGGCCCGCGCCCTCGATCTCGTCGCGCTGGAAGCGAAGGAAGTCCGCCCGGGATTCGATCTCCCGCCGCCGCACCTCCCGTCGGTCCAGCTCCCGCGCCACCTCCTGGAGCTCCTCGAAGAGCGCCCGGACGCCCGCCGCCCGCTCCACCGATCCGGCGAAGGCGTCCAGGATGTCCCGCTGCTCCCCGCTGCGCAGGAGGGTCTGGTGCTCGTGCTGGCCGTGGAGGTCTACCAGGGCGCTGCCCAGCTCCCCCACCACCGTGGCCGTGGCCGGGGAGCCGTTCACCCAGGCCCGGTTGCGGCCCTCGGCCGCCACCTCGCGTCGAAGGATCAGGTGACCGTCCTCGGGCCGGAATCCCAACTCGTCCATGCGATCCCGAAGGCCCGGAAGGCCCGAGACATCGAAGGCCGCCTCCACCGTGGCCCGCTCCGCCCCGGCTCGCACGACGCTGCTGGAGGCCCGCTCTCCCAGCAGGAGGGACAACGCGCCCACGATGATGGACTTCCCCGCCCCGGTCTCCCCCGTGAGGGCGTTGAGTCCCGGCCCGAGCGAAAGGGTCAGGTCCTCCACCACCGCGTAGTCGCGGATGCGAAGCTCGGTCAGCATCGTGCGTCCAAGCTGGGCCACTCCGTGGGGCGCCACCATGCGGGGATGGGCCTCACGATCGCGCGGAGGACTGGGCCGCCCAGTTGAGCTTGCGCCGCATGGTCCCGAAGAAGGAGTGCTCGGGCATCCGCACCAGCCCGATCCGGTCCTGCGACCGCCGCACCACCACGACGTCACCCCCCTCCAGCGACTCCGTCACCTGCCCGTCCAGCGTCACCGCCAGCTCGTGGGACGGATCCAGCGGCTCCACTGAAAGGACGTCGTCGGAGGAGACCACCAGCGGACGGACGGCCAGCGAGTGCGGGCAGATGGCCGTCACCACGATGCAGTCCACCTCCGGGACCATGATGGGCCCCCCAGCGGACAGGGAGTACGCCGTGGATCCGGTGGGGGTGGCCAGGATGACCCCGTCGGCGGCGAAGGAGCCGATCTCCTGCCGGTCGGCGCCCTCCCCCACGAAGAGATCGATGGGCGTCACCCGAGCGGTGCCGGGCTTGTGCACCACCACGTCGTTCAGGGCGTGGACCGGCCCGGCCTTCTGCCGTCCGTCGGCGTCCAGCACCGAGGCTTCCAGGGTGAACCGGAGGTCCAGGACGGATTCGCCGGCGAGGACCCTGCGCAGGTCCGACTCCAGCTCGTCGACAGCGCCATTCGTCAAGAAGCCGAGGTGTCCGAGGTTGATGCCCAGCACCGGGATCTCCCGGCCCAGCGTCATGCGGGCGGCCCGCAGGAGGGTGCCATCGCCGCCCAGCGAGACGACCAGGTCCGGAGGCGCCCCGTCCATGTCCAGACGGGTCAGCCGGGTGGAGCCTTCGGGGCCGGAGATGTCCGGATCCTCCAGGAGTTCGGCATGTTGGGGCTCCAGCGCCACCTCCACGCCCACCTCCCCGCAGACGGCCCGGAGCCGGCTCAACGCATCCAGCACGTCCGGGCTGCGGCGCCGGAGGACCACACCGATGCGCCGGATGGGACCGATGAGTCCCGGGCGCACCCCTCGGGTCACGAGACCGGGGCGGATCGCCGGGTGCTCACCAGGGCGCGGACGCGCTCCGCGATCCCCTGGGCGTCCAGGCCCATCTCGGCCAGGAGTTCGCCCCGGCTGCCGTGCTCGATGAAGCGGTCCGGAATGCCCATCGCCGCGGCGCGAGGACGCTGCTCCAGCTCCAGCGCGTCCAGCTCGCCGGCCATGAAGGCGCCGAAGCCGTTCACCACCGTTCCCTCCTCCACCGTGAGGATCAGCGGGTGACTCCGCGCCATCTCCTCGAAGACGTCCCGGTCGTAGGGCTTGAGGAACCGGCAGTTCACGACGGTGGCCCGGATGCCGTCCTCGGCCAGCGCCTCGGCGGCCTCCAAGGCAGGGAGAACCATGGTGCCCACGGCCAGGATGGCCAGATCGCCGCCGTTCCGCAGGATCTCCCAGGTGAAGGACTCCACGTCCGGGATGTCGCCCAGCGCCGGCACCTCGGAAGGAACCGCGGCCCGGGGCCAGCGGACGCTCCAGGGCCCGGGGGCGTCGGAGGCGGTGGCGTGGCGGAGGAGGGCCAGCATCTCCGAGCCGTCCTTCCCCGCCGTCACCTTCATGCCGGGGACGCTCAGCATGTAGGCGATGTCGAAGACGCCGTGGTGGGTGGGCCCGTCCTCGCCGGCGATCCCCGCCCGATCCATCCCGAAGACCACCTGGAGATCCTGGAGGGCCACGTCGTGGACGATGTTGTCGTAGGCCCGCTGGAGGAAGGTGGAGTAGATGGCCACCACCGGCTTGATGCCTCGCGTGGCCAGGCCGGCGGCGAAGGTGACCCCGTGGCCCTCGGCGATGCCCACGTCGAAGTACCGATCCGGGTGGGCCTCGGAGAAGATGTCGGTGCTGGTTCCGTCGGGCATGGCGGCGGTGATGGCCACCACCCGACGGTCGGCCTCGGCCAGCTCCACCAGGCCGTTCCCGAAGACCTTCTGGTAGCGCGGCAGGCTCGCCGTCTTCTTCCTCCCCTTCCCCGTGACCTTGTCGAAGGGCCCGGAGGCGTGCCAGGTCCAGGGATCG
>JGI12048J13642_10152963_pt1 | contig 25291 bp, 18 predicted proteins | sample ElkSlonscriptome_16_FD_13642 | JGI IMG/M metagenome (IMG submission 13642)
CTTGAGATTTTCGAGCTGAGTCAGCACGTTTTCGGCGATCGCCGTATCCATTAGGTCATCGCCTTGGCGATCAGAGTAGTTTTCGATGATGAGGCGACGAGTGGCTTCGGCATGTTGTAACCATTCGTAGACCAAAGGCATTTCGTCCCGCAACTTTTCCTTTTTCAGCAGCCCTTTCATGGCTCCGCAGTTGGAATGTCCGCACACGACAATATGCTCAATGCTGAGGGCGTGGATGGCGTATTCGACTGCTGCGCCTTCACCTCCATTGGCTGCGCCGAAGGGAGGAATAATATTGCCCGCGTTGCGAATCACGAAAATATCGCCCACTTTCGATTGCGTGATGAGGTTGGGATCGACTCGTGAGTCAGAGCAGGTGATGAAGAGAACACGAGGATGCTGATCGTGGGCAAGCTGCTCAAACAGTTCGTGGTTTTCACTGAAATAGTCAGCTTGAAACTCGTGGAGACCTCGAATGAGCTTTTTCATAGTAGAGTGAGTCGCGAATGAAGTGAGAACGTTTGCCAGCCTTTCACCCCTCAGATTATCACTCTGTGTTGGGGCTACGTTAGTATTCTGAGTTTGTTTTCTCGAAAAGCAGGCTCTGCTCTCTGGGTAAAACGTTTTTCGGCGTTGCGAAATTGACGAATGATATAGAACCTACCAATCCACCCATTGCCCGCTGTACGGGCATGGCAATGCAATGCTCCTCCGAAAAACATTCGCCAGTTGGCAATCTCCGTTTTTCCGATGCAGCAAACATCATGCGACGGGTAGCGTGAATTCGAAGATTGTGCCCTGGTCTGGAACGCTTTGTAGCTCAATAGTGCCGCCATGAGCTGCGATGATTTGACGACAGAGATAAAGCCCGAGGCCAATTCCTGGGCTCCGACGGTGAGCTGAGCCGCGCTGATAGGCTTCAAATAGCTGAGGCTGTTCGTTTAAAGGAATGCCGTTGCCGTTGTCCTTAATCCAGCAGTGGAGAAATGAGGATTGTGCTTGAGCGGCGATCGCCACTTCGGTTCCAGGAGGATTGTGCTTGATGGCGTTGGTAATGAGGTTTTCGAGCACGCGCCACAGCTGATCGGCATCTCCCAACACCTGGGGTAGAGTCTCTGAAACTTGAACCCGGATCTGCACCTGATATTTGTTGAGCAATGGCTCTAGATCTTCAATCACGCTAGTCACGACGGTCTGAAAATGAAGTGGTTTTCGATGCAGGACTAAGCTAGGAGCGGAAGCAGGAAATTCTGGGATTGAGGATGAAGTCGAACTCAGGAACTCGGCAGCCGAATCATGGTTGCCGGAGTGGATATCTAACAGAGAGTTGATGAGATTGAGCTGACGCTGAGCACTCTCATTCATGCGCTCCAAAATCGAACGCGACACTGCTACTGAATCAGGGGGAGAAGTATCAGGTGCTTCTGGAGCGATATCTGCATCGGGAGACGCGGCGTCAGAACTGAGCAGGCTTTGAAGCACCATCAGCATCCCCGTGACTGGATTTTTTAGGTCGTGAGATACGGCTCGCATCATTAGCTGGAGCGATCGCTCAACCTGTTGCCGTTCCTCGATTTCAGTCTGGAGCTGCTGATTTTGAGCTTGCAACTGCTTTTGCAATGTGTGGAGCTTGAGGTGAACCCTGACCCGTGCGAGAACCTCCTCTGCCTGAATCGGTTTAGTGATGTAGTCTACGCCACCCATCGATAGTCCTTTAATTTTGTCTACGCTGTCATTCAGCGCCGACATAAAGATGATGGGAATGTCTTGGGTGCCTGGGTCGGCTTTCAGTCGCTGACAGGCTTCAAACCCATCGACTCTGGGCATCATCACATCCAGCAGGATCAGGTCTGGCTTGATGTATTGAACCTGCTCTAGAGCAGCGGCTCCGTCTTCCGCAACCAGCAGGCGAAATTCAGCATGGTTGAGAATCTCAAACAGCACGCCTAAGTTAGTCGGATTATCCTCGACGAGGAGTAGCGTGTAGGTTGGATGGGATACAGAGATCGCTGGAGTCGTTAGGTCTTTGCTCTTCATAGGAGGTATGGGCAGGAGGCTCGGCATTGTCACAAAGTCGTTGAGGGTGCATCAAGTAAATCACGAATCTTTCGGACTTGGAATGTTTTTGCGAGCGATCGCACTTCATGAACAAACGGCTTCAGGTCGGGATTCTCTCTCTCCAAATCTTCAAGTCGCGTCATGATGCCCTGAATATCTCCAATCCGAGCCAGATCCGCCAAGAGGGCAATTTCTTCTGAGGCGGGTCGTGCGGTGATGACGTGACCATTCGGCTCGGGTTCGAACAAGCTCTCTAATGAAGCATCAGAGGAATCAACAGGTCTGGGACTCAGAGGCAACCATGGGTTGACGTGCTTTGCTGGTGTTTGTAGTGGCTGGGATGATTTTGACGAAGACGGAGACTCGTCTGGAGACAAAAGACGGCTTTGGGATGAGCCATTGACGGCTGGTGAATCGCTTGATAACCCGCTGTCATTGTCAGATTCTTTGATCCAGTCTATCTGGAGAAGTTGTTGAATTTGGTGTAGTAGGTCATCAATTTTAATCGGTTTGGAGAGAAAGCCCTGACAACCTGCGTTGAAGCTCGTTTGCTGAGCCTGCTCAGAAATGCTGGCCGAGGTGGCGATAACGATTAGGTCACGAACTTTGGGGTTGTCGTGCGATCGCAGTTTTTGAGTGACTTGTAAACCACTCATCCCAGGCATGATGACATCAATCAACGCTAAGTCAGGAGGATGGTCGATGGCCTGTTGCAGGGCATCTTTGCCATTGGCGGCGATGCACGTTTGAAATCCTAGAGAAGATAAGATGTCCTGTAAAAAATTACGATTTTGAGCATTGTCATCCACAATTAGCACCGAGCGCTGCTGCCCTTGATACCCCACAGTGGGGCGATCGCTCAGGGTTGGAGACATCACACTTTCTACTTCCAGCAGCTCTAGCTCAAACCCAAATCGACTGCCGACTTGAGGGGTGCTGCTAACCTGAAGCTCGCTGTCCATGAGTTCGAGCAGCTGCTTGCTAATGGAGAGTCCTAGTCCAGTCCCTTCTCTCCCACCAACCTGTTGAAAAGGCTGAAAGATTTTCCCCATAACAGTAGGATCAATCCCAATGCCTGTATCTTCAACCTCGAAATAAATCTGATGGAGAGAAGGATCGGGAACCGCCGAATCAATTTCTGTGGATGTTGTTCGACTCAACCCAGAGCTTTCCCTCGATTCATTCAATTTGTCGTTGAAGCCATTCGTATGGGTCGTCTGTTCGGAATCTGTAGCGTTAGATTGAAGCGTGGTCTCTGATTGATTGCGAGATGACACTCGCAACACCACACGCCCGTGCTCGGTAAATTTGATGGCGTTACCCAAGAGGTTGATCAGCACCTGGCGAATCTTTTGCTCATCACCCCAAACGGTTTTCGGCAAAGGAGTTTGCAACTCATAGTAAAACTGAATTTGCCTTTGTCGAGCCCGCAGCCGAAACAAAGTTACCAAATCTGTCAGCACTTGAGATAGGTCAAAGATAGTGGGGTGCAGATCCATCTTGTGGGCTTCAATTTTTGACAGATCTAAAACGTCGTTAATTAGATTTAATAGATGTTCGCCGCATTGCTGAATCACCTGCAAGCCTTCTTGTTGCTTTGGTGAAAGGCTGGTGTGTTTGAGCGTTTGGGCGTAGCCAAGAATGCCATTGAGGGGCGTTCGTAGCTCGTGGCTCATATTGGCTAAAAATTCGCTCTTAGTCCGGTTCGCAGCCTCAGCGGCGGTCTTGGCCTGACGCAGAGTTTCTTCGGTCTGAATGCGATCGCTAACATCGTGGGCGATGCTGACCAAATAGAGAGGATTGTCGTCTTCATCTCGAACGCAGGACGCGGCGGCTGTGTACCAGCGCCACTGACCACTTTTTGTTCGAAGGCGAAACTCAGGACTGTAGAGGCTTTGGGGTGATTGAACAAGTTGTTCGGCAAACTGGTCGAGCATTTCTAGCTCGTCAGGATGAGTTATCATCGCCCACGATTGTCCAAGTAACTCTCCACTTTCATACCCCAAGACTTGACGATAGTTGGGAGACGCATAGATAAAGTTGCCTTCCAGCGATAAAATTACAATCAAATCGCTGGTGTTTTCAACAATGCTGCGATAGCGAGCTTCACTTTGCCGCAGAGCAGATTCAACCCGTCGATGTTGAATCCCCAAAGCAATTTCATTCGCAATCGAAAACAGTTCTTGTCGGGTAGCTTCGGACAGGGGTTGGCGGGATAGAAGTGCTAGAACCCCGACCAGATGCTCGTCTACGATGAGGGGATAACCTGCAAAGGCGATCGCCCCCGGATAGGGATCAAGATGCGAGTGGAAATTAGAACCGGGTGCAATTTCCGTGACATCAGATTCCGTCGATGGCTGACTGTGGGATTCGCCCTCCAATGGGTTTTCTGACTGGGACAACGGTTCGGAACCACTGGGGTTAGAGGTCGTTGTCGATGGGTTAAGTATTGCCTGTGCCCTTTGCTGGGAGTTAATCCACAAATCCGAACGAATGGAATCTGTGAAATAAGGGACTCTCTCCTGGGCGATCAGACCGACTCGTGATTGTCCGACAGGGATGTGATGCTGAAAAATATCGAGGTGGGCATCGTCCCCGGCTCTTGCACTTAGATTCAGAACAGTTTCAGCTTCGTTGGCTGTCCAAATGCGAGCGGCTACAATCTCAAGATTGTTGACCAGCACCTGAGCACAGCGATCGAGCATATCTGCAAGGGAGTCGCCTCGGGTCAGAGCAATGCCGATATCGGCTCCTAATGCAGCCAACTTAGCGTTTTCGACTAGGGCTTTTTCGGCTTGTTTGCGTTCGGTAATGTCGCGAATCATCGCTTGCAGCATCGGGCGACCGTCAATTTCAACGGCAGTGAGCCAGACATCAGCGAGAAATGGTGTGCCATCAAGACGTTGGTGAACCCACTCAAAGTTGCAGGTGCCTTCACGTAGGGCGATCGCATTTCGCTCTCGACTCAAGGATTCAGAAAGTTGACCATCGAGCTGATGCAATGGAGAAAAATCGGCGGGAGTTTTGCCGCACATCTGGTCTCTTCTGGCACAACCAAACATCTTGAGACTGGCCTCATTGCAGTCGATAAAAGTATCGCCGTCGAAAAGATTGACCCCATCTTGAGAGCCTTCATGGAGAGTTCGATATTTTTGTTCTGAGGTGCGCAGTCGTTCCTCAATTCGCTTTCGTTCTTCGATTTCAGCTTGGAGCTTCTGGTTTACCTCGACCAAATGGGCTGTCCGTTCCGATACCCGATCTTCCAACATGCAGGTACGCATCGCTAAGTCATCAAAGGATTGATGAATCTGAGCTGCCATTCGATTAAAAGATTTAGCTAGAATGCCAAGCTCGTCTTGACGATCGATGTCTACGGTGGTGGGTTGGGCAGCGTCGGAGAGAGAACGGTCGGCGATCGCCTGACTCGCTGCGCTCAGCTGCAAAATCGGGCGCGTCACCCAACGCGCGGTAAGAATGCCTAGGATCAACGCAACTGACAGTGCGGCGAAGCACATGATAACGGTGTTGCGAGTGTTGGCATGGATCTGAGCCATAAAATCGGCTTCAGGAATCACTACGACAATGAGCCAATCTAGCCCTCGCCCATCTTTGAACGGCGTGACCCGCAGAAAATGGCGATCGCCCTCTAGCCAAATCGTCGTATCTTCCTCCTGTTGAATCTGATCCAAATCAGGGTGACGCTCCAGCAATTCTTGTGCGGCTCCTCGGACAAGAGCTGCTTTGCTGCTTTGCATATGGCGACGTTGTTGAGGCTCTCCTGGCGCACTCGTGAGAAACGGACTCTCGCGGGTCGAGGTCGCTACTAGATAGCCGCTCCGCTCAATCACAAAGGTTTCGCCAGAGTAACCGATTTCGAGTCGGCGCAAAAAGTCACTTAGGTTCTCTATGAGAAAATCGGTCGAGAGCACCCCTTGGAGTGTTCCGGTATCGTCGTAGATCGGTTTGGTTGCCGCAATTCCCAGAATGTTCTCATCGACGTAAGGAAAGACCTCACTCCAAGCGGCACCCCCTTTAGATACAGCAGCCTTGTACCATGGGCGATCGCGCGCATCGTAGTTTTCTGACTGACTGACGAGCTGGTCGCGACGGCCATGACGCATCGTCTTGTAGATAGAAAAACGACCCTTAACGAAGTCGTCTGTTCTAAAACTGCGGTAATCGCCTTCCTCCAACCTTGCAACCCCAACAACCCCCCCAACAGAATTGCCAGCATAAACTAAGTTCACTTCACTGTAGCGATAGATCTGCTGCCAAAAATATCGCTCTAAGTCATCGGGATCTTCAAAATTGACCAAGCCAAGGCGAACTGCATTGGCGTTAGCTTGATTGATTCGGTGAGGAATTTCTAACGTCGTTTCAAGTTTTTGCTGAATGCGAGAGGTAATTTCATGGCGATAGCGCATCGCGACATCGTTGACAGCGATTTCACCATTGCGCAGGGCTAGCCATCCCGTAATGCCCACGGCCAAGACCGTTTGAGCGACAAAGGGAACCACCAAGACAACGCGAAGTGGAAGATGACCAGAGTGTTTTTTAAACCAGCTTGCAACAGAAGAAACCACGGTAGCCTCATCCAGGCTGTCACTGGAGTGAATGCATCATTCAGAATTGCTACTACACTTTAGCCTCTAGAGATTTCAGATATTCTGTGTTGACACCTGACTCGCGGGGCAACGCAATCTTACCCGTACGAGCAATTTCGCGCAGACCAAATCGGTTTAGCACTCGTTCAATGGCGACCATCTTTCCGGGATCGCCAACAACCTCAAGCGTGACCGAATCTTCGGCAACATCGACGACTCGGGCACGAAAAATTTGAGCCAGTTCTACAATTTCGGAACGGGTGTTACTGGTTGCGTTGACTTTCAGCAGCATCAGCTCACGCTCGACACAAGGCACTTCAGAAATGTCTTGCACCTTTATCACATTGATGAGTTTGTAAAGCTGCTTAGTCACTTGCTCAATCGCCTGGTCGTCTCCCGGAACCACCATCGTAATTCGAGAAATTCCGGGCTGCTCGGCATGACCCACAGCTAGGCTCTCAATATTAAATCCGCGACGGGCAAACAGCCCTGCAATCCGGGACAACACTCCCGATTCATCTTCAACCAACACAGACAGGGTATGCTTCATAGCTCAAATTCTACAGGCTCGCTCGCTTCTGACCATCGTGACACAGTGTGACAGGAGTAGGGCGTCACAGCTCTAGGCCTCTCAAATTATCATGGTGTGAGAAGAAGGTTCAATTTTGATTGCGAGTCTTAATCATTTGGCCTCAAAAAGTCATTAGAAAGGCGTTGCCTCGGGAAAATCAGTCGTGTTGATGCCGTAAGCTTCCCGAGCGGCCTGAATCGCTCGCTGAGTGGCAGGGTTTGCCACACCGTTGATAGGACCATTGTAAAAGCCTTGCTCTGTCAGCTCGCTCTGAATCCGCATAATTCGCTGCTGTTGAATCGTTTGGGGTGCACCTGCAGGTGAAGCGATAGGTGGAGTCGATGGGGAGGGTGATTGAGTTGGAGGTAGCGATCCTGATGATGAGGCCGGTGGGAACACGGGAGTTTGTGTCGGCGGTGGCGGTGTCACCACTTGGGGCGGCGGAGTGGTGACAGACTGTGATGGGGCAGGTTGCTGATTTGGGGACGGAAATGTGCCTGGTGTTGAAGTTGAAGGTGCCGGATTGCTGCCTCCCGAATTGGCAACTCCAGACTGTTCTAGTCGCTGGATAGCTGCCATGGTGTTGGGGCCAACAACGCCGTCAGCCGTTAGCCCCTGCGATCGCTGCAATCGAATGACCGCATCTGCGGTGAGGCTGCCAAAGTCGCCATCGATATTGCCGTTGTAGTAGTTGAGCGCCTGTAGGCGGCGCTGGAGTGCAGAAACTTCTGCCCCCGTCTCTCCTCGCTCTAGTAAGCCATCGTTGGGGCTAGGGCCAGGATCTGCTGCCCTGCGACTGGCGCGGTCGATGGCATCGGCGGTGGCTGTTCCCACAAGGCCATCAACCGTCAGTCCATTAGCGGATTGAAATCGTCGGATAGCCTCTTCAGTGAGTGAGCCATAGACTCCAGTAATCGGCCCATCGTAGAAACCAATAGTGGTCAATCTTCGCTGTAATGCTGTGACGGCGTCTCCCCGCGAACCATTGCTTAAAACTCCAGAACTCTCAGAAACGTTGTCGGCAGGTGCCCGACGAAGAGCATTGGTCGTGCTGCCTCCAACAATTCCATCTACTGTCAAGCCCTGCTGACGCTGAAACTGCTGAACAGCGGTTTCGGTGAGTTCTCCAAAAAAGCCTGTAACTGGCCCAGTGTAGACGCCTAGTTCCCGCAACCGTCGTTGCAGTTCTGACACGGCGTCGCCCCGGTCGCCTCGTTGTAAAACCACAGAAGTAGGACGCTGTTGTGCTAATAGCACGGTTACAGATTCCGAAGTTTCTGACTGCACTGTTGCGGCTTCGACCGCAAGAGGAACCTGACCAACGGCGATCGCCATTGTCCCTACCAGCATGATTCCCCAGTGATAGCGATGGCTCACTGTTGCTCTGCAAGATTCGAATGCCCTGCAAGATTCGAACAAACTTGTGAAAAATAAGCGAGAAGGAGCTGGAGAGGTGTCCATGATTTCGTATCCTTTGGGTAACGGCGAGGGTGAGGGCTGAGTCTAGATCGGCTTGGCCGCGCAATTTTCGCGCAATTTTTAAGTCTTGAGGAGTAGGGCTTGAAGAGTCACTCGCACGATATTCTAAGCGAAGTCTGGGCGATCGCGGCAGCAGATGTAGCAAGAGTTTAACTCTTTGCTATTTTTAGAAAATTGACGGAGACTTCATAAGAAAGTTCCGGATAATCTTTCTACACAATTCCCATACAACGATATTTAGCAAAACCAGATAAAGACGGCATCCCCCCGCTTTTGTCTAGATGATCTCAGGGCTGGCAATAAGGGCTTTAAGATATGGGTCTAGTTCAGACTTTTGATGGTGTGAGTCAACTGTAGCGATGCCGAAGCTGATTGAGTTTGATGGATGGATGGCGATCGCACGAGATTGAGAAGGGGGCGATCGCTAACCCAAGTAGGTGACTCATATTATTATGATGAACGGGAAATCAGTGCATTGAAGCTAAATCCAGTCCAGCATTCAATTTCGGTCTCTGTCCCTGAAGCACCCGATCTAAAATTCAAGTAGAGGAAAACATACAACTTATTTTCTACGAAAAATCTTCCCTCAAATATTCTTCACTTACTTTTTTTCAGCATGGAATTTAGATTAGTTGCCCTCCAGAAGGTTTTTGGCTCGATTTGGAGCCGTATGACGCGTCAAACTGGCCGCTTCCTCACTTTGCTGTTGTTGGTGCTGCTATCCAGCATGACGGTTGTTGCTTGTGCGGGTGATAGCACCACTTCAGATAGCGCTGATAACAGTGTGATTAACGTTGGTTCAAAAGACTTTACCGAGCAATTTATTATTGGAGAAATGTATGCTCTAGTGCTTGAAGATGCTGGGTTTGAAGTGGAACGAAAGCTCAGTTTAGGAGGAACACCCGTCGCCCATGCCGGGTTAGAGAGCGGCGAAATCGACCTCTATCCCGAATACACAGGAACGGGGTTGCTAACCATTCTGAAGTTACCTGCCACCAGTGACCAGCAAGAGGTTTACACGACAGTGTCGGAGGCTTATCAAGAGCAATTTGATCTGATTTGGCTTGAACCCGCTCCAATGAACAACACTCAAGCCTTAGCCATGACTCAAGAACAATCTGAAGAGTTGGGAATCACGACCATTTCGGACATGGTGGCTCAGGCTAGTGAGCTTGTGATGATTGGTCCACCAGAATTTGAAGTCCGTGAAGACGGGTTGCCAGGGTTGAAGGAAGGATACGGAGATTTTGATCTGGAGTCGTATAAATCAGTTGATGCGGGACTTCGGTATCAAGGACTGGTTGACGGGGAAGCCGATGTCGCAGTGGCTTTTGGGACAGATGGGGAAATCAGTGCCTTTGACTTAGTCTTGCTAGAAGATGACAAGAATCTTTTTCCTCCCTACCAAATTGCTCCGGTGGTTCGGCAAGAGGCTCTCGACGCTAATCCTGGTCTTGCTGACGCTCTCAACACGTTGGCTCCTCTGCTAACAAACGAAACAATGCAGGCGCTGAATTATGAGGTGAGCGGTAATCAGCGTGAGCCTGCTGATGTTGCGTTGGAATTTTTGACTTCAGAAGGACTGATCAGCGAGAGTGAATCCTAGTTTTTCCTGCTCTAAGTGGTCTCAACTTGAGGGGCTGAGCTTCTTCGTAGATAGCCTTTGGAGGTTGTTCTTGTTTGTTTCCCATACCTGACTTTAATGCGGTGGAATCGCTGTGGGCTATATTCGATTTGACAACGTGTCTCTAACCTTTCCTGGCGCTGCTAGATCTGCGGTTGATGGGTGCAGCGTGGATATTCAGAAGGGGCAACTGGTTGTCATTCTGGGGCCATCGGGCTGTGGAAAAACGACGTTGCTGAAGATGGTGAATCGGTTGTATGAGCCTACGTCTGGAGAGATTTTCCTAAATGAGACTCCGATTCATCGAATTCCGCCGACGAAGCTGAGGCAGCAAATCGGTTACGTCATCCAGCAGTCGGGGCTTTTTCCTCACATGACTGTGGCTCAAAATGTGGGGGTTGTGCCAAAGCTGCTGGGTTGGTCAAAACAAAAAATTACTTTGCGGGTTGATGAGCTACTAGACCTCATAGGGCTACTTCCGCAAGACTATCGCGATCGCTATCCGGCGCAGCTTTCAGGAGGGCAGCAGCAGCGCATCGGTCTAGCGAGGGCTCTGGCCGCTGACCCCAATGTAATGCTGATGGACGAGCCGTTTGGGGCGATCGATGCGATCACTCGGACAACTCTGCAAGACGAAATTTTGCGCCTCCAGCGTCAGCTAAAAAAAACGATTTTGTTTGTGTCCCATGATGTAGAAGAAGCGTTGCGGTTGGCGGACAAAATTCTTGTCATGAAAGCAGGGAAAATCGTTCAGTACGACACTCCCTTTCAGATTCTGACGTCTCCTACAAGTGACTTTGTGCAAGATTTGTTGGGCACGGACGACATGGTACGTCAGCTAGGAATTTTGCGTGTGGATACAGCGATGACGGCGATCGCCCGTGATCCGCAGTCATTTGACACTCACAATGGACAGCCCACGATCGATCGGCAAGAGAGTTTGCGGCAGGCACTGTCGCTGATCCTAAAGACGGGATCAGAACGGCTCACGGTCGTCGATAACGGTACCGCAATAGGACAGTTGACTCTAGCGCATATTCGCCAATCGGCTCACCCGAATTGATGAGCGATCGCCACTATTAAATCGCCACTATCGCTTGGAGGCTCGGAGTTCGCAGCACGAACTAGAAAGTCAGGCATTAAAAAAATGGCGATAACAATCCCTCTTGTTCCGACATCACCGTACAATCGGATATCTGATCACATCAGCATTCTCTGTCACTCCAGCTCTGATGGGTGTTAGTGATTGCGGCCGATGGCCGTTTTGATCTCGCCCTGTCTTTTGAGTTCCCCTGTCGATTCCTAATGCTTCTAGGGCGATCGCCATTTATGACGTTACGAAATAAAGCCACGAACCTTTCACCTCACCATGCATAATTTTCTACCCATCGCTTACTTTGAACATCAGTTCATCCCCTTTACTGACGCCAAGATGTCAGTGGCGACGCACGCCCTTCATTACGGAACTGGAGCGTTTGGTGGATTGCGAGGACTTCCAGATCCACAACATTCCGATCAGGCGCTGTTGTTTCGGCTCGATCGCCACTGTCAGCGCCTCAGCAACAGCGCTCGATTCCTAAACTATGATCTTCCTGCGGACAAAATCGAGTCTGTCATTGTCGAATTTGTTCAGAAAAACAATCCTAAAACGTCGTTTTATATTCGCCCTTTCGTTTACACCTCTGACTTGGGGATCGCTCCTCGACTTCACAACGTTGAGAAAAACTTCTTCGTTTATGGGCTAGAGCTAGGAGACTATTTGTCGCCAGAGGGCGTGAGCTGTCGCATCAGTTCTTGGTATCGTCAGGAAGATCGCAGCTTGCCTCTGCGCGGTAAAATCAGCGGTGCTTACATCACTTCTTCCCTGGCAAAAACCGAGGCGGTGGAGTCTGGTTTTGACGAAGCAATTTTGATGAATGCTCAGGGCAAAGTCAGTGAAGCGACGGGCATGAATATCTTTATTGTTCGAGATGGAAAAATCATCACTCCGGGATTCGAGCAAGACATTTTAGAGGGAATTACTCGCGATAGCGTAATGACGCTAGCCAAAGATTTAGGAATTCCGATTGTCGAGCGCTCGATTGACAAGTCTGAACTGATTATTGCCGACGAAGTTTTTCTCAGCGGAACGGCGGCAAAAATTACTCCAGTGAAGCGGATTGAGTCCTATGAGATGCCTACCGAGAAGCCGATTACTCATCGTCTACGAGAGAAGCTAACCGCGATTACCGAAAACCGCGATCCCGACTATCAGCACTGGGTCAAGGTGATTCCTACATCATGATGATCCGTGGAACGACCCGACTTTTGGGAGTCATTGGCGATCCGATCAGCCATTCCTTTTCACCTGTGATGCACAATGCGGCGATCGCCCATCTCGGCGTTGATTATGTCTATCTGCCGCTGCCGGTAAAGGCGGAACAGCTTCGCACAGCGCTAGAGGGGTTTGTAGCCATTGATCTTCAAGGGTTCAACATTACCATTCCTCACAAGCAATGCGTCATTCCTTTCCTGACAGAAGTATCTGATGCGGCTCGCGCCATTGGAGCTGTCAACACCGTCTGGCGTACAGATGTCGGATGGTGTGGAACAAATACAGATGTGGATGGGTTCAAAGCTCCCTTGACCGTTCTGGAGCGTGACTGGAAGACCACACAGGCGCTTGTCCTCGGCAATGGTGGTGCAGCCCGCGCTGTTGTCGTAGCCTGCGCTCAGTTAGGCTGTCCAGAGATTCATGTGGTAGGACGCAGTCCTGACAAGTTGGCAGCTTTCGAGCAAAGTTGGGAAGAATCTTTTGTCGCTCCCCTGCTCACGGTTCATCCTTGGGACAACCTCGAACACCTTCTACCTACGGCTGGTCTCATTGTGAATACAACTCCTGTAGGAATGGCTCATGATGCCTCAGCGTCGCCGCTCAATTCGGGTCTTACTGCCCTGATTTCACCCGGTGCGATCGCCTACGACTTGATCTACACGCCTCGGCCTACGCGGTTTCTGCAAGAAGCTGAGAATCAAGGGGCGATCGCCGTTGATGGCCTCGAAATGCTAATTCAACAAGGAGCGGCGGCGCTTAGAATCTGGCTGGGACAAGATGTTCCTGTAGAGATCATGCGGGACTCGTTGCTCCAGCATATTCGGGGTTAGAGGCGATTAGTAATCAAGCGTGATGGTCGTAAACTTTTCAGGTTGCTCTGTTTTGGCGGAACGAATGGTCTTTTCAATGGCACGAGCTTTAGACTCTGGGAGCTTGCCTGCTTCCCGGAGAGCGCGGGCGCGACTTTCTAGGGTCTGAATCTGTTGTTCTAGCGTACCTAAGTGGTTCTTGATTTGTCCCTGACGGATTTCAATACTCTCTAGCTCTTGTTGTAGACGCTTTTTCTCGACCACTAATTTGTAGATATCGAGAAGAGTTGCCTCCTCAGAAGCTTGGCGGGGCATCGTACTGATTTTGGGACGGGCACTGCTACGGATAGGGGTACGGCGCATAGGAGATATCTCACCTGTGATATAGAAACAATCAGCCTTGACCGATTCAGAGAATTCATGAGTGGACAGAACAAGTCAGTTCAATTCAAGCATACCCAACCCATAGGTCATGGCTAACGAGCAATATAAGTTGCTCAGTCATTCTCATGATGGCTGTGCCACAGCGTTCGCACTTGTTTTGCGGGCGGGTCGGAAGCTAGGTCTGATGCCTCATTCGACCTCACTCGCCAAATTGAGCATGGTTGGGGTTTGCCAAAATGACTGAACTCAGTTACGTCACTCTTCTCTGAATGCCAAGGTAAATCCTGACAAAACAGACGGCTGTTGCAGAAAAAGTTCTCGATTTGCTCTCGTTCACGAGAAGTTCAGGACTCGACCACATCTGCCGCTATAGTGCTACGCGCTGATATAAAACCAATAGTTGATGGAGAAGCCGCGCACCGCGCAGCTTCTCCATCAATGTCTGTCCTAACCTATCTGCGCATTGCTATATGTCGAGTCAGCATTGCTATATGTCGAGTCAAAAGATGTTAAGTTGGCGTAAGCTTCAAGAATTGTTACATCGTGAATTTAGCTACAGTCGATTCGAGGTGAGCAATTCAGAATAGTAAAGGCTTATGTCTTTGCTCTCTACTCTGGCCGCATTTGTCCGCAGATTGTTTCTGCGTTTCGTCTATGAAGCCTCGCATTATTGTTTGTGGTTTGAGTCGCACTGGATTTAAGGTTTTCTGCTTGCTGAAGGATCAGGATGCTCAAGTGAAAGGCATTCATGACCAGCCTCTCCATACAAACCAATATCGATATGCCTCCGATATTCTGATTGGAGATTTGCGATCGCCTCAAACTCTGATGGAGGCCGGAGTCCACGAAGCTCACACTTTGGTTTTGATGGCAGGAGACGATGCGCTCAATCTAGCAATTCTGACCCAGGCTCGGGTCATCAATCCCAATATTCGCATTGTCAGTCGTTTGTTTAACGCAAGTTTGGGGTATCGCCTCGACCGCACCTTGCCCGACCATGTATCGATGAGTGTTGCAGGGATTGCTGCTCCAGTTTTTGCCTTTGCGGCTCTTGGCAGCCGTGCCATTGGGCAGTTGCGGCTCGACCGCCAGCCTTGGCCTATTCATGAAGAGGTGGTCGATGCACATCACCCTTGGAATGGGCGTCGATTGCAAGATCTGTGGGAAAATCGCAGCCGCATGCTGATCTATTATCTCCCTGTTCGGGGCGAGACGGATCTCGTGTCTGCCATTTACGAAGAGCGACGGATTGAATCAGGCGATCGCCTCATCGTCGCGACTCAACCCAACGTCCGTACATCTAGACAGACGTTGACTCAAGCTTTTCAGAACGTATTGAACAGCATCTACCAGTTTCAGCGGCAGATTCGACCAACCATCATCGTGTTGCTGACCCTCCTCGCCACGATTTTAGTGGCAACGTTCACGTATGTATCGGTGAGCCTCAACGTTCCTATCGTCGATGCGCTCTACTTTTCCGTCGGAATGATTACGGGAGCAGGGGGAAACGAGGGCGTTGCGGAAGATTCTGCTGCGGCGATCAAGTTCTTCACCGTAATCATGATGTTGCTAGGTACAGGTGTCATTGGCGTGTGCTATGCCCTGCTCAATGACTTCATCTTGGGAACTCGGTTTCGGCGGTTGTGGAACACCGTGCGCATTCCTCAGCGCAATCACTACATCGTCTGCGGGTTGGGCGGCATTGGCATGAAAGTCGTGAACCAACTAAAGGAAAACGGCTGTGAAGTGGTGGTGATTGAGCAAGATCCAAGCAATCGTTTTCTGAGCATGGCTCATTCCTCGAAAATTCCTGTCATTCACGGAGATGCAAGTCTTGCGGCTACCTTACAGGCTGCTCACATCGGTCAGGCGGAAGCGTTGATTGCGGTTACCAGTGATGACGTTGCCAACCTAGAAATAGCGCTCAGTGCTAAGGGGTTAGCGCCTCGTGTGCCCATCATTATGCGCACTCAAGATCCAGACTTCGCACCTTTGGCTCAAGAGGTCTTTGATTTCGATGCAATCTTAAGCCCAGCAGATTTGGCTGCTCCATCATTTGCTGCCGCTGCTTTAGGCGGACGCATTCTGGGTAACGGAATGACAGGAAATATTCTCTGGATGGCGATCGCCACCATTATCACTCCGGGACATCCCTTCTGCGGCAAGCGGGTCAAGGAGGCAGCAATGGATGTTGACTTTGTGCCACTCTCGCTCGAGACAATGCATCAGACTGTTCACGGTTGGGATCTTTTGGAAATGAGTCTTAGCCCTGGCGATGTCCTTTACATGACGTTACCCGCAAAAAAGTTGGAAGTCTTATGGCGATCGCATCCGACCTCTTTGGCCGTGCCGATTAAATATTGAAGCCTCGATGCTGCCCAGCGGCGTTTGCAAAACCTGGCAACAAGTTTTGCGTATCGTGAGATTGATGATGATCTAGCCGTCGAGGAACTCGGTGTCAGGGTCAAGATTGAGGCTAGCATCAGAATCGGTTTCGTGGCGATCGCCTGTAAGACTTACTGCCCCGTCCATTCGAATGGCCGATTGAGAAGACCGTGAAGAAATAGGCGTTTCCGAAATCTCAAGACTTGGCTCATCCGCATCTTGATCGTGAGACTCCAAAGATGGGTCGCCGCTCTGCGCCTCTTCATCGGGAAAATCATAGCTGATCGGTGGCGAGCCAGACAGTGTTCCGAGAGGGACGTTGGGGTCAACTAGACTAGGGTCAGGTTCGGGCAAATAAACACGACGCTGCTCTTGCAAAGTCTCACTCTGGTCTACTTCGTCCGGATCAACAATGTCTTCAAGCTCCTCATCCGATCCTTGAACTTCAAGCTCTGAACCTTCATCTAAGCAGTCTTCTGTCAGCCACTCGCCAGCATTCTGTTCTTCAGAATTGACTCTTGCTTCTGACTTTTCTACCTCAGTGGCTTCAGCACCTTCTTCTGCAGAGCTTGGGAAGTCTGCTTTTCTAGTGTCTGATGTTTCGTCTGTTGACTCTAAAACATGCGTGTCAACAGCGTGAAGTTCTACATCACTTCTTTCAACAAACTCTTCTAGAGTCTCAGGGGTTGATTCTGCATCGTGACGAAGCCAGGGAGAGTCAAATCGATGCCAGGGTAAAATCGGTTCGTTCGGTAACTCACTAGTCAACACCGTGATGTTGTTTGCATCTGGGCTAGGCAGTTGAACACGCTTCTCGAGCGACTCTTCAACTGAGTGGTGTTCTGTTGAATGAGAAGTCATAGATAAAGGCTACCCAAAAAATGAGTGGGATATCAACTTATTCCATAAATGCAAACGCATAGATGCACGAATGGAACGATACAGATGCACTAACAAAACCAGACAGTGCAAGCCTAGGTCATCTCAAGATAAATATCCTAAAATGCCTCAAAAGAACAAGGGTAAAGTTAAAACTAGCGTAGAAAATAAATGCCGATCATGTGAGCTAGGATTACGAAAGCCACGCTCCACGTCGCATAGGCGGCATATTTCAGCGTCTGAGTAATATCGTCAAGTCGCTGTTTGTTGGCGTTGTATGTTTCTGTTAAGTTCACCAGCATCTGGAGTTCGTACTCGTCTGGAGCCAAAGCCAAGTAGCGCTCTAAAAACTTGCGATCTTCCAGGTTAGGACTTACAGCAACTTGGCGAGGCAAAAAGGCTCTCACCAACAGCGTAAAGCTGACCAGAAACCCGACCACTTCACCCACACTAAACAGGCTTGGGATCACCATCAGTCGGGAAACGCTGAGGCTAGTTAACAGCGCTCCGTTGGCTACAAATAAGATATTGAGCTTTGTGATTAAGGTTTGGCTCTGCTCTCTCTGTTCAGCGAGTACCGTTCGGACATCTCTCGCAGCTCGGGCGATCGTGCCAGCCGCAGGCATTGCCGGTGCCGAAGCCTGAACAACACTCACCGAGCGTGAGGTTTGAGCGTTTGTAGAAGTCGAGGTCGAAGCTTTGGAGTTTGCGCCTGACTTCGCTGATTTTTTCTGCGGAGCAGCAGACTTCAGAGTTGAGCCATCGGAAGACTTCTTCGATGCTTTGGCTTTTGTAAGGTGATCTTTTGCTTGACTCGGGGGTTGTTCTGGCTGCTTGGGCACGGATTCTACTGGCTTGGCATTTCCCGTTTTTAAGGTTGCTGACTCAGGAAAATGTCCAGAGGCTTCTCCCGTAGATACTTTGTTCCCTACTGCCTTACTTTTCACCACGCTTTCATCCGATGACTTAGTAGCAGGATGGGGTGATGTTGGTGGCTGGCTGTTCTTCTCATGGGTCGGCGAACTCTCGTCTGTGGCTGAGACCTTAGTCGCATCCTCCGCCGATGCTTGGGTTGCGCTCTGAGATTTTGAGCCAGAGTCTAAAGGAGAGTCATGAACATGGCGATCGCCAGAAGACTCTCCAGATGATGAGAGAGTATCTCGGTCTGGAGATGGATGAGGTGACGCTGTTTGAGAAGGGGAAGCAGATGCAAGGGCGGAGTCGACAGACGTTGCCATTTTGGGTGTGAGAAGTAACGTGGGCAGAAGGTGAAAAGTCAGAAGAAATTTGATCTGAACGTAGGATTTGCGGAAAAGATGTATTTGTTAAAAAGATTGAAATTTTCGCCGACTGAGATTTGAGCAGTTTTCCGAGATAAAATCGATGGCTCGCAGATGCTGCTTTAAAGTGCGCCGATAGACTGGAAATAATCGACAACGGCTTGGGCGATCGCCTCGTTGCCGTCAGTGGGTAGCGATGTGCCGCTCCGAGGAGGATTAGGGTCTTGTTCTAAGAATGCCCAGGAGTCTTCGTTGAGTTCAGATCCTTCGAGAATAATATGGTGGGCATAATCGCGAATTCCGTCGATCAGCAGCGGAGCCTCTGCGAAACCTTCTCGCTCAATAGAAATGATCGGAATGTCGAGTCGGCAAGCTTCAGCGAACGTACTATATCCTGGCTTGGAAACGACCCTGCTGCACAGAGGCATGACATCAATCGGTCGATATTGATGGCCTGGAATTTTGACCAAGTTGGGCAACTCAGGTGCCGCTTTGTCAAATGTGACGAACTGCCAGTCTGAAAATCGTTTCAGCCCTTCATAGGGAATTTGGGCTAAGCCCAAACCACCAAAGGTCAGGAGCACGGTCTTTTCAGGTGGGCTTGTGATGTTGAAGTCACGACGCAGATCGGCTGAGGGATATCGAGGATTGCCTCCGGTAAGGCCAATATCTTCAATGACGGGAAATGCGCTCATGGGTTCATGAAACGGCAGTCGAAAGAGGCGATCGCACTTAGAAAAACAGTCACTAATCCAGTCTGCAATCGGCTCGAACTCGCCGCCCCAATCGCGATAAATCAGATCCCAACCAAAATTGCTCGCCATCCAACAGGGAACTCCTGCTGCCTTGGCGATCGCTCCCACGAGAGGGGGAATATCAGCGAAAATTAGCTCTACCCGATTTTGTTTGATAAAGCTCACTTCACTGGCGATCGTGGCGGCTTGTCGGGCTTTGATGTCTCGCAACTTTTCGAGAGTTGCAGCCCTGTTCATCGTAATGCTATCGCTTTGCACCACCCCAATGTCGAAGGCACGAGGACGATAAATAAATTGGTCGGGGAGGTAAGCTTCGAGCAACCATCTAGGAGCAGTCGTTACCATGATGACGATGATTTCAGGACAAAGTTCCTGAATGGCTGCGACGACAGCGGCAGTTCGAGTAGCATGACCAAATCCATGATTGGTTATCGCAACATAGAGAATGGGTTGACGCATGGGTGCAAGTCTCAGTCAATGAATTTAGTCAAGTCGGCAATCTGCTCAGTCGTTCAGATCCAATCGAATCTCAATTGGTCGCGACTCAATCCACTGGGATAAGCGCAGAGATTGGGCTAAGACGGCTTCTTTACGGCCTAGAAGCTTTGATGAGCCCAAGCCAGTATAGACAAGATGACGGGTCAACATTGTCCGAAGGCTACATCATCGGCACTTTCGTCAGAATTTCTCGACGTTGGAGCATTGCTGGAGCTGTCCTTGCTTGCGATTAAGGAAGAGTCAAGGAGAAGCTTAAGGTACGCACGACTTGAAGATTTCCTCGTTTGGCGTTGCACAGCATGGAATGATGCGGAAAGTTTCAACTCATGGATGACCTGCTATAGGGGCATCTCATTGCGATGCCCCTACCAAAATCATTCTTCGAATGTGCAACGCCCCTCGTTTGATTGAAGCCTATCGAGACACCGAAGTAACTCAGGTGCATCCTCTGAGTCTTGTTATCTGTAAGCTTCAGCAAAACGGCATGGTCGCCCATCCAATCAAGCTGACGCTTTTGATCTAGCAATGCGCAGATAGGTTAGGACAGATATTGATGGAGAAGCCGCGCACCGAGTGGCTTCTCCATAAACTATTGGTTTTATATCAGCGCGTAGCACTATATCACCTTATGTCAATCGATTGATTGCAGATCCACTGTCGATTGAACTGTCTCAAGCGGCTTCCTTCGCCCAGTTCGTTTTGGAGAAGACTAGCGGCAACCCTTTCTTTTTTTTACGCCGATCGCCTGATTTATTTCGACTACAAGCGGCTGAAGGCGATCGCCACATTGGTGGAATTGACTAAAATTGACTCACTATGACCAGTGGCGCTGGCTGCCTGACATATTTTATTTCGCAGTCAGATTTTTTGATGATGTAGGTTGCGGTTGAGCTTGCGAAACCCAACACAGTCAGATTTTAACGGCATTGTTGGGTTTCCTTCCGTTAACCACAACCTACGAGTTTTCGTCTTTTCATGAGATGTGTCAGGCAGTCAGCTTGGGAAATGACTGGAAACTCAGAACCCATCACCATATGCGGGGTTTTTGATGCCGACCCACCAGAACTTAAAGCATCGAAACTCAAGGTTCAACTTCTGTTTGAGCAGGCGATCGCCCAGTTCAACAATCGAGACTACACGGCAGCATCACTATTGCAAGCGTGTCTCTATAAGGCTTCTCGTGATTCAATTGCTCAGATTTGTGCAGACCGATGCCTATATCAAAATCGCCAATGAGCCGACACACACGCAGCATCATGCGGATTGCACTCTTGTAGGGAAATAATAGATTACTAAGCCACTGAGCATCGTAGGGAATACTCAGGGTGATAAAGTCACACTCTTTTTGGCTCAGATCCTTCCCAAAACTATTAATTGTGAATCATTCTTTCGATTGGTAAAAGATACAAAACTGAGAAAAGATAAGAAAGATTAAGATTTTTCCGCGATCGCTTACTAATCTTAAATTGGCAGCATTTATCTCTGTCTCGGGGAAGGCGTTGATTATCTAGTCCAATGGTAGTGTCATAACATCAATGGACTCATGAATATTTGATATCGCTAGATTGTTATGAAGTCTAGCTAAGCAAGCTAATACACAAGGTGCTTGTAGAAAGTTCTTTTAGTAATTAGCTGTTTAGCTGAAAAGCCTCTGAGTCAGAATACGTAATTATCAAAGGCCATTGCTTTTGTTCGTTAGTGTGTATGGCTGACTCACTTTTCTATAGATGTGAATGAGTATCTGAGCTGAAAGGTGTGCGATCGCCAAATGTGCAAAACATTGCGAATCGCAACCTTGCTTTGTTGCTTTTCACTCGGACGTCTAAGGTATGAGTGCAACTCTTTGTTAGTTGCCGATCCTCTGTGAAGCCTACATGTCAAATTCATAGTTCATTAGGTTTGTAGAACGAGAGGTAAATCAATGACGACCTTATTTATGGAAATTTCAACCGGAGCTGCTTCTTCTTTTCCGACGGCAGCAACGATACTGCTGATCGTTGGATTTATTGCCGCTGCTTCTATTGGATCGTTTGCGTGGTTCAACTCTAAGCGTGTTGTGGGCTGGAAGGAAGGCGAAGGCTCTCAAGGCACGTCTAGCAAATCCGGAGCAAACTACGATCGTGGAATAACATCTGCTGAAGTTGCGAGCCGTAAAGAGAGAGAAGGTGGCGACTTTAAGGATCGTCCCGACGACGGTAATGAGTTAGATACCGATGGGGGTTACACCATCAGTCGTGAAGGTCTAACCAACAACTACGCAGTTGAGCCGGAAATGTATGTGGAAGAACGCGGCGATCTGCAAGAGAAGAAAGAAGCGCAAGCCGAAGAGCGGATTGAAGAATTGCAGGAAGTTAACGAGCCGGGCGGTAAAGGCCCTGGAGTTATTTAAGTAACTCTTGTGGAAGCCGACTTGAATGCTGAGCGCGATCGCTCGTTTATTGCCGGTTCTTAGAAAAAGTGACGACCGAGGAGAGCGAGAGTTTTTTGCCAAATTGCAACAAAGCGATGTGGCGTTCCCATAGTCTATCGGTCTACAGTGCTGCTGAAGCTCCAAAACTTGGAGCTTCAGCTTTTATTTTGGGATTCAAGTAGAGAACATTCGACCTTTGCGTTAACTTTCGTAGCGCTCATTTGCCATGAATTCTACTCACGAGTTTTCTCAGAGCTTTGGTCAAAACTCACACGATCTTCCAACATAGGCTGAGGCGAGTAACTTGATGGACTGGAGGTTGTGCGGGTTGAGTCTTTTGGCTTAGATGATTTGCGAAACAACAGGGCGATCGCGCAGTGTAACATTTTGTTGCACTCTATCATCTTCCATTCGGGACTCTAAACCCGCTAAAATACGAGCGATAGCCAAATCTTAGGAATAATTATCCCCGTATTATGAGCGTTGTAAGTAAGGTCATCCTCAATGCAGACGATGAACTTCGCTACCCCAGTAGCGGAGAGCTGGAGAGCGTAAAGTCTTTTTTCAAAACTGGTGAGCAACGTATGAAAATTGCCGCCACTCTCGCTGAAAATGAGAAAAAAATTGTTGATGAAGCCAGCCGTCAACTTTGGCAGCGCCGCCCTGATTTTATTGCCCCTGGTGGAAACGCATTTGGACAAAAACAGCGTGCCCTTTGCTTGCGCGACTATGGGTGGTATCTACGTCTCATCACCTATGGTGTATTGTCTGGGGATAAAGATCCCATTGAATCAATCGGTTTGATTGGCGTTCGTGAAATGTACAACTCTTTGGGTGTTCCAGTGCCAGGGATGGTAGCTGCCATTGAATGCCTCAAGAAAGCGTCTCTGTCTTTGCTCGATGCTGATGATGTATCGGCAGCTAGTCCCTATTTCGACTACATCATTCAATCGATGTCGTAGTTGACAGCATGCCTTGACCGCGTTGAATCATCTTTGAGCAGAACGAACGTTACTGATTCAATACATTCATGAGCTTCAATCTTGCCCTGCGTTCATAGGGAAGCTGGCGATCGCTCGTCACATTTCTATGAAGTCGCAGGGCTATTTTATGCTTGAAGCTGATTTGTCTTTTCTCTGAGAAGGGCTGCGAAGTCGTCAATATCGTTTCAGCTCCCCTCTAGCCTATAAAAAGGATGAGATCGCCTTCAACGTCTCCCTTTCTAAGGAAGACTTAAGGGAATCAAAAATCTCCAGCGTGACATCGCATACTTTTCAACCATCTTTTTAGACCTATCTCACTCAACGCATTCACACTATTTATGTTGCCAAAAGAGGAACTCCTGCGAGGGATTGAAAACCGTGAAGCTGCGACTCGCATCATTGACCAGGCGGATCAGGCGATTCGTACCTGGGACGTGGTTATGTCCGATTTCCTGACTCCCCCCGATTTGTTCGACGCTCAACAAATCTTTAGCCGCCTCACCGAAATTCATATGGTGGATTGGGGTGGCTATCCTCAAGCTGAAAGAAAACGACTGGCGATCGCCCGCCCTGATCTCCCCCTCGATACCGCTCAGGTTGAACTGGCAGCTCTCAGTATTGCAGGTAATTTTTTGTTCGATCCGGCGACTCATCGAGATTTTTTGGGAGCCATTTTGGGTACAGGCATTGTCCGCGAAAAACTCGGTGACATCATCGTTTTGGGTGAGCGTGGCGCTCAGGTGGTTGTCGTTCCTGAACTCATTGAGTTTCTTGAAATGTCTTTAACTCAAGTGCGCTCGGTTCCGGTGAAATCGCGCCCTATCGAGTTGAGCGAGCTGCGGGTTAGAGAGCCAAAGAAAAAAGAAATGACAACGGTCGAAGCGTCTCTGAGACTAGATGCGATCGCCTCTGCAGGTTTTGGGATGTCCCGTAGCAAAATGGTTGCCCTCATCAATGGGGGCGATGTGCGAGTGAATTGGAAAGAGATCAGCCAGCCCAGCCACAATCTCAGTACAGGAGACCTCATCGCGATTCGTGGCAAGGGAAGACTTGAAATTGGGGAAATTGCTGTTACCAAGAAAGGACGATATCGAGTGGATTTAACGCGATTTGTTTAGAGTCATTGGATGGGTGTGCAAGTCTCGTATCCAAATCTCAGATCTGACTGTAGGTTTTCCTTTACTGATCAACAGCCTCGCTTTCGCTAGCTTCTCCCTCAGATTCCGCGTTGTTCCCTTCACTGTTCAACCCACGGACTCTTTGATAGATGTTGTTGAGCCGTTGTAAGGCTCCTTCTGAAGATAAATTCTCACGAATACCCTGCTGTAATTCTTGCAAGTCTTCCTGAATCGCCTGGAGCTGCTCGCCTGACGCTTCAGGCAAGTTCTCAACAATGTTTTGGGCTTGTCCTCCCAAATCTTGAGCGTTTTTGTTGAGCGATGTTAAAAGTTCTTCGATTCGATTGAGCTGTTCTGTGTTTCCTTCTTGAGCCTGTAGAGTCTCGACCTGCTCTGTCAATTGCTGCTGATCTTCTCGAATTGCTGTTTGTTCTTGGCGAAGCCCTAGCGTCACACCGACGAGGGCACCTCCCAACAAAACGATCGCTATAGCAGAAATTCCAGTCAGCCACTGCAAACGATCTCTGAGTCGTTGTACGTTTTCCTCCGAGCGACTCATTTGGGATGCCGCCATGTGCTTTACATCATTCAACTCCCGCATAATTTGAATGACGCTGGAAGTGTCAGAGCCTTGGGGATATTGCTCTGGGGTTGATGATGCATAAGCCCCGGTGGAAGGCTCTCCTAGCTTTGCAGAAGTCTCTGAAGCAGCAGCGTTGTGTTGACCCTCAGATTTGTCGTGTTGAGCGTTCTGAGCATGTGATGCTTGGGCATTGGAACCGGAAGGCTCGCGAGGCGTGCGATGCTGGGAATGGGGTGAATGTTGGTTTGGAGTGTGATTGCTCATAGTCTCTATTCCTCAATTCTTTTCTTCTAAATTCTCGCTTCTCAAGTAGAGCGGTTCTGGTGTTGAAAGCTTTCAAAATTGCTATTCGAACGATTGTGGCTGCGAGAAAAGGGGCTGATGTTGCGTACCACCTTAGCGAGTCCCTCAGTGTAGTCTCGAATTTGCGGAATGACTTCCCTCAATTGCGTGAAGTGGCCTGTCGGATGCAAAAAGTCACATTCCACAGGCCACAAATGATAGAAAGGCTTAATATTCGGTTTTAAGGGTAGCGATGTTCGGATGTTCTCACTGCT
>JGI12048J13642_10633201_pt1 | contig 25270 bp, 16 predicted proteins | sample ElkSlonscriptome_16_FD_13642 | JGI IMG/M metagenome (IMG submission 13642)
GGCGTGCCGGATGAATTGATTCCTCCATCGATCGCGGGCTCCGATGTGACAACCTACCTGACCCGCAAGCAAAAAGACTTGCTCAAGATGCTTCAAGATGGCGTCAGCACAGCGATCGCCACAGAAGACGACGATCAGCCGATTGAATGGGGCACCTATGGGCGTTCGCCACTTGAGAAGGCGCTGAGCATGGGAGCGGTGAAGATTGCTAGTGGCGTTCGCTATCGGCTCAACTCATCTCGACGGTGGGAAAAGATTGGGGAGGATAGCTCGGGGCTGACCGATGCGCCTGCAAATATCAATACGTGGGATTTTCCCATGAGCGATGGGCCATTTGGCCGGGGGATCTATTTCCCGGTGCTGTCCGCTCCGATGGGTGGCCCACGAATCAGGATCGACCTGGGGATAACTCCAGATGAGCTGGTATCGGATGAGCGGTTCTATGAACTGGAGGCTGACCTATCGCAAGATACGCCCTATGTGCTGCGGGTGCATGGCATTAAAGCCGTGGCAGAGTCTGAAGGCGATCGCGTCACGTTGCTGTACGTCTCTGACCCTGGCGAAATTACGCCACTAGGGGTTATCTCCGATGGTCGGGCGGTGTCGGGGGCAGTTGATTACCAGTTGGTTGATCTGGTTCAGCAGGGCGATCGCCTGGTGGCTGATATTGAGGTGGTCAGCGTTGAGTTTGAAGCACTCCAGAAAAGTGCAAAGATATCGACTCGTCGAACCATGCACTCTGATTCAGCACTAGACGGCACTCCGATCAGCATCACCACGGCTCCGCAGTTAGATCGCTCACTGGTGCGTCAGGCGTGCGATCGCTGTCGTCTAGACGGCGTGCCACTGGATCGTGTGCAGGTGCGCCTCGTTCCCGGTGCGCCTAATTTCCTACCCAAGATGACCCGTGCTTACTGCCTGCCCTCCGATGGTGCGGTGTGCCTTTGCCCACATGATCCGGCTGCGGCGGTGCGATCGCTCGTGGGTGAGCTGGGCGATCGCCTCAAGGCATTCCAGATAGACCCGGATCGGGCGCTGGATGTACTGGTGACAGCGGCCAAATTATCACCTGACTGGTGGCTAGAAATGCTGATTAAGCGGTATACGGGGGCGGTGTTGGCACATGGGGTGCGCCTGCCTGAGCAGTATTACGTCATGCTTGGCGGTCGGGGCTATGCCTACTGGGGTACACCTAAGCTGCTGACTGAGTGTATTGCCGAAGATTTTCGGGTCGCGCTCGATCCATCCGGTCTGCCCAATCTGGTCACGCTGGAGTGGGATCTTTTGGTGCCCGCCCATGCGCGGGCGATGCAGCAGTTGTGTTTATCTTTTTTGACCCATGCGAATCCTGAGTAACGAAGAGAAGATGGCGATCGCTGAACTCCTACTCTATCCTCCGATTGAGCGAGAGATTAAAGCGGCTGAAATGAGGGCGATCGCCATTCCGGGGCAATTTGAGCAATTGCCGATTATCCATCAAGTCTTGTCCTGTTGAGGTGGTCATGGGGAATAGATTGTATTTCTTTGAAGACACGAAAACAGGTAAAAAGCGCAACACGGGCATTGTTGCCAGTTCGGGCACGGCTGCGAAGAAAAAACTTCAGCGTCCATCGCCAAACAATGCCAAGATTTACAAAGTTCGTGAGCTGACCTCATCAGAAGAGAATGCCGCTAGTCAGGGTCGCTGGGTGCGGGGGCGTGCGGATAAGTCGGGGCCAGACTCCGACAACAAGCGCGGCTATGGCCCCAAGCGGATGAAGAAATCAATTATTCTTCGTGGCTTTGAATACGAACTGCAGGGCGATCGCCTCATAAAAAAAGCGTCAGTGGGTTCGACCAAGATCAAAGACGGTCAAAGTTATCAGCTCAACCGGAATCATCGATGGGAGAAGGTTAAGCACGTTGCGCATGAAGCTGCACATCAGGCGGATCATTTAGGTGAGTCGGTGGTTTCGTGGAAAGTTGGCAAGGTCGTCGGGGGTGCGATCGCGCAGATGGCGATCGCATCTGGAGCTGATCCATTGCACGGGCAAATTATTAGTGAAGCCGTGGTGCAGGCAGGCACTGCAACGACACTGCACCATATCAAACAAAAGCGCAGGGGCGAGGCATCTTTGCCTGACACTGCGGCGTATTTTGTGGCGCAGATCGGCGCGGCCATGCTCGGCAAATATGCCCATCATGGCGCTGAACACATGCTAGAAGCAACGGGCGCTGAGCATATGTATCAAAGCATGGGGGCGCTGTTTGCGGGTAAGGGGGCGGGTATTGGCACAGTTGCGGCGGCAAACAAATCAGGGCTTCACCATGCTCTTGTGAGTCACGTCGTTGAGCGGAGTCAGCACGATTTGAGGTTCCTTGAGAAAGTGTTTACCGGGGGGCTGAGGAAGGCGGCCGATGGCGCGATGGGGAATGTACCTCCGGCCAATGCGCTCATGTATGACCTGACGATGGCGGGGATCTGCCTCGCGGCTCACATCTTGAAGCAAGAGAAAAGTTCACTGAAGCCAAAACTAGAGAAGTCAGCCAGTGACAAACTGAAGCGAGTGATGCGATGGAAAAAGATTCCAATCGGGCTGACTCATGATCCGGGAGATAAGCGGCATGGGCGATCGCTGGCGGCTGGCTACGGCTACATAAGGGGCAGTTATGGCGATGCTGAAGATGGAATGGCGATCGATATTTATATTGGGCCAGATCAAGGGTCTGATTCGGTCTTCAGAATTAAGCAGGTTGTTCCTGAAACGGGCGAGCTAGACGAATGGAAGTATGTTTTGGGGTGCTACAGCAAGAATGAAGCGGCTGATCTATTCAAGCGTTGTATGCCAAAACGCTATTTTGGTGGCGTTGAAGCGGTTGACTTGAAGTCGTTATTAAAGTACCAGAAATGAATGATTTAGAACCTCGCATTGAAGCGTTGGAACTAGAAATCCAACAACTCCAAGCTGCCCTGGCAGAGCAATCGCAGATTAACCAAGATCAGCAAGAATCGATCGCCAAATATCTCAATCGCGTAGCCGAAAAGCAGCGGCAAAGTGACTTGCCGATTGTGTTTGTGGTGGGCACTCTTGCCGCATTCATTTTGGCAATAGTTTCTCTTGAAATTACGAGTGCCGGGGTATCGTTCACACCTCGACAGACCATTACTAGCTTGGTTGCAGTTCCAGGGCTCGTGGGTGCCGCCGCAACGTTGCTACTGCCTTTGATCAAGTTGATCTTGAAGAGATACAACATTGAATCAGGGGATATTGTTGATCTACCAGCATTAAATGCACCTAATACGCCTAAGTCGTCGTGAATCCATTCTTAAGGCTATTTCGTTGGATTGCTTCTTTCTGGCAATCGCCAGACTCCGAAAAGCCGCAAATTTTATCTAAAGATTTATATCCAAACCAGGTAAAAACGGCTCGGATCGTGCGCATACTCGGCAGCGACATTCCTGGCGTTGTGGCAATCGTCAAGCTGATTCCTCCTTTCCCGGAGACGGATCATCTACTCATTCATTTAGTGGATGTCGGTCAGCTTAGGCAAGAGGCGGGCAATCGCGCACGCAGATCGTCTGACGATCTGCCTGGGAAGGGAAAGCTTCCCTTTGGGCAAGAATATTTGCAATGGTGCCGAATTCACGAGGTTGACCCAACGCATGTCACTCACGCCGTTGAAGTTTTTTGGTTGACCCCGTTTTACAGAAATAATCGACGTGTTATTCGCTCCGTTGGCACATATCCGGGCAACCTCCAGCATCAGTCAAAGATCGGCAACGCCTCAGCTATCGATGTAATTCAGCGTTTGGCGCTGAAAATAGCGTCGTTGCCTGATTATCCAGAAGAGCACCGTCCTTGGCGGTTCTACGTCGGGAAGACCGATTGGGTTGGCGATATCTCTTCAATCGCTTATTACGTTTGCGGGTCAAGTCATGTGTTCCAACGTTTGCGACGACAAGATTATCTAAATGATCAGAACTAAATTCAAACCAAAACAAAAGGGGCGATCGCCACAGTACGCCTTTCAAAACGATGACCGCATCTATTTCTTAGGCGATCGCCAAATTGAGGTGGTGCGGGGTGGCGTTGTCTATTGTCGTGGGGCGTGCGACTGGGAACCGGAACCAAAACCGCTCAAGAAAAAAGCGGGTGATGCGCCTGCCGTAGCTGCGCCAGAGCAAGGGGGCGATCGCGACTCCTCTAAGATTCCTCCGGGCGCGAAATGGATCACAGTCAATCCCCACGACATCCCAGGTCAGGGAATCCCACTGCTGATCATGCCTCAAGAGGATGGCTCTGCCTCCGTGATTGGGGGCGCGGGTGGGTCGCTCAATTTGCTCAAGCTGCGCGATGTGGGAGATGAGGCAAGTTGGAAGGAGAAAGCTAAGAAGCGGAAGGAGAAGAAAAAAGCTGAGGATGCCGCAAAGTCTGACGAGGAAAAAGATGAAGAAAAACAAACCAAGCGCAAAGTTGAAGAAGCCAAGCAAGAATCTCGTCGAGGAAATGCGCTAGAAACTTTGCGGACTCTTCAGCAGTACGGCATTGAGCACGGACTGTCGGATGAGGCGATCGCGGCTCTCCAGATGCCTCCTGAACCGGATGCCGATCGTGCTGAGATTAGGGCTTGGCAGGATACGGTGAAAGAAGCGACTCAGACCGTTAGGGCGATTCATCAAGCCTATGAAAGCAAGCTAGTCAGCGACCACACGGCACGGGCGGCGGCACAACTGGGCGATTTTGATAACCTGCTGGCTCAAGATTCTCCCCATCAGGCGATCGCCCCATCAGGCGATGAGCTATCGAGCATGGTTGAGCTGGGCGGTGGTCAGTGGCTCGTGAAAGATGCCGATGGCAACACTGAAACTTTCGACGATTGGCGACTGGCTGCGAATCAGCATCTCGTCAATGTTGAAGCGGCTGAGTCTGAATCGGGCGATCGCACTCAGCCTGAACAGTTCTATGCGCCGTCGGAGTGGATTGCGAAGCCACGGGATGAACAACTGCCAGAAGGGTTTGAATTTAAGACTGAAGCGGCCTTGGCGATCGCCCAACTCTCAGCACAGCGAAAAGAAGCGGATAAGGCGGCGGGTGAGATCGCCAAGGGCAAGAGCCCGCTGGAGGCGATTGAGGGCATCGCAGCGCGGGTGCAGGCCATCACGCAGGCTGATGTTGTCGCCAAACTAGAGGCCAACGCGAAAACCCTAGAGGACGCTTGGACAAACTCTGATTTTCTCGCAATGGTCGAGGAAGGGGGCGATCCGCGTAAGATTCGGCGGCATGTGCAGATCGGTGGCTATGGCAAGCTGGCTGAGATTGCCTCGGAGGTGCTAAAGCAAAACCCGCTCTCCCGTGACTTGATCGACGCGCTCGGGCATAACGAGTCGGCTAAGCTGCTGTCGTATCTGATGCGGCAGACCATGACTGATCATGAGTTCAATCAGGTGGCAGGGGCGATCGCGGGCTTTCATGCCGATACCTCGGCCAATATTGCGGCGGCCACTCAGAAGCAGGTTGAACCGATGGCGGATCGGTTGAAAGATTTGCACGAGGAAATGCTGAGCCTTGATGAGCTGGCCGGGGGTAAGCTGTCGCCTCAGCAGCAAATTCAGATGGACACGCTAGCGCATGATGCTCGAACCTTGCATGAAGCCATTCAGCAAAAACTAGGAACTACCCTGGGCGGACTGCAAGCGTCGGCGGCGATGTCGGCGGCGATGGGCTCCGGGGTGCGATCGCTCAAGTTCACGGGTGAGGCGGCTGAGAAACTTCTAGATAAACTCATGCCGACCGACGATGACGGTAACCCAGTCACGGGTATCTTCGACGCTTACGGCATGACTGAGGATGACTTCAAGACCTATGACACTCCCAACGGTCAGGGCGTGCAGATTCTGGAGTCGGGATTGAAGAAGCTTGCCGTTGGCTACAACCCAGAAGATACAGAGCTATACGAAAAGTCGATCGCCATTAAGCGCGGTGACTACGATGAGGAAAACTTCGTTCCGACTGGCTTCAGTCACTATGCGGCGGCTTCGTTCAGTGATGGTGTATCCGAAGCCGCCAAGTTTGACACCACATTCGATATCTTGGGTCGCCTTGCTGCGGGCGAGGGCGCGTCTGAAGCTACGCTTTCACTGTTTGGCGATCCTGAACCTGCGGCACCGGAATCAATCTCAGATCAGGAAGTCGAGGATGGGCTGCGCTCCTATATTGGGGCACGGGTTGCCAATGGTGAGAATCCGTTAGATGTGATGTCTGATGTGCGATCGCCAGAATTCTACATGAAGCAGAATCTTGAACCGTATGGCGAGGGAGCGCTGCGGGTGCAGGGGCTTGCTTCAGATTTGGTTAAGCGGGTAGCCGGGGGTGATGGCGATCGCATCTCAGACCGTCAGATTATCGACTCGTTTCAAGAGTTGGGTGATGCGGAAGCATCCAAACAACGGCGGGCGCGTTCAACCGATGACCTGGAGGCGTTGCACAGTCAGTCGATTGACCATGAAACCGCAGTAGAAGCGGGGCATCGCACACTGGCCTCAATGCCCTTGGCTCGTACTGCTTTCAAGGGGTGGGGTGATTTGTCGGGCAAAGAGCGCAGGATGCTGCGGGAATATGGCATCACCGAAGTTCTAGGGCAAGAGCTTCAGAAAAGGGACAAGAAGCCTACTCGTGAAGAGAAAGCGCAGGATCTTGCTGAGGATCAATACGACATTTTTGGCAACAAAATCAGTGCATCTGAAGTGGTGGGCGACGACGATGAAGAGGAACTGAGTCAATGGCAACAATTCAGCAAGCTCATGGGCGGCGATGAGAAAGCCTATGCCTCGGTGCGCGATCACCTGCGGGGTAAGTTTCTCAATAAATTTGCAAACGCCTATGGCGCGATATCGGGTAAGCCTCCGCTGATTGGCGGTGAGCGGATCTCCCATGTGGATAAGCTCTTGCTGGCGAAAATGCCAGAAGAACAGCGCAATGAAATGTTAGAGTTCATGCGTCAAAGGGATTCGAGCGATCGCGCTAAGGTGCGATCGCGTACGGGGGGCAAGTTTTCAGCAGAGGTTGATCCTGAGTGGATGGCGAAATATGAGGAAGTGAAGGGCAATAATCGCCAGATATCGCTACTCACAGCAGACACGGGGCGATCGGGGTCGTCGGTTGACTTTAATCGCACAACGCTGGGTAAGCACGCTGAAACGATGCTGCACGACTCCATGCAGCAAGTGATCGGCAACTTCGACCAGATCAATGATCCGGTCAAAATGATTCCTGAAGTGAATTGGAGCAAGGGCACTGCCCATGTCACAAAGCAGCGTGTGTTGAAAATGCTCGAAACGAATAAAAAGATTGGGCTTCATGCGGGCGCTGGCTGTGTGCATGGCTCAACTCACCTACGGTGCCACATCACCGATCTCGAAATGTCGTTTTCTCAGTGGCACGAAATCGGGAAAAAACCTTTTGTGAAAGCGTATGACGAAACTTCCAAGTGCTTCGTCATCACCGAAGCTTCGGCTGTATTCACAAAAGGCAAAGCGCAAATGTACCGGGTTGTTTTAGCACATGGCGCTCATGTGATTTGCACACTGGAGCATCAATTTTTAACGCCTGAAGGGTGGCAACCGTTAAGCCATCTTTACGCGAATCAAAAAGCGGCGATCGCTTACTGCGACACGTATATGAGGTTTGACGAGATTGCTCGCATTGGGGTCGTTGATGAAGCTCCATCGCTGGTTTATGACATCACAGTTCCTCAATTTCATAACTACGTGGCTCAAGGCATTATCCACCACAATTCAGGCAAGACTGCCACCATGCTCGGCAGCTTCACCCACCTCCATGCACAGGGCAAGATAAAGAAGATGATCGTTGCTGTTCCTAGCTCGATCGTGGGTCAGTTTGTGGGAGAAGCCGCAACATTTCTAGAGCCTGGGAAGTACAACTACAACGCGAATCTAGGCTGGAGTCGAGAGCAGCGGCTCAAGGCGTATAGTGACCCAAATAACCACATTCACATCACCACGCGGGAATCTTTAACGAATGACATGATGCACCTCGTTGAAAAGCATAAGGGCATCGACTCAGAGAAGTTTCGCGCTCTGCCTGAGCCTGATCAGAAGGGGTTGATTATGTCGGCGTGTAAGGCTGAAGGGATTGAGCCTGAGAATTTACTCCTAGCCTTAGATGAGGCCCACGACGCAACTCCACGAGGGAACCTGGAGAAGTCAAAGCGATCGCTCGTCTTCTCTCACCTTGGGGGGCACTCGGCCTATTACTTGCAATCGACAGCGGACGCCACAAAAAATGATGCATCCGAGATGTACCACTTTCTGAACTCGGTCGCGCCGGAGAAGTTCAACGATCAACAGAAGTTCATGGCTGAATATGGCGCAAATACTGATACGTCAAGGCGATCGCTCCAACGGGCGATCGCCCCTTACTCGTTTGCTTTCAGCACGAAGCCTCAAGACAAAAAGACGGGTCGCACACTCAAGATGAACGAGTATCAGCCCAAGGTCAAAGTGAATGACCACATCGCCAAAGAACGACAAAGCATCCTAGACCACGTACAGACTTTGAGCGATTGGCAGTCACAAAAGCGAGACGATCTAAAGGCTGAACACGGCCCAGGCTATCAACCCTCTCCAGAAGACTTTGCGGATGGGTTTGACGATCCTGCTGTGCGGGCGGCGGTGGATCGGCTGGGCAGTGATGACACTTGGCACGCGCTAAGCGATGGTGATAAGCGGGCGGCGATCGGAGGACAGATCATGGCGATCGGGGGTCTGAAGCGGGTAGCACTCGATCGGCTGTATCACCAGTCGGACTATGAAAACAACCCTAAAATGCAATGGACAGTCGATCATGCGGTTAAGTCATGGAAAGAGAAGGGTGAGGCGGGCGTGATCTTTTCTGCCAGTAGTCGAGCGGGTCAACAGTTGGTTGATGCGCTCAAGAAAAAAGGGCTGCGGGTGGGCTACATCCACGGGGGTCTGAGTGCTGAGCAGAAAGATGGGGAGCGCCTCGGCTTTCAGCCGGGGCCAGGGCAAGAGGCGAAATATGATGTGCTGGTCGCCACTGATGCCGCTCGGACTGGCGTAACCCTGACACGGGGCAAGTATTTGGTTCAGTACGATGTGCCCCAAACTGAAATGGGGTATTCCCAGCGCTCCGCAAGAATTCATCGCCTTGGGCAAGATCAAGATACTGCGATTTACACTCCTCAACTCGACACGCCAGAAGAGAGGATCGCATGGGCGCGGATGCAGCGGAAGGGCAAGGCTGCGCATCCATTCAAGTCAAATAAGGCTGAACTAATTGATGATACGGGACTGGCTCGGAGGATTAGAGATGCGAAGAATGGCGATCGCGCATCTACGGCTGCTTAGTTGATTGGAAATAATTTCCAATCGTATTGTTTTTGGTGAAAAAAATGAATCAACTTAAAAGTTACGTGGCTCAGCAAATGGCGATCGCCATTCTGCGGTTAGTTTTGCCGTATATAAAAAAGACAATTCAGGATATTAGGACAAAACGGCTGCATCTCGCAACGGGCACCCAAGCTTTCATCTCGCAAAATATCCAAGCTGATGTTGAAACGGGTTCCGAAGGAGTCCTGAACGAGGTTGAGGCATTGCTTGAATCTGATTTGATTGAGCCTCAAGCTAAAAAAATTGAGCAGTTGAGGGCTGAGATTGTGCAATTGCAAAGCCCTCGCTAACTCAACCCAATCGCTTCCAACTAGGAGTCATCCCATGAAGTTAACAGTACAAAGCAACACGGTTTTCAAGGCAGAACCTCGGCAGTCAACGGAATTGCCCGACGATCAAAAGCGAGGCGTTTCGGCAGGTGAAGTTTTTGAGATTGCATCACACCAAATTGCTCCAAGTAGCCATGTTCGGGTAAAAATCCCTGATGGCCGCAATGCAGGGACTTGGTATCTTTTCACGGGGCATGTGCTGATTGAAGGGAATGAGCCAAACAATAATCCGCAAGACAAGCCAATTGAAAAAACGATGACGGGGCCATTCAAGCTCCCAGGCTATAAGAGCACATTTTTCCTAAGCGAACCAATCTTGAGGGGCGGCAACTTTACTTGGGCGGAGGCGACGAAGAACGGTACTCGTATTCCCGCAAACAAGCGAGTGGTAGAAGGGATTCTCAAAATTGCTGACGTAATGCAAGATGTCAGGATGTCTTTGGGCGATCGCCCCATTACCGTAACCTCGTGGTATCGAGATCCGGTGACCAACAGCCGTGTTGGAGGGTCTCGCAGAAGTCGTCACATGGTAGGTGACGCGGTTGATTTTCAAGTCAGCGGCATCTCACCGTTTGAGGTGAGCAGGAGACTTGATGGCTGGTGGGGTAGCCGTGGCGGATTGGCCAGTGCAAGCAGCTTTACCCACATTGATGCGCGTGGCTATAAAGCCCGCTGGCGATATTGATCAATCAGGGAACTCCAGACCTAGCGCTAGTTTGCCTTTGACCCGTGCGATTACTTTCCTGACGTGTTCAGGTGTGGCTCGTGCGTAGCATGGCTGACTGTTGGGATCTCGGAGTTGCCGCGATGCGGTCTTCGCTTTTTCCCCGCTAGACTTCCACGCATTCCAGTAGTCGCGCTCTCGTATTGATATTTGGCTGCGAGTGCGATCGCCCCCTCTCCACTGATGAGCACAGCTTCTGCAAAGGAAAATCGGGAGCGATTCGCAGTGGATGCGCATAAGATATAGATATTGTTTCGTGGCACAATATAGAAAGATATTTCTATATTGTGCCACGAATGCCAAGACCTAAAGACAGTAGAGAGTCTAGGCGCGTTCAGCTTAGGCTCGAATCTGATGTAGTCAAGCGATATGACGGTTACTCGACTGAAGAACTGAACGAAATATTTACTCAGGCACTTCGCACGATTACACCAAAGCATCAACCTCAACATGAACGTTTATTGGTGCGTTCAGAAAAAACGGTCACGTCTTCGATAGTTCGCTTGAAAGTTGAGGATCGCACGGTGTCGCTTGTTTTTCCTGAAAAGCGAGATGACTTCAACGACTTAGTAAAAAAGCATCATAACTATGCATGGAAAGATGGATGCTGGCAACGTACATTCAAAAAGGATTTCCTGGTACGCGATCGTGCTGCTGAGATGTGTAACGCCCTGCTGCTTGCCGGATTCTGCGTTCAAGTAGAGCAGCCAGTGATCGAGCGAGTTGTCAGCGATGGCTACGAAACAGAAGCGCATCGAATCATTGATAAAAGCAAGCACAGCATCTATTCAGATTGGGTAGTTGTTCAGTGGCGTCGATATGAAGACTTTTACTCGAACGCAATGTCATTGTCCTGCGCCAAATATGCAGATGGAGCCGTTCGCATACCGTCTGAACAGTTCTTGGAAATAGAAGACTTTGCTGAAACCCACGGCTTTACTATCACTCACGATGCAAAAGAACTGCTGAATCGAGCAAAAGCTCAGTGGGAAGCAGCGGTCATTGTGTCGCCACGCAAGAAAAGAACCAGCACCAAAAAAGCAGAGAACCCAGTTGACAATGTTGAGGTCATCATCCCAGATTCGCTTATTGACGAAGACGCTTGAGCATCAGCAGCTTGCAGTTGAAAAGCTCATCAAGCTAAAGGTCGGAGCTTTGTTTATGGACATGGGCACGGGCAAGACAAGAACCTTGATTGAGTTTGCAGCCCGTCGCTGGAGCAAGATTGACAAGGTAGTCGTCTTTTGCCCCGTTGCGATTCGTGCGACTTGGCGAGAGGAGCTGCACAAACATATCGAGGAGCCACGGGTTTACTTATTTAGCGATCGCACCCGACAAGGCAGGATACCTGACGCTGATTGGTATATTGTTGGGGTCGAGTCAATGGGACAATCAGACCGAATTGCGTTGTGCGTGAATGACCTTATCACGAACGAAACGTTTGTGGCGATTGATGAGTCTGATACCTGCAAGAACCATCAATCGATTCGGACTAGGCGCATTACAGCAATGAGTCAACGGGCAAAGTATCGAACGATTCTCACTGGCACTCCAGTTTCAGAAGGTGTCGTCGATTTATATGCTCAGCTATATTTCTTGAGTCCTCAAATACTTGGCTATAAAAGCTTTTACACGTTTGCCAACAATCATCTAGAGTACAGCGAAAAGTATAAAGGAATGATCACCCATAGTCTGAACACAGATTGGATTGCGAAGAAGATTGAGCCATACGTCTATCAAGTCAAAAAGGATGAATGTTTGACGTTGCCGCAGAAGCTATTCAACACGCACTACGGTGATTTGAGTACGGAACAATATCAACTGTACTGTCAGGCAAAGGATGAAATTCTGAACGCATGCCCAGATGAAGAGATCGATAGCTACATCATATTCAGGCTATTTACGGCACTGAGGGAAATAGTAAGCGGGTTCTGGAACCGTTCCAACGACCCTTCCTACTGGTGGAAGCAACGACGAGAACCGCAGACATTTGAAATGCTGACGTGCAACCATGATCGCATCCAAATATTGATGGAAGCGATCACACGAATTCCCGCTCAGGAAAAGGTCATTATCTGGAGCAATTTCCACTACAGTACTCAACAAATTATTGCAGCTTTAAGTAAAGCGTTCGGCATCGACAGTATTTCTGAATACCACGGGCAAACCGAAAACCGAGAGGCTGAGATCAGTAAATGGCGATCGCAGTCTCGGTTTCTTGTGGCATCACCAAAGTGCGGAGGGAGGGGGCTTACTCTAGTTGAGTCTGCTTATCAAATTTTCTATAACAATGATTTTCCTTATCGGTTACGGCTTCAGGCTGAAGATCGCATCCACCGCATTGGACAGACTCGTAAGCCAACCTACATCGACATCGTGACGAGTGGCAGCATTGATGAACGAATAGTCAAAGCTCTAGCCAAAAAAGAGAGCTTATCAAAAGCATTCAAGAGAGAATTAGACAAGCTAAAGACCGCCGAACAGAAACGTAAAAAGCTTACGGAGCTTTAGTGTTGACAGATTGGGGCAAATAGATTAATCTTGAGAAGTAGTCAAGGTTTTGAGCAAAAAGACATGGAATTAATTCTAAATTCGAGCAAACAAGCGGTTGCAAGATATCAAAAAGCCTTAGTTCGCTACAACGGCAATGCTAAGCGCATTGAGAGAGAGAAAAAAGAACTTTTGCGATTTGTGCAAGGTGGAAAAGCAGATCTGATTAAAGGAGGAATCGACGGCGAAACGCGAGACAAAATGGTTAGTGACATTAAATTTATTGAGAACTTGCTGCAAGAAGATGCCACGTAAACCCAGAGATCCCAAAGTTTCAGCACGAGCAACCAAGATCGCTCGTGAGGCTTGGAAGGTGCCAGAAAATAAATGCAGTGTCCAACTTCGGGCACGAATTAACAAAACATTGGTCTCCAAAATGGTAGACCAAAAGTCAGATGAACGAGGCGACACTTGGGCTGACGGATTAATGGTAAGGCGATCGCTACCTCGCCTCATCGAAGTAATGAATCAGCTTTGCCAGATAGATAGCCCAAGCTTCATCGTTGATGTGCATGGCGTCACGGTTATGTGGGGAGAATGGAACGCGACAGCATCTACAACGGTTGGAGCGGTGCTGATGGTAATAGACAAAATACTGGAAGAAAACGATAAGTGAAAACTGTCAAACTCAATGTCGGGACGGCTATCGCATTGGCTCAACCTTTAGCACCAATTAGTCATGGCTAAAAAAGTTTTTAATTACGACAAGAACTGTTTGCAAGCGGCTCAAGAGCGTATCTCTACTGTGTTCGACTTGTTTAAGACTGTTTGCATCTCATTGTCTGGAGGCAAGGACAGCACCGTACTGTTTCACTTATCTTACGAAGAAGCGCAAAAGCGAGGCGTTGATTTGCATGTCCTCATCATTGACCTTGAAGGGCAATATAAGCTTACCATTGAGCATCTGATTGAACTATGCGATCGCCCTGGCCTTCGGGTTTATTGGGTCTGCCTACCGCTGAATCTAAGAAATGGGTGCAGTGTATTTGACCCTCATTGGTGCTGCTGGGAGTCTGGGCAAGAAAGAAACTGGGTAAGGCAACCGCCAAATGTCGAAGGAGTCATCACAAGTCAAGAATACTTCGACTTCTATTGGTATCGAATGGAGTTTGAGGAGTTTATTGATCATTTTCCTCGATGGTTGTCTGACCGTATGGGGCATCCAATTGCTCAACTTGTTGGCATCCGTGCTGACGAATCAACGAATCGATACAACGCAGTAAAGGTTAAGCCGAATCAACCTAAAAAATCTGCATACAGCGGCATTCAATGGAGTGCCATCAACGGTAAAAATAGTGCGATCGCCAGCTTTTTTCCTATCTATGATTGGCGGTTTAATGACATTTGGGCGTATTTTGGAAAGACTGGGCACGACTACAATACTCTCTACGATCGCATGTACCTCGCAGGGGTTAGCTTTAAAGACATGCGAATCTGCCAGCCATACGGAGATGACCAGCGAAAGGGGTTAGACGTTTGGGCACAGATGGAACCTGAAACGTGGCGGTTAATTGTAAATCGTGTGACTGGTGCTAACTATGGCGCTCTTTATGCAAGTGGCAAAATGCTTGGCTATCATCGAGGGCTAGGTTGCCCTGATGGTCATACATGGAAATCATATACATTCTTTTTGCTGAGCACGTTACCAACTGTAATGCGTGAACGAATGTTGAGCAACTTTGCCGTATTTTTGGAATGGTACTCAAAGCGTGGCTATCCATGCATGGGCGACATCCCTGATACTACTGACGATCCAAAGCTTGAATCAAAAAAACAGGCTCCGTCGTGGCGTCGGCTGGCTATGGCAATTCTTAAGAACGACTTCAATTGCAAGTCGTTGTCGATTGCGGCTGTGAAGCGAGTTTATCAAGATGTCTACGCCCAAATTGAGAAGGGCGAACCTGTAAAAGTTAGAAGGTCGGTTAAACCTGTCTACGATCTTCTTCGATCTGAATATGAAGCTTACTTAAACTCAGGCATTGATGCCGTTTCAGTTCAGATGCCGCTCGTTTCTGCAAACCCTATTAAAGAAAAGTACGCTGACTTATGAATTTATTTGAGCAAGGCATCATGAGCCAAATTGAAGGTATTTGCGGAATGCTCGAAATGCTCCCGCTTGATGACAAAGTAGAGATGCTTAACAAAATTCGACAGCGCTTGCACAAGTCCAGCCCATTCAAAGATGAGCCTGTAGATTTAGTTCAATGGGTTGAGAGCGAACGCATATTCGGCAACGAATACAATCCCAACAAAGTCGCGCCGCCTGAGATGCAACTACTAGAGCGCAGCATCACAGAAGATGGTTACACTCAGCCCATTGTCGGCTATCAGTCGAAAGACGGAGTAGAAGTCGTTGATGGGTTTCACCGTCATCGAGTAGGTAAGGAGTCAAAAAAGGTAAAAGGGCGCGTTCATGGCTATCTGCCAGTTACATCAATCAAAGGCGATCGCACCAACATCAAAGACAGAATGGCCGCAACTATTCGGCATAACCGTGCGAGGGGCGTTCATGGCGTTATCCCGATGGCTGACATGGTGGGAGAGCTGCTGAAACATGGATGGAATGACACTGAAATAGCGAAAGAGTTAGGCATGGATGCAGACGAGGTGCTTAGATTCAAGCAAAACCTTGGAATGCCTGAATTGTTCAAGGATCATGAGTTTTCGCCTGCCTGGGAGTAATCATTGGCTCAAGTCAGCGGGGCATCACCGTTTGAGGTGAATAAGAGACTTGATGTCTGGTGGGGTAGCCGTGGCGGATTGGCCAGTGCAAGCAGCTTTACCCACATTGATGCACGGGGCTATAAAGCCCGCTGGCGATATTGAGCAATCAAAATCAGCAGCTACCAAAACGATGAGAAATAAACCATGAAAGAATGGTTTATTTCTCATATTTATCAGGGAACTCCAGACCTAGCTTCAGCTTACTCTGAACCCGTGCGATCACTTTCCTGACGTGTTCGGGCGTGGCTCGTGCGTAGCATGGCTGGCTGTTGGGATCTCGGAGCTGTCGAGATGTGGGCTTCGCTTTTTCCCCGCTAGACTTCCACGCATTCCAGTAGTCGCGCTCTCGTTCTGAGATTCGATATCGGGTTGCGGTTCCGGCTCTCCATCGATAGCCGCAGTCGTGACAAAGGAAAAACGGGCGATCGCTTTTTAGGTCACGCCCGTTTTTGACGGTATTGAGGGATTTACACTTGAGGCAATGCATAGTTTTCCGGCTTTTGACAAGATTCTGCGATGCCTTCTAGAAATAGGCATCTAGAATTATGCAACGCTGGAAAATCATCCCAATTGATGAAAAAGCTGGAAGCTTTTGAGGGAGTGAGGTGATCGCGTTGCAGGTGAATAAATTTGCCGTGTCCCTCTCTAAGCCTCTCAAAATTCAAATCTAGCGGATCTTCTGGATTGCCTTCCGACCACTCAATTCGTTCAAATTGCGATCCGCACCCATTGGGAACATTGAACCAATGAACGTAAACTTCATCGGGGTCGGGTGTCCCATCCGCCAAGAGCAGACGAACCAATCGCCCTTTTTGGCGATTGCAGCAATAGGAGAGCAAATCATTATGCCCTGGATGATCTTCATCAATAGCGTTCCACCAATACTCAATCCCTTTATTTGCTGGTAAAAGTCTGTTTTCTTCGGCGTACTTAAGCTCTCTGGTCGTAATCGTAATCATTTAAGTACCTTTTGAATCGTGTTCTCCCTACTTCTCTATAATCGCCTTCTACCCCACAAAAGTACTCCGTACAAATACGGATATTTTGCAACCATCTACAGGTAACACCGATGCTCTGCTTAATCCACGGCTGGCCTTATCCTTATCGCCTCTTCAAAACCACTCACGGGCTCGTTCTTAGGAAAGACGCCTTTCAAGCCTCGTTATTTGGTGGCGAGGCGGCTCCGGTTGCTCCGACAAGGAAAGCAAAGCAGCGGGCAAAGCAGCAGGCGCAATGGGGCGAGCAAGGTAGCCTCTTCAATCTGGGCAACTTCCAGAAACCCAAGGCATTGAAACCCAAAACGCCTAAAGCACCCAAGGCACCGAAGATGCTCCGACCCAAGGCAGAGACTGCCACGGGGCCAAAGGTGGGCGATCGCCAAACTAGAGCGGACGGCAGTCAGTGGGTGTTTGCGGATACTCGACGGTGGCGCAAGGTTAAAGGCTCATCACAGAAGGCGACTCCTAGTGCGATGCAGGCAAAGCCTGAGACGCCAGATCTAAAGCCTAAAGTAGGCATTTCTCTTGATGACTCAGATTCTTCTACCCAATCTGACGCTGATTTGTTGGCTGAATTGGGGGTGGATGAACCTGATAATGAGGCGATCGCGCAACCGTTACCCTACTCCAATCAAAATATTTACAGCGCGATCGTGAGGGCGATCGCTCGTGGGGAGTCTCCAAGCTACCGAACCCGTAGCCGCATCACACCTCTTGTTGGTGGGGAGTCTCCAAACTTTAAGCTCACTGACGATGGCCGGATTCAGGTTAGAGAAGGGAGCAAATGGTCTACGGTTCCGACAGGGGTGGAGCTGCACGATCTTGCTACTCAAGTCGGGGCTAAGGGGCCGATGTCTTGGATGGATGAACCGGACATAGAGGGAGATGCTGAGCCGATCGACATAGAAGCCGATCCTGACGCTGGGAATGTTGAGGAAAGGGATGGACGCTACAGCATCACAGACTATCGCATGAATCAGATCAGGGGGTTGCTTGATGGAATTCCGGTTCTTGTATCGCAAGTTCCAAACAGCGATAGTGATGAAAACTTTGGGTTTTTCTATCTAGAGTCAGACGATATCGGCGTTCTAAATCAGGCATTCAAAAAGCTGAGTCGAGCAGGGTTTGAGATTGATCCTGACTGGAATGAAGCACGAAAAACCGGGTTTGTTGAGAATGTTGGAATGCTGAACACGGTTCCGCCTGGCCCTGTCGTAGCGCCAAAGATGGAACCTGTTGAGGCTGAGCCCGATGAAGGGGCGATCGCTGCACCGCCAATTGAAGAACAGACTGAAACGCCAACTGAAGTATCGCCACAAACAGAAGTCAAGACTGAGCATTTAACTGACGATCCTGAACGCGCTGCGGTCATGCAAGAAATGGCGGTTAATGAATCAGTGATTGAGCCTGATGCTGCGCCTCCGCTGGGTCTGGATGCAGATTACAAAGCGGTGCGGGGCCAACGAAAACGAAAGAGCGTGAACAAAGATGTCAAATCGCTGCTAAATCGGGGTGGCCCATACTCTGAAGATGAGCAAGTGCTTTTGTCGGGATATTCGGGTAAGGGTGGCCTAAAAGATGATGAGGCAAGCCTAAGCGAATACTATACGCGGGCTGATGTGGCTCAATTTGCGGTGAGCATTTTGGATCAGATTGGGGGCGTTAGCGGCACAGTGCTAGAGCCTTCCTGCGGGTCGGGCGTGTTCCTCAATGCGTTCCGCGATCGCCCTGATATCCTCCCGGTCGGCGTTGAAATAGATGAAACATCAGCGGGCGTTGCGGCTGCACTCAATCCTCATGCTGACGTGTCTCCGGTCAGGCTAGAGCGGTTTTTGCTTGACAATCCAAACTTCACAGCAGATCACATTGTCGGCAATGTGCCGTTTGGAACTCGAACCGTAGACTCTGATATTGAGGCGTCTAGATACAAGCTGAGTAAATGGCGCGATAATGCTGACCTATTTGTGAATGAGTGTGCTGAACGGCTCAAGCCTGGGGGCAGCATGAGCCTGATCTTGCCGCATGGCGTGATGTCGGGAAAATCGCACCAGCGGCTGAGAGAAGAATTGGTCAAGCACGGGCGCGTCATTGGGGGATATCGCCTGCCTAGCGACACGTTTGAGCATTCTGGCACTCAGGTTGTCACTGATGTTTTGGTGTTCCAAAAGCATCCAGACGACATCGCAACGGCGATCGCCAATGGTGACCAGGACATCATTAACGCGACAGCGGATCATTCGTTTGTCGGTGGCGCGTACTTCGATGACAACCCTCAGCATGTACTCGGCAATGTGGAGTTTTTCATGAGGGGCGATCGCCCCTCAATGACCGTTAAAGGCAATATTGATGAGGCGATCGCCACTGCTGAAGCGCTTCAACCTGCGGTCACCTACGACGGATTACCGCGTGGGATGAATGATGACCTTGCAGCGAAAGAGGGCGATCGTAAAGTCATCGGGGGTCGCACCTATGAGCTGCGCGGTGGGCGCTGGCATCGGGTAGATGAGGAACCGGATGCGCTTACCGATGTGAGCCCTGATGTGTACGGGGTGGACTCGTTAGAAGCGGCTCATGCTGTACTAGACGATATAGGACAGCGGGTGAAGATAGACCCGGATCAATTAGAGTCCTATATCAACCTAGCGAAAGGGCATCTACACGGGCTAGATATCGCAATGATGCGTGATGCCCTGAATGCGCTTGATAGTGCCACTTCTCCGAGTGAGCGTGAAAAGCTGGCACGGGCAATGCTCTTAGCGGGACATCTCAAGCTATTGCAGAGGGATGATGCGTCAGCAGAGGATCTAGAGCTGGCGCTCGGAATGTTGCAGAGCTATCGAGAGGATTATGGGAATCCTGCCACTGATAAAAAGCTGCATGGGCTGACGCTCAAGCATCCTAGCTTGCTGGCACTCATGGGCGGATTTGATGAGACGGGCAATATCTCAGACCATTTTGCAAACCCTGAAATGATTCATCGACCGGGCGATCGCAGTCAATCAACCGTGGTCGGAGCTATGGAGGAAGCATTTAGATCAAGGGGCGCTGAACCCGTCATTATTGATGACATCAGCGAATATCTAGCGGCTGACATGGATGATTCAGATATCGCAGCAGCGCTCCTAGCTGAGCCCACTGTGGGCTTCATTGATGGTGCATACATGCCAATGAACCATTTAATGAACGGCAACGGGTACGAATTGATGGAACGGATGGAAGAAATCAAAGCTCTCCACGAGGATGATTCGCCCATTGCCCGCAAAATGACTGGGCAGATTGAGGAGGTGCTTTCAAAGCTTGATGCGCGATCGCTCGAAGATATGAGCGTTCATTTCTGGTCAGTTGGCTCGTGGATACCCGATGAAGCGTTGAATGACTTTTTCCGCGATCGCGACTTGGGCATGAAGCTGACGCGCCTAGAAGATGGTCGGGTTGCTGTGCGGGGTGGGGGTAAGATTGCCTCTGGTGTTGAGCGTGCCATGAATCAGGAAAAGATTCGAGGCAACGAAACGGCTTCGTACAATTACCTGATGAAAGATGCACTGCGGGATCTAGAGGGGGAGTTTAAGTCGTGGCTCGGCTCCTCTGAGCATAGGTTCGACGTTGAAGATAACTACAACCGGGCATTTAGCGGCGATCTGCTGGGCGAGTTTTCTGATGCTCCACTGGAGATTGCGGGCTTTGATCAGAACGATGGTGATCCGGAAAACGGGATTCGAGCTAAGCGACTGCATGGCTACCAAACCTCAACGATCCGACAAATGACTGAGTTTGGGCGGGGTATCAATGCGCTCGGCGTAGGGCTTGGCAAAACTGCGACTAGCATCGGGCTTGCGCTGTACCTGAAGCAGAAAGGTCAGGCTAAAAAGGTCGGCATTGTTACGCCAAAGAGCGTGCTGGCGAACTGGATGAAGGAGATTAAATTTTGGGCTCCTGACGCCAATATTGCGATCATCGGCATGACTCAGCAGTTTTGGGGCGATGGCTCTGACGCTTACGAGATTCCGGGCTTTCAGGTGGCAATGGAAGGGGAGAAACAGCAATTTCTCTCTGATGGCTCGCCCATCATGAAACTCAAAAACTTTGAGATTGCAACGACTGGATCGGGGCGCAAACGACAGTATAAGCGCGACAAACAGGGCAATTATCTTATCTACTCCGATGAAGATTCTGATGGCAAAAAAGAGCTAATCCCTATCAGTGAAGAAGATTTGACAGGGCGGGCTAGTTTCGTCTACTCGTCAGGCTCCAAACTTCCGGTGAAAGATGGCGATGGAAACTATACGCTATATGCCGATGGCGATCGCGCTCGCGCCTATCCTATCGTCGTCTCTGAATCTGACCTAAAGAAACGGGGTTCTCTGGTCTTCAGCACCGATGACGCGGCGACTAAGCAAAAGAAGATGGCGCAGGTGGCTCAAAACAGCTACGACATGGTGCTGATGAGTCAACCTGTCTATCAGCAGATTGGAATCTCCCCAGATCGACACTTGGAATATCTGGAGCAAATTGTCGGACAGCATCTCAACCCAGACACCAAGGACACCAATGTTGAGCTTGAGAAGATTCGAGCATCTATTGATCCTGATGAATCTTCCAAAGAGGGCGATCGCCATACGATCGACGGTCGCACGTATGAGCTGAAAGGTGGGCGCTGGCACCGAATTGACGGAGGGGCGCTAGAAAGCCTCTCCGTGCAAGACTATAAGCAGTTGCAGCAAGAGGAAAAGTTAAAGACTAGACTCCTTAGTCGTGACTTTGAAAAGCAAGGGAACATCTATTGGGAAGATTTGGGCATCGACTGCATCATGGCCGATGAAGCCCATGCCTTCAAGAACCTGTTTGCGCCATTCCGTGAGGGGAATGATGTCGCGTTTTTGTCTACCGCGACTAGCAAACGGTCGCTTGACCACTACTTCAAAAACCAGTACACGCGGGAAACCAATAATAATCAAAACACCTACATGCTCACGGCTACGCCGACCACTAACAACCCGTTAGAGGCGTATAACATGCTCATGCATGTGTGTCCTGACGAGCTAGAAAGCCGGGGAATCAATAACATTGATTCATTTCTGTCTCACTTCGGCTCCATCGAAGAAGTGCAGACTATCGGCGTTGACCTTCAGCCCACCAACAAGAATGGCTTGGTTGGATTTGAGAATCTGAAGGATCTCCGAAAGCTATTCAAGAAATACTGCCGGATGCAGCAGGCGGATGAGGTGGGGCTTGATATTCCTAAAGAAGATTCTCAGGATGTTTATGTTGATATGTCTCCGGCACAGCAGGGCGTCTACGATTCTCTGAGGGAAAGAGCCCAAGAGATGATGGAGCTGATGAAAGATCCGAATCACCAGCACTCAGAAGGTGACGATCACATCTTCAGCATCATCTCAGACATGGACAAAGCCGCGATCGACCTTGATTACTACTCCAGTGCTCGATCTGACTATGGTGTTGATCCGGTCATTGAGAGCGATGAGGATAGGCGATCGCCCAAAATCGATGCAGCAATTCAACGGGTGATGGGTTCTCGTGCAAAGAACAGTGGTAAGCAGTTGATTTTCTGTGATGCTGTGCAACTGCATGAGCCGCTAAAACAGCGGTTGATTGAGGCGGGATATCCAGAGGATCAAATCGTCATTTGCAATGCGAGTACAGCTAAGTCGGCTCAAGCGCGGCAGAAGCTCAGCCAGCAGTATAACTCTGGCCAGAAAAGCATCGTGATCGGCAACACCGCAACGATGGGGGAAGGCATGAATTTGCAAATCGGAACAACCGATATTCATCATCTGACTATGCCGTGGACGCCTGCGGCGATTGAGCAGCGCAACGGGCGGGGCGTGCGTCAAGGTAACGAGGTTGACAGCGTTGGGGTACATTACTATCACGCTAATGCGTCGTTTGATGGCTATCGCAAAACGACTAATGACAGAAAGGCGGGGTGGATTGGTGAGCTATGGGATGGCAAAGAGGATACTGCGCAGAATCAAAATGTGGGGCTGGGTGGCGATGATTTGCTGCATCTCTTCTCTGACGATCCTGAAAAAGCACGGGCTGAGATGGAGGCCAATAAAGAACTGCAAAACGCTAAAGTTGCTGCCACGATGAAAGGCAAAGCAACCAAGAAATTTAAGCAGCTTCAAAACCAGCTTGGCCTATGGGCAAACATGGACGATGCCGCTAGGAACTCGCCCAAGGGGCAAAAGATTAAACAGGATATCGCTCAAGGGCGGCGATCGCTCCAAAACGATAACCACTTCGACCATAAAGCTTTGCTGGCGTCTGATACGCCTGCCTATGTTCACAAAGACGGGTCAATCATTGCCGTAGGTCATCACGTCAAGGGCGAAAAAGACGGCTCGGTTTATCGGGTGACGGGGGTCAACCTAAAATCTCAAAAGTTGAGCCTCGTGAATGTGGCGGGGCCAGATCATAGCCCTGGACAATCCAGACCGGACTATAGCCTAGACGTGAAAACAGCGGGGGTCGGTCGATCCTATTCTCCAGTCGAGTACAACGATGAGATTCACGTACAGCGGGTTGTGAAGTCTTCTAGCAGCTATCGAGATATACAGAAGCTATCGCCTGAACAAGTAGACCTAAACCGCGATCAGCTCAAAACCAGCCTCAGAGAGTCATACTCAAATATTGCTCACATCCTGGAGGATGGCTCGGTCGGGATTGAGACGGGTCGCCGTCTTCCTCCTGATGCGCGGATCATCCTGCCTCACGATGGAGAAGGGCAAGATGCATTGTTGAGGGCGATCGCCAAAGAGCCTAGAAACTGGAGGCTTGGCTCGGCATATTCTGACATAACGGGCAAGAGTACCAGCGATCCTGATGTGGTGGCCAAGATTCAATCCATCCAGAATGAAGGACTGACTGATGGTACGACTCGCACGAATGCAGCGGGGCATACTGAAACATTCCGTGATGGGCGCTGGCACGTTGATCGGCCTGCGGCTGCGCCTGAAACTAAATCAGTCGCGTCAACGGTTGAGCCTGCGGCTAGTGCGTCTACGGGGGTAGCACCTACGACTAAGGAGCCTGAATCAGTCGTGTCAACGGCTGCGCCTGCGGGTGAGCCTCATCCTGACCCGGTAGGGGCTGTTAATCGGGCATTGCTGCACATGCAAGAAAACAACACTGATTACGCAAGCGAGCGGAATGACGCGGGATTCAATCAGTTTGATACTAAGTTCGGGGCTGATCTAGCCGCCAAACTGGAGGCGGGCGGCACACTTACCACTGGCCAGAGATCCGCTGCGCTCAATATGCTCCGCAAGTATCAAAAAACGCAGCTAGGTCACATCCCACTACCCACAGATCAGCAGCTCGAACATGCTCATGCCAATGTCCGAACAAGTAAACCGGGCGTCAATCTTGAGCTAAAACAGACCGTCCACGCTAAAAAGGGAATCGATCTATATGTTGCGGTCATTCCTGAAAAAATTGCCTACGAAAGCTATCAAGCGATTAAGCGTGAGGCAAAAAACATGGGCGGCTATTACTCTCGCTACGCTCAACGGGGCGCGATTCCTGGCTTTCAGTTTGAAGATCGAGAGACAGCAGAGCGATTTATCTACGAACATGGGCAAAACCTCCAGAAAAGTGCAAGCACTCGAATCCTGCTCGGAGATGTCGCCTATGAATTTTTGGCCTCAAACGGTGTACCAGTCCTTTGCAGGGTGAAACATGCGATATCCCAAGTCTGAGCTAGAAGCAAAGCTATCAGCAGTGCTGCGCGATCGCACCACAGAAGATCAGTATGTTCAAGAGGGAGTAAAACAACTCCGGGATTGGCTCGTGCTGCATCCAGAAGGGTGGAAGTTGTTCGGCCCCTACTATCCAGAGATTCAAAAACTTCTGGATCAATATGAGCCTGATTACGTGCCCATCATGGATTGGGCACCCGAATACCCTGATGCATTGGCGCTGTATCGATACGAATCTGAAGCACTCACCCTATTAGCGGCTCTGATGTGGCAGAGCGAAAATGGAGAATATCTCGCGCATCCGGATCAACCATTTTCGATCGATACTCTAGATGGGCCTAAGTTATTTCAGTGTGGCGTCGGCGTTGTTGAGACTTGAGGACTAAACTTTGAACATTGATGGAACCGATTACACTCCGCTGGTCAAGACTGGGGCGATCGTCTTGGTACGAACTGCCACAATTCGCACTGAAAAGCGGCTGAGAAAGGGCATGTATACCTTTGAGGAATATCTGACTAAGGCTGAGTCTGGGGATACGGGCGATGAGATGACCGATGCCTGCTGGGAAGGCTATGAAGCCGTTGGCACCAAAAAGAAGGGGGGCAAGACGGTTCCAAATTGCGTTCCAAAATCTAAGACCTGACTGGAAATAATTTCCAATGGCTAACCCGCAAAAGCAGCTATTCAAAATACTGGCTGAATCTAATCTTAGGATCAACTCCATCAACAAACTGCGCGATCGCCAAACGTCCAACGTGGCGCAGCAGCACGCGCAAACGGTTGATGCGCTGAATGATGTCCGTGACCATCTCCAGCG
>JGI12048J13642_10705775_pt1 | contig 25270 bp, 13 predicted proteins | sample ElkSlonscriptome_16_FD_13642 | JGI IMG/M metagenome (IMG submission 13642)
TCAGTGCGGTGAACGACTCAGCGTCTGCTGCGGAGCTGTTCATCTGGACGGACTGGGAGAACGACGGCGTGCTTGATCTGGTGACGCAAGTGACGGTTCCCGGCAACGACAATTTGTCGAGCGAGGTGGTGACCTTTGCGGTACCGGAGACGGCGACCTTCCAGGACGGCAACTCCTTCTGGCGTTTCCGTATCACGACGGATGCTGCTTTCATTGGTGCTCCGAGCCCGGACGGGCTGGCTACCGACGGTGAGGTGGAAGACTACTTCGTACCGGTGTTCAAGGTAGGCAACCTGGTGTGGGAAGACCGCAACAACAACGGTCTGCAGGACGCGGATGAGATCAACCTGGGCATCGACAGTGTGCGGGTGATCATGCGCTTTGGCGGTATTGATCCGGTGACGGGTGAGTACGACGGCATTGCGCAGGATACGGACGAAGATCCGTACGTGATGGGCCCCGAGGGCGGCGCTGATATGATCGAAGACTTTGTGATCGATACGCTGACCGATACGCGCGGGTTGTACCTGTTCACGGGCATGATCGAGGGTAACTACCAGCTGATCACGATCGATCCGAGCGGATTGACACCGACGCGTGCCGACTGGATCCGCAACGTAACGCAGGAAGACACGGATAATGACGGCAATGCCCTGGAACAACCCTGGGAGTATGCCGATGCCGATATACGCCAGAGCAAGACGGAAGTCTTCACGATGTACCGCGACAGCATTGGCACGGACGAAGAAGGCATCCTGGATCAGGGCAATCCGCAGTTACAGGATCCCAATGCGCTGGAAGCCTTCCCGGATAACCGGGTCGAGCAGCGTATCGACTTTGGGTATACGCCCCTGGACTTCGGCGATCTGCCGGATACGTATACGACGGTTGAAGACGGTGTGGATATCGGCACGACACAGGACGGCCTGTTCCCGCAAGACACGGTGCTGGTGGGCAACGTACTGGAAGGCCCCAAACACATTGTGACGCCGGACATCTACCTGGGCGCCTGCTCGGATGCGGAAGTAGAAGGTGCACCGGACTTCGATGCGGGTCAGGAGTTTGCACCCGGCGCTGACGGCGAGGGTGACGATCCGAACAACTCCCTGTGGGATAGTGATAACCGTGCTAATACGTGCGAAGATGATGATAACGGGGTGCAGTTTATGACCCCGCTGATCCCGGGCTACGAAGCCATCATTGATGTAGACTTCTGGGCGACGATCAACGACGATGGTCCGGATGCGTACTTACAGGCGTTCCTGGACTGGAACGGCGATGGTGATTTCTACGTGGACGGTGACCCGGCTATGGGCTTTGACGAAGATGAGCACATCGTGTTCACCTTGCTGAACGGTCAGCCGGCCCCGCTTGATCCGAATACGAACGCCGTAGAACTGGAGATGAGCCAGCAGCTGGATCAGGATCCGATCCGCCTGACCTTCCAGGTACCGGACAGCGCTAAATACTTCGATGGCAACGTGCTGGCGCGCTTCCGCCTCAGCAAAAGCCCGAATATGGCCGCTACGGGCATCCTTCCGGGCAACCTGAACTTCCCGGATGGTATTGTTCCTGCCGGTGAAGTGGAAGACTACTTCATGAAGCTGGTCAAGATCGGCAACATCGTCTGGGAAGACCGCGATTACGACGGCATCCAGGACGAAGACGAGCCGGGTATTGCCGGAGTGGAGATCACGCTGGACTACTTCGGCGAGAACGATACGCTGGATGGCGATTTCTACGAAAATACCTACGTCACCGAGACGGACTCGAACGGAGTGTACTACTTCTACGGCCTGATCGGCAATGTCGATCCCAGCGGCGTGATGGATCCGTTCTATACGCTGACGGCGAGCGATCCGGAAGCGATGACGCCGACCATTGATATCGACTCGATCGCACCGGGTGATGTAAGCAACTGCATGGTGCTGAACAGCGACGGTAACGACATCGACATCGATGATCGCATCACGGCCGTTACGTTCCGCATCACGAACCCGATGACGCAGTGCGAGGGCGAGTTAGACCCCGACGGCAAGCTTGATATGGGTGAGATGGTGATCATGGCACCGGACAATATCTGGCCGGATGAGCAGATGGACGAGACGTTTGACTTCGGTTACGTCGGCTTTGACTACGGCGATCTGCCGGATACGAGCATTGCGGCGCAGTTCCTGTACCGCACCAAGCGTGACTGGCTGCCGCAGGCACCGATCGACTTCGGACCGCGCCACGCGATCCAACCCAAGTTATACCTGGGTCTGGGCGTTGATGCGGAGCTGGACGGTCAGCCCGACGATGATGCAGGAAGCAAAGAAGGTGGTGATGATGATATGAACTCGGCCTTCGCCAAAGGCGATACGACGGATGATGAGAGCGGTATCCGCCTGCTGAGTCCGCTGCTGCCGGGTGAGCGAGCCTTCATCCAGGTGACCTATACGTCGCAGGATACGGTACTGGGGGGCGGCTACGCCGATATGGATGCCTTCCTCAATGCGTTCATCGACTTCAATGGCGATGGCGATCTGGAAGATGCCGAGGATGCGATCACCTTTACGCACCAGGGTACGAGCCTGACGACGCTTGCACCCATCGGACCGACGACGAACCCAACCCTCCCCGGCGGCGACAGCCTGGTGCAGGTACTGGCCTTTACGGTGCCGGATACGAGCATCACGGACTTCAACGACGGGGTAGCGTTTATGCGCTACCGCCTGAGCTGGGAAGGTGACCTGGGTCCCAATAATAACGACTTCCACCTGACCACGCCACCGTTCGTTGATACGAGCGTGGAGTACCCGCGTGGAGAAGTGGAAGACTATGCGATACCGGTAGCGCGCATCGGCAACCTGGCGTGGTACGATCACAATGTGAACGGCCACCAGGACGATCCGCTGGCGCAGCTGTACAATATGTACCAGGATGAGTACGGGGTGGATACCCTGCACCTGGTGCTGATCTGGGGTGGTGTTGATGCGGCCACCGGCGAGTTTGATACGGTTGGCTATAACGACGAGACGATGAGCTCGGCCGGCGCGGTGGAGGATATCCTCTACAACATCAGTATCGAAGTACCGGGTGGTGATTACGACCTGGCGGAGATCCTGAAGACCAACGCTCAGGGGCTGTATACCTTCTACGGTCTGATCCCCGGTACGTACAACCTGATCCCGCAGAAATACCTGCAAACGGACAGTGCGAGCTTTGTGGACTTCTGGCCGAAGCACCGCGTGCTGACGCTGACGGATAATCCGGATGCACCGGATGACAGAGACAGCGACGCCTGTCCGGGTATTGTGTTTACCATTGATGATGCCAACGACAAGGATCCGGAAGTATGCGTTGATAACCTGGTAGAGGGCGAGGACGGTGAGCTGGACGACGTCGAGTCGCGCAGCCCGACCTTTGCTGATGATCAGTGGGATCAGACGCTGGACCTGGGCTGGGTGGACGAACCGAATATCGAGGCGAACCTGGATATTGTGGGCGTTAACTTCCCCACGAGTGAGATCTGCGGTAACTTCAATGTGATCATGCACCTGTGCGTGAAAAACCCGACGGAAGTGCCCCTGGACAGCCTGATGATGACGCTGAACCTGCGCGAAGCGTACGGTGGTGCGTTCTACGCGGCGACCAAGCCGATGATCTCGATCGTTGACAGCTCGTTTGTGACCACACCGGCGGATGTGAAGATCAAGAAGACGATGGCGGGCTCCAAGGAAGCCCTCACGCCGTTCATCAATCCGAACTACGACGGCGAGTTCAACCTGGATCTGCTGACGGGTGGCGATAAGGATACGGACTTCTTCCTGCCTGGTGACTCGATCATCTGTGTACGGGTAGAGTTTGAGATCGATCCCACGCAGACGGATGCCTATACGGCCAATGGCTGGGCCAGCCAGTTCAAGGCGTTCGGTCGCGCTGTCGGCTTCCTGTACGAGGATAACGGAGCGGGCCGCACGAAGCGCCCCTTGATCGATAAGTTCCCCAAATCCCCGCGCTTTGGTCAGTACATCGAAGTGATGGACCTGAGTGATGAGCTGGATGATCCGATGCCAATGGCGGGCATGAACTACCCGGAGGCCGGTGACAGCATTCTGTTCGAAGGGATGGTCGCTGATCGCGGTGACTTCGGCGAGTACCAGGTGTTCATGAACAACCTGACGGGTCGCGATAAGTACCTGGATGAAGACGATAAGACGCTGCAAAACGATGAGTGCTGGATCGATACGCGCTTCATCGGTGGTCAGGATGACATCAACGTGAGTATGGATGCGAATTGTGAGGTGAACATCATGCCGAACATGGTGATCTCGGATCACATAGCAGCCTGCGGCTTTGATAAGTATCCGGAAGGCAGCTACTACCGGGTGATCATCCAGGATAAGAAAACGGAAGAGACGTTGTGGGCAAGTGTTGACCGCGAGCCGTTCGACGTACGACCGTACCTGGACCGGGAGCTGATCTACAAAGCACGCTCGGTGGCTAACCACTGCCAGGTGGTCTGGGGTAATATTACGTTTGAAGATAAGACCGCACCGGTGGTTACGTGTCCGGGAGATACGGATACGAGCCTGACTACGGGTCTGACGCTGGTGTGCAGTGATATAGATAGTGTATTGAACAATGCGGCGACCTTTGAGGATCCCACGCATCCCTACTACACGGGTATTGCTACGGCCGTTGACGGCTGTGGACCGACCTACCTGGACCGGGTGCAGGATGTACTGCGGGTATTTGCCGACTGTGAGGACAGCGCCGAGGCGGGCTATGCTTACGCCCGCATCACGCGGACGTTCACCTTCCGCGATGCGTTCAATAACACGGATACGTGTAAACAACAGATCTACTTCTACCGTCCCCAGATCATCCTGCCGGAGTGCGAGGTGTTCATCCCGAACGTAGTGGCCGGCACGGATACGACGTTGACGAGCGAAGATATGATCGGTAAATACGAGTTACCGGAGAGCGTACCGTACTTCATCAACGGTGGAGGTGAGCGCGTTTACCTGCTGGGTGAAGAAGTATGTGGCTTCTCGGTGAACTACCAGAACCGTGCGAACTTCATCACGGGCGACTGTGGTCGCAAGATCATCCGCCGCTGGCGCATCTTTGACTGGTGCTACGGTACGGGTGATGACTATCCGGATTACCTGACCGAGCGCGGCGATTGCTACGCTGATGCGACGCGCGAGGGCAGCATCTACACCTTCGAGCAGACGATCGTGATCGGCGATACGGCCGCACCGGTGGTGACGATTCCGGATCTCGATCTGGATGGCTTCAAGGGCAGTGGCTACAAAGGCGGCCCGGCGGCGAATGCGGATTCCTCGACGGCGACCTACGATGCGGATGACCGCTACGTATACACGACGCGCCCGCAGGACTGCTTTGCGGACTTCCGCGTGACCCGCGATATGTGGGAGGTGGAAGAGCAAAGCGAATGGTGCTTCGATGTAGGTGTGTACATCCGCCGTCCGATCCTGGATCTGGACGAGCGCCCGACGGGCGAGTGGATGATCATGCCGGATGGCGATGCCGAGATCACGGGCAACTGTGATGACGGCTACCTGATCACGAACGTGGAGATGATCAAGGATACGTTTGTGGACTACTTCCTGCGCATGCGTTTTGTGGATGTGTGTGATAAGGATACGATCATCTGGGCACCGATCAACATTGTGGACGATATCATGCCGGTGGTGGTCTGTGACGACGAGCTGGAAGTGACCTTCGACAACGTAGGTACGGGCAACGTAGCGGCCATTGATGTGGATGAGGGCACGAACGACAACTGCGGGTTTATCCGCTGGTTGAAGGTTCGCCGTCCGCTGAACGAATGCGGAGCGGAGTTTGCGACGATCCCCAACTACGTGGATGCCAACGGCAACGGTGCCGTTGATGCCGGTGACTGGGTGGATGAGAACCGCAACGAGATAGCCGATGAGCTGGAGTTCTTCACCCTGGTTGGTGGCGAACTGTACAGCCCCTTACTGGATAAGGTACCATTCTTCTGCTGTGACCGCGATAGCGTGAAGGTCGAGCTGTGGGCCGAAGACTGGGCGGGTAACCGCAATGCTTGCTGGACGTGGGCCGATCTGACGGATCGTCCGCCGATCGACTACACGCTGCCTGGCAACTACACGCTGCCGGATAATATCACCTACAACTGCGAGGCCGAAGAAGGCAAGGTGTTGATCCTGGCCGAGAACGAAGGCACGCACGATGAAGGCAGCCTGGTGTACCAGACGGTGATCGCTATGTTTGGCCGCGATGTGGTCTTCAGCGACCGCAATAATACATGTCCGGGCTTCACCAAGCAGGTGATCGTGGAGGCCGATATCGATGACTGTGGCTTCGGAGTGATCGAGGTGACGTGGCTCATCAGCAATGGCGACGAAGTACGCAATGCGGGTACGCGCATCATTACGATCGCAGCCCTGCACGACTACTGGTTGCGCCTGCCGGCCGACCAGACGGCGAGTTGCGGTGACGATGTGGGTATTCGCGGAGTAGCCTTCTCGGAAGATGCCTGCGATCTGCTGGCGATCTCTACCGAAGATGAGCGCTTCACGGCCACGCAGGATCCAAGTGCGTGCTACAAGATCTTCCGCACCTACCGCATCATCAACTGGTGTGAGTACGACGGGGAAGCACAGCCCACGGTGGTTAGCCGCGACTGGGACGGTTGGAATGGTACCAACCCGATGAGTCCGGACGGTGATGACGAACCTGGTGACGAAGACATCTACGTGATCGTCAAGCGGGACTTCGCCGATGAACTGCCGGATACGGTATACTACGATAATGATGCTGATCCATCGGCCGATAACAACTCAGCGGACAACCCGGCCACCCCCAATGTCGTGGAAGACTACTGGTGGCGGGTGATCTCCGGAGGAGCTGATCCGAGCGTGGAAGCCTACTACGAAGGCGGCGGCTCGGTCTGGGCCAATGATGGTGATCAGACAGACAGCGATATTACGGGCAATGCCCAGAGTGATGATATTGACCAGCGCTACGGCAGCTTCGGCTACTGGCAGTACACGCAGCACATTGTGGTGTACGACGATGTGGATCCGACCCTGACGATCACGGGAGCCGACACCTTCGGTGCGATTAGCAACGAAGACTGTGCCGGTGATGTGACGCTGCAGATCGAAGCCACGGACATCTGTACGGATGATGCACTGGATGTGACGGTGCAGGTGATCCTGGACGGTGAGGATGTGTCGAGCCAACTGGTAGACGGCGTGTTTACGGGCCGCTACGAAGAAGGGGAGTACACCTTACTGGTGATCGCCGACGATGGCTGTGGTAATGTGACCACCGAGCGCTATACCTTCGTGGTGGAAGACCGCAAGGGGCCGGCACCGATCGTGATCGATGCGATCAGCATCGAGCTGATGCCGAGTGAGGTCGACAGTGCCGGTGGCGGAATGGCCGAAGTATGGGCTTCGGACTTCATCGCTTCGGACATCTTCGATTGCAACGGCCAGGACGCTACGGTGACGGATGCCAACGGTAACCCACGGGTGACCAGGTACTCGATCAACGTAGTGGGTGAGCCGGTCGATATGGACCAGGCGGGACTGAGCTTCACGTGTGCCGATGCGGCACGCACGATCGAAGTGGAGATCCACGGCTGGGATACGAAAGGCAATCACGACTTTGCGGTGACCAACCTGCTGGTACAGGATAATATGGGTGTGTGTGATGCGCCGGCTGGCGAAGGCCAGATAGCGGGTACCATCGCCACCGAGGCCGGTGATGCAGTGAACGAAGTAGAGGTACAACTCTCGGGCGATCGCAGCTCGGTGTACATGACCAATGCTACGGGCACCTATGCCTTCACGGGCTTGCGCGAAGACTTTGACTTCAGTGTGATCCCGGGTAAGGACTTATTCCACGGCAACGGAGTGAGCACCTTTGACCTGATCCTGATCCAACGCCATATCCTGGGCAGCCAGGCTATAGCTAGTCCGTACGCACAGATTGCGGCCGACGTCAATAAGTCGGGCAACATCTCGACACTGGATATGATCCAGCTGCGTCGCCTGATCCTGAACGCAGGATCGCGCTTCGAGAACAATACGAGCTGGCGCTTTGTGGCCGAAGAGTACGTATTCCCGAACCCGACCAACGCCTTTGCGACGAGCTTCCCGGAAGTGAAGAACTTCAACAACCTGCAAGGGGAGGAGGAAGCGAACTTCGTAGCGGTGAAAGTGGGTGACGTGAATGGTTCGGCCATGGCGTACGTACAACCGCGTAGTGATCGCGGGGTGACCATTGATGTGGCAGCACCGGCGGTACTGAAAGCCGGTCAGACCTACTCGATTGCACTGAGCAGTGATGAGCTGGCCGCGATCAGCGGTATGCAGTTTACGCTGCAGTGGGCCGAGGGTCTGGAACTGGTGGATATTACCTCGGGCGTGATCGGTGAGGAGCACCTGGGTGTGTTCACCGATGAGCGGGCACTGACGACGAGCTGGAACCAGCCGTCGGAGTCACTGAGTGACGGGCAGCTACTGACGCTGAGCCTGAAAGCAAATGCGGATGTGGCCCTGAGTGAGGCTCTGCGCCTGAACTCCCGCCTGACGGCCATCGAGAGCTACGATGTAGCTACCGACGAGCTGATGAGCGTGTTCCTGAGCAGCAGTGAAGCCAACACCAGTGATCAGGCCGAGTTGTACCAGAACGTACCGAACCCGTTTGTGAGCGAGACGCGCATCGGCTTCTACCTGCCAAGTGCAGGAACGGCCGAGCTGACCATCCGCGATGTAGCGGGTCGCGTACTGCGTACCATCGACGGGGACTACGAAGGCGGCTACAACGAGGTACGCCTCGATCGCCAGTCACTACCCGCCGGAACGCTCTACTACACCCTGAGCTACGACGGTTACCAGCTGACCAAGGTCATGATGCTTAACAGATAACAGGTGATAGGTTTGAGGTAACCTGGCACCTACCTCACACCTCACACCTGATAAAGGGGCCCGGGATGGACGAATGTCTGTCCCGGGCTTTTTTTTTTGCTGGTCGGAAAATCTATATCTTGACACTACTATGAAACCACAATTGCTCAAGCGGAACCGCAAGGATTTTCTGGAATCCATTTCCTATCAACATGCGGTGGATGGTCATTTCCTGGATCTATGGCATTACCATCCGGAGTTAGAGCTGGTGTACGTCGTACAGAGTTCCGGGAATTGCTTTATTGGTGATGCCATTGAACGATTCGAACCTGGAACATTGATGCTACTGGGGGTCAATTTGCCCCACGGATGGTTTAATGAACAAAAATACTTTCAACCCGGAGGGGAATTTGAGGCAGAGTCGATTGCTATTCACTTTTCACATGATTTCCTGCGCTCGAACTGGCGGGAGATCCCGGAATTTCACACCATTGGGCAATTGATCGATCGGGCTAAGGTAGGATTGCAATTTAGTGGAAAGACCAGGGATGTGGTGGCGACGTATCTGGATAACATGCGCGGACAGGATGAATTCCATCGGTTACTCACGTTCCTGAAAATCTTGCAGACGCTGGCAGAAACGACCGAGGTTCGTGAGTTATCGAGTGTCGGATACGTGAAAATGTTTCGGGAGACCAATGATCGATTGGGGCGGGTGCACGAGTACATCATGAATAATTTCCACCGGGACGTGACTTTGACCGAGGTGGCGGATATTGCCCATATGAATAAGTCGGCTTTTTGCCGATACTTTAAGCGGGCAACTAAGAAAAGCTTTTCCCAATACCTCAACGAAATTCGAATCGGTTTTGCCTGCCGGTTACTTCAGGAGAATGAAGGCACGGCCATCTCAGAAGTGGCCTTCGACGCAGGCTATAATAACCTTTCTAACTTCAATCGGCAGTTCAAATTGATTATGGGCTGCAATCCTACTACCTATCTGAATCGCTATGCAAAGGGGCGGGTATGATAATCCGCCGATTAAAAATTTGCAGAATTATGCTTAGAAAGAGGTAATATGCAAATATTTTTGAAGTATCCGCAAATCTTCGTCTAGTGCAGTGAGGATTTAGAATATAATTTTGATATCGATTCCAATTTGAAATTATTAATAGATGGGAGCCAAAATTACCGATGTTCATTTTATGGACGTCCGATTTCCTACGTCTCGCAGTCTGGATGGGTCCGATGCCATGAATCCAGATCCGGATTATTCGGCCGCTTATGTGGTGCTGGAGACAGATCATCCGGATGGTCTGGCGGGTCATGGATTGACTTTCACGATCGGGCGCGGCAATGACATCTGTGTTCAGGCCATTCGTTCCCTGGTGCCTCTGGTAAAAGGGTTGGATATGGAAGAGGTCGCGGCCGACATGGGACGCTTTTGGCAACGCATAGTAGGCGACAGCCAGCTTCGTTGGTTAGGACCTGAGAAGGGCGTTATTCATCTGGCTACCGGTGCTATTGTTAATGCTGTTTGGGATCTATACGCGAAGATCGCTGGTAAACCCCTTTGGGAGTTGATCGGGGATATGTCACCAGAAGAGCTGGTCCGATGTATCGATTTCACGTACATCACCGATGCTATTACTCCGGAAGAGGCCCTTGTTTTTTTGCGAAAGCAAGAAGCCGGAAAAGCTACACGAAAAAAGCAACTCCTGGAAACAGGATATCCTGCGTATACGACCTCCGCCGGATGGCTGGGGTATTCCGATGAAAAGATTCGCCGACTGAGTCGTGAAGCCATAGCTGAGGGGTTTACGCATCTGAAAATGAAAGTCGGTGCCAACCTGGAAGACGATATCCGACGAGCCGGTATCCTGCGGGAAGAGCTCGGTCCTGATCGTCGACTGATGATGGACGCCAACCAAAAATGGGATGTTGGCGAGGCTATTACCTGGATGAAGGCGCTCGAACGATTTAATCCATGGTGGATCGAGGAGCCAACCAGCCCGGACGATGTATTGGGGCACCAGCGTATACGAGCGGCCATAGCCCCCATTCGGGTAGCCACGGGAGAGCATTGTCAGAACCGCATCGTATTCAAGCAACTACTGCAGGCAGAGGCCATTGATTTTTGCCAGATCGACAGTTGCCGCCTGGGTGGTGTAAATGAGGTATTGGCCGTACTCCTTATGGCGGCTAAATTCGATGTGCCGGTTTGTCCGCATGCCGGAGGGGTAGGACTCTGTGAATACGTACAGCACCTTTCCATGATCGATTATCTCTCCATCAGCGGGACTATGGAAAACCGGATCATTGAGTACGTCGACCATCTGCACGAGCATTTTGAAGAGCCGGTTCAAATAAAGAACGCCCACTATATGCCGCCTGGTAAACCCGGTTACAGCATTACTATGAAGCAAAAAAGCCTGACTGATTACCAGTTTCCGGAAGGAAGGGTTTGGCAGGAAATACACAAACAAGAACAAGCGGTTTAATGGAGATTCGACTCGACAAACAGGTAGCCATCATTACGGGTGGCGGCAGTGGTATTGGCGAAGCCATCAGCCGGGTTTTTGCGGAAGCGGGAGCTCAGGTACACATTGCCGACCGGGATGAGGGGAAAGCACAACGGGTGGCCACCGCCATCAGGCAGGGTGGCGGACAGGCGGAGGTGCACCCCGTGGATGTGAGTAAGCAATCAGCAATGACGGCTATGGCCGACCGGGTGAAGAAACAGGCCGGGCGCATTGATATCCTCATCAATAATGCTGGTATTGCGCAGGTAGGCTCCCTGGAGCAAACATCGGAGGAAGACCTGGATCGCATCTACGCGGTTAATGTACGGGGTGTCTACAACGGAATGTACGCCGTCATCGACACCATGAAAGCCCAAAAACGGGGAGTCATACTAAATATGGGCTCCATTGCATCGGTCCTCGGCCTGCCCGACCGCTTCGGTTATTCCATGAGCAAGGGAGCGGTGCTCACCATGACCTACACGGTAGCCCGCGATTACCTGGATTATAATATCCGGTGCAATTGTGTGGCACCGGCACGTATACACACCCCATTTGTCGATGGCTTTATTGCCAAAAACTATCCCGGGCGGGAAACGGAGATGTTTGATTCTCTTTCCAAAACTCAGCCCATCGGACGCATGGGTAAACCGGAGGAGGTAGCTAAACTGGCCCTCTACTTGTGCTCGGATGCAGCCAGCTTTATTACGGGTACCAATGTACCCATTGACGGAGGATTTATAAACCTGAATACATAATGCGATTAATTCGATTTGGTGCTCCCGGAGCCGAAAAACCGGGAATTTTGGATGAGACTGGTACCCGGCGAGACGTATCCGCTTCGGGCCTGGATTACGATCATCATTTTCTGGGCGGCAACGGTCTGGACCAACTACAGAAGTGGTTGGATGCTAATGATTGCCCGGAAGTGTCGGAAGAGGAACGTCTGGGACCTCCCCTGGCCAATCCTTCCAAAATCGTTTGTGTGGGATTGAATTACGCTCAACACGCCGCTGAAAGCGGGATGGATGTACCGGGCGAACCCGTTCTATTCTTCAAGGCTACCTCGGCCATTTGCGGGCCTAACGACCCGGTCATAATTCCGAAGAAAAGTGAAAAGACCGACTGGGAAGTTGAGCTGGGCGTAGTGATCGGCAAAGAAGCCAGCTACGTGGATAAGGAGCAGGCCATGGACCACGTGGCGGGCTACCTGGTACACAACGATTATAGCGAACGCACTTTTCAGTTGGAACAAGGCGGGCAGTGGGTAAAGGGAAAAAGTTGCGACACTTTCGCACCTATCGGTCCCGCTCTGGTGACCCGCGATGAGGTAGCCGACCCCCACAATCTGCGTCTCTGGCTCAGGGTGAATGATGAGATGATGCAGGACAGTAATACCTCCGACCTGGTGTTCGATATCCCGCATCTGGTGTCCTATATCAGTCAGTATATGCGCCTGCTGCCGGGCGACATTATTTCTACCGGAACACCCTTTGGAGTTGGACTGGGACTGAATCCGCCCCGCTACCTCAAGCACGGTGATTCCGTTGAACTGGGTATTGAAGGCCTTGGTTCCTGCCGGCAGACGGCAATTGCTTATGAAAAATTAACAGAATCAGTATAACCATGGCACGCATCGACGCACACCAACATTTTTGGGTCTACGATCCCGTCGAATACGACTGGATCAATCAGGATATGCAGCGTCTGCAACGCGACTTCCTGCCCGAAGATTTGAATCCGCTTTTGGCGGAAGCCGATATGCAGGGATGCGTAGCCGTTCAGGCCCGCCACACCGAAGCGGAGAACGACTTTTTATTGGAGCTGGCCGACGACCACGAGCAAGTGATGGGCGTAGTGGGTTGGCTCGACCTGATGGCGGATAACCTGGAGGAGCGCATGCAGCACTATCGGGGATTCGAAGCTTTCAAGGGCGTACGGCATATCGTCCAGGGCGAGCCCGATCCGGATTTTATCCTGGCGCCGGCATTTATTCGGGGCATAAAGCTTTTGGCGAAAGCTGGCCTGACCTACGACATATTGGTCTTCGAGCGCCAATTTCCGGCAGTGCTCACTTTTTTGGAGCGTTGCCCCGATCAACCATTTGTACTCGATCATTTGGGCAAACCCGCGATCAACGAACGCCCCGGCCAGAGCTGGACGGAAGGCATTCGGGTTATGGCCGAGCATCCCAATGTGTACTGCAAAGTATCCGGATTGGTAACCGAAGCGGATTGGTCGTCCTGGAAACCCGATGATTTCAAGCCTTATCTGGACGTGGTCTTCGGTGCCTTTGGTCCGGAGCGCCTCATATATGGCTCGGATTGGCCGGTCTGCCTGTTGGCAGCTGAAAAGTATGCTTCGGTAATGGCCATAGTGGAGGAATACACGGCATCCTTTGACGATCGCGAACGAGCAGCTTTTTTTGGCGGGAACGCCGAACGCTTTTACAATTTATAAGTGATGGATTTAGGACTAACTGAAAAAGTGATTTTAGTAACCGGAGGTGCCAGTGGCATCGGGGCGGGTATTACCCGTGCTCTCCACGAAGAAGGAGCTATTCCGATTATCGTAGGTCGCAATGCGGCAAAAGCCGAGCAGTTGCTCAGTGAGTTGGGTAAGGGACACTCCATCGTACGCGAACTGGGTACTGTGGAAAGTTGCCGGGAAGTGGCGCAGGAAGCACTGCAATTATACGGACGTCTGGATGGTCTGGTCAATAACGCAGGAGTGAATGATGGTGTAGGCCTGGAAAAGGGATCTCCGGACAGGTTTCTGGAATCGCTGGTTATCAACTTGCACCATTACTACCATCTAACGCATTTCGTATTGGATGCACTTAAGGCCTCGAAGGGCAGCATCGTAAACATGAGTTCAAAAACAGCTTTGACCGGACAGGGAGGCACCTCGGCCTACGCTGCGGCTAAGGGGGCTCAACTGGCCCTCACCCGGGAATGGGCAGTGGAATTATTGCCCTATGGCATTCGGGTAAACGCTATTATCCCCGCCGAGGTAATGACCCCATTGTACCGCTCGTGGCTGGATTCTTTCGATGATCCGGACGCCAAGCAGCGCACCATTGAGGCGAAGATTCCCTTGCAACAGCGCATGACTACTTCGCGGGAAATTGCGGATATGACCCTTTTCCTCTTATCGGAGAGGGCGTCGCATATGACCGGGCAGCATTTGTTTGTGGATGGTGGCTACGTCCACCTGGATCGGGCACTGGCCGGATTGGAAAAGAGTTAGTACGATGAAGAGACATTGCTTTACACTGGATTTAAAAGACGATCCCGAATTGATTCGGGAATACGAAGCTTATCACCAGGCGGTTTGGCCGGATATTTTAGAGAGCATCCGCAAGAGCGGTATTCACCATATGGAGATCTATCGCATACAGAACCGGCTGTTCATGATCATGGATACCGCGGATGATTTTTCGCTTTCGCAAAAAGCGGAGATGGATGCTAATAACCCGAAGGTACAGGAATGGGAGGAGTTGATGTGGACCTATCAGCAGGCTTTGCCCGGTGCCAAACCTGGAGAGAAGTGGCAACAAATGAATAGAATTTTTTCATGGAGCATGTCCTGAATAAACCAACACGGACCTGGCCATAAAATAGTGCCGGGCTTCAAAAAAGTACAAACCCCAAAGATGGTGCGGGCAGATATTGCATCTGTCCCCGGTAATTAACCGGTTATCGATTAGCTACCGAAAAAGAAAGGGTCGCGGAGACCCCTGAGATCATAATGCCCATACACAAGAGATTGATTGGAATCCCCACCTGCATACGCAGGCTCAGGGAAGCCAGAAGTATACTTTATTCGTTCACGAAAACCATACGGGAGTATGAAAACCTACAGACCAAATTTTGACCTAACTACAATCGGCAACAAAGGTGTCCGATTGCTTGGGGTACTCACATTGCTCCTTTGCCTACCCTTTCTGGCCATTAGTCAATCCACACTCGGATCGATTGAAGGAACAGTGACGGACAACAGTGGTGAGCCACTGATCGGAGTGACAGTAGCTGCCATTGACCAAAACACCAATTTAACGCGAGGGGCCGTAACCGACGAAAAGGGTTCCTACCGAATTCTTTCACTACCGAGTGGAACGTACAATATCACCGCTTCCTACGTGGGATTTCAATCCGTTGAGAAGCAAGATATTACTATGGCTATCGGTCAGGTGTTACGCCTGGATTTTGATTTGGCGGAAACGTCGGTTGATATCTCAGAGGTGCTGATCGTAGCGGAAGCCGAAGCGGTGGAGATGCGACAGACATCAGTAGCTACTCCTATTTCGTCCGAGCAAGTTGATTATTTGCCCGTCTTTTCCCGAAATATTCTTTCACTGGGACAGCTTGCTCCCGGAGCTCGTTCCTTCGACGGCCAGGCTGCTGATTTCAACAGCGGGGCCTCGGACCCTGGTGTGCAATCAGCTACCGGAGCCGTATTCGGTCAGTATCTGATCGACGGACTGAATACCAAGGGACGGACGGCCGGTGCTTCCGTTACGGGTAATGTTAATGATGTATGGATAAGCCAACTGGCGGTTGATGAAATGCGTTTTATTACGCACGGATACGATGCTCAGTACGAGGGTGGTACCGAAGTAACCGTGGTGGAAACCAAGCGTGGTACTAACAATATGGAAATTCAGGCCTTCGTCAACGGTTACCAAGATTGGATGCGCGCCCAGGGACCATTGGAGGATGAAAAGCCAGAGGATTTTTATCGCTATCAGTCGGGTGCCTTTTTGAGCGGGCCCATTATCAAAGACAAATTGTTTATTGCGGCTTCTTACGAGCGTAATGATGAGGTTCAGCCGGTGGCTTTTGCCATACCGGACGATCCTGAATTCAGCCAGTACGATCAGGTGATCAACAATGATGTAGGGTACACGCTTTGGTCCACCAAACTGACCGCTCAGCTCAACTCCTCTAATACCCTGGATTTATCCTGGTTCGCCCGTCGTGATGATCACAACGTGATATTACCAGGAGCCAATACGGCCGATTTCGGTTGGACACAGGACCAGGTTACCGATATCGTTTCGGCCCGTTATCGCTATTCGCCGGGGACAAATATTTCCAATGAGCTGATTGCCTCGTATCGTTTTAATCAGTGGTTAACTACGTCTCTGACCAATGATCCGATGAATTTTTACTCAAATTACGGATTCATTGAGGGGCCGTTAAATTCGTTGTGGCCACTCGAACAGGTGGAAAGCCAGTACAACATCACGAATAATTTTCAGATCGTGGCCAATGACCATATCGTAAAGATTGGTGGTAGCTACGAGTATAGTGACCTGAGTTACGATTGGCCGCTACTTTCCAATCCCTTTATCATCTATGCCCAGCCTGGTGTGCCGCTGTTGGGGCAGATCGGATTGGGGCGTACCGACCAGATGGGGACATCGGATGCATTCACCGAGATCCCGGCCCATATGCTGTCATTTTTTGTACAGGATGACTGGGAAATCACCGATCGCTTATTACTGTCTTTCGGGCTGCGCTATTCCTCTAATTTGGGGCATTTAAACAATGATTTCGCCGTAGACCCGGTGAATGCCGGAAAGCTGCGCGATGCCGGGGTGCCGGAAGATTATATTGCTACTGGTAATCGGAAAAATTACCATAACCTCGCTCCGCGGGTTCGCTTTTCCTACGATTTGAGTGGCGACAATAGTACGGTGCTGTTTGGTGGGTATGCTCGCTCTTACGACCGCCCACCGTTGAACGATATCAATGCCGAGGAGCGCGGGTTTAACTGGCTTCAGGCTACCGTACCTTTTGAGGCACTGGGCGGATTCCCATTCTCGACCGACCCGGCCGTCCTGCGCGGATATGCTGCGGCAATCGGTGTTGAAAATATTGCGCCGAACATCACCTTACTTAATAATGATGTCGCCAACCCTCACTTCGATGACTTCAGTATTGGTGTAAACCAGCGAATCACGTCCAAGATCTCGGGTAGTTTTAACCTGGCCATGAAGAACTTCAGCAATGGTTTTGCCAGCTATAACTTCAATCCCTTCACCGATGGAGGCAGCACCCGTCGGGCTACCACTGATTACGGCGATATTTTCCTGGCCGATGACGTTTGGTCCAGTTCCTATCGGGCGGCACTGCTAACGGTACGCCGCACCTTTAGCGACGGATGGATGTTCCAGTTTAACTATACGCTGGCTAAGGTGACCACTGAATTACAACGTCCTTTGGGAGAGGGTGTATTCGAAGATGTAGATGCCGCTACCGATGAGCGTCACCGCTTCCTGCTGACCGGTATATACACCCTTCCCGGCAACATCCGCCTGAGTGGTATTTTCACCCTGGCTAGTCCGACTCCCCGCAATGCCATCACCGGCATGGATAGCAATATGGATGGAGATCCCGAAAATGACTTCCTCAACGGCCAACCCTTTAGTTTCCGTCCGGAAGGATTTGAAAACTGGTACCGCCAGCTCGACATGAATATTGCCAAAACCTTTGAATTAGGCAGTGGGAATGCTATCGAACTGCGGGTTGATGCCTTTAACCTGCTTAATTTTGATAATTGGAGCGACTTCCAGGTCAATGCTTCCGCACCAACTTTTGGTAATCCGGTAGCGGCCTTTAATCCACGTCGTATCCAGTTGGGTATTCGTTATCAGTTCAAACAAGTGAACCAATAACCATTTATTCTCCCAATATACTGTGAAACCGGAACCGCCCTGCTCAATACACGGGCGGTTCCCTCACATCAAGTCAATACATGCGCAGGTCAGGAATATTGTGGATTTGTTTATGGATAGTGTCATCGGCATGTTTCGGTCAGGCCGACCCCCGGGAACGGGTGTTGACCATTGGCGAAACCAGTGAAACTATTGTGCTCGACGGCCAACTTACGGAACCAGTTTGGGAGGATGCTGACCGTGCCGCTGAATTCTGGCAATACTTCCCCTTCGATTCCTCTTTGGCTGTTTCGCGTACAGAAGTCCGGATGGTCTACGACGAGGATCAGTTATACATTGCAGCCATTGTGTACGACGATTTACCTGGCGAATACGTCACCCAATCACTTCGCCGCGATTACCGTGGTCCCGCCAGTGATGGATTCTCGATCGTAATTGATCCCTTTTTAGATCGGACGAATGGTTTCTTTTTCGGGATCAATCCCTTTGGGGTGCGCCGGGAAGGCCTGATCGCCAACGGTGGTGAGCAGGGATCAGATCTGGATTTGAGCTGGGATAACATCTGGCAGGGAGAGGTAACCCAGTACGAGGATCGCTGGGTCGCCGAGATGGCCATCCCCTTCAATACCCTGCGATTCAAGGAGGGGGTTGATCAATGGGGTATCAACTTTTACCGTATCGACACGAAGTACAATGAACGTGCTATCTGGTCCCGTATGCCCCGGCAGCTAAACTTGTTCAATTTGGCCTTTACCGGCACCTTGCAATGGGATAAACCGCTACTAAAACCCAGCAGTACCGTATCGCTGATACCATACGCTGCCGGTGGTGCTTCCCGGGATTACGTGGCTGATACTGATTGGAACGGACGTCTGGACGCCGGCGGGGACGTAAAGATTGCTATTACCCCTTCACTCAATCTGGACCTGACCATCAACCCTGACTTTTCGCAGGTTGAGGTCGACGTACAGCAAACCAATATTGATCGATTTGAGATCTTTTTTCCGGAGCGGCGCCAGTTCTTTTTGGAAAATGCCGACCTCTTTGCCAGTTTTGGCTTCCAAAATGCACGACCGTTCTTTTCCCGACGTATTGGCGTAGCCATTGATTCGACCACCGGCCAGAACGTTCAGAATCGAATACTGCTTGGTGCTCGTTTGAGTGGTAAGGTCAATAAGAACTGGAGGATCGGTGTGTTAAATATGCAGACTGCCAGGGACCTTGATATTGGTCAGCCAAGCTATAATTACACGGTAGCCGCCGTTCAGCGGCAGGTTTTCGGACGATCCAATATCAGTGGGATCTTCGTTAATAAGACTAATTTCGATGATCAACCCGTCGACGTGCAAAACCCGGCGGATGGTTCCAGTAACCAGTTGATCGGTCTGGACTACAACCTGGCTTCCGCCGATGGCCGATGGACCGGTAAAGCCTATTACCACCAAACGTTTGATAGCGATAACGGGGAGGATCCTTTTTCACACGGAGCATCCCTCAATTATAACACCCTGCGCTTTTTTGCCGGCTGGGAGCACCAAATTGTAGGCCGGGGATTTGATGCGGAGGTAGGGTTTGTGCCACGCCAGGATTTCCAACGGGCAAACCCAACTATTGGCTTCAATATTTTTCCCGATTCGGACTGGATAAACCGTCATCAATTCTCGTTGTCCAACAATTGGATTTGGAATGATCAATGGGGTATTACCGATTATAACTTTGCACTTAATTATTCACTGGACTTTCAAAGTTCAGCCGGCTTTTCAGCGGCCCTGTTGTCAAATTACGTGAAGCTTTTTGCCCCCTTTAATCCGACGGGTAATCCGGAGCAGCTCTTTCAGCCGGGTGATGATTTTGTGCAAGCGGGCTTTTTATTGGCCTATAATACCGATTTACGCAAAGCTTTTTTTGGTCGTATTCAACTTATCAGCGGTGGCTTTTTTAACGGAAATTTGCGGCAGCTATCCGGAGAGATCAATTACCGGTACCGGCAATACGCCACTGTGGCGATCAACTATACCATCAACCGGATCGATCTCGCGGAGGGATTCGATGATGCCACCTTGTATCTGGTGGGGCCCCGGGTCGACCTGACCCTGACGCGGAATCTGTTCTTCACCACCTTCGTTCAGTACAATAGCCAATTCGATAATATCAACATAAACAGTCGGTTACAGTGGCGTTTTCGGCCTGTCTCTGACCTGTTTATCGTCTATACCGACAATTATTTTCCGGAGTCGCTGCAGCCCAAGAACCGGGCACTGGTTTTCAAGGCGACTTACTGGTTGAATTTGTAAATCCATAAAACCTACATACCATGACTTCACGCCTGATTCTGTTTTTCATGTGTTGTTGGCTATCGGTAAGTTGTCAGTCTGGGGGATCCGACGAGGCTACTACCAACGCCAACCAACCTGCCTTCGAACCAACCAATGCATCTATTGCCACGCACGAGTTACCCGAGTGGTACCAAAATGCGAAATTGGGCATTTTCATCCACTGGGGATTGTACTCCGTACCGGGCTGGGCCCGCGGCACCGAGATACCCCTGGAAGAAACCCTGGCCAAGGATGGCGGCCTTACCTGGTTTTCTAATAATCCCTACGCAGAATGGTATTTGAACTCCCTGAAAATTGAAGGAAGCAGCACCCGGGAATACCACGAACAGGCCTACGGTGCTGACTTTTCCTATTACGATTTTGTACCCGAATTCAACCAAGAGGTCACTGACTGGGATCCCGATGCGATGGCCAAATTATTTGCCGATGTCGGTGCCGGATACGTGGTGTTGACTACCAAGCACCACGACGGGTTCCTGTTGTGGCCCAGTGAATACGAGAATCCCTTTCGGGAAAATTATACGGCCAGCCGCGATATCGTTGGTGAACTGACCGAAGCGGTTCGAAATAACGATATGCGTATGGGACTGTACTATTCCAGTGGATTAGACTGGACGTTTAACGACCATACTATCAAAACATTTCAGGACCTCTTCATGGCCGTTCCCCAGGATAGTAACTACGTGCGATACATCGACAATCACTGGCGGGAGCTGATGGACCGGTACGAGCCCAGTGTTTTGTGGGCAGATATCGGGTCACCTCAGGCCTACGATCCGGTTCCTATGATCGCTGATTACTATAACCGGGATCCGGAAGGAGTGGTGAATAATCGCCACAAAATGCAGATGACGGCCGAAGGCTTCGGTTCCCCCATTCACCACGATTTCACTACGCCCGAATATCAGGTACTGGATACCATCTCGGATAAGAAATGGGAAACCTGCCGGGGCATTGGTTTGTCATTTGGCTACAACCGTACCGAGGATGTCGCTGAATTCCTGTCGATCGAGGAACTGGTCGAATCCTTCGTGGACATCGTCAGCAAGAACGGCAACCTCTTGCTCAACGTAGGCCCACGTGCCGACGGCAGCATCCCGGAAGGTCAGCGTGTACGCCTGGAAGGCCTCGGTGCCTGGCTCGACACCAATGGGGAGGCCATCTTCGGCAGTAATCCCTGGACCATGGCTGCAGCAGAAACGACTAATGGCGACCGGGTTCGCTTTACCGCCAAAGAGGGTGCCTTGTACGCAACCCTGCTGGACACGCCCGCTGATCCGGAGGTGGTCATAGAAGGATTACCCCTGGAATCCGCCGCCTCCGTAACCAGCCTGCAGACCGGCGATAAGCTCACTCATTCTTTAGATAACGGTACCCTACGCTTCACTATTGACGAGGCAGCCAGTGTAGCTCATACCTTTAAAATAGCCTTATAAAACAATTTATTATGCGACATATCAATGTACTTCTTGTTCTGTGTCTGGCCATTCTTAGTGCTTGCAACGGTGACCCGGCTACCAAGCCGGAAACAGAAACCGTGGCGCAATACGAGCCAACGGATTCTTCTCTGGCAACGCATCCGCTCCCTGATTGGTATCAGGATGGTAAGCTGGGTATCTTCGTTTGCTGGGGGTTGTATTCCGTGCCGGCCTGGGCAGAAGGTCCGGGGAAAACACTGGAAGAAATTCTGGCTAAAGGCGATGGAACCGAGTGGTTTTCAAATAACCCCTATGCCGAGTGGTACCTGAATTCCCTGAATATTGAAGGCAGCAAAACGCAGGCTTACCACGAAAAAACCTACGGGGCGGAGGTTACTTATTACGATTTTGTGCCCAGGTTCAATGAGGCCAGCAGCGACTGGGATCCGAATGCAATGGCTTCTTTATTCGAAGATGTAGGCGCTGCCTACGTGGTCCTCGTGACAAAATTCCACGATGGTTTTCTGCTTTGGCCCAGCAATACTCCTAATCCGGAGCGGGATGACTATATCGCTGAACGGGATATAGTAGGGGAGCTCACCGAAGCAGTTAAAGAACGCGACATGAAAATGGGTTTTTATTATTCGAGTGGACTTGACTGGACCTTCAATGACCTGACCATAACAAATTTTCCCACGCTTTTCCAGGCTGTTCCCCAGGATACGGCCTACGCCAAGTACATTGATACGCACTGGAGAGAGTTGATGGATCGGTACGATCCGGCCATCCTCTGGGCTGATATAGGTAGTCCGGAGGCCTTCGATCCCCGTCCTCTGATAGCCGACTTTTACAATAAGCGTCCGGAGGGGGTCGTCAATAACCGCCACCAGATGCAGATGGCTGGTGACGGTTTCGGTTCACCCGTACACCACGACTTTACCACCCCTGAATACCAGGTACTGGACACCATTTCCGACAAAAAATGGGAAACAGTACGGGGTATCGGATTGTCCTTCGGGTACAATCAAACGGAGGATGTGGCAGAGTATCTGTCGGTTGACGAGCTGGTCGATATGTTTGTGGACATCGTCAGTAAAAATGGCAACCTACTGCTAAATGTCGGACCCAAAGCCGATGGTTCCATCCCCGAAGCTCAGAAAGTGCGCCTGCAAGGCCTTGGAAATTGGTATCAGAAAAATCGGGAAGCAATTAACGGAACCCGCGCCTGGAAAACACCCCAAGCTGAAGGAACAGGCGGTGAACGCTTCCGTTTCACCAGTAAAGGAGATTCGGTTTACCTGATCGCCCTGGACCCGCCGGTATCCGGTGATGGCTGGACTATTCCCGATTTCCCCATGAATACCATTTCCAGTCTGGAGTTGGTCGGAGAGGAAACGGAGATTGAGTTTACCCTGGAAAACGGAACCCTTGAGCTTGCCAAACCCCAGGGTGCCTCCGAAGCCTACGCTTTTAGAATAAAATAATACCAGCTTTATGTACCAAAATGATCAGGAGCTTTTCGATCTGATGCGTCAGGAATTGTACACACCCGTAATGGGAGATATTCTTGATCAGCTCGGGTGTTACCATCAGTTTCTCCCTATGTCCATCCAGCCGTTGGAAACGAGCATGAAGGTAGCCGGGCGCGCCATGCCCGTCTTGTTCATCGATATCTACGGGGAACAGGAAAAACCATTCGGGTATATGACCGAAGCGTTGGATGATCTACGTCCTGGCGAGGTGTTCGTCGGTACGGGAAGCCACCGATCGGCCCTGTGGGGCGAGATCATGACAGCTACCGCGCGTCAGCGTGGGGCGGTGGGCGCCGTGGTGTACGGTCCTCACCGCGATACTCCTAAAGTGTTGGAGCAAGACTTTCCGGCCTTCAGTACCGGCCGTTTTGCGCAGGATTCACGGGTCCGCACCTACGTACAGAATTATCGGGTTCCCATAGAGATTGAGGGCGTCTGGATCGAACCGGGCGACCTGATCTTTGGTGACCTGGACGGAGTTGTCGTTATCCCACAGAAGCACGAGCGGGCGGTGATCACCCGCGCTTTGGAAAAAGCACAGGCAGAAAATGTCGTTCGTAAAGCCATTGAAGCAGGTATGAGTGCTACGGAAGCTTTTAAAAAATATGGTGTGCTATGAATCAAAAAGCCTTTGTTCTGAACGAAGCTGATCACGTGGCAACGGCACTGGACGATCTGAAACCAGGTGTTGTTCAGCTTTTGGGCGAAAGCCCTCAAAAGACAATAACCTGCGTAGAAGAGGTCCCCTTTGGACACAAAATTGCATTATGTGACCGCGAGCCAACGAAAGAGATACGGAAAAACAACGTAGTGATTGGCTTGGCACACCAGCCAATCACTACGGGGCAGTGGGTTCATTTACATAATATTCAATCACAGGTAGACGAGCGTTCGGGGACCCTGGACCGAGATACAGGGGCCCCGACCGAAGATGATGTTTACCGTTAAATCAGCGTGATATGGAAGGGTTTGATTATCAGTGGGAAGGGTTCTTACGCCCGGATGGACGTAAGGGCATTCGCAATATTGTATTAGTCGTTTATACCGTAGAATGTGCCAGTTTTGTAGCTCAGGGCATTGCCCACGGTGAAGACAACACGCACGTAGTGGGTTTCCCCGGATGCTATGATAATGCTTACGCCATTCGAATTCTGTTAGCACTGGCCCGCCATCCCAATGTCGGTGCAGTACTCGTAGTCGGATTGGGTTGTGAATACACCCAACCGCACCGCATTGCCGAGGTGGTGCGCGAGACGGGGCGTCCGGCTGAAAGTTATTTCATCCAGGAAAATGGTGGAACCACGAGTAGCATTGACAAGGGTAAGGACATTATCCGTCGCTTTCAGGCGGAAATTGCCAACACACCTCGTGTACCCATGACCCTGGCTGACCTGACCATCGGTGCCGAATGCGGAGGGAGTGATTCCACCTCAGGCTTGGCCGGAAATCCGGTAGTGGGAAGGCTCTACGACCATCTGGTCGATGCCGGGGGTACTGCTATATTTGAAGAGGTAGTGGAACTGATCGGTCTTAAAGAAACCCTGCGGGAGCGGGCGACTACTCCCGAAGTCGCAAGTGTGTTAGACGAGACCTACGAAAAAGCTATGGACTACTGCCAGTCAGTGCGGCAATGGTCGGCAGCACCCGGTAATTTTGCCGGAGGTCTTTCCACCATAGAGGAAAAGAGTTTGGGAGCTTTCGCTAAAAGTGGAAGCAGGCCCATTCAGGGAGTGATCAGGGTCTCCGAACCACCACCCAGGCCCGGAGTCTGGTTACTGGATAGCGTTCCCGACGATCATTTTATGCAATTCGGGTATACCAATCCCAATGATAGTGAGGGGATCATTGATCTGATCAGCACCGGG